>ERZ773069.1905-NODE-1905-length-11396-cov-6.395291_pt1 | contig 11396 bp, 13 predicted proteins | sample MGYA00580619_ERZ773069 | MGnify/ENA primary metagenome ERZ773069 (study PRJEB29015, sample SAMEA2738007) | human oral metagenome | biome: human oral; feature: human-associated habitat; material: dental | place: China | collected 2108 ...
TCCGTTCCTCCCGCAGCACGGTCAGCCGTTCGACGTCCCAGCCGAGCCGGGTCAGTTCGGCTGCCAGGTCGGCCGCATCGCCGGCGACCGGTAGGGTCTCGCCCGTCAACGCCCGGGCGAGCTCCACCGCCTCGTCGGCCAATCTCAGGCGCCCAGCACGGTGCCGGCGGGAACGACCCGTGGCGTCCCCTCGTCGGGCAGGTCGACGGAACCCACCACCTTCACACCCGGCTCGAAACTCCAGTCACCCTCGACCCGGAGGCTCTCGGCCCCGCGCAGCGACGGGGGCTCCGGGATGCGGGCATCGAAGTTCTGGATGGTCTTGTAGTACCGGGAATCCAGGCTGATCCCGGGTGTGGCGGAGCGCGCCACGAGGTGCCCGTTCTCGTCGAGGTCGTAGACGTCGGAGCGCAGCAGCAGCAGTTCGTTGGTGGTCTTGACGGGCTGGAACCGGTCGCGGCCGACGCAGATGGCGGTGGCCCCCGGGAACACCTCGATCGCCGCCCCCATCGCAGTCTCCACCTGGATGACCCTGGGCGAGTCGGGATCGGCCGGGTCCACCGTCTTCTCGTTGCGGATCATCGGCAGGCCGAGCACCGCGTCGCGTTCGCGGATGGTGTCGAGCAGGCGTTGCAGGTCGAACCACAGGTTGTTGGTGTGGAAGAACGGGTGCCGGTGCTCGTCGGTGAAGTAGTCCATCTCCTCGGGTGCGGTCTGAGCGGTGTCGCGGAGGATGAGCTGCCCGTCGCGTTTGCGGACGGCCAGGTGCCCACCCTTGCGGTCGTTGACGGTGCGGCGGCACAGTTCGGCGGCGTAGGGGGCGCCGGACGAGGCGAACCAGCCCGCCAGGCGGGCATTGGGGGCGGCCCCGAGGTTGTCCCCGTTGGAGATGCAGGCGTAGCGGAAACCCTTCTCGATGAGACGTTGCAACAGGTTCTGCCCCCACAGGGCGGTGTAGAGGTCGCCGTGGCCGGGTGGGCACCATTCCAGCGACGGGTCCTTCGGCCACTCCACCGGGGTCAGGTCGTCTGCCCTGAGTTTCGGTTCCTGGTTCTGCAGAAAACTGAGAGGCAGGTCGTCAACGGGAAGGTCGGGGTAACGCTCCAGGTGGGCCAGGGTGTCGGCATCGGTGCGGAAGGAGTTCATGAACAACAGCGGCAGCGGGGCGTCCCAGTCACGCCTGGCTGCCCGCACCTGCCGCACGATGAGGTCCAGGAAGTTCAGGCCGTCACGCACCTCGAGGAGGTTCTTGGCCCTGTCCAGCCCCATCGACGTGCCGAGCCCGCCGTTGAGCTTGATCATGACGGTGGCGCCGATCGCTTCGCGGGCCTCGCCGTCGCTGACCTCGACGTCGTCCAGCATCGGCGGGTCGAGCAGGGGTTCGATGCTTTCCTCCCGGATCAACCCGGTCTCCCCCGATTCCAGCAGGCGGTAATAGTGCGAGAACACCCCAATTGCGCTGCCATCCACCCCTGCCTCCCCCATCTTGCAAAGGGCGGCTTCCAAACCCTGCTGTGACACTGCTGACCTCCATTCTGGGTTACAGGACCATCCTAGGTGTCCGGGTGCATCATGTCTGGCTGCTGCCCACTGGACCGGGCAATCAGGTTCCTCACCGTTGCGACCGTTACGTGCGATGTCGGGAGGTGGCTGGCGAGGACCCATTGCACCCGACCCAAAGCCCTCGCATTGACGGGGCACGCTCCAAAGGCCGCCGGCGACAAGCCCGCTACCCAGTCACGGCCCGACGCCTGCAAGTAATTGTTATTCTGAAGAAAATACTTTCCGGCATGACCGCACCGGTCCAAGGAGAAAACCATGACCGACCACACCCACCCCGGCGTAGCATCCCGGGAGACTCACCTGGCTGCATTCCAGGCCATCGCCACCACCCCAACACCAGAAAGCGCCACCCTGTGAACCGGCCACCGGCCACGCCGGGGCACCGCGTCGCCGCACTGCCAGATGTCGCGCTTCAGCCGGGGGAACCGCCAGCCGCCGAATGGTGGGCAACGGACCGGGGCACGCTGGCCCACTACCTGCTCTCACTACGGGAAATCCCGACGGACCGTCCCAGGATCATCGCCATCGATGGCCGGGGCGGATCTGGCAAGACCACGCTGGCGGCACTCCTGCAACGAGTCATACCCAAGACCGGTGTCCTGCACACCGATGACCTGGCCTGGAATGAACCACTGTTCCAATGGGATCACGTTCTGATCGACGCACTGGAGCAGCTCCATGCGACGGGCGCGTTAACCCTGACCCCTCCCGCGTGGCGGGCTCATGGCCGCGAGGGTCACATCGTGATTCCACCCGGGACAACGACGGTGCTGGTGGAGGGTACCGGCGCCGGCATGCGCGCCGCCACCCCGCTGCTCGATGCACACCTGTGGGTCCAGACTGCCGATGACGTGGCGCAGGAGCGAGGCATCCGCCGGGACATCGCCGAGGGAGTCAACGGCGATGCGGTGGAAACCGTGCGGTTCTGGCACCACTGGATGGCCGCTGAGCGAGCATTCTTCGCCGAGGACCGGCCCTGGGAGCGTGCGGACGTCATCCTGTGCGGTGTCACCCTCCCGGGACTGGGTGCCGGGGAAGTGGCCTGGAATGGGCCGCCCGCCTTCTGACAGGAGAGGGGCAGCCCATCCCGCCGGGAGGCTGGAACAGCCGGTCAGACCACAATTACCGGCCGTAGTGCCTCATGGCTGGTTTTCCGGTTGCGTGAGATGAAACCCGTGCAAACCACAGAGGGCGGAACCCATGGGAAATCGAGGGACTCGCCACCTACGACCTGAAGGGCTGAGTTCCCCGGACACCCTCACCATGGTTCCGACACGACCAGCTTGTGAGTGGGATCCGATTCAACCAGCTGGCCGGCTCTCACTCGAAGGCGATCTCCAGTTCCTTGGCGACCGCCCGGAGGCGTTTGTCGCGGGTCCACAGGCAGGCCCCCGGGACCACCAGGACGGAGCCGATGAGGTTGACGTCAACCAGGCTGAGGCCGCGACCCCACAGCCGTCTGGTCTCGACGAGGTGCAGCAGTTCGTCGTCGTGGAGGCTGGGGAACCGGTACAGGTTCGACAGGTATGACATCCGCACCGTGCGGGCGGGCATGGAACTCAGCGACAGCTCCCCGATGACCATGGCGTGGCAGCCTGCCTCATCTCCGCGCAGCAGGCGCACCAGACGCAGGTCGCTGCGACGGAAGTGGTCGATCCAGACGGAGGTGTCAACGAGGATCACTTCGCGAGGTCCCCGAGGTCCCGGGTCCGCGACGATATCTGCGCCTCCGGTTCGGTGCCGCCGAGCGCGGCCAGGCGGCGGGCGCTCTCGACGCGGATCAGCGTCTCGAGGCCCTCACGGAGCAGGACGGAACGTTCCTTGACGCCGGTCAGTTCCTGGGCGCGCGCCACCAGATCGTCGTCCAGGGTAACGGTGGTTCTCATGAGTCGTCCTCTCCGGCATCAAACGTAGCATCAGCTGATGCACACGATGGCGTTGCCACCGTGTTCCGAGCCTTGATCGAACCACACACCCGGGCCATCAGATTTTTCGTCACCTTGACGAGGACCGCGGATGCGCGCGACCCGCGGGCATCGCCCGGCGGCCCGGGGCCCGCTGATTCAACCGGGCAGCACCTCGGCGATCAGGTTTTCCAGCAGCTCGATGGCCCCCCGGGGTTCCAGGCCGCCGACCAGAACCCGGATGGCCAGTCCCTCGGCCGTCGCCATGAGACGCAGGGCGACGGCGGGGGCGTCGGTGACTCCGCATTCACCGAGCAGCGCTGCCGTCTCCCGCACGCCCCCCGCGTGGCCCCGCTGCACCAGTTCGGCGATCACGGGGTCGTCGACGCTCTTGGCCTCGTAGGCCAGCCAGATCGAGGTCCCGATGGCGAACTCGGGGGTGGTCGGGATCCGCCCCAGGATGAGCCGGCGCAGTTTTTCCACGGGGGTGGTGTCGTCGACGGCCTCGAACCGCTGTGTCGCGGCCTTCAGGAGTTCCCGGCAGCTGTCGCGGACGAGTTCCTCCCGCGAGGCGTAGTAGTGCTGGATGCGGCCCACGGAGACCTCGGCCTCGGCGGCGACGGAACGCAGGGTCACGCCCTCGATCCCCCGCTCGGCGATGACGGCCCACACCGCCTGCGCTATCTCCCGGCGTCGCACGTCGTGATCCACCAATTTCGGCACGGGACAAGCATAGAGGTTTTGGCGATGCACTTGCATTGCCAAAGAAACAGTGCAAACGTATTGCCATGGCCGCAGAAGTTTCTCCAGAACCCACGTCACGCCCCTCACGCCGGAAACGCCGTCGGCTACTGATCCTGACCTTGGTCGTATCGCTTGTCGCGAACGCTCTCCTGCTGGCCACGCGCGGTGGCCCGAGGGTCGGGCAGTGGCGCAGCACATCGGCCCGCGAGACCTACCTCGCCGCCTACCGGGAGGTGATGGCGGGCATGCCCGCGGCGCAGGAGTGGGATGTCGCGACCTCCTGGGGCACGGTGCACGCCACCTTGTTCCCGGGGCCGGAAGGATCAACCAAAACGCCCATCCTGCTGCTGCCGGGGTGGGGAGCGGGCATTCCGATGTGGCGCGATCTCCTGCCGGTCCTGACCCGCGAACGCCCCGTCTACGCCGTCGACGCACTGGGGGACGCGGGACTCAGCAACCAGTCGGTGCCGCTGGAAGCCTCCGATGCGAACGCCGGCTGGATAAGCGAGACCCTCACCGCGATAGGGGCCCCGCCCGTGCACGTCGTCGGGCATTCCTTCGGCGGCTGGCTGGCCACCGACTTCGCCCTGCGGCATCCCGGGCAGACGGTCTCGCTGAGCCTGTTCGACCCGGTGCAGACCTTCTCATCCCTGAAATGGGAGGTCTACCTGCTGGCCATCCCCGCCTCGATCCCGCTGCTACCGCAGTCGTGGCGCGACGCCGCCCTGGCACGGATCGGCGGCAACGACACCATCGATCACAACGACCCCCTGGCCCGCATGATCGACGCGGGAACCAAGGGATACTCCTCCGCCCGCGACCTCCCACCGCGGTTCACCGACACCCAGCTCGGTTCCCTGGGCGTCCCGGTGTACGTGGCGATGGCTGGAAACAGCTCCGTCCTGTCCGATCCCCCGGACGCGGTGCGCCGCGCCGAGAAACTGATACCGGAAGTGGAGGCGAGCCTCTGGGAGGGTGCGACGCACTCGCTACCCCTGGAGGAACCGGAAAGGGCCGGGGCCGCAGTCCTCGATTTCATGAACCGCCACGAGCGCCCCTGAGGGCGAGGGTTATGCGGGCAGGGCCGCTGCCGCCTCCATGAGCATCCAGCCCGAGAGCTGCACCGACAGGTCGCGCTCAGTGATCCACTGGCTCCGCCCGGGGGTCTGGGCGGGCTGGTTCCACTCGGGCCCGAAGCTCGGCAGCCCGTCCGCGTTCCTGACAGCGTTGCGCCACGCCGCTTCCGCGGAGGATCGCACCATGTGCGCTGCGAGCTGGCGGGTGTCGTCGCTGCCCTCGAACCGGTTGGCCACGAGCGTCAGGTAGCGGGCGAGGATCCCGGCGAACAATCCCCCGTCGCCCCCGCCCTGGCCCGTGATCACCCCGTCGGGATCGGTGAGGTGCCGCCAGATGGCGGAGACCAGGTCCGCGATCCGGCGCGGGGACTCCGCCCCCATCACCTCCAGTTCCGCGCCCAGCACCACTCCTTGACAGTAGGTGTAGACGGTGGCGTCGAGCCGCGGCCCCTCCTGCGAGACCACCACTCCGTCGGCCACCAGGCCGCTGCCGAGCATCAGGTTACTGGCGATCCAGTCGGTGATCCGCGCCGCCTCGTCGCGATACCCGGCGCGCGCCAGCATGATGGCCACCGGCCCGTTGGCGGGCGCGTTGAGGAAGTCGTCGCCGATCCGCCAGGGCACCACGCCCTCGGCCCGGATGGCGCCGCGGCAGGCCCGGATTATGGGTGCGACGCTGACCGAGGTGCCGAAGACGTCATTGCCGCGCTGGAGGGCGAGCCCCCACCAGGCCATGTCGTCGTAGTAGCTGTTCGTGCGCCTGAAACCGTTGCGGATCAGGCTGGCGCGCACCATCCTCTGCGCCAGCCCGGCCCGCTCCGGCCCGGGATCGCGCAGTTGGGCGTCGACGATGCAGTCGAACAGGTGCGCCTGCCACCAGTACTGCCACGCCAGGAGCAGCCGGTGGGGCGGCCTGGCCGGATGGGAAACCACCCCGAGACGGGTCCCGGGAATCGCCCAGAGACGCCTGATGCTCCGGATCCTGACCGCGTGTTCCGCCAGCGCGGCGCGCTCTGCGGGGCTATCGATCTGCATTTCATCCTCCTGTTCCCCACGGGGATGGTCATGGCCCAGTTAACCAGCGAGGCCCGGTCAGGTGGTCCGACGGTTCACCAGAGCGACAACCATTGCGGCCGGCGTGTCGCTCGGACCGGATTCTTACATGTTCAACGAAATGCCGTGGTGGCCGGTTCCACGGAACGGAACCTGCCCGCCCGGGCGACCCGCACGGGGATGGTGTCCGCGATTCAATCCCTTCCACCCACCTGCCTCACAGGCGACTCCGCCCCGGTAGATTGATGCCCGGGAAACACTGATTGCTCACGTCCTGGCCGTGTCACCCGGGAGTGGGCGGCCCGGCGCCCCGGCATTCAGGCCGGAACGTTCCGGCACGAAGGACAGATGCCGGGACGCCCTCGCCCGGAGCCGCCCGGTCAGCGTTTCCCCGGGTTCCTGGACAATTGAGACAACGAAGGGCGAGAGGCGCGTCGACATGCAGCAGTCGGGATTCAAACTGGACACCGGTTCACGGAAAACCATCCTGGAGATCAGTTCCCGAGGCCGGCTGGTGCTGACCAACCCGGTGTCGAATCGGGGCACCGCGTTCACCGACGCCGAGCGGGAACAGCTCAACCTGGCGGGGCTGCTGACGAACCGGGTCTCCAGCATCGAGGAGCAGCTGCAGCGCACCTACGGCCAGTTCAGCCGCTGCCCCTCCCCTCTGTCGAAGTTCATCTACCTGTCGCAGCTGCGGGACCGAAACGAGGTGCTGTACTACCGGCTGGTCAGCGAGCATCTGGAGGAGATGCTCCCCATCGTCTACACCCCAACCATCGGGGAGGCCATCGAGAGGTTCAGCCACGAGTACGTCGGTACCCGGGGCGTGTTCCTGTCCATCGACCATCCCGAACGCATCGAGGAGTCGCTGCGCAACTTCGAGCTGACACCCGAGAACGTCGACCTGGTGGTGGTCACCGACTCCGAGGGGATCCTCGGCATCGGCGACCAGGGGATCGGTGGCATCCAGATCGCCATCGGAAAACTTGGGTTGTACACGGCCGCCGCGGGCATTCACCCACAGCGCGCCATTCCGGTCGTCCTGGATGTCGGCACCGACAACCTGGGGCTGCTGCACAGCGACCGCTACCTGGGGGAACGTCACGCCCGGGTCCGTGGCGAACAGTACGACGAGTTCATCGACCGTTTCGTGCAGGTGGTCACCGAGCTGTTCCCCAACGCGATGATCCACTGGGAGGACTTCGGCGTCACCAACGCCCACCGCATCCTGCAGCGTTACGCCAAGGAGATCTGCACCTTCAACGACGACATCCAGGGCACCGCCGCCGTCGTCCTGGCCGCCGCGATCGCTGCTGTGAGGCGTACCGGGATCCCGCTGCGCAGGCACCGGTTCGTGATCTACGGGGCCGGGACCGCGGGCATCGGGATCGCCGACATGATCCAAGGTGCGCTCAGAGCGGCGGGCCGTGATCCGGGCCAGTTCTACGCCTTCAACCACAACGGGTTGATCATCGAGGACAGCCCCGGGACGCGGGAGTTCCAGAAGCCCTACGCGCGGCCTCGCTCCGAGATCGCCGGCTGGGACGTGGCAGATCCGCATCGCGTGAACCTTCTGGAGACCATCCGGAACGCCCAGCCCACCATTCTCATCGGCACCTCCGCACGCGGCGGGGCGTTCTCAGAGGAGGTGGTGCGGGAGATGCACTCGTACTGCGAACGACCGGTGATCATGCCGCTGTCCAACCCCACCGACCGCTGCGAGGCCCGCCCCTCGGACCTGCTCGACTGGACCGACGGCAAGGCCCTGATCGCGACGGGTAGCCCGTTCGAGCCGGTGCGCCGCGGTTCCGTCCACCACACGATCGCGCAGGCCAACAACGCCCTCATCTTCCCGGGCCTGGGGCTGGGCGTGTCGGTGGTGCGGGCCAGGCTGGTCAGTGAGGAGATGATCTACGCGGCCGCCCAGGCGCTGGCCGGGCTCGTCAACGAACACCAGCCGGGGGCGTCGTTGCTGCCGACCATGCGCGACCTCCGGATGGTCGCGGCGACGGTGGCGAAGGCGGTAGCGGAAACCGCCGAGTCCCAGGGCCTGGCCAGGCGCCCCTTGACCAACCCGATCCAGGACATCTACGAGCGCATGTGGAAACCGGAGTACCCGGAGCTGCGCATCGTGTGAGCCGTACCTTGGGCGTTCGCGGTTCGATGTGAGCCGCGAACGTCCTCACCCCAGCGCCGCCCGCTTCCTGCGGGGCGAGGTCCTTGATGAAACAGCGGGTCACCAGCCAATGGACGAAACCCTCGGCCTCGTACACTGCGCGGGCCGGCGCGTGTCCGCACACGCCACCCTCATCACAGCGGTCCATCCGGTGGAAGGAATCGCATTCGTTCCCACCATGGCCGTCATCAAAACGCCTTCAGGAAACATCGGCTGCGAGATCACTCCGGATTACGCTGGTTGCGGAATCCAGAGCTACAAGTCCGGCCAGCCGTACGGCAGTGAGAACGGGATACCGCGATGGTGGGTTCCCATCGATGGATCCGTCGAAAAGTGGAGGCGGTGCGACACCCCTTGTTCTCGAAACCCGGCCACGACCCGCAGGTGGTTCCCCCATGGCGCCGTCGTCCATTACGAGAAATACGTGTGCGCCTCCGAGGAGAACGGGCTGATCTGTTGGAACACCGAAACCGGGCACGGCGCCTTCATGAATCGTGACGGGGTGGCAACCTTCTGAGACGGAGCAGGTGAATCCCCCGGAGCGCGCCGGGTCCTCGTGGCGTTGTGGCGGGGCGGCCGTCCTCTGATCGATCCCGCGACTTCCGTCCTCCTCAACTCCGACCCGATCGCTGGGATCCCACCCTGTACCACGGGTTCGTTTCGTGGCAGTCTGGTCATGTTCACATCGCCCCCAGGCAGGAGATCCCCATGTCCTTCCCCCGACGTTCTGCCTCAGCGGTCACGGTTTTGCTGGTATCGGCCGCTCTTCTGTCGGGTTGTGGTTCCAAGGACCAACAGGAGGCCAACGCCCCCACGGACCCCCAGACCAGCGCCGGAGCGGCCGAGATCAAACTCCCCACGTCCCGTCCCTCGAAGAACAGCTCGTCCAATAAATCAACCCCAACCGCCCCCTCCACCCCGCAGGTGCAGGTCCCGGCGGGGGCCTACGCGGGCGCGGGCGGCCCCAAACCCGCGAACGCCACCCCCGTCACCTCCGTGAACCCGTCCGGGATCGCGGTGATAAAGACCCCGTCGAACAACATCGGCTGCGACCTGTCCGCCTCCTACGCCGGCTGCGGTGTCCTCAACTATCAGCAGTCCCAGCCCTACGGCAGCGACGAGGGCGGGGCGAAGTGGTGGGTTCCCCTCGACGGTTCGTTCAACCAGATCCAGTCGAAGGGCGACGCCCCCTACTTCCTGGGAACGGATCCGGCACCGCAGGTGCTGCCGTACGGGACGGTCGTCTACCACGAGAACTACGTGTGCGCCTCCGAGCAGAACGGCCTGACCTGCTGGGACACCACCACCGGTCACGGGGCCTTCATGAACCGCGACGGCACGTCCATGTTCTGATCGGTCGGGTCCCGTTGCGGGCGTTCAACCGGTGAGCGGCTTGACCATTATCAGGCAGGGGGTGCCCTCGCCCCACAGGTGGGTCTCCTCAAGTGGGAGGAAACCCATTCGTTCGTAGAACCGACGGGTGCGGGCGTATCCGGGGTCGGGGTGCGAGGGACCGAGGGTCTTGACCATCAGCAACCGGACGCCGCCGTCCCGGGCGTCGCGTTCGAGGGCCTCGATCATGGCCCTCCCGACCCCGCGGCCGTGGTGTCCGCGCTCGACCACCATCAGGTGGACCTCCGCGACGTTCGAGAAGTGCCGCACCACGAGGGTCACCCCGACGACCGTCCCCGCGGCGTCGCGAACCGTCCAGGTCTCCATCTCTCGGGCGGCCCCGATGTAAGCGGCGTTGGCATCCTCACGCCCGAACCACTCGGGGACACCGGACAACAGCCGGGCGACGTCACGTGGAACCGGGAAGCCGCGGCGAGCATCCCACTGCTCGGTCATGCGCCGGGCCACCGGCCGGGTCGAAGACGCACCGGGCAACGCCGCAGGGCGGGGAGAGAACGTGTGATCCCACCCGGCCTCCCGGGGTTTTCGTGGTCGCTCACGACCGGAAGCCTACAGATCCTGTCCCTCCTCCGCCTCGGCCTTCTCGCGAAGCAACTCCGCGGCCGCCCGGTCCGCGACGAAGATGGCGTACCCGATGACAGCGAAGGCGCTTATGGCAATCAAGCAGAAACCTATTGACGCGATGTAGTAGGAGAAGTAGGGAATCACCACCCACGCCGCGGAGATGTAGAAGACCACCCCTGCCACCTGGATGGCCCTGGAGGCCCGGATATGGCCCACCCTCCAGGCCTCTTCGCTCGCCAGGGTGTTGGCCGTTCGAATGCCCGCTGCATCATCGCGCCCGTATTTCCCGGTGCGGGCGAGACGACCCAGGAAAATCAGAATCCAACCGCACATGATCATGCCCCCGGCCATGATGATCCGGGGGACCCACCACACGATTACCGATTCTTCTCCCAGATTCACCGTATCTCCTCCCAGGCCACCAACAGGCGGTTACCGACGACTGACCGCCCGGAGAGGACTCTCGGACCAAGTCCGGCGGGCCTCCGGTCGGCTGTAGTTGATTATTTTACTAGATCGACCTCGAGGCGAAAACGTGCATTCACGAAGCGTCAGATCCATCGCACGAACGGACCCGGAAGCCATCGGACACACCGCACTGAACTTTCGCATGCTAACTAAAGTTCAGTCAGAGCGCCCTCGTATTACTTTTTTCACCTCAAGAGGGGGTCGAAAAGATCCGTCCACCTCTCGGGGATAGACTATCGGGCATCGGGCACCCGCTTTTGAAGAAACGGGTAAATGACCTCCGGGATGCGCATCGGATTTGAATGATTCGAAGCCCCGCCCCGGGGCCTTCCCCTCCCGCCCGGAGGTCCGGGGGCCAGCCCCGGGCCCAGGGTGGCCCCGACCCCACTGGGGCCAGGGCCACCCGATTCCCACACAGCGATGCCCCGGCGA
>ERZ773069.1907-NODE-1907-length-11394-cov-88.463798_pt1 | contig 11394 bp, 11 predicted proteins | sample MGYA00580619_ERZ773069 | MGnify/ENA primary metagenome ERZ773069 (study PRJEB29015, sample SAMEA2738007) | human oral metagenome | biome: human oral; feature: human-associated habitat; material: dental | place: China | collected 2108 ...
CCTCCGCCTCACCCTCAGACCCCGCCGGGCTCGACGAGGGGCCCTCGGCCTCCGTCGTTGACACCGCGCACCGCAATGCCATCGCAGCGCGGGCCCAGGCCCGCCCCCGCCCGACCGCCAAGGAGGACCACGTGGAAGCCCCCGTCATCTCCGGAATCGCCCACGACCGCAGCCAGGACAAGATCACGCTCGTGGGCGTGCCCGACGTCCCCGGCGCCGCCGCCCGCATCTTCGCGATCGTGGCCGGCACCGACGCCAACATCGACATGATCGTCCAGGACGTCTCCGCCGAGGGGACGGGCCTGACCAACATCTCCTTCACCTGCCCCGACGGCGACTCCGCCGCCGCCCGCGAGGCCCTCGAGGCCGCCCGCGAGGAGCTGGGCTTCCGCAGCCTGCACTTCAACCCCGACATCGGCATCCTGTCCCTGGTGGGGGCCGGCATGCGCTCCAACCCGGGGGTCTCGGCGCGCCTGTTCGGCTCGCTGAGCGAGGCCGGGGTCAACATCCACATGATCTCCACCTCCGAGATCCGCATCTCGGTGGTGGTCGACGACGCCGTACTCGACGAGGCCGTGCGCGCCGTCCACTCCGCCTTCGGCCTCGACGCCCAGGCCGCCGAGGCGGTCGTCTACGGAGGGACCGGACGATGAGCAATCCCGTGAACACCTACACCGGAGTGGCCGACGGTGTCTGCGTCGCCGTCGTGGGGGCCACCGGCCAGGTCGGCCGCGTCATGCGCGCCATGTTGGCCGAGCGCGACTTCCCGGCCCGCTCGGTGCGCTTCTTCTCCTCGGCCCGCAGCGCCGGGACCGTCGTGGACTTCCGTGGCGCCCAGATCGAGGTCGAGGACGTCGCCACCGCGGACCTGAGCGGCATCGACGTCGCCATCTTCTCCGCCGGGGGCTCCGCTTCGCGCGAGCACGCCCCGCGTTTCGCGGCGGCCGGGGCCGTCGTCGTCGACAATTCCTCGGCCTGGCGCAAGGACCCCGAGGTGCCGCTCGTGGTCAGCGAGGTCAACCCGCACGCGCTGCGCGAGCGCCCCAAGGGCATCATCGCCAACCCCAACTGCACCACCATGGCGGCCATGCCGGCCCTCAAGGTGCTGCACGAGGAGGCCGGGCTCATCCGCCTCATCGTCTCCACCTACCAGGCCGTCTCCGGATCGGGTCGGGCCGGGGTGGCCGAGCTGGCCGGGCAGGTGCGCGCCGTCGTGAACGAGGACATGGAGGGCCTGGCCCTGGACGGGCGGGCCGTCGAGTTCCCCGCGCCGGAGGTCTACGTCGACACCATCGCCTTCAACGCCGTGGCCTGGGCCGGGAACGACGCCGGTGACGGCTCCGGTGAGACCGACGAGGAGCAGAAGCTGCGCAACGAGTCCCGCAAGATCCTGGGGATCCCGGACCTGCTGGTCTCCGGCACCTGCGTGCGCATCCCGGTGTTCTCCGGCCACGGGCTCAGCGTCAACGCCGAGTTCGAGCGCGAGATCAGCGTCGAGCGCGCCCGCGAGCTGCTGGAGGCGGCGCCCGGCGTCACCTACCAGGATGTGCCCAGCCCTCTCAAGGGCGCCGGTCGCGACGGCACCTTCGTGGGGCGTCTGCGTGCCGACCAGGCTTTCGCTCCGGGCCACGGCCTGCAGTTCTTCGCCGTCGGGGACAACCTGCGCAAGGGCGCGGCCCTCAACGCCGTCGAGCTGGCTGAGCTGGTGGCCGCCGAGCTGCGGGGCTGACTGGGTCTTCTCTTTCGCCGAGCCGGGCACCTTTCGCGTGACGCGACCGTTCTACGGTCGGGCTGCGCGAGAAGTGCCCGGCTCGTTGCATGCGGACTAGGCGTCCGATCTGAAGTTCACGATGCCTCCTTTGGTGAGGCCTCGGAGGTGGGGGGCGGGATGGCCGAGGCATCGGTGCTGGTGTCGGATTCCTCGGCCTCATGCGCGGTGAGGTCCCGAGGAAGGAACAGGGGGCCGATGATCGCGGGCGTGAAGAGAATGAGAATGAAGACGGCGCTTGCGTTCGGAAAAGGTGCATGGGTAGTGACACCGTGGATGGAGATGAAGGCGATCAAGCAGATCATGGTCGCTGTGGGGGAGATGGACGCCAGTAAAGTGATGAACAGGCCGGCTGCGAGCCAAAATATTACTGTGTCGTTGTTCGTGGCTGCCTGAGTCTGTTCGATCTGCGATGACTGGGGTGATGGTTTAAAGAGGGCGAGAACGACGATGATTCCGGTTGCGGCTGCGGCGATCCGTGCAGGATGAAGAGTGTATCGCCACCCACGTATGTGCGGGTGCCACGAGCGTATGCGCTCTCCCATAATGAGAGCGAGCGCCGCTCCCAGGAGCAGGCCGGCGAAGAACCATAGAGTCCTGTAAGCGAGATAAAGGTCGCTCGGCCCGTCGCTGCTGTAGGGTGCCAGGATGCTCACTGTCAACAGCATCGCCCCAGAGGTTGCCAGGCTGGGTGGGTGATTCCAGGTGACCCATGGGAGAAGCATCAGAAGAGGGATGAGGATCAATGGGTTTCCGGGGTGATCCGCGCTTGTCGTGGAGGCGAGTAGCGACGCGAAAACTGCTGTGAGCGCCATAGCGAATGGGGGTCGCACCTGTTGAAGTGAATCGTTGCTCTTCATGAATCTCCTTTCGTCGTTACCTCGAGGTGTGGTTGACGGTGCGGTGGCGCCTGAGCCATGAATGTGCTCGCGTTCTTCGGGGAATTTCTGTGTGACAGACCTGAGTTTCTTGTGGCTGTATGCGGTGAGGAGTCAGACGGTGGCTGTGATGGCAGTGCCCACGATGGTTGCTGGTATGCGAAGTGCGTGGAGCGCTTTTCCTCGTTGTTCGTATGGCGATGCCGTTCTTCTCAGACGGCTGCGGAAGATGTGTCCAGTCTGCAAGGTACCGCCGTCAGTGCAGGCGCGGTCGGTTCCTCGATGAGTAGCGTAAACCGTCCGGGGTGATGGTTATGGCCTTTCAGCGGGTTGGACGCCGACTCGAGGAGTTAGACCGACGTCGGACCGGAAGTGTCGACTGCTATCCACGGTCCGAGTCGCGTTCCGCCAGAAGACGGTCGATGCGCTCGCTCAGCTCGCTGACCTGCTGCTGCAGGGCTGCCACCTGCGCCCGCGTCGCGGCCTCCTGCTCGGCGTTCTCCTCCTCGACCAGTGAGACGATCCACGAGGCCAGGGTCGCCGTGCCGACGCCGGCGAGCGCCACCCCGCCGATCATGAGCAGCGCCGCGATGAAGCGCCCCTGCGTGGAGAGCGGGAAGGTGTCGCCGTAGCCGACAGTGGTGATCGTCGTCAGCGCCCACCACAGGGCCTGGCCGAAGGACTGGATCGAGGAGCCCGGCTCATGACGCTCCGCATCCAGCACGGCCAGTGCCGAGGTGAAGATGAGCAGGGCGGCGCTGCCGGCCGTATACAGGGTGATGCGCCCCCGCAGCGCGGTGCCGGCGCTGCGCTGCATGATGCTCACGAGCGTCACCAGGCGCAGGAGCCTGAGCGGCCGCAGGATCGTCAGGACAATGATCGCCAGGTCGGGCAGGTGGCGGAGGAACCAGCGGCCCCGGCTCGGCGCCAGGACCAGGCGGACAAGATAGTCGAGTCCGAACAGCGCCCACACGGCGCCGATCACGAACTCGGCCGTCTCCTTGGCTGCGCCTTGCGCGTTGGTGAGTACCTCCCAGGCATAGGCGCCCAGGAAGACGACGGCGGCGCCGGCCAGAGGCCACTCCGCGGCCCGCTCCCACGCCCGCAGCCGAGTGCCCGGGCTGATGTCAGTCGGCATGTCTCGATGGTAGACGGCGCCTCGGTTAAAACTGTGTAGGCCTCACCGGCGGGGCATTTTTGCCCGGCCCGGGCTGTCGACGCCGGCGTTGTCGGCCCCGGTGGCGGAATCCTCGGCTTCATGTGTGGTGCGTAGATGCTGAAAAGAGATGTCATTCTTCATGGGTGTCCTTTCCCTGTGGGGAGATCTGAGAGCCTGTGGCTTGGCTCGACGTGATCGGTCGTGGCTTCTTGTAGTGGTACATGGTGAGCAGCCCGGCTGTGGCGGAGATGGCGAGAAGTGGGATGGGGAGAATGTCGGCCAGGTAGGTACCCGCCGCCTCTGCGTTGTCGAAGGTGTAGTAGCGGCCGAGGGTGATAGCCAGATAGATCCACGAGATGAAGGGCGCCATGCCGGCAAGCGAGGTCATTGCGAAACCGCAGAGGAATGTGATAATAGACATGCTGGTCTGTCCGGGTGTCGCCCATAAGCGAGAGGGTGAGGTGCTCACGAGTGGTGCGGACGCCAGGAGGCTGGCAAGTACTGCGACCGCGATTCTCCCGAGGAGCTGGTCCGTGATGCTGAGAGTTGAGTGATGCTTGCTCGTGCGGCTGATGGTGGTGCATGTTGCCGCGGCCGATCCGCACATGATTCCAGCCAGGATCCACAGGATGGGAGAGATCTCTGAGAGGGTGCTCCGTCTATGTTCACTGTCTGCTGGCATGATCTCACCCACGAGGGCGGCTACAGTGAATACTGCGCTTGTCGCCCCTTGTGCTTGCGGGGAATTGTAGGTGACCACCCCTGCGGAGACTATCCAGAAAACAACGGCGGATAATGCGTTGAATGAGTCGATTGAAAATGATGTGGAGTCGGGGTCGAGGCTATGCAGTTCCGTGAGTGCGATGATGGCGAAGGCGCTGAGCGCAACTGCTACCGGCGCCTGCAGTGGCCGGAACGGTTGGATCTCATTCATGTGGCGATGCTGCTCTTCCTAGAGTTTGAGAGGTTGGCGTGCTGTCTGAAAGATTCCTCACTGCTCGCCGCGCCCTTATGGCGTGGCGAGCAGTGAGGATCTGCGACTCAGCTCGACTTGCGTGACCATGGACTTTTGAAGCTGTACATGGTGAAGAGGCCTGTGGTTGCCGCTATCGCGATCAGCGGGAAAGAGATTGCTTCAACGCTGACATCTCGAGCGTGCTCCGAGGTGTTCGCGATGTGCATCCATGTGAGCGTGATTATCAGGAGGGATAGTGGAGCTGTCGGCGAGATGACTGAGAGTGCAGTCAACAAGAAGCCTGAGAGGAATGCCATGATTGCGAAGTTTGTTGTGTTTGTCGAAATGAATGAATGGGAGCTGTATGGTGCAATTAACATTATGAACGGGATGATGCAGGCCGCTCCAGATGAGATGATTCTTTGGGGATGAAAAATGCTGTCAATTTCCTCTGGTCTTCGGTCGGCGTTCCGTGACATGGTCCATGCGGTAGCGAACGTCGCTCCGCACATAATTCCGGACAGTATCCACAGGGTCGGTCCAACCGAGGGGAATGTGCTGCCTTTGTATCGTAATAGTGTCTGTTCTTTTATGAAGACCGTCGGGTTGAAGTCTGATTGCATTCGAGTTGCCAGGAAGGCGGTCAATGTGAATGTGATGCTCGAGGCTGCCAGTGCTTGCGGAGACTTCCAGGCGGCGATGCTGATGCATGTGGCCCAGAAAATGAAGGGTATGACGTGGACTACGAGGGGTCCTGTATTGGGATCGTCATTGGCGTCGATCAAATCTATAATGGAGAAAATGGCGAAAACACTGAGGGCTGCCGTGATCGGTGCCCGAAGTGACTGAAGAGGATTGCTGTCGCTCATGTCGCGTCTCTCGGTGTTCTTATGGAGGTGCGCAGGTGCGGGCCGCGGGGACAGGGGCGCATGTGCAACTGCTTCCGTCGTCCCCGCGGGCCACCGTCGAGAAGTGTAGTGAAGAAACTCCTCCGCGTCGGCGGTTGTCTCCACCGAATAGTGGGATGCGGTGAGGTCAGGGCGGCCATCCGTGTCGGCGCAGGAGGTCCGAGGGTCCTTGGGACGTGAGGCCGGGTGCCGAAAGGTTGCGGATCAAGGAGAATCCGCCAGCGACGTCGGGGACGGTCGACGCCGTCGGGGACATTTCTATGCGGCTAGGGGCCTTCGACGCCGTCGGGGACCGAAATCCTGTCCCCGGACGCGCAGGATGTCCCCGCCCGGAACGACGTGCACCCGGCCGAGTGGAATGTGCCCGTCCATAAGAGGCGGGAGGTCGGACAGCGCCGGCAGAAATGTGGGCGTCAGCGTTAAGTGATGGGTGCACATCTCATGGGAGGGGGTTCTCTTCCCGGGGCTGGTCGTGGTCGGCGTCTGCGTCGGGCGTCGACGGTGGGGCCAAATGGTGGATGCGCCACTCATGGGAGAGGGTTCCCTGTCTGGGACTGCTCGTGACCGGGGTCCGTGTCGTGATGTGGTGGTTGGTGAGTCGGGTTCGGCTCAGGCTCCGACGTCGGAGCGGTGGCCGTCTCCTCCTGCTCGGGCGGGGTGTGTATCAGCTGTGCGGCCCGCCAGACGTCGTCGAGCCGGGCCTCGACTCGGGTGCGGGCGTCGTTGAGCTGTGAGGACTTCACCGTCAGGCCGAGCTGCGAGAGGAGAACTGGTCTGGCCGGCTGGGCGCCGCCGGTGGGTGGGGCATAGACGGCTTGGACCTTCACGCGACCCCAGTATGCCGGGACCTCCTGGATGCTGAGGTCGTTGCGGCCGGAAGGCAGGGGGAGGAAGAGAGGAAATAATTTGACAACCGCCATGCACTGCGGCGTCAGACACACCGCGATCTTCTCCCGACGCGAGGCGGCCGACCCCAATGCCGCAAACAGTCCGATGGTAAGGCAGACCGTGCCTATGACGGCAGCCTGCTCCAGCGCTGGGGTTGAATCGTCGGGGATCAGGAGGTGTGGGATGGTTATTGCGATAACTGGGTTGACCTCGATCAGCATGACCGCAAGCACCGCCAACAGCATGCCCACGACGCGCCTGCTTGGGCTCTGGGAGATGTGAAGGAACCGTGCCGATGCGATATCGCGATGGGTGACCGTCGAGTCCTTGGGTAAGCGCTGGTCAGTGCCCCTGAATCCGGAGAGCGCACCGAAGATCATGGCGAACAGTATGAAATTGTAGACAGTCATGACGCCGATCAGAACAGATAAGGACTGCAACTCCAGATTCCCGTTTTCGTTGGCGACGAGTTCGGTCAGAGGGTTCGGGATGGAGGGGGCCAGGAGCAGGGCGGCCGGGTAGAGGAATATCATACCGACGGTAGTGAGAGCACACAGGCTCCCGAGCGCCTTAGATTTAGTGGTCGGGCGTGAACGGATATAGATCGCCATGGGTGCCCTCCTGAAAACTGTCGGTAGGTCGGTTGTGGTTGGCGAGTCAAGTCTGGGGGTGGTAGGTGCCTGCCGCCCATGGGGACTGTTCACCCGGGGTGGCATTGGACGTCGTCGGGGACATGTCTGTGCGGCCGGGGGCGTGTCCTTCCGGCTGGGGGCCTTCGACGCCGTCGGGGACCGAAATCCTGTCCCCGGACGCGCAGGATGCCCCCGTCCGGAGCAGCGCGCACCCGGCCGCGCGGAATGTCCCCGGCCGCAAGAGGCGGGGCTGGCGGGCTCAGGTGAGCAGGACCTTCAGGACAGCAGGGGCGGCGAAGCGGCGAGGCTGCGAGCCGGTCTCGACGACGTCGAGCACCCCGATGTCGGTCAGCTGGGCAACCAGGCCGTTGGCTCGCCCGTACGAGATGCCGAGGGCCGCCTCGACCTTGCGCACCGTGAAGCTCGGATTCGCGACCGCGAAGTCGACGAGGTCAAGAGCGTGCGCGGACCGCAGGCTGGAGGAGCGCACCGTCTCCTTGAGGCTCTGGTGCGCCGCGGCCAGAGCGAGCATCTGGTGGCGCGTGCTGGTGGCCGCCGCGGCTAATCCCCGGGAGAAAAAGGCGAGGAAGGTGTCCCAGTCGCCGTGGGTGCTGACTCGCAGCAACGCGTCGTAGTACTCGGCGCGACGCTCCTCGAACCACGGCGAGACCGTCAGCGTGGGTTCGCTGAGAACACCCGAGTTCAGGAGGGCAAGCACGATGAGAAACCGCCCCAGGCGACCGTTGCCGTCCCGGAAGGGGTGAAGCGTTTCGAACTGGTAGTGGGCCATGCCCGCGGCGATGATCGGGTCGATGTCTCCCGCGTGGTCCTGATGCAGCCAGTCGACGAGAGCTCGCATGCCGGCGCGAAGAGGATCTCCGGGCGGTACGGGAACGAACCGGGACGCATGGATCGGGTTCGTGCTGTGCGCACCGGTGCGGCGGCCGATCATGACCTGGGTGTCGCGCAGGCGACCTGAAGCGGACTCAAGGGGAGTGCCCCGCATGAGCTCGCCTTGAAGATCCTCGATCAGCGACAGGGTGATAGGACGCCCCTCCTGCGCCCACAGGAAACCGCTGTTGGCCATGCGGACGTAGTTGAGGATCTCTGTCATCTCGGCGGTCGCGGGGGCGTCGTCGTCGGCGGTGAGCACCTCGCGAAGGGGGGCGTATGTGCCCTCCAGGGCCGACGTCGACTGAGCCTCGCGCCGTAGAGAGGGAGTTCGCAGCAGGTAGGGGTTCGGCAGCTGCTGAGCCGTGGCGTCGAGGGCGGCCAGTGCGCGCCCGGCTGCTGCCACCATCCGGTAGGTGCCTCCGCTGATGGATGGCTCATCGGAGCCGAGTGGGGTGGGGATGAAGGCCTTGTGCTGCCAGCTGCCGGTCACCGGGTCGGAGCCGGTGATGTCGACCAGTTCCCCCATGGTGTCGTCAACGAACATACTCACGTCCATGATGTCAGTTTAGGGGTAGTTGTGTGACATCTAAAGAGGGTGGATTGCACACAATGTCGGATTGTTGGGTATCGCGGGTGGGTGTGTGTCTGGAAACGGGCATATGTGAGGCTGTGCGCCGGTGACTGCCGCCGTGGGGTTCCCTTGTGGGTAGGGGCGGCCGACGCCGTCGGGGACATTTCGTTGTGGTCGGGGGCGTTCGACGCCGTCGGGGACCGAAATCCTGTCCCCGGACGCGCAGGATGTCCCCGCCCGGAGCGGCATGCGCACCCGGTCGCGTGGAATGTCCCCGGCCGCACTGTGCAGGGCTGGGTGAGGTGGTGGAGGCGCCATTCGTGGGAGGGGTGTTGTCTGTCGGGGCTGGTCGTGGTCGGCGTCTGCGTCAGGCGGCGATGGTGGGGTCAAGCGATGGGTGCACCACTCATGGGAGGAGGGTCTCTGTCTGGGACGGGTCGTGACCGGGGTCCGCGTCCTGATGTGGTGGCTGGTGAGCCGGATTCGTCTCAGCCTCCGACGTCGGGGCGTTGGGTGTCTCCTCCTGCTCGATCGAGGTTCGTATCAGCTGTGCGGCCCGCCAGACCTCGTCGAGCCGGGCCTCGACCCGGGAGCGGGCGTCGTCGAGCCGTGAGGGTCTCACTGTCAGACTGAGTCGTGGGATGATGACCGGTCTGCCCGACTCGGCACCTCCGGTAGGTGGGGCGTAGACGGCCTGTACTTTCACGCGCCCCCAGCGCGCCGGGACCTCCTGGATGCTGAAGTTGTTGCGCCCAGCAGGTAGGGGGAGGGAGAAGGACTTCGGGTCCGCGACCGCCATGCCGTACGTTCTCAGGCGTACCGCGCTTGCCCGCCGGTGTGCGGCAGCGCGTTTCAGTGCCATGAACAACCCGATGTGGGCCAGTCCGAGAATCCAGGTGGCCCCCACGGCCAGATCTTGAGTGGAATCGCTGTAGATCAGGGAGTGCGGGATAGACATCATGGTGAAGGGGGAGGCCGTCACCAGCATGCCCGCGAGCATCGCCCACAGCATGCCCACGGCGCGGCTGTTGGGGTCCCGGGCGGTATGAAGGAACCGTGCCGATGCGATATCGCGATGGGTGACCATCGCATCTTTGGCGAGCCACCGGTCGGTACCCGTGAAGCAGGAGGTCGCTCCAAAGATGGCGGAGGTCAGTACGAAGCTGAAAATGAGTGGTGTCGCGCCTACCGCAGTTGCGGCATCGGCTATCGATTCGTTGTCCTCCGGGTAGGCGACGGCCTCGTCCAGAGAGCCCAGGGCGAAGGCGGTTATGAGCAGGATCAGCGGGTAGAGGAGTGCGATGCCGGCGGCGGCCAGGGCGCCCAGGCACCCGAGCACCCTGGTCTTCGTAGTGGGGCAGGTGCGGAGGTAGATCGCCATGGGTACCCTCCTGAAAACTGTCGGCAGGTCGGTATTGGCTGGCGAGTCAAGTCTGGGGGTGGTGGGCGCCTCCTGCCTATGGGGACCGTTCACCCGGGGTGGCATTGGACGTCGTCGGGGACATTTCTGTGCGGTCGGGGGTGTTCGACGCCGTCGGGGACCGGAATCCTGTCCCCGGACGCGTGGGGTGTCCCCGGCCGGAACGGTGTGCACCCGGCCGCGTGGAATGTCCCCGGCCGCAGGAGGTGGGAGGTCGACTGGCATCGGCGGAAGGGGTGCTGCATCGGCCGGAGGTGATGGCGCGGGTGGTGTTGGTAGGTGGGAGGTGGTGCAGGCAGCTGCGAGGCCGGGCGCCCCGTCACAAGGGTCGCCGGCCTCAGGAATAGGTTGGGCCCCGGCTGTGTTGGCCGCAGTGGAACCCATCTGTCTCCAGTCTTGAAAGGAACACTCATGGCCACCAAGAACATCACGGGCCCCGAGTTCAAGGACACCATCCACGGCGAGGGCATCACCATCGTCGACTTCTGGGCCTCCTGGTGCGGCCCGTGCATGCGCTTCGCCCCCATCTACGAGAAGGCCTCCGAGGCCAACCCGGACATCACCTTCGCCAAGGTCGACACCGAGGCCGAGCAGGACCTCGCCGGGGCCCTGGGCATCTCCTCGATCCCCACGCTCATGGTCTTCCGTGACAATGTGCTGGTCTACCGCGAGGCCGGCGCCCTGCCCGCCCCCGCGCTGGACTCCCTCATCACGCAGGTGCGCGAGCTCGACATGGACGAGCTCAAGGCCAAGATCGCCGAGGAGGAGGCCGCCTCCGGCGCTCAGGCCTGATCCGTCAGGTACCGCGGGGCCGCCTCTCGGCCCCTGCAGCCGTCCGACGTCGCCCGGGAACCCGCCGTTTCCGGGCGACGTCGTCGTCTGTTGCCCGGCTCGCCCACCCAAGGGCAGAACATTACGTTTTGATATCCTATGATGGCCCGCGTGAAGTTGGAGTCCCACGTCAGCCACGCTGTCAGAGCCCGATGGGCAGTCCCCGTCGGTGCCTCGGGCCGCGACGCGTTGGTGCGCCACCTCGTCTACGCCTTCCTGCGCTCCGACCCCGAGGGGGCCACGGACTGGATCGACTCGACGGTCCCCACCGACCCCGACGAGCTGCGCACCATGCTCGACTTCCTCCTCACCGCCCGCCCCCCGGCCCCCCTGCCCGAGGACATCGCCGCCGACCTCGACACCCTCCTGGAGGCCGAGGCCGCCGAGCGCGGCATGATCGACGCCACCGAGATCCCGCCCCTGGCCATCACCGACCATGTGCCGGGCCTGCTGGGCCGCAATGTTGCCTTCTGGCGCGGCGACCTCACCC
>ERZ773069.1919-NODE-1919-length-11329-cov-44.545680_pt1 | contig 11329 bp, 10 predicted proteins | sample MGYA00580619_ERZ773069 | MGnify/ENA primary metagenome ERZ773069 (study PRJEB29015, sample SAMEA2738007) | human oral metagenome | biome: human oral; feature: human-associated habitat; material: dental | place: China | collected 2108 ...
CTGCATATCCTCAGCGGATGCCAGAGGAACGACAGGCAAAGTCTCAAAGACGGGCATCATCGGAGGTTCCTCCTCCTCCACGATCAGCCTCTCCTGTGTCACATCGGCATCCGCACGAATGCGTGCCAGCTGCGAAAAGTCGAGTCGGACGCGCCGCGCCTCTGCCGCTCTCTGTTCCGCAAGAAAGGCGGTGATCTCCTCATCAATTATTTTTGCCTGCCATTTTTTCAGCTTTGGCGGCTGGATCGCGGTGATTCCAAAATGTGCACGCAGTCCGGCATCCACACCGCGTAAGAATACGCCCAGACGCTGTGCCGCACGCTCGGGACGCTCATACGAGTGCAGCGTCCAGTACCCGCTCACGCACTCATAGCGGCGCAGAGGATGTACCTCATAGACGCGATCCGGCTCCTCCTTGGGCGGCTGAAATACCGCTGAGGAAAAGAGGCGAACGGGCGCAGTCTGCTCCACGGCAATCAAGTCGTCAAAGAAACTGATCTGACGATGCTTCTCATAGTACTCCGCAGCGCGATCCAGCACGCGAAGCACGACTGCATTCACCTCCGCCGTATGAGCACGGTAGAGCTTAGAGCGTTCCATACGATAGGAGGAGAGTGTACAGAGTGCTGCCATGACTGCCTCTGCCGTATGCTCCGCACGATGAAGCATTGTATGGATTGCATCATCCTGCTGATGACGCATAAGCCCATCCCCACCGTATGTAATCCGCTTGGGATCGAGTCCGTAGTAAATCACAAACTCATCTTCCCAATCCGCAATATAGTGTGCAATCTGGGGATCAATGGAACAATACGCCGCACAGAATGCACACAACTTCTCATAGCCGTCCTGCGCGTCCCTGCACCCGATGAGACGCAGGAGTTCATAGACGTAGAGAGAGGCATAAGACATCCCCCGCCTCTCAATCTGTCCTCGCCGTACCGCCGTCCGCCATGTAAAGTATCCGCGCAGCTGTGCATCCGAAAGCGAGTCATACGTTGGAAAATACTGGTTGACCGTGCCGTTGTAAACATAGTCGTCCTCGTAGGCCGCCATCAGCCGCGCCTGCTTCAGAAAGAGCTCCGCGCGCGACTGCCAAGCGTCGCGTGTGGTCGTGACCAGCGAACGCATCGCACGCAGCAGCTTCGGCGTCGGTGGTTTTGGCGTAGGGGCGGGCGCGTTCGGAATCGCCTCGTCGCGATAGATCATCCGCAGTACACGCTGTACTGCTCCCAATTTCCCTTTTCCGCCCATCGCATACCTCCGTCCATCTGTTCGATTCCTTCCTCTATTTTACTACGAATCCCCAAAATAGCAAGGACGCATCCCCGCATTTACACAAGAAAATACGCCTCCCGCCGGGCAGCAGGAGGCGTATTTTCGATAGAGAGAAAGAAATGTAGGGAATGTATGTGAATTCTGCGGAAGGGAAGGCCGCAGAAAACTCACCTAAATAAGTTGTAAGCCTTAGGTATTCTTTGCAATGAACGCCCCAACGACGGCACCGACAATTGCGGCAGTCGTGACGGAACCCTGCGAGTACCCCTTGCGCCTCGGCTTCTTGCGGCGTGCCGCAAGCTGTGTCACCTCGATGGAGTCACCATAGCTCGTACGCACATCCATCGTGCGCGGCACATCTGCCGTGTAACGCGGACTTGCCTCTGCAATGGCAGCGCTCGTACCAACAAGGCTGAGCGTCATTACGCCAAAGAGTGCAGCAGCTATCGATTTTTTTACTTTATTCGTATTCATAAATACTCACTCCTATCCAAGGGGCTCGTAAAAGACTGCACACCGTTTGTGTGCTCTGCTCTTGCTTACATGCATAATATAGCGGAACGATTTTAGAACGTCTTGTGAGAGGCGTTAGTTTTAAATTAGCTTAAAAGAAGACTATCATTAGCGAGCTCGCTTCCCGCTGCCTGTTCAAACATGGAAAGGAGATCGCGTGTCGTCAGCCCCCGCTTCTCCTCCTGGGGCACATCGAAAAGAATACGGCCCTCGTGCAGCATGATGAGACGATTGCCGTAACGGAGCGCATCTCTCATATTGTGCGTGATCATCAGCGTCGTCAGTTGATCTTCCGAAACAATCTGCTGCGTCAGCTCAAGGACCTTTGCCGCTGTCTTTGGATCAAGCGCCGCCGTATGTTCATCAAGCAGGAGCAAATTTGGTTTCACAAGCGTCGCCATGAGAAGTGTCAATGCTTGCCGCTGTCCGCCGGAGAGAAGCCCCACACGTGAGGAGAGGCGTTCCTCGAGACCGAGTTTAAGGCGCCCAAGCTTCTCACGGAATATATCGCGCATCTCGCTTGTCGATCCCCAGCGCAGGGTCGGCATTTGTCCACGCCGCGCAGCAATAGCCAGATTCTCCTCGATCATCATCCGGGCAGCCGTTCCCATCATCGGATCCTGGAAAACCCGCCCGATAAACTTTGCACGCCGATGCTCCGGCCACTTGGTAATATCTTCTCCTGCGATAGAAATTTTACCGGTGTCAACAGAGATTGCTCCTGCAATGGCGTTCATCAGCGTAGACTTTCCCGCGCCGTTCCCGCCGATGACGGTCACGAAATCGCCAGGGTTCAAATGCAGTGTAATACCGCACAGGGCTTTCTTCTCCGTAATCTTCCCCGGATTAAATGTCTTTTTGATGTCCTCGATGCGCAGCATTACTGGCCCCCTTTCTTCATCGTATTATACTTCGATTGAATGAGGGGCAGTGAGAGCGCGATTGCCACGAGGATTGCCGTAAAGAGTTTAAGATCGTTCGGCGGCATCCCGAGTTGGAGAACAATCGCAATAACCGCACGATAAACAATGGAGCCGAGGACAACAGAGATCAGCCAATTCTTAAAACTGCGCGTACCGAACAGCACCTCACCAATGATGACGGAAGCAAGCCCAATAACAATCGTGCCCGTGCCCATGCCGACATCTGAAAAACCGTTGCTCTGCGCGACAAGCGCGCCACAGATTGCTACAAGGCCATTCGAAAGGAGCAGGCCCAAAACAATCATCACATCTGTATTTACACCGTTTGCACGGATCATATGGGGGTTCGCGCCCGTAGCACGGATCGCCATGCCGAGCTCCGTGCCAAAAAACCAATACGTCAAAAGAACAGCGAGTATAACAACAACCGTACCAATGAGGAGAACATTCGCCGCCGCATCGAGGCCCCAGATATTCCATTCCGTAAACAGGGTCTCCTGCTGAAGTAAGGGGAGATTCGCCTTGCCCATGACACGCAGATTGACGGAGTACAGTCCGATCATCGTCAAAATTCCCGCGAGCAGCGCAGGTATCTTAAGTTTCGTGCAAAAAAAACCTGTGATAACGCCGGAGACACACCCTGCCGCGCAGGCGACAAGAATTGCCGCGATCGGCGTATAGCCCGATACGAGCATTGATGCAGCAATAGCTGCTCCCAGAGGAAAGCTGCCCTCAACCGTCAGGTCGGCAATATCCAGAACACGATATGTCAGATAGACGCCAAGCGCATAAAGCCCCCAAAGGACACCCTGCGCAGCCGTCGCAATGACGAGATCCATAACGTCACTCCCTATAAGTCCGAAAAAAAGCGGACACGCTGCGTGTCCGCTCCGCTGTGTTTAGACCACTCACGGCACAATTGTCGCACCATTCAGCACATCTGCCGGAATCGTCAGACCGATCTTGTCTGCGTTCTTCTTGTTGATAACGACCGTGAGATCGCGCGCCGTCTCGATCATCATATCCGCCGGCTTTGTCTTTCCCTCAAGGATGTCCGCCGCCATATCGCCCGTCTGGACACCGAGCTTGTAGTAGTCAATCCCCTTGGTTGCAAGAGCACCCGCCGTGACGCCGCCGATATAGCCACAGATCACACCTTTGCCCGCCGGGTCTGTGACACTCGTGAGCGTCGGCATCGCCGATGCGATTACATTGTCCGTCGGCTCGTAGAACACGTCTACATCATCAATCATGCTCTGCGCAGCCTGTTGGATGTCGTTGACCGTCGAAATAGTCGCCGTGCGCACTGTCAGGCCCTTCGACTCCGCATATTCCTTCATTGCCTTGACCTGAATTTCGGAGTTGATCTCGCTGGAGGAGTAAATCGTACCGATGGTCTTTGCATTCGGATACAGCTTCATCAAGAGATCAATCTGATCGGCAATCGGGCTAATGTCACTTGTACCCGTAACATTTCCGCCCGGCTTCTCATTCGTCTTCACAACCTTCGCGCTCACATAGTCTGTGACCGCGGTGCCGACAATGGGAATCTCCTTCGTCGCATTCGCTGCAGACTGGACTGCCGGCGTTGCAATCGCACAAATGAGATCCACCTTATCGCTGATAAAGCGCTGGACGATATTCTGGAGATTCGACTGATCTGCCTGTGCATTCTGGCGATCAATCGTAAGATTCTTCCCCTCCTCATAGCCGCGCCCCTTGAGTCCGTCCACAAATCCACGATTCGCATCGTCGAGCGAGCTGTGCTCGACAAGCTGAACAATACCTACTTTATATGTTTTTTCACCTTTATCCGCCTGTTCGCCGCAGCCTGCTGACGCCAGAATTCCAAGGGCAGCAATGCCAAGGGCGACGCATTTTGCGATTTTTTTCATACGCATCGAATCCACACCTTTTCTAGTTCAATCATTACTCCACCAGAGTTGCATCCTTGAGTACATCCTCCGGAATGGTAAGTCCCAGCTTTGCCGCATTTCCCTTGCTGATGACGAGTGTCAGATCGCGTGCTGTCTCGATCGGCATATCAGCCGGCTTCTTCTTGCCTTCGAGAATATCTGCTGCCATATCGCCCGTCTGGGCACCGAGTTTATAGTAGTCGATGCCGTAGGTTGCGAGGCAGCCGCCTGTTACCATAAACGGCTCTGCGCAGATAACGGCTTTCCCCGCTGCATCTGTCACGCCCACAAGCGTCGGAATCGAGGAGGAGATGACATTGTCGGTCGGCTCATAGAATACATCCACTTCGCCGACAAGGCTCTGTGCCGCCTGCTGAATATCATTGACGGTTGAGACTGTCGCAGCGCGCACCGTGAGGCCCTTCGACGCGGCGTATTCCGTCATCGCTTTGATCTGAATCTCCGAGTTGACCTCGCTGGAGGAATAGATCGTCCCAATGGTCTTTGCGTTCGGATAGAGTTTGATGAGCAGGTCGATTTGTTCTTTGATCGGGTTCAGATCGCTCGTCCCCGTGATATTTGCTCCCGGCTTCTCATTGGTCTGCGCGAGTTTCGCACTCACATAGTCCGTGATCGCCGTACCGACGATGGGAATATCCTTCGTTGCATTCGCTACAGACTGCGCTGCAGGCGTTGCAATCGCACAGATCAGATCTACCTTGTCGCTGACAAAGCGCTGGGCAATGTTCTGGAGGTTTGACTGATCAGCCTGCGCATTCTGGCGGTCGATTGTGAGGTTCTTCCCCTCCTCGTATCCGCGTGCCTTCAGCCCGTCGATAAAGCCGCGATTCGCCGCATCGAGAGCGTTGTGCTCCACGAGCTGGACGATGCCGATCTGATAGGACTTCTCACCACTTGCCTGCTGATCGCCGCCGCAGCCCGCCGCTATAACGAGCCCGAGTGCTGCGATGCCAAGAGCGATTGTTTTCATTGCCTTTGTCATCTGCATCGAATTCCCACCTTTTCTATTGTTTTAATTTTTCAATACTTGTTTATTATACATGGACATGGTCAAAAAAGCTAGTATCCACATGATGAAAAATGGCAAAGGACTGCCTCGGAAAGTGAAACCTCTCCTAACGCAGTCCCTATTATTATATTATGATGTTCGTCTCCCTTGTAGGATATCTTCAAGCGTATGCCATGCAAGCACCGCACATTTCACACGTGCGGGCATATTCGAAATGTTCTTGAGCGCTATCGCCTCGTCAAGTTCTTCGAGCGCGGCATCATCTGTAACTTCACGCTTGATCATCGAAGTAAATAACTGTGCCAGGCGATGCGCCTCCTCGACAGTTTTGCCGCGCATGAGATCAATCATGATATCCGTACTCGCCTGCGAGATGGCGCAGCCAACACCCGTAAAAGCACCGTCCTTAATGATCCCGTCCGCGATCTCAAGTTCAAGCGTAATCTCATCGCCGCAACTTGGATTGTGTCCACGTTCACGCACTGTTGCAGATGAAAGCGTTCCCTTATTTTCGGGCAAACGGCTGTGTTCCCCAATCACCTCTGTATAAAGGTCACCGAGGGCTATTCCGTCAGTCGGCATAGCCCAACACCCCCCGTACCTTTTTCAAAGCATCAATGAATTGATCGACATCATCATGCGTATTATAGAGGTAGAAACTCGCACGACAGGTTGCGTTCTGCCCGAGATAGCGCATCAGCGGCTGAGCGCAGTGATGCCCTGCTCGTATTGCAACGCCATGTGTGTCGAGAATTGTAGACACATCGTGCGGGTGGATATCCTTCACGTTGAATGTGATGATGCCAGTCTTGTTGCCGCGTGTGCTGTCGCACCCGTAGAGCTCCACAAACGGAAGCTCGCGCAGCTTTGGCAGCGCATAGGAGAGCAGGTCTCGTTCAATCATCTCGATACGGTCAAAGCCGACCTTTTCAAGATAGTCGATCGCAGCGATCAGCCCAGAGGCCCCGCTGACATTTTGGGTCCCTGCTTCAAACTTTGCCGGGAGCTCTGCGTAGGTTGTATACTGTTCGCCCACATACTCGATCATATCGCCGCCAAAGAGGAACGGAGGCATAGCATCAAGGATATCATATTTCCCATACAGCACGCCAATGCCCATCGGCGAGAGCATCTTATGTCCGGAAAATGCAAAGAAATCCGCATCCATTGCCTGTACATCCACCTTGATATGCGGTACGCTCTGGGATCCGTCGACAACAACAACTGCACCGACCTCATGAGCACAATCTGCAATCACCCGAACATCGTTAACCATGCCAAGCACATTGGACACATGGGTTACGGCGACAATCTTCGTCCGCTCCGTAATTTGTGACGCAATATCCGCCGCAGAGAGATTCCCATCCTCCTCGAGATAGATGTACTTCAGCGTTGCACGGCGCGCCTTCGCAACAAACTGCCACGGCACAATATTGCTGTGGTGCTCCGAGACCGTTATGACGATCTCATCACCCTCACGAATATTGGCACGCCCATAGCTATACGCAACAAGGTTCAGCGCCTCCGTCGCATTCTTCGTAAAGACAATCTCCTCCGACCGCGCCGCACCAATGAATTTCTGCGTGCGCACACGTGCCGTCTCGTAAATATCAGTCGCCTTTACCGAGAGTTCATACGCTCCGCGATGCGGGTTCGCATTATAGTAGGTGCAATAATCTGCGACCGCTTTGATGACTGCCGCAGGTTTCTGCGTCGTAGCGCCGTTGTCGAGATAGACAATGGGACGACCATTCATCTTCGTCTGCAGAATGGGAAAATCCTGCAAATATTCGTTAAAGCTCTTGTGCTCCACCCAAAAGTCTCCTCTCAAGATAGTGTGCGATCTCTGCGCGCAGTTCGTCATTCTCGATACGTGCAAGCACAGGCTCAAAGGATGCCTCCACAATGAGCTGCTGTGCTGCACGATCATCGAGGCCCCTGCTCATCAAGTAGAAGAGCTTCTCCTCATCCATTTTCCCGATACTGACTGCATGATGTCCGTCTACGTCTCCCTCATGTGAGAGCATGAGAGGAACGCTCCGGTTGCGCACATGCGGCGAGAGAATCGTGACTTCTTCGTCCTCTTTTCCGGTCGATCCGCGCGCTCCCTGAACAAAGTCCAGAGTTCCCCGGAATGTCTTGACGCTGCGGTTCAGCAATGCGCCGCGTACCTGCATATTTGCATCTGTGCGCTGCCCTTCCTGACGAATGATATAATTGAGATCAATCTTACGCTCGGCGTCACCAAAGTAAAGCCCCCAAACATCTGCGCGTGCTTCATCACCCGCGAGCGTTACATGTAGCTCTGATGCCGTATGCGCTGCTCCAATCTCGGCAATCGTACAGGAGAACAGCCCCTGTTTGCCAACCTCCGCCTTGATGCGGCTCGCCGCCGATCGATCCGTCGATACAAACTGAACAAAGGTAACATGCATTTTCGCTCTTTCAGGAACATCGACGGTGATTTCCTGTAAACCACTCTCACGCAGATCAATGATATAACTTTTTTGCTCGCCGGGCATACAGGAGAGCGTTACGCTTTTTGCTTTGCCGAGATTCTGCGGAAGGGGGAGTTCGTTAACTCCGAGCCAACGCCATGTCAACAGGGGGATTTTGCTGAAAACTTCCCGCATTGCCATCACCCCATTGTCCCTTCCAACTCGATATTGACCAAGTTGTTCATCTCGACTGCGTATTCCAGAGGGAGTTCCTTCGCAATCGGCTCCACAAAACCGCGAACGATCATCGCTCGCGCTTCATCTTCATCAATGCCGCGGCTCATCAAATAGAAGATCGCCTCATCACTGATGCGGCCGATCTTCGCCTCATGTCCGATATCCACCTGATCGCACATAATATCCATCACGGGGAGCGTATCGCTGCGCGACTCCGAGTCAAGCATCAACGACTCACAGTCGACGGAACACTTCGCACCGACAGCACGCGGCGTCACCTTGACGGCACTGCGATAAACTGCAACACCGCCTGCCTTTGAGATTGACCGCGTACTGATATTCGCCGAAGTATTCGGTGCGTCAAAGATCACTGTCGCCCCTGTATCAAGCTCCTGTCCCTTCGATGCAAATGTAATTCCCGTGAACTCACAAGTCGCGTTCTCCCCATGCAGAATACTGGTCGGGTAGAGCATCGATACATGCGAGCCAAACGATCCGGAGACCCATTCAATCGCACCGTTTTTCTCCACGATGACGCGTTTCGTATTAAGATTCATCATATTGCGCGACCAGTTTTCGATCGTCGAGTAACGCAGCCGCGCATTCTCCCTGACGAACAGCTCAACGCAGCCCGCATGAAGATTGGTTACATTATACTTTGGCGCAGAACAGCCTTCGATAAAATGAAGGTATGCCCCCTTCTCCACGATAATGAGTGTATGCTCAAACTGACCTGCCCCCGCTGCGTTGAGTCGGAAATAGGATTGCAGCGGGATATCCACCTTGACCCCCTCGGGCACGTAGACAAACGAACCGCCCGACCATACAGCGCCGTGCAGCGCCATGAATTTATGGGCTGTCGGCGGGAGGAGAGTCATAAAATACTCGCGTACAATATCGCCGTACTCCTGCAGCGCCGTCTCCATATCTGTGTAGACGACCCCCTGCTCCACAAGCGACTTTTGAATCGAGTGATAGACCACCTCAGAATCGTACTGCGCACCAACGCCTGCAAGCGTCGTCTTCTCCGCCTCCGGAATCCCAAGCCGATCAAATGTCTCCTTGATATCCTCGGGCACCTCGTTCCAGCTCCCTGTCATTTTAGCATCTGGCTGAACATAGGTCACGATATGATCCATATTGAGATACGACAGATCAGGCCCCCATGAAGGAAGCTCCATCGTGTGATAGGTATCGAGCGATTTCAGGCGAAACTCCAGCATCCATTCTGGATCATTCTTGCGTGCTGAAATATCACGAATAATCTCCTCCGTCAACCCGGATGCTGACTTATAGATAGAACGATCCTCATTCGTAATATCATAAATTGTTCGCTCAATATCGGCAACCTGTGTTTTTTTCTTTGGTACAAAATCCTCCATCCGGCTCACCCCACTTTTCCCTGATCCGCAAGGATGTGAGTGAACCCTTCATCATTAATTTGCTGAACCAGCTCCGCTCCGCCTTCGCACACAATTTTCCCATGCGCAAGAACGTGAACATAGTCGACCTGGAGCTTATCGAGGATCTTAGCATTGTGCGTGATAATGAGGCACGCGTTGTTCGATGTGTGAAACCTTGCCACGCCCTCAGACACAATTTGAACTGCATCCACATCAAGACCCGAATCCGTCTCATCAAGCAATGCCAGTTTCGGATGGAGCATAAGGAGCTGCAGCACCTCGCTGCGTTTCTTCTCACCGCCCGAGAACCCGACATTCAGATAGCGTTGTGCATAACTTGGATCGATCTGCAGCTCTTCCATCATCGCATTGAGTTCTTTACGGAACGGAAGCAACTTTATCTTCTCTCCCGTCATCATCTGGCGCGCCGTCCGAATCATGTTCTCTACCGTAATACCCGGGATTTCCTCCGGTGACTGAAACGCGAGAAAAAGCCCACGCCGAGCACGCTCAAATGCGCGCAGTTCACCAATATCCTCCCCCTCGAACATCAGATTTCCACCCGTGACCTCATACTTTGGATGTCCCATGATAACATTCATCAGCGTAGATTTCCCAGAACCGTTCGGTCCCAAGATGACGTGGACCTCCCCCTTGCGGATCATGAGGTCCAGACCTTTTAAAATTTCCTTTCCCTCAACGCCCGCATGAAGATCCTCTATCTGCAGCAATATACCTGCCATTATAAACTCTCCTTAAAATAATCTGTTGTTTAATCCCTACAAAAATACTCGGGATTTACTTTTTCATCATTGTAGGTGCTTTCATATAAAAAGTCAATAACCTCAAATATCATCTATAAATTAAATAAATAATTGAGATTCTTTTTCATAGTTATCCATAGGAAAAAGCTCCTAAACGTCTCATATGCTCTGGTATTATATATTTGCTATTAAAAATCCGTATTTTCTGTAATATAAAAGAGCCCGTGAAAATCACGAGCTCTTTGAATGAGCGGCAACTACCTAGTCTCCCGCGCCGTCTCCAGCGAAGTACCCTCGGCCTCTGAACGCTTAACTGCTGTGTTCGGAATGGGAACAGGTGGTTCCGTTCAGGCATCATCACCGCATTGCTGACTTGTCCAAGAGCAAAGCCCGCAGGGCACATGCGATTGGGTAACAAGTCGTATGGGAAAGTGTCCCAAGAGTCAAGTCCAAAGGACGCAGACGATTGGCTGACACTGACCGCTCTGAGTGTTTGTCCACTCAAAACTTCACAGAAGAAACTTCAAGCAAATTGTTCTTGTTAGGCAAAACTACCTTAGCAAATCACACTGCTAAGTCACAGTCGACATTTGCTTTGCAAACGTCGACTAAGTGACTCACACAAAACTGTTCGTTCGCTCTCGCTCACGCAGTTTTGGTTCGCTACTTAAGTCAAGCCCTCGACCGATTAGTGCTGGTCAGCTCCACACATTGCTGTGCTCCTACACCCAGCCTATCTACCTCGTCTTCTTCAAGGGGTCTTACTTCCTTTTAGGAATGAGATACTTCATCTCGGGACGGGCTTCACGCTTAGATGCTTTCAGCGT
>ERZ773069.1920-NODE-1920-length-11323-cov-14.390220_pt1 | contig 11323 bp, 7 predicted proteins | sample MGYA00580619_ERZ773069 | MGnify/ENA primary metagenome ERZ773069 (study PRJEB29015, sample SAMEA2738007) | human oral metagenome | biome: human oral; feature: human-associated habitat; material: dental | place: China | collected 2108 ...
TTACAGCAGTTGCGTTCTATAGGTCTGCAATGCGCCAAGGTGTCATACAAGTCGAGGTTGTCAGCGACTAATGACCTGCTCATCCTTATCGTATTTTGTGGGTGCCGTCGAGTTAGGAAATGCACAGATGACAGCCTACGAGGACGTATTGTGCTGGGCGAAGTCGAGGCCCTGGTGGCAGCAGAAGGTTCTTGCCAGAATTGCCGCCGGAGAAGCGCTTGATCAACAAGACTATGAGGAGATTGCTCGGTCTCTGCTTGAAGAGCCCGAGTCACCCCCTAGCGGCGGGTGGTTTACTCAACTCGAGCCTCCGCAGGCGACAAAAGATGAGCCGGTCCGCATACTCGCTGTGAAAGGGCTCGAGAATGTTAATCGGCTCGCCCATGGTCAGGAACTTACGTTCGAGCCAGATGGCCTCACGGTGGTGTTTGGGAATAATGGTAGTGGCAAGTCCGGTTACGCCAGAGTACTTCGATCAATGGTGCGGGCACGGCATCGCGCTGCTCTTCTGCCGGATGTATTCGAGCCGACGCCAGGTTCACAGTCAGGCCAGGTTGTGTTTAGGGTCGGTACAACCGAGCGCACAGCGCTGCTAGGCGAATCGCCCGCCCCGGAACTCAGTCGCGTTGCCTTCTATGATGAACACTGCGGAGATGCCTACCTGACTGCAGAAGCGGAGATCTCCTACCGACCATCGGCAGTACAACTACTGGAAGACCTCGCAATAGTCTGCGCTGGTGTCTACCGCGTGATTGATGTATGGAAGCGAGCGGCAAGTCTCCCTGGCCCACTGCCTGAGGTGGATGAGCGCGGCCCTGGAGGTATATTCCTCCGCAGCCTGGAAGATTCTACAACGGACGACGCCGTGGCGGCAGCGGTAGCGTGCCCATCTGACGTAGATGAACAGTTGGACGAACAGGTGAAAGAGGTCGCTCGCCTTCGCATAATCGATCCCACTCAGGAGAAGCATCGTCTGAGCGAGATTGCCGACGCCCTCACGACGATTGCCAATCATTTTGAGGCCGTCGACCAGGCGATCGGAGTAGGGGCCCAAAAGCAACTGGATGAGCTGGTCACGAACGCTGCAACCGCACAGGAAGCGGCAGACCTTGCCTCGCGCAGGACCTTCGCCAACGAGCCTCTATCCGAAGTCGGATCAGACGTATGGAAGCAGTTGTGGCGTGCAGCGGAGCAATACTCGAAGGTTGCCTACCCCGATCACGACTTCCCACATACTACCGATGGTGCGGTCTGCGTTCTGTGTCAGCAGACGCTTGGTGCTGATGCCGTTGACCGACTTGGGAGGTTCCAACAATTCGTGATGGACATGACGGCTCAGGAAGCAGAAGATGCGCGGTGTCAGGTTGCTGATTTTCGGGCGCACCTCAGCAAATTGGAGCTCACTACGCCCGCGCTATCGTCGGCGGTTGCTACACTGGAGCACAGTGAAAAATCCACGACGGGCCCGCTCGATTCGATCTTGGAGGCGATGCAAACCCGCAAGTCCGCACTGGTGTCGGGGAAAGAATCGAAGCCGGTCAATGTCGTGACCGTTGTTGCTGAACTGCGGAAAGAGGCCGCTCTTCACCGTCAACATGCCGATAATATTGACGCAATAGGTTTCGGAGATCGACTGACCAAAGCGGAGTCAGAGGAACGGCGGTTGCGTGACCAGATCGCGATGCGTGATGGGCGTCGTCTCATTGAGGAGGAGCGAGCCAGGCTCCAGAGGGTCGCGAGGCTCGATAAGAAGCTTGCCGAGACCAAGACCCGCGCAATCACTATGAAGGTGGGTGAACTGACCCGTACTTACGTAACTGATGAGGCGTGCGCGCGTTTCACTCGCGAAACGCATGGGCTCGGCCTGGAACATGTCACATTCAGGGCTACTAAGGGACGACAAGGCGTTCTACTCCATAAGCCAGATTTTGTGGACGCTCGCCCCGGATCGAAGCTCGTAGATGTCCTCTCCGAAGGGGAGCAGACGGCGCTCGGCTTCGCTGGATTCCTCACCGAGGTGCACTTCGATGCAAGCAAGTCGGCCCTGATCTTCGATGATCCCGTTTCCTCCCTTGACCATGTGAAGCGTGAGTCTGTTGCCAGGCGAATCGTCGCGTTGGCCAAAGAACGGCAAGTCGTGGTGTTCACCCACGACGTTGCGTTCACCATGTTTTTGCATAAGGCGGCGGGCGAGTCCGAAGTCCAGTTTTGTACGCGAGGTATCGAGCAGCGGCGAAATGTGGGTCCGGGATACACAACTCGACACCATCCCTGGACCGCGAAGGATGCAGCCCAACGTATCCACACGCTGAGGCAGGAGGTTGCGGCTCTACGCAACGACGAGACGGGGATGTCCGAGGGTGACTACCTGCGACGAACCGAACAGATCGCGGGCCACATGTCTCAGGCTTGGGAGCGCGTTATCAGTCAGGTTCTCGCCGAGCCGCTGTTGGACTACAAATCCTTAGAAGTCCGAGTTGGGAAACTGCGAATCGTTGGTCGAGTAACGGAGCAGGATGTGAAGACATACGACGACTCCTATAGCCGCATCTCAGGGTGGGCGTCACGGCATGATCCTCATCCCGAACTGAACTACACCCCGCCCAAAACTGACCAGCTTAATAATGAAATCGAGGTGATTCACGACTGGCTGAAGAAGGTGAAGAGATATCAGTCTTAGTGTTCGAGCCTTTCCTGGGCGGATACACTCGCTGTGGCTGACATCGCTGGAATAGTCCTCGTATGGGATGACGGAGCGCTGACAACAGGCGTGATGGACTGGATATGGTGGAGTTTAGATTTAATGTATTGCATTTCAAGGCATGTTTGCCGTTGGAATTGTTATAATGCGGTTCCGCAGTAATCTATTCTCAAGCAGGTGGCCGTAATCCTCGGTCACAAAGAAAGCACTTGAAGTGTTGAGTTCATTTTTGTCGGTCAATAATTCGACTGTCGATTCTGATTGTAAAGTATGTTGTTTTCTGTGAGGAACATCTAAGATGTCCTGCAACACGCATCTTCAATACTCTCCCGAAGTGAGATCTTTTGTTTAGGTTTGATGTTGAACTGCATTAATTGTGGATCTGGGCAAGCTTGCGGCGAAGCTGCATTCCGTCAATGCGGCGCTCCCTTTGGAGGCAAGGCAATGGGGAGTATAAGGGAAAAAGACAACCCGGTTCTGCTATACAGGCCTCGGTGGTCACTGAGGACACCTCTAACGCTCGGACGCCTCAGCGTATTGTATTACATCCTAGTTCTTGTGGTGTTTGTTGCGATAGCGTATAGTTTTGCTGAATCCAGGTTGATAATGAAGAGATATCTTGATCAAGATACCTCCGTCGGCTATAGAGAACTTTTTGGATTTCTATGGAAAGTCGACGTACCTGTCGTTGCAGCCACTTCCCTAGTTATAGTGGCCGGCTGGATGCGGATGATTACAAAAAAGAGGAGGCAATTATTTTCGCCATACCCCTGGCTTCCGACAATAATTGGATGGGAAGGCAGGATAAGTCTCGTAAAGTTGCAAGGTGAGTGTCCAATATGTGGCGGTGAGCTAAGGTTTTATAACAAGCAGATCGATTGGATCTATGGGCAAAACACTGGGCGAAAGAAAGTGCTTGAGAATGCCCCTGTCGCAGAATGTAAAATCAACCCTAGTCATTGGTGGATGGTGGATCGCTCCTATGATTAGTGGAAATGTGATTTGGGTGCGAGACACGGTGTGGCAGAGGTTGTAGTGCGAAATATGCTAGCGACGTCTGTTGTTTCGGTAATAACGGTGACTTCTCTACTGTTTGGTGCGGTAGTCTCGCCATTGTGGATTCATTACTTGACTAAGCGGCGAGACCGGATTTCCGCAAAAAGACAACACGCCATCGAGTCTCTTGTAGCCGCCTATGAAGAACTCGTGATTATTCGCTCAGAAATTGAATCTGGAAAAATGGTAGATTATGAACGTTTAGGTCATATTGTAAGGCGACTTCAGCTGTTTGGGCGGGCTAATGTTGCTCGCCGGGCAGACGATGTTGCTGTTTGGCAGGCAGGTTATATTCTGCGTCGAAACGAAGTGGATGAAAGGCTTGCTGTTTCAACTTATCTTGCCGACCTCATTTATGAGGTGAGGGTTGACATTAGGAGCGAATTGGGGTTACCGGTTAAATTGTTTGACTGGCCTCATGTCATTCGAGTAGTAATCGATGGAAGTTAGGGGTGATCGGATTACGTATTCGCCTTTACTGGAGTCATGTAGGTGCTTCTGGAGAAGTTGTTCAGGGATTTTCTGTAGTGCGTGTGAGATGTATTGGGGTTGTGAGGTCTCGTTGCGCAGGACGGTTAGTTGTCCAGCCTCGGTGTTGTGGTTGTTCTCACCGTAGAGTGGGATTCTAATACAGTTGGGGTGCGCGCAACTTGGAGGTGGATGTAAGGTCATTTTGACGCAATCTCGTTACCTGCTGAACCTCAGGCCTGTGGACTTTTTCATTCTTGCCTGGCTGCAGTGTGGATGGCTCTAGATAGTTCATGGTACGTAATTATAGGGTCTGCAAATATTTCAGGATTACCAGGCCGATGGAGTCTCGACTAAAGTCCTCTACCGTCTGCTTGGGAAGGACGTGGAAGCGCCATTGCGAGGCCAGGAGCGGGTTGTAGTCCTCGTGGGTGCGTGCTGTCTGGACCGCGAATACGTGCACGTCGGCGTTGCAGGTGGGAGTTGGCGTCAACCCACCCTCTGTGGACCAGATGCGACTGCGAAGCCCTGTGAACTGAATCGTTGAGAGCTTGTACTGGTCCCAGGCCTGGAGATGGCGGAAGTCTTGACCTCGATCGTGGTCCCGTCCGGCGCCAGAACATCATAAGGATCCCACTCGATTCGCGACCTAGTCGAGCCGACTGCCCTAGCCACAAGGAACTCAGCCAGGTAGCCGCGAGCATTGTTCATCCAAAGATTGGACAGAGCGAAGCGCCAGAAATCCACGACCGTCGCATCCGTTCCGGCCACCACCTCCTCACCTGACAGCGGCGTGGGCTTGGGGGCGCGGATTGGCGGGGGAGTAGTCATGTAGCCATTATCTCAACAAGGACGGCGGCGGTCGCTCAGTCCTCAGTCCTGGGCATGCGGATGGCTGGCGCCGTCTGCTGTGAACGGTTCAGTTTCGTCGTAGGGTCGCCGGTAGAAGCAGGTTGGGCGTCGAATCCACATTATAGGTAGGTTGCCTACTCAACCCTGATTCTATCAATCTGTGCTATGTCGATTGAAGCAATCAAAGGATGCCTTTCTGTGCCTTGGGGTGTTCAGGTATTGCTTGATAATCTCTGTGTTCGATGGGATTCGGGTTCCCAGTGATCATTAATTTACGATGAGGTGAAAAAGTGAGCATGGAGATGGCCTCTGTGGCTACGTGGACCTTCTTGGCGGAGGTTCCGATCCCTCAGGATGTCCTAGGTGTTCTTGTTGAAGGAGAGCAACCCTACGCTGCCTTCAAGACGATGCGTGACTCTGCGGTATTCACGTCGAAGCGACTGATCGTCCGTGATGCGCAAGGGCTGACCGGCAGGAAGGTGGAGATCTACTCGCTGCCCTACAGTGCCATCAACATGTGGTCGACCGAAAATGCGGGAACGTTCGACATGAACTCAGAAGTCGAGTTGTGGACACGGGCGGGTCACATCAAGATCAAGCTCGGGTCCCAGATCGACGTCCGCAAGATCGATCGGCTTATCTCCGCTTGCGTTCTCATATCTCGCTGAGGTGTTGGCGCTCGGAAGACGGTGAGCAACGGTGAGCATCGGAACTCTGCTGCCGATGCTCAACAGAACATCACGGTAAATTCTCGTATACGGTGTTGCCGTGGATGAGCATCTTCTTCTTGGATACAGCATCAATGACGAGCAGATCCAGGCGTGGGCCGATGAGGCCGAGGCAGGCTACGACCTTCGACAACTGCCTCAACCAGTTACGGGACGTCCTCCATCCGATCTTGGGACTGCGGACAGGCAGGTGCCTGCGGGAGCCGAGCAGGCAACGCTACGTGGAGGTTGTCAGGCGGAGCGCAAGATCAACTCAGCGGACCTCACGTAGGTTCCTGACGGATCGGCGAGCCGACCACCGGTAGTTCTGCATTCACCGTGTAGTCGCCGCTGATCGCACGGTTACCGGCATCCGCGCGCTCGGCCGTCGTCGCTTCGCTCAGGACGACGCCACGACCGGCTGACCCTCGCTGGGCTGGACCACCACGAAGCCCGGGCCGTGGAAGGCCAGCTGGAAGGACTCGCCCGAGCCTCGCCCAATAAGCGAGCCCATCTTGAAGCTGCTCTTGATCTGCGGCTGCAGGTTCGCCGACCAGCAGATCGCCGCCTGCGGGTCAACGAAGGTCGGCTGCTGGGAGCAGTCCAGAAGCATCGGCGGACCGTCGGAGGACACGGCCACCACGCCCTGCCCCTGAACGACGAGGTTGAACAGCCCGCCGGCAAGGATCCCGGCATTGCCCAGCATCCTGATGTCATAGCCCAGGTGCGCGTCGAAGGCCAGCAGGGACGGTGTGTTCACCGTGATCGCGTCACCCTCCAGCTGGAGCAGGAACACGTTCTGGGCACTGCGGGCGAAGAACACCTCGCCCTGACCCGAGACGCGCATAAGGTTGCCGCCCTCCCCGGTGGCGGCCTTCTTAATCATGCCGCCCAGGCTCCTCGACCCCTGGTAGGAGAAGTCAATGTTCCCCTGGTAGGCGACCATCGCGCCCTGCGCGGCCAGCACCTCCGGGCCCAGGGCCACACGAAGCATCTTGTTGGACTGGACAGTCCAACGCTGACCGGTCTCCTGCTCACGGTTGGCCTGCTCAAAAAGGGGACTGCGCATGGAAGGTACCTCTGTTTCATGGGGCGGTACGGATACGGGGCCTTGTCGGTTTCAGACTTCCGACTGGTCCATCGTCGTCGGCCGCGGAGTCGCAACGCAATGGGGATCCCTACCCACACGGGTAGGGATCCCCTCACTCAGCAGCGTTGCGGCCGCCGGCTCTCAGCGCCTTGGCTTAGGCCCTGCGGCGGTAAGCCAGCAGCACACCTCCTGCGATCGCGGCCAGCGCTAGGACGAGCGGGATTCCCACGTACGCCCCGGTCCGGGCGAGGGGTGAGCCGGAGCCGTCCTGTGCCGGGGCACTCGGTGCCGACCCGCTCGGCGTCGGGTCACTTGAAGCCGACTCGCTCGGTGCCGATCCACTTGGCGTTGACTTACTCGGCGTCGCCTTGCTGGATGCAGAAGGCTTAGGTGTCGCCGACGGCGAGGGCGTGTCCGCCACCGCGGTGTAGGTGTTGGTGAAGGGGGTGTTGACCACCTGGTCCTTCTCAGAGACCGTCACTGTCTGGGCCTCGGGGGCTGTCAGGGTGTAGCCGTCGATCGCGGCTGTCTTGGCGTCCTCGGTCACGGTGCACTGCGTACCCGTGGGCACCTTCGGCCCGGAGACCGCCTTGCCGTCGGCCTTGGCCTTGAGCGTGCCCTCGGTCCCGTCGGTGCAGGTGTAGGCGAAGGCGAACTCCTTGTCACCGGCCTGCGCGCCCGTCACGGCCTTTGACACGGTGAAGGTGCCGGTCTGGCGGGTGTAGGTGTTGGTGAAGGACAGGGCGGCGTCCTTCTCCGCGATCGTCACGCTCTGCGTCTCAGGAGTCTTCACGTCATAGCCGTTGACCTGGGCCGACGACGTCTTCTCCGACACCGAGCACGTCGCCCCGACCGGCAGTGCGGGTCCAGACACGGCAGTGCCGTCTCCACGAGCCGTCAGCTCACCCTTCACTTCGCCCTCGACGTCGGACGTGCAACTGTACGCGAAGGTGAAGGCCACGTTCTTGTGGGTCTTCGCGTCGTCGCCCTCCACCTTCTTCGACACGGTGAAAGTGCCGCGGTCCAGGGTGTAGGTGTTGACGGCAGAGACGCTCACGGCGGCGGCGCCCCCGCCGAGCACGTCGAAGGTCGCCTTGTCGCCCTGCACGGCAGTGCCGCCCACGGCCAAGGCCGTCGACACGCTCGTGGCCTTGACGGAGGCGTCCTTCTCGGTGAGTGTGCACGACCCGGTCGGCAGGTCGTTCACGTGTGCGGTCTGGCCGGTCTTGACTACCAGCTGCTTGGGGGAGGCGGCCTTGCCGGTGACCTTGTCGGTGCAGGTGTACTCGAAGGTGAACTCTGCTGGTGCCAGCTTCGCGCCGTCGCCCTGGACCGTCTTGGACACTGAGAAGCCTCCGGTCTGGCGGGTGTAGGTGTTGGTGACCGACACGTTTGGGACCTGGTCCTTGGCGATCGTGGCTGTGGTCGTGGAGTAGGTGGTGGCTAGCGCGTAGTCCTCACGCTGGGCCGAGGTGTTGTCCTCGTTCAGGGTGCATGCCGTTCCTGTGGGGAGGGTCGGGCCGCTCACGGCGGTGCCGTCCATGGGGACGTCGAGTGTGCCCTTGGTGCTGTCGGGGTCGTTGCAGGTGTAGCCGACCTTGACGGTCTCGCCGGCCTGCGGGGTGTAGTCGCCCTTGACACTCTTGGTGACCGAGAAGGTGCCGGTGTCGCGGGTGTAGGTGTTGGTGGCGGTCACGGCCACGGTCTGGTCCTTGGTGATGGTCACCGAGTCCTGCGACAGGGCCGAGGCCACCGAGTACCCGTCCTTGGCGGCCGACGCGGCGTCCTCCGCGATCGCGCAGGAGACCCCGGTCGGGATCTTTGGGGAGGACACGGCCGTCCCGTCCCCGGGGACCGTCAGGGTTCCCTGCACGTCGCCGTCGCAGGTGTAGGTGAAGGAGTAGGAGCCATTGGCCGCCCCTTCTGGGCCGCCCTGAACCGACTTGGCGATGGAGAAGGTACCCGTGTCGCGGGTGTAGGTGTTGGTGAAGGAGGTGTTGACCACCTGGTCCTTCTCAGGGGCCGTCACCGTCTGGGCCTCCGGAGCCGCCAGGGTGTAGCCGTCGATCGCGGCTGTCTTGGCGTCCTCGGTGACGGTGCACTGCGTGCCCGTGGGGACCTTCGGCCCGGAGACCGCCTCGCCGTTGGCCTTGGCCTTGAGCGTGCCCTCGGTGCCGTCGGTGCAGGTGTAGGTGAAGGTGAACTCCTTGTCACCGGCCTGCGCGCCCGTCACGGTCTTCGTGACCTGGAAGGTGCCGGGCGCCTTGGCGACGTCGGCCGTGTTGTTGAGGGTCACCTTGGTCGACACCCGGTCGCCGATGGTCAGAGTGTTGGTCTCTGTCCTTCCGACCGCGAAGACCGGCTTGCCCCAGGCATACCCCGAAGGAGCGGGAGATGCCTGGCCGGTGTCCTCGGACAGGGTGACGACGGTGCCCTTGGGGAAGGTTCCCTGGAAGGTGTTGGTCTTGCCGATACTGATGTTGAGGACGGCCGTACCGGAGAGACCATCGGCGTTGAGCGTACCGGGGGCCTGCCAGCCGGTGTAGCCGCTGGCAGGGCCGGGCAGGACGTAGTCGACCTTGACCGGCAGGGTCGTGTTCGCGACGTCGACGGCGTCCAGGGCCGCGCCACCCAGGGTCTTGGAGACCTCGAAACCGCCGAAACCGGGGGCCATGTCCACGGTCACCTTGAACGAGTCGGCGTAGCTACGGGTGAACTCGCCGTGAGCCTCGGAGTGGTCGAGCGAGGCGGCGTTGGTGTACTGCGCGCCGGCGATGGCCTTGCCGTTCTGCGAGGTGAATGTCACCGGGTAGGAGATCCTGTAGTTGGACTCAGGAGCAAAGGGGCCCGTCACCTTGATCGTGGCGACCTGCCCCTGGATGTCCACATCCAGGTCGAAGTCTCCGTACTTCGCGCTCAGGTCCTTGCCCGCCGCGCTGGTCAGGGACACCCCGGAGATGCCGGGCTCGGCGGCGCTGTTGCGCAGCCCGAGGTACCACTTGTTCTTGTCTCCGCTGAAGGCCATGCCCGAGCCGAGCGTATCCGTGATGGTGATGGTCTCACGGGTCTGACCGTCCGAGGCGATCGGGCTGTCCCCCTTGGCCAGCTGCTCCTTGATGTAGTCCGAGCCGAAGTTGACCTCCCACGTCATGGTGGAGGAGGCCGACGTGATGACCGAGGAGACCTTGCTGAACTTGAGAGCCGTGTAGCTCCGTGCAGCGGGGCCCTTGATGCCGCCGGCGCCGGGCAGGCGGACGCTCACCTTCTGGCTGCCGTTGACGGTCATATCCACTGACTGGGCTGTCGTGGCCTGGGTGATGAGGAGCAGTGCCTGACCCGAGCCCTTGAAGTCCTTGAATCCCGCTGCCTTGAGCTCCTCAACCTTTTCGCTGAAGGTGCACTCCATGGTCTTTTCCGTCAGCTTGCATGCGCCCACCTCGGTGGGCGTGCCGTTGTAGGGAAGGTTGAGGGGGACGGTTTTCGGGTTCTCCAGGTTCTTGAAATTGGCGCCGAGGTCGATGGAGAAGGAGTCCCCCGGGTTGATGGTGGTGTTGGTGGCATCCCACGTGTAGGACAGCTTGGCCACGTCCTGCGTCGTGAGGCCCTCTGATGGGAAGTCGTTGCCGCTGCGGTCCGACTTGACCAGAGCGAGACCAGACAGGTTGATGTCGGCGTTGACGGTGGCTTGGGCCTGCAAGGGCACGATCATGCTCGCAAGCAGTGTCAGGAGGGCGAGCCAGGCGGCCGTCGACTGCCCCCTAGACGCGGTGCGTCTGAGATCGGCAGGAACCTGCATGTATACATCCTCTTCACTAGGGATCGGCGGTCTGGGGATGACCGTGAGTAACTGGTGAAGAGTATCGCGAGGAGGAAAATCAGAACAAGACTTGTGGTGCGCCTGTCAGGGGCTCCGGAAATGTTACCGGAATGTCATAAAAATGTTGTGAAAAAGAAACTTTTAGGGCGGTATCAAAAGTGCTTTCCCCTTTGTCTGCGTTGTGGTTCGGGGGTGTCTGCATGTGGGGTGGGTGTTCGTGTTTGTTCAGTCTGGAGGGTGTGTGCCTTGCTCTGTCAATGAGTCTCGGGATGCGATCTTGTTTGCGTCAAGAAATACCTGTATCGCGTTTCTAAATGCCTTGAGAAATGGGGGGTGTTTTTGTAGGGGTATTCAGGAGGGGTGTGGGGTGATTTCGGCTGACGTTGAAGTCGCGGTGCGATGCCTCGTCCACGTGCCTCACTCATGACGCGACCTCGAGCCTTGAGTCGTTCTCATGCTCGCCGGCGACTACGCGAGCTGGCAGGAGGCGTCTGTAGGCTGTGCCCGGCCAGGACCCTGCTCAGGCCCTGTCACGCCAGCTACGCACGTCCTCGAGCCGGCCGCAGTCAGCCCACCGCGTTCAGCCCAGGAAGGGAGCCCGGCAGTCTCATGACCATCGACATGATCGTCGC
>ERZ773069.1922-NODE-1922-length-11316-cov-8.588136_pt1 | contig 11316 bp, 11 predicted proteins | sample MGYA00580619_ERZ773069 | MGnify/ENA primary metagenome ERZ773069 (study PRJEB29015, sample SAMEA2738007) | human oral metagenome | biome: human oral; feature: human-associated habitat; material: dental | place: China | collected 2108 ...
AAGTAATTTGTCTTGGACAAGATGGAAGAGAAGGGGCATTGACAGTTATTGGAGCGGTTTCTCCTCCAGGTGGAGATATTTCAGAGCCAGTATCTCAGGCTACACTTCGTATTGTTAAAGTATTTTGGGGATTAGATGCCAATCTAGCGTATAGACGTCATTTCCCAGCAATTAACTGGTTAAATTCATATTCATTGTATCAAGGAAAAGTTGATAACTGGATGGATCAGAATGTAGGGCCTAAATTTTCTAAAAATAGAGCACGTGCAATTTCATTACTACAAGAAGAAAATAGCCTACAGGAAATTGTTAGACTGGTTGGTAAGGATACTTTGTCAGAAAAAGATCAGCTTAAACTTGAAATTGCAAAATCAATAAGAGAAGATTATTTGCAGCAAAATGCGTTTATGGAATCAGATACTTATACTTCGCTTGAAAAACAGGATAAAATGCTTGATATAGTATTGAAATTCTATGATGAAGGATTAAGAGGGCTTGAAAATGGAGCTTATTTAAATGAAATCGTTGCAATGCCTGTAAGAGAAAGAATTGCAAGAGCAAAATATTTACCTGAGGCAGAATTGGGTAAAATTGATGAGATAGCAAAAGAACTGGAAAAAGAAATTGATGAACTTGTAAATAAAGGAGGTGTAGCAAATGCTTAAGGAATACAAAACTATCAAGGAAATAGTAGGGCCACTTATGGTTGTTGAAGGTGTTGAAGGAATAAAGTATGAGGAACTTGTTGAAATTGAAACACAAAATGGTGAGCTTCGTCGTGGACGTGTGCTTGAAGTAAACGGCGATAAGGCAGTAGTACAGCTATTTGAAAATTCAGCTGGAATTAATTTAAAGGATTCAAAAGTAAGATTTTTGGGTAGACCTTTGTCGCTTGGAGTATCAGAAGATATGATAGGGCGTGTATTTGATGGGTTGGGACGGCCAAAAGATAATGGACCAAAAATAATTCCTGAAAAAACATTGGATATAAATGGAACGGCTATAAATCCAGTTGCACGTGATTATCCGTCAGAATTTATTCAAACAGGAGTTTCTGCGATTGACGGCTTGAATACTCTTGTTAGAGGGCAAAAATTACCAATTTTCTCTGGTTCAGGGCTTCCACATGCAGAACTAGCACTTCAAATTGCAAGACAGGCAAAAGTTTTGGGAACAGATTCAAAATTTGCAGTGGTGTTTGGAGCGATTGGAATCACGTTTGAAGAAGCTCAGACATTTACGGAAGATTTTGTAAAAACAGGAGCAATTGACAGGGCAGTATTGTTTATGAACTTGGCTGACGATCCTGCAATTGAACGTTTGTCTACACCAAAAATGGCACTTACTTGTGCAGAATACTTGGCATTTGAGAAAGGAATGCACGTACTTGTAATTTTGACTGACTTGACTAACTATTGTGAAGCATTAAGAGAAGTTTCGGCGGCAAGAAAAGAAGTTCCTGGAAGAAGAGGATACCCTGGATACTTGTATACTGACTTATCTACAATTTACGAAAGAGCAGGAAGAATTAAAGGGCGTGAAGGTTCAATTACGCAAATACCAATTTTGACAATGCCAGAAGATGATAAGACACATCCAATTCCAGATTTGACTGGATATATTACAGAGGGGCAAATAATCTTGTCAAGAGATTTATACAAACAGAACTTAATGCCTCCAATAAATGTTTTGCCATCGCTTTCAAGATTGAAAGATAAAGGGATTGGAAAAGGAAAAACTAGAGAAGATCATGCAGATACAATGAATCAGTTATTTGCGGCTTATGCAACTGGTAAGGAAGCGAAGGAGCTGGCTGTAATCCTAGGGGAATCAGCATTATCTGAAACTGATAAGGCATTTGTTAAATTTACAACTGCATTTGAGGAACAATATGTTGCTCAAGGGTTTGACAATAATAGAACTATTGAAGACACTTTAAATTTAGGATGGGATTTACTAAAAATATTACCAAGAACAGAGTTGAAAAGAATTAGAGACGAATATTTGGAAAAATATTTGCCTGCAGGAGATGAATAGACATGGCAAGATTAAATGTAAATCCTACAAGAATGGAACTGAGCCGTTTAAAGATACGTCTAAAAACTGCTAAAAGTGGACATAAACTGTTAAAGGATAAGCAAGATGAACTTATGCGTCAATTTATTATCTTAATAAAACAGAATAGAAAATTGCGTGAAGAAGTTGAAGGGAAATTACAAAATTCATTTAAGGATTTTTTACTTGCAAGAGGTGTAATGTCTGATGAAATACTTGAAAATGCTATTGCATATTCAGAAGATAAACTTTTGGCAGATATAAAAACTAAAAATGTAATGAGTGTAATTGTGCCAACAATGACTTTTAATAGAGATATGGAAAATGCAGAAGTATCTTATCCTTACGGATATGCTCAAACATCTGCTGATTTAGATGATGCTGTTGATGGCTTGAATCGAGTAATGAAAGATTTGCTGGAACTAGCAGAAACCGAAAAGTCATGTCAGCTTATGGCAGATGAAGTGGAAAAAACAAGACGGCGTGTAAACGCATTGGAATACATGACAATTCCTCAGCTTGAAGAAACAATCCGTTATATTCAGATGAAACTTGATGAAAATGAAAGATCAAGTATCACAAGGCTTATGAAAGTTAAGGATATGATGGCTGAAAAAGCATAAAATTATAAATTTATTTTCAAATAAAAAAATAGAGTCGCTTAATTGCGGCTCTTTTTATAGTAAAATTGCTTTAAAACTAAGCTCAAAAGTTATGACTATTTTACTCAAACCCTAAATTCATATAATTTTAAGTAGATTTGAGTATATATTGAATATTTTTTAAAAATCTACTTTTGCTTTCTTTATTTTAAATCTTTTATATATTTTTTTACAAAGTCTTGAATATCAGCCTTATCAATTACATTCGAAAATCTTATTTCTGAATTTCTGACTTCTGTTAATTTTTCCGGGAATTTTACACCAGTAATTTTTGATACTTCATCTAAAATTGCGTAAGGCTCTTTTGTTTCATCAATTCCCAATGCTTTTGCAATTGGAGTTGGGAATTTAAATGGATGTGCTGTTGACATTATTACAGTGTGAGTGCTTTTGTCTAAATTACTATTATCTAATTTTTCATAAACAGAATAAGCAACTGCTGTGTGAGGATCCATTAAATAATGATAATTATCATACACACTCTTAATTGCATTTACAGTTTCATCGTCATTTGCAAACTCTCCATAAAATTCATTTTGAATATTTTTCAACTCCTCTTTATTTACAGACAACTCTCCTCCTGAAAGCAAGTTTGTAATCAATTCATTCACTCTTTCAGAATTTTCGTTTAATGCGTAATATAGATATCTCTCAAAGTTTGATGAAAGAAGAATATCCATTGATGGAGAATTTGTTGCATAAAAACCTCTATTTTTATTGTATATTCCTGTTTGGAAGAAGTCAGCTAAAACTTTATTTTTGTTTGAAGCCGAAATAAATTTTTTGATTGGTATACCAAGTTTTTTGGCAATAAATCCAGCTAAAATATTTCCAAAGTTTCCAGTTGGAACTACAACATTAAATTCTTCATTAGGCTTAATTGTTCCAGCCTTTACCAAATTTACGTAAGTTGACACATAATATATGATTTGCGGAAATAATCTTCCGATGTTAATTGAATTTGCACTAGAAAACATTACATTATGGTCATTTGTGTAGTTTTTAAATTCTTCACTTGAAAAAATGACTTTAATGGCACTTTGAGCATCGTCAAAATTTCCGTTTATTGCGACTATCTCTACATTGTTTCCAAGTTGTTTTCGCATTTGTTCTTCCTGCATTGGACTAACTCCATTTTTAGGATAAAATACGACAATGTTAATTCCGTCAATATCTTTGAATCCTTCAAGTGCAGCCTTTCCAGTATCTCCAGAAGTTGCAGCCAAAATCAATATTTTTTTATCTTCTTTTTGTTTTTCTTTACTTAAAAGCAGTAAATAAGGGAATAATGAAAGAGCTAAATCTTTAAATGCCAATGTTCTTCCATGAAACAGTTCCCCGAAACTCACTTTTTCATTTAGTTTATGTATAGGAACAATATTTTCATCATTGAAAGTAGTGCTATTATAGGCACTATTAACAGCTTTTTTTATTTCCTCATCTGAAAATTCGGTAAAAAATAGTTTTATAATTTTTTCTGAAAGTTCTTGATAAGATAAATTTTTCAGTTCATCATAAGTCAATTTCACTTTTGGCAATTTTTCAGGAATATAAAGTCCCCCACCATTTGCAAGTCCATGTAATGTGGCAAAAGTAGAGCTTTGTAACTCACCGCCTCTTGTACTTTTATAATTCATAATTACACCTCTTTTTAATTATTTTGTTTATAAAGTATTATAACATAAAAAAATACCCCAATCAATTGAAATAGAGGATTTTTTCACTTTTATTTCTTATAGTATTGACTTTTTATATAAATGTGGTATAATATTTACTGTAAAATATATAAAGTAATAAAAATACAAAAAGATTTTAGGAGGAATTTACATGAAAAAGATTTTATTAGGGTTATTTTTAGGATTAACAGCATTATCATTCTCGGCACCAAGTTTTGTAAATGTGAAGGACATAGAAAGAAAAAATTATAATATTATTGCTGATACTGATGAGGTGTTGTCATATTATAAAATATTTGAAGATGGAGCAATAGAAACAGTAACACATGTTTATGATCAAAATTCAAGTGCAAAAGATATTAATGATATGTTTAAAAGTGAAATTATAAATGAGAATGTAGAATCTCAAGACTCTTTTGAAACTAAAAAACATTACATTAGCAAATATTATGATTCAAGTGAAAAAATGTATATTTATCTTATCACAGGAAAAAATTCTAAAGTAAAAAATGGATATACTTCAATTCTTTATGTAACAGAGCTGAATCTTAACAAGGAAAATTTGGAAAGTAAGGCAAATATATTCTTTAATGAAACAGAAAGTTATTTGAAAAAATAATCACAAGAATATTTTAAATATTGGTAAACTTAGAATTGATACAATTTATAAAAATGGATATGATTTTAAAAATAAAAAGGAAGTTTTTAGAAATTTGATTTTACTTACGGATAACGGATTGACTTTTATAAGAAATGAGGGTCAATCCTTTTAAATTTAATAAAAATATATATATACTTGTATTTTTTTTCTGAAAATGGTATCATACAGATGGAGAGTGTAGAAGGAGGGAAGTAAAAAATTGAAAAGTGATATTGAAGAACAAAAGAGTAAGATAAGAAGTGAAAATATAGAATCAAATCCCAAAAAAATAAAAAATGGAAAAGAAGAAACACTAAAAGATATGTTAAAGGAAGTGGATGATGAGGTAAAAAGAGAAGAAATTATCCACATGCTGCTAGAACAGAAAGTTTCTAAAGTTATAAAAGAAGAAGAAGAGGAAAAAAGAAAATTTTCATATAAAGTTTCAAATTTTGCAGGAAGTAATAGATTTATTCTTTTTGTGGTAATATTTGTTTTAGTATGGATTGTAGCAGATGTATTCTTTTTTTTAAAAGGTCAATTTAATCCATATTCGTTTGTAATAATGAATGCTATTTTATCTTTTATTATGTTAATTTTTTGTTCAATTATAATTTTTAATCAAAATAAAAAAAAGAAAATTGACGAGAAGAAGTCTGAAAATGATTATAAAGTTAATTTAAAAAATGAGATTATAATAGAAGATATGCATTATAAACTAGATGATTTAATTGAAAAGCAGGATGAGATTGTAAAACGTGTTCAAGAACTTGAAAAAAGACGAAAAGTTCCACCAATAAAAGAAAAAAAGGAATATAAATTTATTGATATTTCTGAAAAGGATAGAAATAAGCATTAATAATTTTATTTGATGTTTTTTAGAAAGAAATGGGAAAAATGAATATTTTTGATTTAAAAGATTTGTCTGAAAAAGAGGAAGTTGTGAGGATTTTGACTGAGAATGAAAATGTTAAAATTGAAAAAATTATTTCAACTGGACAGATAACAGATTGGCAGGAATCAGATAAAAATGAATTTGTAATTTTAATTCAGGGTAAAGCTGAAATTGAGTATTTTGAAAACAATGATTATAAAAGAAATATAATGAAAAACCAAAGAAATACTAATAATAAAAAACTACAATTAGTAGGAGGAGATACTGTATTAATCAATAAGAGAGAACGTCACAGGGTAAGTTATACAAGTAAAGAACCTTGTTGTGTGTGGATTTGTATCTTTTTTGATTAAAAATTAAAATTAAAAGAAAAGAGGAATGGGTATGATGCTATTTGTAATATTTACATTGGTTATTGTTGTTGCGACAGGAATACCAGTTGTAAAAAAAATGATTGAAAATAAAAAATTAATGAAAGAATATATGAATGAGCAAGGACTTGGAAAACATGAAGCAATCGGGAAAATAAAGGATACAAAGACAGCTAATGATAAAGTTATTGAAGGATTATTCTACTTGTCGCTTATAGCCTTGCTTGGAGGAGGATTTTATAGCTTTTATTTATATGAAAATGAAAATTCTGACAATATGCGAGTTCAGCAGCAATCTGAAAGAACAATGGCTCAAATTACAACAGATCAGAATCAGAATCAGCAAGACCAAAATCAGCAGAATCAAGGAACACCAGTTATTCAGAATAATATAATCTCAGATCCAAATGATGCACAAGTTCAGGAAAATGTAAAAAGGGAACAAGCTAGAATTGATAAGATGTTTTCGGATAGCCAAAAAGATACAGAAGGCTTATTAGAAATGTTAAAAAAAAGTTTGGAAAAGCAAGATACAAATTCTGGAATTAAAAATGGAGAAAAAGCTTTAGAAAATGTTAAAAAGTCTAATGATTTATTTAAAAAAGCAAAATGTAATCCAACTGGAGATGCGACTTTTGATAAAGAATGTCCGAAACTGCTTGAAAAAGGGAAGGAATTGTATTCTTCAAAACAAATTGATGTTGAGAAAATGCTGGATATGTTAAAAAATATTGAAAAAGGTATAAATGACGTAAAAAATAGTGAAATTGGACAGCAGGCTGTTCAAGAAGGAAATAAACTGTGGGATAGCCTTATGAAGAAAGTTGATGATTTTCAAAAGAAATCAAAATAAATTATAGATTTTACTCTAATTCAAGTGGATTGACTGTAAAAAATAATACTGATTAAAGGAATTATTTCTACTTTATGGAGATGGTTCCTTTTACTTTTTATTATAAGTTAGTTAACGATTTAATATTAGATTATTTTACTTGATAACAGTATTTATTATTTTTGGATTATTTAAACTAATTTTCAATAATAAGAATGTTTGCAATAAATTTATTATTTAAATAAAATTTGGTATCGAATAGAATATTCGTAATTTCCATTCTAATTTTTAAGAAGTTTTACTATAAAAAATTTCCTTAGAAAAACAATAGCAAGTTACAAGAATTTTTAAGGAAAAAAACAAAAAATTAACAAAAATATAGTGTATAATATTAAAGAGTATAAATATGCAATTAGAGAAATTTGAATTAAAGGAGGACTCACTATGAAAAATATAGGAAATATAGTGCTTGGAGCTTTGATTAGCTTAGTTGGACTTGTGATTTTGACTGAAAGTAATGATAATCATATTGATATAAAAATTGCAGATAAGGAAAATTTGAGTTTAGATAATATAAAAAATGTAACAGCAGTAACAGAGAAAAAAGGTTCTGGAAAAAAGGTAAAGGCTGTAATTATTGAATTTGATAAAACAATAAAAAGTGAAAAATTATCAAAAAATGCAGTTACTGTTACTCAAAAGAGTATTTCCAAAAATAATATTGGAGATGAAGAGGATGAGCCAATAGTTAATACAACTGAAACTAAGATAAATAGAGAAGTTTCAAAAATATACACAAGTGACAAGATAGATGACAATGTAGAAGCAAAAAATGGGAAATATCTTTATTTGGAACTTGCTGAAGATAAAAATTCTAATAAAGAATCTGCACAGGAAAATCTTGAAAGTTTAAAAATATCAATTTCACAAGATAAAGCAAACTATTTTACAAATAGTAAAAGTTTTAATGTAAACAGTAAATCATAGAATAATATAAAAAAACTAATAGAATGGTGATAAAATGAAAAATAAAAGATTACTATTAATCTTAACATTAATGACTATACTCACTGTAGGATGTTCTAATAAAAATGATAGTAAGATTAATAATTTGAAAAGTCAGAATATATCTAAAAACGAAAAAGTTGCAGAAAATTTGACAAAAGAGTATTTAAAAAGTATAAATTATTCAAATTTAGCAGATAAAGAGACTCAGCAAAAAGTTAAGGAAAGTTTAGAAAATGCTGGAATTGATTCAAATAGTATAAATCTCTTCTTCAAAAGCGTGAATTATTATAATGAAGCAACGCAAAATGAAGGGCTTATAAAATCAGGATTTGTTAATTCTAACATTATAAATCCGACCTATGATGAAGTTGCTATACAGAAAATTTGGGATAAAAAAAATAAAAACTTTCCAGGATTTAATTGCCGAATAACTGCATTTACTTTTATGAAAGATTATGTAAAAGTAGAAAAACCTGTTGTAAAAACTGGAGAAATGCTTTTTATGGATGTAGAGTCGCTAAAACATATGCCATTTGAGTTATTTTCTAAAAATGAAAAAGACAAATTTGTGAATTTATTTTCAGAAATTCCTACGAAAGCAACTAAAGATGTGAAAGTTCACGTTGAAAATGTGAAAAATGTTTGGAAAGAGCGAGGAGTTACATTTGATAAAAATAGTAAAATATCAATGATTTCTGTGTTTTTCCATTTTAATGATGAGCCGCAAGAAAATATTTTATTTATTGGGCATGTTGGAATTTTGGTTCCTGAAAAGGATGGAAAATTAATGTTTATTGAAAAATTAGCATTTCAGCAACCTTACCAAGTATTGAAATTTAATAATAGGACAGAATTGAATGATTATCTTATGAATAAATATGACACTGCTTGGGGACAGCCAGTCGCTAGACCATTTATTATGGAAAATGATGAATTGTTAAAGGAATATAGAAATAATCCAAATAATAAAAGTTAGAAATAACAAAAAATAAAAAACTCAGAAAAATAAATTTATCTTCTGAGTTTTTTTTGATACTATTTTTTTGCTTTTTTAGTTTTTTTATCTTTTTTGCTATCTTTCTTTCCTTTTGATGACTTTTTATCGGAAGATTTTTTTCTTCCTTTTCTGTCTCTTCTTTTATCTGATTTTTTACCAGACTTTTCTCCACCGTTTCTTCCCCCTGTAGCTTCTTCAACAAGTGGTTTGGCGTCTTTTTTGGAATTTAAAGCACGCATTATATATTCTGCTTCTTGTAATGGAACTGTAATAAAAGAATATTTATCCATAATTTTTACATCTTTTACTTTTCTTCCTGGTGTTTTTGCTTTTTTATTTAATAAGTCAAGCAATCTTCCTACATTGTAGCCATCTTTGCTTCCAAGTGCAATAAATAGTCTTGTCTTATCATTAATTTTGACTTTTACATCTTCAATTTCATTATAATTATCAGGCAAGAATTCGTCTTCATAAACATGTCTTAATACAGAAGCAAGAACTTGTTTTGGATCTCTTCCATCTATTAATTTTTCAGCTAGTTCTGAGTACGCATCAAAATCGTTTTCTTTAATGATTTCATCTACATAAGCAATTAATGCTTCTTTTTTTGCTTCTAAAATTTCTTCTACGTTTGGAATATTTTCTCTCTTAATGTCTGTTTTTGTGATACGTTTAATTTGAGCAAGCTTGCTAGCTTCTCTTGGAGTTACAAATGTTATTGCGATACCTTTTTGACCGGCACGACCTGTTCTACCTATTCTATGAACATAAGATTCAGCTTCTTGCGGGATAGAATAGTTAATAACATGTGTCAGATTACTTACGTCAATTCCACGTGCAGCAACATCTGTTGCAACTAATATTGTTAATATTTTTTTCTTGAATAAATCAAGTGCTTTTTGTCTAAGCGCTTGAGTAATATCTCCGTGAATACATTCAGCATCGTAATTTCTAGCTTTTAATTTGTTTGTAACATCATCTACTTCAGATTTTGTACGGCAAAATACAATTCCATAAAAATCTTGTTCATAATCAAGAACTCTACATAAAGCTTCAAATTTATCTTCCTGTTTTACCTCATAGTAAATTTGTTCAGTCAAATTAGTAGTAAGTTCTTTTTTCTCAACTTTTAATAATTTGTGTTCTGGCATAAATCTTTTGGCAATAGCCATAATTGCTTTAGGAATAGTTGCTGAAAAGAATAACATTTTTTTCTCATCGTTAGTTTTTTCTAAAATTGCTTCAATATCTTCTAAAAATCCCATATTAAGCATTTCATCAGCTTCATCCAGTACAAAATAATCTAAATTATCAACTTTTAGTACTTTTTTTCTCATTAAGTCCATAACACGCCCAGGTGTTCCAACAACAATATCTATTCCAGATTTTAATTTTTTTATCTGATTTTCGATAGATGCACCACCATAGACAGCAAGCACTTTTAAATCCTTTGTTCCTTTCAATGAATAAATTTCATCGGCAACTTGATTGGCAAGTTCTCTTGTTGGTGCTAAAATTAAGGCTCTAACTGTTTTATCAGCTTCAATTGTTTCTAAAATTGGAATACCAAATGCGGCTGTTTTTCCTGTTCCTGTCTGAGCTTGTCCTATTAAGTGCGTTCTTTCCTTTAATAATTCAGGAATTACCAATTTTTGTATTTCACTTGGCTCCTCAAATCCTTTTTTACTTAAAGCGTTAAGCATCTCTGTACTTAATCCAAAATCTTCAAATCTTTGCATTACTTTTTTATTTACCTTCTTTCATTTTATATTTATACTCATTATTTTTAAAAAATTTTTTGTACATATTATTATACCACACTTTTTGCCTTTTTGTACTTATTTTTGAAATTTATTTTTTTCATTGTAAAAGCATTTTAAAAATAAACTTAAATTTTTGGATAATTTTCTAAAATTTTAGGTTTAATAGATTTAAAAAAATTCGGTATTTATGAGATTTAAGTGTTGATATTGAAAAATAATTTTAAAAATTTTCAAAAAAGACTTGAAAAATTTTCAAAAATGTATTATTATATTGTTAGCACTTAAAGTTAAAGAGTGCTAAAAATAAAATTGAATTAAAGATTAAAATATTTTAGGAGGGAAAAATGATAATTAAACCATTGGGAGAAAGAGTTTTAATAAAACAGACAGAACAGGAAGAAGTTACAAAAAGTGGAA
>ERZ773069.1936-NODE-1936-length-11279-cov-6.267552_pt1 | contig 11279 bp, 7 predicted proteins | sample MGYA00580619_ERZ773069 | MGnify/ENA primary metagenome ERZ773069 (study PRJEB29015, sample SAMEA2738007) | human oral metagenome | biome: human oral; feature: human-associated habitat; material: dental | place: China | collected 2108 ...
GGTGCGGGTCGGCGTGTCGTGGCGGTGGTCGCCGATGACGGACGGCGCGTCGACTACGTCTACGACGACGCCGGCCGTCTCGTCGAGGCGGCCGGTGGGGCCGGTGCGCGCCGTTACCGGTGGAACGAGGCCGGGCTCATCAAGGAGGTCGTCGACGCCGACGGTGTCGTCGAGGTGAGCAACGAGTACGACGAGACCGGCCGGGTGGTGCGGCAGCGCTCGCCGTTCGGGCGCCTGACCCGGTACGCCTATCTGCCGGGTGGGATCACGGCGACGAGTGATGAGGATGGCGGCCGGGGGAACACGTGGGTCCATGACCGTTCGGGCCGGCTCATCGGGCTCGTGGACGCCGAGGGACGCCGCCAGTCGATGTTCTGGGACCGGTGGGGCAACCAGGTGCCCGTTCGTGAGCGGGACGGTTCTGAGACGGTCTCGGCGTATGACCGGCGGGGGCGTCTTGCGACCCGCCGGCTGCCGTCGGGGGCACGGGTCGACCAGGAGTGGGACGAGTTGGACCGGCTCGTGGAGTCCCGGGTCTCGGTGGCCGACGGGTCCGGGACCGTGGCGGTGACTCGCTACGAGTACGAGGGGGGGTCGCCGGCAAGGTGGCGCGCGAGCTGAGCGACGCCGAGGAACTGGCGGTGATCACGAAGGAACGCCGCAAGCGCCTCGACTCGGCCGCGACATATGCGGAGGCCGGGCGCCCGGAACTCGCCGAGAAGGAGAACGCCGAGGCCGAGTTCATGGCCGCTTACCTGCCCACCCCGCTGACCGACGAGGAACTGGATGCCCTCGTCGAGGCGGAGGTAGCGAAGGTGAGGGCGACTGGTGAGACGCCCACCATGAAACACATGGGTGCCCTGGTGAAGGCCGTGAACGCGGCCGCGGCGGGCCGCGCCCCGGGGGCGGAGGTGGCGGCTCGCGTCAAGGCAGCGATTCTCGGCTGACTTGGCCCGGACCCGTCCCTTTGCCACAATGGGCGGGCCCGAGGGCGCATAGCTCAGCTGGTCAGAGCACCTGCCTTACAAGCAGGGGGTCGGGGGTTCAAGTCCCTCTGCGCCCACCGGGGCCACTGTGTACCGGTATGCCGGCGGAAAGCGACACCCGGGGCCGGTCTCCCGTCTTTCCCCGGCCAACCCGGGAGGGACCCGGATCGCCCGGCCCGAAGGCCCGGAAGTGGTCGATCCGGATATGCGACACATGACGAAGATTCCTGGGGGACCTAAACTGGCTCTTTGGAACAGCCGTGGCGGGAAGGGGAAACGGATGACGGACGATTCGTCATGGTCCGCCGGTCCCCGCAGGTCGGCTGATCACGGGGTGTCCGCCAGGCACGCCAGGACGGTAGACCCGGCTCCCGCCCGGGGACGCCGTTCGCTTCCCGAAACCGATTTCGATCCGGAACCCGCGCGCAGAGGAGCCCGCAGATTCGCGGATCCGGAGCCCGCGCAGTGGCATGAACCGGATCGTAGCCCGCTCGACAGCCCGGGGGCGCCTCGCATCGAGAGCCGGAGGCACCAGGAAACCTCCTACCCATCGCGGCGCGAAGCCACCAGGCCAAGACCCCGGCCCGAACCGGTCTCCGATTTCTGGTCGGTCGCCGAGGCGCGGAGCCGGGCATCGGCGGTTGATGTGGGACCCGAGCTCCCGAAACACACCACACCCGAACCCGTTCCGACGCCGTCATCACCTTTCTCCCCGGAACCCCCGGAACCCGCCGACGAGAACGCGGAGAACGAGAACGCGGAGAACGAGGAGGAAGTCGTCCCGGCCCGGGCGGCCAGGCCTGATTTCCTGGGCAGGCTGAAACGAATCGGCCTGGTGATCCTGGCCGGGATCCTGATCTTCGCTCTCGGCTTCACGGCCTGGTCCTGGATCACACGCGGCACCTGGGAGTTCACATCCCTGTGGCCCTTCGGGGCCAGTGCATCCCCGGAGGGGTCGGGCTCCCCGGCACCGGCTCCGTCCGCATCCCCGGATCCCGAGAGCACGGCGGGGGCGAGGCCGGCCGCGAGCGAACAGGTCCTCGACGACACCAGCTTCACGGTTCCCACGGGTTGGAGGGAATACGGTGAGGACCAGCCTTCGGCCGAACCCAACCGCAAGGTGGTGCGTCTTCAGCACTCCGAAACCGATGTCCGTCTCCAGGTCACCTCTTTGGTTGAAATCCCCGAGGGGAAGGATCTCCTGGAGGCCTGCAAGGCGCTCTCGACGAGTCAGCAGGAACGTTTCAGCGCCCCCGTGCCCACACCAGCCTCCCAGAACAAGGTCAGCCAGGCCCAGGGCGGAAGCTACACCACCTGCGGTTTCACGGGGGTGCGGACCGAGGACCATGTGCCGAACACGGTCATGTTCACCGTCCTGGTGCGAACCAACGATGGTCATGTGCTGATTCTGCGCAGCATAATCCCGGACTCCGTGGGCGGGGGGGCCACCGCGCGTCAGGAGCTGGCGGGCATGAACTGCACCGCCAGCCTCAACTTCGGGGTCGCCCTTCCCCTCTGCTGATGAACGGGACCCACCCCGGTCATTTCTGACCAGGGCGGCGGCTCAGGATGTCAAAGGGTTTACGCAGGGAACGCCACCACTGGGTATGGGGGCGCATGTTCTCCCAGTCCATGTCATCGGTCACGTCACGAAGCGGGGCGAACAGGCCCTCGGCCCCGGCGTGCGCGGCAGCGTACTCGGACCGGCAGGCACGCAACTGACGGTCCAGGTACCCAATGGCGTTCCAGGCCAGCCGGGTGGCGTTGATGCGGTCGAACGGCGAGGGGGTACCTCCCTGTTGCAGGTGCCCAACCACGGACTCCCGCACGGAGAACCGCCCGTTCCCCTCCGCCTCGTAGAGCTTGCCCAGCACATCTGTGGTGTAGTGCTCGCTGGTTCCCTCCCCCACCACGGCCAGGTAGAAGTTCCGCCCGGAGTCGAAGGCGTCGACGAGGGCCTTGATGTCGGTCTCGAGCTCGGCGAGGGTTATTCCGGTCTCCGGTAGGTACGCCTTCTCGGCTCCCCCGGCCAGGCCGCCGACCAGCGGCAGGAAACCGCAGCCGCGGCCCATCGTCTCCACGATGAACGCCCGTCTGCTGGCCGAGGCGCTCATCCGCAGCATGTCGATCGCGTCCACGACCATGTTGAGGGCCGTGTCCGCCCCGACCGCCATCATCCAGCCCGGGAGGTTGTTGTCGATGCTCGCCGGCACCACCGCGACCGGGATGTTGAAAGCGGGATAGCGTCGACGTTCCCGTTCCATCAGGTCGACCGACGCGTAGGCGTGATATCCCCCCATCACCAGGAGGGCGTCCACCCGGTGGTCCTCCAGTTGACGCGCCATCGAGTAGAGCTCGGATTCCGAGGGGATGTAGCGGCGGGTCCCGAAATCTGCTCCCCCGGTGTGCGCCATTCCCTCCACATCGGCCCAGCTGACATCGTCGAAGTTGCCCTCGATCAGACCCGGCATCCCACCGCGCACCGCCAGCATCTGGTAGCCGAGGTCAATGCCGGAACGCACCGCGACCCTCGCCAGCTGGTTCATGCCCGGGGCCAGCGCCCCGGCGTGCATGATCGCGATCCTCCTGCCCGCGGGATCCGCCACCGATGGCCGCGCCTCGGTGATGGCCCGGTAGATGTCGATCATCATCTGGAACCCGGAGCCACGCGACGAGATGGCGGCCTCGTAGTCGCCTTCTGCTATGTAATCGGCGATCCTGCGGGTCGCCACCACGGAGGCCAGCAGGGGTTGGGTTCCGACCCGGTCCTCGTGCACACCGACGAGAACCGGTTCGGTCTCGGCGCCGGCTTCGAGCACCTCGGAAACCGCTTCGACGCCGCAGGCGGTCGCCATCCAACGGTCGTATGCCGAGGGTTTCCCGCCGCGCTGGACGTGTCCCAGGATCGTGATCCGGGCGTCCTCCCCGCTCTTCTCCTTCAGGATGTCGCGGATGCGGTTCGCCGTGATCGGTTCGCCCTGCCGGTCCGCGGCGCCCTCGGCAACCACCAGGATCGAGTCGCGTCTCCCTGCCCGCCTGCCCCGGCCGAGGACATCAACCATACGGTCCTCCCAACCGTCCCGGGGCGGGGATTCCGGCAGGAAGGTGTAGTCCGCGCCGCCCGCTATGGCGCTCATCAACGCCAGGTAACCGCAGCTGCGTCCCATCACCTCGATGATGAAGGTTCTCTGGTGCGACTCCGCGGTGGCGGAGATGGCGTCTATCGCCTCCGTTATGCGGTGCAGCGCGGAATCGGTCCCGATGGTCATGTCGGTGCCGACCATGTCGTTGTCGATCGAACCGGCGAGCCCCGCGATCTGGAGGACGGGATGGCGTTCGGCCAGTTCCGGCCCGACCTCTCCGCTGTTCACCAGATCGGCCAGCAGTTCACCCCATTCCAGGCGCAGCTGGCGGGTGCCGGTGAGGGAACCGTCGCCGCCTATCACGATCAACCGGTCGATGCCGGAGGTCACGAGATTCCTCACCGCGGTCCTGCGTCCCTCGCGGTCCCGGAACTCGAGACAGCGCGCCGTCCCGATGACGGTGCCACCCTTGTTCAGAATCCCGGAGACGTCGTTCCACCCCATCTGTTTGATGTGATCGCCACCCGTGACGGCTCCCTGCCAGCCTTCCTGGATGGCGAAAACCTCCGCGCCCGCTTGGATCGCCCCCCGCACGATCGCGCGCACGGCTGCATTCATTCCTTGGGCGTCCCCACCTGAGGTGAGCACGCCGATTCTCGTCCTGACGGTCATTTCCACGCTCTTTCCATAGCGGGGGTCAACGTCGAGCGGTTCCCTTGGGGCGAACCACCTTGTGTGCCTGCCACTCCGGCGACACGTTCGCAGAACTGGTCAGGGACAGGCCCGCGGTGGCGGTTCCCTCGGCCAAATCGCTCGGGGAGACATACCCGGGCCTGCCGACCTTCGGGGTCAGCAGCCAGATGAAACCGGTGGTGGCCAGATCCTTCATCGCGTCCACCAGGCCGTCGACCACATCGCCGTCGTCCTCCCGCCACCAGAGAACGACCACGTCCACCGCCTCTATGGCGTCCTCGATCATGTCGGCGTCGATGGCATCCATGATCTCGTCGCGCAGGTCGGGGTCGGTGTCCTCGTCCCACCCCAGTTCCTGGACGACCATGCCCGCGTCCAGCCCGAGCAATTCGGCTCCCCGCGCGGCGGTCACGACACTTCCCCTTGAATTATGTGTCCCACGAGACCTAGCCTGCCAGATCCCCCGGGCCCTGTGCACCCGGGGGATCCGATCGGTTCAGGGCACGACCCTCACTCGGAGTCCCCGGTCTTGCCGGAGGCCCCGGCGGTGACGTCGTCGAGACGGTACCGCCGGGCGGCTTCCAAGGGCCATTCGCGAGGCACCTCACCCTTCAGGGCCAGCTGCTGCAACACCGCTACGGCGATGGAGGGACCGTCGATGTTGTAGTAGCGGCGGGCGGCGGCCCGGGTGTCGGAGAAGCCGAAACCGTCCGCGCCGAGGGTCGTGTACTCGCGCGGCACCCAAGGCCGGATCAGGTCCGGCACAGTGTGCGTGTAATCGCTGACGGCGACGATGGGGCCTTGCGTGCCGGCAAGCTTCGACTCGACCCAGGTGGGGGCGTGTTCCCCGAACGGATCGTTGAACCTGGCCTTGTCGTGGGCGAGACCCTCGCGACGCAGCTCACCCCAGGACGTGACGGACCAGACATCCGCGACCACCCCGTAGTCGTCCTTGAGCAGCTGCTGGGCCTCGAGCGCCCAGGGCACACCAACGCCGGAGGCGAGGATCTGGGCGCGGCGGGCGTCCTGGCCGACCCCGTCGAAGGAGCCGGGGCGCAGCAGGTACATGCCCTTCAGGATTCCCTCGACGTCCACGTTCTCCGGCTCGGCGGGCTGCACGTAGGGCTCGTTGTAGACGGTGAGGTAGTACATGACGTCCTCGGGTTTCTCCCCGTACATCCGGCGCAGGCCGTCGCGGACGATGTGCGCAAGTTCATATCCGTAGGCGGGATCGTAAGCGACGAAGGCGGTGTTGGTGGAGGCCAGGACCGGCGAGTGACCGTCCATGTGCTGCGTACCCTCACCCGTCAGGGTGGTGCGACCGGCGGTGGCCCCGATCACGAAACCCCGGGCGAGCTGGTCACCGGCAGCCCACATGGAGTCCCCGGTGCGCTGGAAGCCGAACATCGAGTAGAACACGTAGATCGGAACCATGGGTTCGCCGTGGGTGGCATAGGAGGTCCCGGCGGCGGTGAAGGCCGCCATCGAACCGGCCTCGTTGATGCCGGTGTGGAGGATCTGGCCGTTGGTGGCCTCCCGGTAGCTGAGGAACAGGTCCGCGTCGACGGGCGTGTACTTCTGGCCGCCGGGGTTGTAGATCTTGATGGTCGGGAAGAAGGCGTCGATACCGAAGGTGCGAGCCTCGTCGGGGATGATGGGCACCACGCGCGGCGCGAACGCCTTGTCGCGCATCAGGTCCTTGAGCAGGCGCACGAAAGCCATGGTGGTGGCCACCTCCTGCTTGCCGGAACCCTTGCGGACGGATTCGTAGGCCTTCTCCCCCGGCAGCGAGATGAACTTGCGGTCCCCACGGCGTTCCGGCACGTAGCCGCCAAGCGCGCGGCGACGTTCCTGCAGGTACTGCATCCGCGGGTCCTCCGCCCCGGGCCTCATGTACGGCGGGCGGTAGGGATCGGCCTCGAGCACGGCGTCGGAGACCGGCACATGCACCCGGTCGCGGAACGCCTTGAGATCATCGAGGGCCATCTTCTTCATCTGGTGCGTGGCGTTGCGGCCCGCGAAGTGCTGACCCAGGAAGTAGCCCTTGATCGTGTGGGCGAGGACGACCGTGGGCGCCCCCGTGAACTCGGTCGCCGCCTTGTACGCGGCGTAGACCTTGTGGAAATCGTGGCCGCCGCGGGTCAGCGCCCAGATCTGGTCGTCGGTCCAGTCCTTCACCATGGCAGCGGTGCGGGCATCGCGCCCGAAGAAGTGTTCGCGCACATAGGCGCCGTCATTGGCCTTGAAGGTCTGGTAGTCGCCGTCCGTGATGGAATTCATCACGGAGACCAGGGCGCCTTCGCTGTCCGCGGCGAGCAGCGGATCCCATCCCCGGCCCCAGATCAGTTTGATGACGTTCCAACCCGCGCCCCGGAAGAAGGCCTCGAGTTCCTGGACGATCTTGCCGTTGCCGCGCACCGGCCCGTCGAGACGCTGCAGGTTGCAGTTGATCACGAAGGTCAGGTTGTCGAGTTCCTCGTTGGCGGCCAGCTGCAGCAGGCCGCGGGACTCGGGTTCGTCCATCTCGCCGTCACCCAGGAAAGCCCAGACGCGCTGCTGGGAGGTGTCCTTGATGCCGCGGTTCTGCAGATAGCGGTTGAACTGCGCCTGGTAGATGGCGTTCATTGGGCCGATGCCCATGGAGACCGTCGGGAACTCCCAGAAGTTCTGCATCTGGTGGGGGTGCGGGTAACTGGGCAGGGCCCGCACCTTTCCGTCGACGATGTGGCTGTGTTCCTGACGGAACCCGTCCAGGTCCGCCTCCTCGAGACGCCCCTCCAGGAAGGCCCGGGCGTACATGCCGGGAGAAGCATGTCCTTGGAAGAACACCTGGTCGCCGCCCCCGGGATGGTCCTTGCCCCGGAAGAAATGGTTCATCCCCACCTCGTAAAGGGTCGCGGCGGAAGCGTAGGTGGAGATGTGGCCGCCGACACCGATGCCCGGGCGCTGGGCCCGGTGAACGGTGATGGCGGCGTTCCAGCGGAGCAGGCGGCGGATCTGGCGTTCCAGGTCCTCGTCCCCCGGGTAGGGCGGCTCCTTGTCCGCAGGAATGGTGTTGACGTAGTCGGTACCGGTCAGCGAGGGAACCCCGACGTGGCGTTCACGCGCCCGTTCCAACAGTTTCAACATGACGTAGCGGGCACGGTTGCGGCCACCGTGCTCGATCACCCCGTCGAGCGACTCCAGCCACTCGGCGGTCTCCCCCGGATCCGAGTCCGGGAGGTTCGTCGGCAGGCCGTTGAGGATCGGCCCAACCTGGTCCTGGATGCTCACGTGAGTCCTCTCGTCGCGATGTGTGCACAGCTGTGGCAAAGATACCGCGCAACCGGCTTTCCGCGAATTATCACCGGGCCGCGGCCGCCCCATCCGGCTTGCAAACCCGCTCACACGGTGTCAAGGTGACCGGATGGAGTCGTGTTCCGCCCCAACGGAAAGGACAGGGATGTTCCGAGTGAAGAAACGGATAGCTGTCGCCGCGCTGAGCATCGTGTCCCTGTTCGCCCTGGTCGCCTGCAGCAGCGCGCCGGTGGAGGATCCCACGCATACACCGAGCAATTTCTCGGGCGAATGCGCCGCCTTCGCGCAGTACGGAACTCTCAGGGGAAGGTCGGTCAACGTCTACACCCCCATCGTCTCCCCCGAGGACCAGTCCCACATCGACTCCTTCAAACTCTTCGAGGAATGCACGGGAGTCAGGATCAACTACGAGGGATCCCGGGAGTTCGAGACCCATTTCCCCGCCAAGATCGACGCCGACGCCCCACCGGACATCGCCTATTTCCCGCAACCCGGCCTACTGAGAAGCCTCATCGCCCGTTTCCCGGGCAGGATCAAGGAGGTGCAGGGGCAGGCCCTGGCCAACCTCGAGGCCAACTATCAGAAGGTCTGGAAGGACTACGGCTCCGTCGACGGCAAGGTCTACGCGGTTCCCGTGGGGGCCAGCGTCAAATCCTTCGTCTGGTACTCCCCGCGTGCCTTCACCGAGAACGGCTACCAAATTCCCCGGACCCTGGAGGAACTGACCACCCTGACCCAGAGGATCGCCGAGGATCACCCGGAGGCCAAACCTTGGTGTGCCGGAATCCAGGCCAGCAACGGAACCGGCTGGCCTGCCACCGACTGGCTCGAGGACATGATGCTGCGCACCGCGGGCCCGGACGTATATGACCAATGGGTTTCCCACCGGATTCCATTCAACGATCCCCACGTGGTGACCGCCTTGGACCAGGCGGGGAACATCCTGAAGAACGACGCCTACGTCAACGGTGGACTGGGAAACGCGAAATCCATAGCCACCACTTCATTCACCACCGCGGGCCTGCCGATACTGGACGGCTCCTGTTTCCTGCACCGTCAGGCCTCCTTCTACCAGGTCAACTGGCCCACCGACAAGAAGATCGCGGAGGACGGCGACGTGTTCGCCTTCCGCCTGCCGGGCACCACCGAGACGGATCCGCCCCTCCTCGTGGGAGGGGAATTCGCCGCTGCGTTCAGCGATCGCGAAGAGGTGAGGGCCTTTCAGGCCTATCTGACCTCCCCCGAGTTCAGCAACGCGAAGGCGAAGGTCACTGGACCCGGTTGGATCTCGGCCAACAATAAACTGGATCCCTCGAATCTTTCCTCCCCCGTGGACAGGCTTTCCTACGAACTGATCACCAGCGACAACAGTGTTCTCCGCTTCGACGCCTCGGACCAGATGCCGGGTTCCGTGGGGACCGGAAGCTTCTGGGTGGGCATGACGGACTGGGTCTCCTTGGAGAAGTCCTCCCAGGAAGTGCTGACCGAGATCGAGAACTCCTGGCCGAAGAGCTGACCACCGCAGGCACAACCATCCCCGGCCGGTAGGCTGGCGAACACCATGACCGCTAAACCCGCAAGCCCGGGGACCCTTCCCGCCACCGTATCGTCGGCTCGCACCCGGGCCGCCATCCTGAAGCGGCTGCGCGCCGCCACCGCGACCATGAACACCGCCACCCTGAGGGCCCTGGAGGTCCGTCACGCATGGTTCGGGGAACTCGACGCCGAGTCCCGGTCGTGGATCAGCGTGCTGGCCCGGGGAGGCATCGACGGTTTCGTGAACTGGGTCAGCGGCTCAGCCTTCTCCTTCGAGTCGATCTTCGATTCCGCTCCCCGGGCTCTCGCGGGACGCATCTCCCTGCGACAGACCGTCGACCTGGTGCGCACCACCACCGATGTGGTCGAGGAGCAGATCCAGCTCCTGCTGCCGCGTGCTGACCGGCAGCCGTTGCTGCTGGGGATAGTGCACTACTCCCGGGAGATCGCGTTCGTGGCAGCCGCGGTCTACGCCCGCGCTGCGGAGGCACGGGGGGCGTGGGACTCGCGCATCGAAGCGACGATCGTCGACGCGGTGGTCCGGGCCGAGGCCGACGAATCCGTCACTTCCAGGGCCTCGACCCTCGGTTGGGACTCCGAGGCGCCCACGGTGGTGGTCATAGCGAGCGCCCCGAAGAATCTGCGGATCGACGAGCTGCGCAGGGCATCCGCGCGGCTCTCCTTGGACATGCTTGCGGCCCCCCAGGGGGAGCGTCTCGTGTGCATCTTCGCGGGTGAGGCCCTGACCGACCCGGCCCGGGCATGTGACCTGGTGACCAAACTCGAACCACATTTCGCATCCGGCCCCGTGGTGATCGGCCCGCTCGCCGAGGGACTCCGCGGGGCCCCCACGTCCGCCAGGTCGGCGGCCTCCGGGTACCGGGCCGCCCGGGCGTGGCCCGAGGGCCCCAGGACCCTGTTGTCGAACGACCTGCTCCCGGAACGGGCCCTCGCGGGTGACGGGCACGCCCGAAGGACCCTGGCCCGCGACCTCTTCGGTCTCCTCAAGGGCTCCAAGGAGCTGCTGGAGACCTGCGTCGGTTTCCTCGACGCCGGGTCGTCGATGGAGGCCACCGCCCGGGCCATGTTCATCCATCCCAACACAGTCCGCTACCGTCTGCGGCGGATCCAGGAGGTGACGGGATACAACCCCACGGATGCGCGCGAGGCCTATGTGTTGAGGCTGGCGATCACCCTGGGACGTCTCCAGGAGTGAACCTGCCCATCGTTGTCCCCGGGATCAGGTTTTGTAGGAATCCCACAATCCCTACCGAACCATTTTCGTCACCTTCGCAGCCGCACACATCGCCGGCGAAAGGGCAGAGTTGGGGACGTGCTAGCTATCGTCGCGCCAGGCCAGGGCGCCCAGACCCCCGGATTCCTCGCCGCTTGGTTGGAGGAACCCAGCTTCAGGACCCGCCTCGAGTGGCTGAGCGCCGTCGCCGACACCGACCTCGTGGCCCATGGGACCACCTCGGACGCGGAGACCATCCGGGACACCGCGGTGGCGCAACCCCTACTGGTCGCATCGGCACTCGCCACCGCCGAGCAGCTGAGCCCCGTCGTCACCGGACTCGCAGATGTGGTCGCCGGGCATTCCGTGGGTGAATACAATGCGCTGGCCGCCTACGCGGGTGTGCTGTCCCTGGAATCCGTGGTGGAGATCGTGTACCGCCGCGGGCTG
>ERZ773069.1938-NODE-1938-length-11258-cov-7.655271_pt1 | contig 11258 bp, 7 predicted proteins | sample MGYA00580619_ERZ773069 | MGnify/ENA primary metagenome ERZ773069 (study PRJEB29015, sample SAMEA2738007) | human oral metagenome | biome: human oral; feature: human-associated habitat; material: dental | place: China | collected 2108 ...
AGTGGTACGGCAGCTTTGCAACGGAGTTGAGCGAGGCGAGCAGACCGCAGCACTCCGCGCCATAGCTCGGATTTGCACCCGGCGCGAGCGGTGTCCATGCGGGTCGCCCGTCCGGCATTGCGCCCGTGTACTTGCCATAGACGACGTTCGACGTGATCGTGAGGATCGATGTCGTCGGCTCGGAGTTGCGGTAGGTGTGGCGCGCCTTAATCTTCGAGAGGAAGGTTTTGAGCACCCATTTCGCAATCTCATCCGCACGGTCGTCGTCGTTGCCGTAGCGCGGGAAGTCGCCCTCGACCTCGTAGTCCACGACGATGCGGTCGTTGTAGATCGGCTTCACCTTCGCATACTTGATCGCGCACAGTGAGTCCACGACGTGCGAGAAGCCCGCAATGCCCGTTGCGAATGTGCGGCGCACGTCCGTGTCGATGAGTGCCATCTCCGCCGCTTCGTAGTAGTACTTGTCGTGCATGTACTGGATGATGTTCAGCGCGTTCACGTAGACGTGTGCGAGCCAGTCCATCATGCGCTCATACTTCACGATGACGTTGTCGTACTCGAGGTACTCCGTGCGGATCGGTCGGTAGGCAGGGCCGACCTGCACGCCGCTCTTCTCGTCCATGCCGCCGTTGATCGCGTAGAGGAGACACTTTGCGAGGTTTGCACGCGCGCCGAAGAACTGCATCTCCTTGCCCGTCTGCGTCGCGGAAACGCAGCAGCAGATCGAGTAGTCGTCCCCCCACTCGGGCTTCATTACATCGTCGTTCTCGTACTGGATCGAGCTCGTACGGATAGAAATGCGCGCCGCGTAGTCCTTAAACTTCTCCGGCAGCTTCGAAGAATAAAGCACGGTGAGGTTCGGCTCGGGAGAGGGTCCCATGTTCTCAAGCGTATGGAGGAAACGGAAGTCATTCTTTGTGACCATGTGGCGGCCGTCCATGCCGATGCCCGCCATCTCCAGCGTCGCCCAGATCGGGTCACCCGAGAACAGCTCGTTGTAGGACGTAATGCGCGCGAACTTCACCATGCGGAACTTCAGCACGATGTGGTCAATCAGTTCCTGCGCCTCCTCCTCGGAGAGGATGCCGCGTGCGAGATCGCGCTGGATGTAGATGTCGAGGAAGGTCGAGATGCGCCCGACGCTCATCGCCGCGCCGTTCTGCGTCTTGATGGCGGCGAGGTAGCCGAAGTAGAGCCACTGCACGGCCTCCTGTGCCGTCCGCGCAGGACGCGAGATGTCAAAGCCGTAGATTGCCGCCATCTCCTTCATGCCGCCAAGCGCACGGATCTGCTCGGCCACTTCCTCGCGCAGGCGGATGACGTCGTCGGACATGACGCCGTCCGAACCGATTTCCGCATGGTCGGCCTTCTTCGCCTCGATGAGGCGGTCGATGCCGTAGAGCGCGACGCGGCGATAGTCGCCGACGATGCGCCCGCGGCCATAGGTGTCGGGCAGTCCCGTGATGATGTGGCTGTGGCGCGCGCGGCGAATCTCCGGCGTGTAGGCGTCGAAGACTGCCTGATTGTGCGTCTTGTGGTACTTCGTGAAGATTTCGTGCAGACGCTCGCTCGGTTCGTAGCCGTAGTTCCTGCACGACTCTTCCGCCATCTTGATGCCGCCGTAGGGCATGAAGGCACGCTTCAACGGCTTGTCCGTCTGCAGGCCGACGATTCGTTCCAGATCTTTGAGCGATTCGTCGATATATCCCGCGCCGTGCGAGGTCAGTCCCGAGACGATGTCCGTGTCCATGTCGAGCACGCCGCCCTTCCGGCGCTCGGCACGCTGCAGCTCCTGCAGCTTCTGCCAGAGGCGGTTTGTCGCCTCCGTCGGCGCGGCGAGGAAATCTTCTGCGCCGTCATAGGGCGTGTAGTTCCTCTGCACGAAGTCGCGAACATTGATCTCCTCCTGCCAAAGTCCGCCGTTGAATCCCTGCCACTCTGCCTTGGTCATTGGAAAACCTCCCGTCTGCGCTGCCCGCTTTCCTGCGGCAGCCGCATGTCCGTGTTACATCCTACATTCTAAGCATACTATAACGGGAATTTTCTCGCAAATACATTTTATACACATTTACATAAATATCATTTATTCATTAGATTGTGAGAGAACCCTGCGAGATTATCAAGAAGGATAGAAAACACAGGGGGTTTCATGGCTTTGCCATTCTTTCAAATATAAAACAACAGATATTCCCTTCGATAAGACTCTATGATAGAATAAATATAAGTAATTCATCTGACAGAAGGGAGAAGATCGAATGAACATCAAGTACATCGACCACATCGTCATCACGACGCAGGATCTCGCACAATGCCTTGCCTTCTACGAAGGCGTGCTCGGCATGGAGCATCGCGAAAGGGACGGCCGCCATGCGCTGCATTTCGGCAATGCGAAGTTCAACATCCATGTGCAAAAGGGCGAGTTCCAACCTGCCGCAAAGCATCCGACCTGCGGCAGTCTTGACCTCTGTCTGATTGCTGACGGCTCGATCGAGGACATCCAGCGCGAGTTTGAGGCGAAGGGCGCCCCCATCGAACTCGGCATCGTCGAGCGCACGGGAGCGCGGGGGCGCATCGACAGCATCTATCTGCGCGATCCCGACGGCAATCTCGTGGAAGTCAGCGTGTATCCACAAGGATGAGCGGCAAAAAAATTAAACTTTTTCTTTTTGACCTATTGACTTTTTGACTTTTATACGTATAATAAGAATCAGAAGGTGAGTGAAGAACACCTTCGGTAATGAGAACAATGAACGACGGTGCGCAGAGCCGTGCCGCCGCATGAATTTCAAGGAGTTGATTGCTATGTTTGGACTGGTACCTTTTGCCGGACGTCGTGATCTCGCGGAGCGCAGCAGCGCGAATCCGTTCGCACTCTTCGACGCGATGCGCGATTCTTTCTTCCGCGACGGCTTTCCCGCCGCGAATTGGGGCGCTGCCGCCTTCAAGGTGGACGTCAAGGAGATGGACGATCATTACGAACTGACTGCCGATCTGCCGGGCATGAAGAAGGAAGACGTCGCTCTGCACTATGAAAACGGCTATCTGACCGTTGCCGCCTCGCACGACGAGTCGAAGGACGAGAAGGATGAGGCGGGCAATTACATCCGCCGTGAGCGTCACACGGGCGAGGTCAGCCGCTCGTTCTACATCGACGGCATCGACGAAGCGAATATCCACGCGGAGTTCAAGGACGGTGTACTGCAGGTGAAGCTGCCAAAAACAGCGGGCGAGCCTCAGCGCAAGCAGATTGAGATCCACTGACGCGGAGATCTGATTCGGTTAGTGGCTGAACGTATGTCCTGAAGGTTTAGCGTAAGGGGCTGTTGCATGAGTCGAATTCGACTTATGCGATAGCCCCTCTTTTTTTACACCCGCCTCCGCCCTTTTGCTAGGGCGGAGGCTTTTTTATGCATGAAAAAAGCTGCCGCACATGATTTATGTGCGACAGCCCCTTTGTTTTAACACCGCAAGCGGTATGGATTGCATGCAATTTCTCGTTGAGAACGAGCACATGGCTGCTCACGCGGTTTCAATACCGCAAGCGGTATGGATTGCATGCAATCGTCATGTTAGCAAAAAAACTGGCAAAGGTGATAGAGTTTCAATACCGCAAGCGGTATGGATTGCATGCAATCATGGCTGCGCACGCAGATGTTTCTGATGACCTCGGTTTCAATACCGCAAGCGGTATGGATTGCATGCAATTTGCAGGATTCAAACAAGAAGGGATCAAGAAGTTGTTTCAATACCGCAAGCGGTATGGATTGCATGCAATTGGTTCACGTCGCACTCAGAGGCGAAAGCTTTTGCGTTTCAATACCGCAAGCGGTATGGATTGCATGCAATGAGTTTGTTTCATTTCCCCCATTTCCACCATTACCGTTTCAATACCGCAAGCGGTATGGATTGCATGCAATGCCCGCTTTCCGCTGACATCTCCTCAACAAAAAAGCCGTTTCAATACCGCAAGCGGTATGGATTGCATGCAATACAAAGCCAGAAGAGATTGATTTCAACGCCGAAATCGTTTCAATACCGCAAGCGGTATGGATTGCATGCAATTCGCCTCGCGAACGAGAAACACCCTCATTATAGAGTTTCAATACCGCAAGCGGTATGGATTGCATGCAATTATAAGCAGATCATTTTTTAGTTTTCCCCTCTGAAGTTTCAATACCGCAAGCGGTATGGATTGCATGCAATACCGTCCCTCACAGCCCTTGGGACAGCTGAACCCAGAAGCGGGTTTTCTAAACGGATCGCTCTTTTTGGCAAATCGCCGCAACCTCGCGGGATTTTTTTGTCGCCAAAATCGGCTGAAAACGTCCGCAAACCCTGTAATATCAAGGAAACTTTTGTCCACGGGAAAAATCTAAAACTCATGGCATTTTCCCCGAAATCCTTCCCTTCACTGTAACAAAGTATAGCATAGAAATATGTCCGCTGTCAACCGTGTACATGAGGGCGGTGAGAGCGCTTCGATGCGCAGGATGATGCAGCCGAAGCCACCAGCACTCCTTGTCCGGATGGCACGGCTTATAGTATAATATGAAAAAGGGGGCAGTTCTATGAGGAAACCGCAGCATGCATACTGGGACTCTCTTTTTCGCGACATCTTCAACAACGCAGACAGACTGCTGGAAATACATTTGCGAGTGGCTTTTTGGGGGAAGGATTCGATGACGAAACAGGTTCATGTGATGGTGGCTTTCGTGAGTCAGTTGGCGAATAATCCGACGAACGTCGAATATCGGAGCGTCGATGGGAAGGAGATATTTTCGTGCATGCAGACGAACGAAGCCGCCGTTTGTCAGCTGCAGTCTCTGCTGCGGGCAGAGGGCGGCTTGGCGAAGATCATTCTGATCGAGACAGATCAAGCGCGCGAGAAGGTGACGCGGAATTCGGCAGATTGGCTGGCACTGATGGCGGAATACGGTTCTGAGTCAATGTCTGCCGTGGAGCTTTTGAAGGCGCAGAGCGCGAGGAAGTACCCGGAGCTCGCGCAGGTGTTCGAGGACAGCGAATATTCGAAAATGGGCATCGAGGATTCGATGCGCAGCATTGCGGGCATCGCGGAGCGTGTTCGCGCCTTTGCCGAACGCGTGCACGAAAAAGAGCCTGAGGCAGAGTTCGTCCTTCATGCCGATATGACGGGCGGCTTTCGCTATGCGGCGATGATGCTGCTCGTCGTCATGCAGTTGTCGAAGTACATGGGCATCCGCATGGGGCATGTCGTATATTCGGATCTTGTTCGGGGCGGGGAGAGCCGCGTTCATCTGACGGATGATATTCGCCGCATGTTCGACCTCGTCGCGGGTGCGGACGAGTTCCAGAAGTACGGCAGTGTACAGGCTCTGGAGGAGTATTTCAGCCGCAGTCCGCGTCACAGCGAGGATTTTTCCACGCTCTTTGCCGCCATGCGGCGCTTTTCCGACGCCATACGCATCTGCCGCACGAGCGTCATCGAAGACGAGATGACCGATCTCGCCGAGAAGATTCGCGCCTTTCGTCAGTCGAAGCCCGCTTCCATCGAAGAGGAGATGTTCTCGCACATCCTCGGCGTCATCGAGGGAGAATACGGCTCTGTCATCAAGAATGCGTCGGGCGAGAAATCGGATCGTCGCCTCGACATCATCGCATGGTGCGTGCAGAAGAAGTTCCTGCAGCAAGCAATGACACTTTGCACGGAGTGGATTCCGGCGATCTTGGTGGAGAAGAAAATCTGCTATACGGAGGATCTTCTAGTCATCCGCCACTGCCGCAGGAAGGGGGCATCCGCTTTCCAAGGGTGGCAGCAGCATTTCATCAATATCTACGGATCAGAGAAAAAAAAGGGAACGAAGAACGTGCCGGGCGTCTTTCCTCTGGGTGATCTGTTGCAGATGGTGCACTATATCCTAGAGCAAAAGGACAAGAGGCGGATCAATGATCTGCCGGAGGAGATGCAGCCCAAGCTAATCGCCTTTTTCACGGAGTATGAGAAGGATTACGAGAAGCGGCGCACGTTTGATCTGCGGCAAAACATACGATTGTGCATTCGCGATTTCGATGGAAAATATCCGATGCTGAAAAAGGCTCTCCGCATTTTGCCGAAGTCAGGGAAAGCGCCGCTTCCTTATGAAGCTCTTCCGCTGCGATTGAAAAGCCTATCAGAGGATGTGTTATTTGACCTTTTCTCCATTTCCCTGGAAGAAGCGGAAAAGTATGACGCGCAGTTCTTTACACAAAGCGACTTTGCAGCGTCGCGGCAGAAGAAGTGGAAAAAGCGAGAGAAGCAGTATCGCGAGATGCTTGCGGGCAAGCACGGTGCAGAGGTGATGCATACGACGAAGCCTGTGGATGAAGCGATAGAATTCTTGCGCGGATATTTCCAAATACGCGACGAGCGCAATTATTCCAATCATGCCGTCAAAGATGCTGCACAGGGAAATGAATCGCTGGAAAATTTCATCGCCGCCTACATCGAAAGGCTTAGAAACGCATAGGAGGAAGCTGCATGTTCATCAACCATACGAATCATGCCTCGGCGAAGTGGCCGGCGGCGCAGAAAGAGGCGGCGCACGCCTGGGGCGAGATCGAGGATCTGCCGTTTCCCGACATCGGGGCGGATTGGGACGAGGAGCGCGTCGCGAAGATCGCTGCGGAGAATGCCGCAAAGATCTTGGCGAAGAAGCCTCACGCCGTATTGTGTCAGGGCGAGTTCACCTACGTCTACCATCTCGTGAACCTCCTGCGTGCGGCGGGCGTAACTGTCCTTGCGGCAACGAGCCGCAGGGAGGCGATCGAGGAGCAGGCGGAAGACGGTTCGGCACGCAAGATCAGCCGCTTCGTCTTCACGCGGTTTCGCGAGTATCGGTAAGCTGCTGGGAGAGTCTTTGTCCGTAGGGGAACATCATGGGGGAGGAAGAAATATGCGGCATCATATCATGCTTCTTATGTTGAGCGATGTAAAGACGATAACGCCGAAGGATAAAGAAGGCAATCCGCAGCCAAAGAAACTGCTGCCGTTTGCCGTATACAAGCAAGGCATTAATGACTGTGGCGTGACGAACGAATCGGCTGTGCGCTACTTGCTGATGCAGCAGGAAGAGGGAAAAAAGCTGGAATTGGACGCACTCTTTGCATTTGCCTCGAAGAAGGTGCAGTCGCCGATCGGCGTGTCGGACTCGCAGGGCATTCTCTTTGAGCGCACGCATCTGGAATTTTTTAAGGAACGTGTTTCGTCCGATTTGCCGCGCATGAATGAGCCGGAATTTTTCAATGTCGTTTCCTACGACGAGGATCAGCCCATTTCCGAGACGCGGCGGTTCGTGTTGGACATGGCGGATTGCATCATGGCCTATGCGCAGGTGAAAATGGCACAGGGGGATCAGGTAGTGCTCCATGCCGACCTCACGGGAGGCCCGCGCCATGCCGTCATGCTGATGCTCGCCGTCATGCGCCTTTTGCAGTACAACGGCATCGAGATTGGCAAGACCATGTATTCGGACTTCAACAAGAAAATCGTCGAGGAAGCGAACGATATATACAGCCTCTTCGACCTTATCGCGGGCGCGGACGAGTTCGCGCAGTTCGGCAGCGTATCCGCCATCCTGCGCTACTTCGGCTACGACAAGAAGATTCTCGCAAGGCCGCCGCATATTTCCGAGCGCCTGCACCGACTGCTTCTCGCTATGCACGGCTTCGCGGAGGAGATCAAGGTCTGCCACTACGGCGCCTTCGCTCATGCCGTCGAGGAGCTTTCCAAGGCGCTGAAGGAGTTCCGCGAAGGCAGTGAAGCAGACGGCGCGGACATCAACGAGGGCATGATCGCACAGCTTCGCTTCCGCGTCGAGGAAGAGTACAGGGAAATTCTCGGAGAGAAGATCGACGACGTGAAGCTGCTGCACTGGTGCGTAAGTCACGGCTACCTGCAGCAGGCGCTGACGCTCTTCACCGAGCGCGTGCCCGAGATCTTGAAGGAGCGCGGCATCGTGACGCTTCCACCGGAATTTGCCGCGAAGGTGCAGGATAGCATGGACAAGAAGGACAAGCGCAGTACGATCTTCTACTTTTTCGCGGAGTATGTGGAAAGTAAAGGCGCAGGCATGGTTGATGCTTTCCTGGACAAAGCGAAGAAGGAATATCAAAAGATTATGCAGACCATCATGGCAGATGCTCTGGAAGGAAAGGAAACGGCTTTTTCCGGAGAAGATGGATGGGAAGCACAGCTGCACAAACGGATCGCCGAAGAGCCTGTCGTGCAGTTCTGGTCGGAAAGGGCATACGGAAGCCTTGTTCTGGAAGATGAAGAGAATGTGCAGAGGATTTACGAGAATTTTCTTGCATGGAACAAGAATCCGGAAGTTCTCAAGGGAAAAGGCCCTGCTGCCCCCGTGTGGGAGAATTTGATCAACGCTCTGTGCGATCAGCGGATTCATGTGCCACAGGAAGCGGATAAGGATGCGAGCAACTCCCTGAAGATGGCATGGCGGAAAGAGTTCCAGACACAATTTGGCGGACAGAAACTCAAGACGCTCACAGGCTTCATTCGCAACAATATGGGATCGGATGCTGCAGATGCGATCTTTTCCAATGTGTCCCTGCGCCCCGGAACCAAGGGCATATTTTCCGTTCGCTACTGGGCCGAGCGAGGCGAGATCATCTGCCATCTCTCGCAGGATCTCTATGACCTTCTCGCCATCTACTACAAGCTCAAGGAGGAGCGCAACCAGAGCAACCATGCACGCGAGGACAGCAAGCCCGGCGGAGCAGGCGATTTGAAGCGGCTCTTTGAAAGAGCATTTCCCCTGCTCGAAAAGCTTTAATCGGAGGGCGACCATGCGTATAGAGAGCAAGATGAAAAACCGCCAGGAAAGCACCGCCGCCAACCGCTTCATCGGCGACTACGACACCGTGCGGCCGCTCCTGCGCTACATCTCCTACGGCTGCTATCACAAGTCGTTTCTCGTCGAGCGTCTGGGGCAGAGTGCGCGCGCCTATGAGGAGAACATGGCGCGTCTGCGCTTCTTTCTGCCCGAGGGAAGCCTCCAATCCTCGCGCCAAGGGCGGCGCGAGGTCTATCGCTTCGAAGGCGATTCCTACCGCATCACCGATGATTTTCTCGCCTACACCTACCGCATCAAGGCGTTGAAGAATACGACCGCTTTCTGCCTCATCGGCTTGCTGCAGATTCTCGGCGCGGCGAAAGAGGCGCTCGATGTGACGACGATCTTCGAGTACGAGCTGATGTCGGGAAAGGCGATTCCGGAAGGCCTGGAGGATCTCAGCCGCAGGACGGTGCAGCGCTATCTGCAGGATCTCGAAGAGCAGGGTGTCGTCTGCAAGGCGGAGGAAAACGGACGCTTCCTCTATCGCCTGGCGGACGACCCTCTGGCACGGCTCTCGTCCGAAGAGGCGGCTTCGCTCTGCCGCGCCGCTTCGTTCTATCGCGCCATGACGCAGTTTTCCTTGCCCGGCTGCTTCCTTGAGGACGCTTTGCAGCGCGACGGGCAGGAAAAAGAGACAAAACCGCTCGCTCAGTTCAAGCATAGGGCGACGGCGCACCTTCTCGACGACGATGTGGTCTTTCAATGTCTGACATGCTTGGAGGAGCGGCGCGAGATGACGTTCGTTTACGGCAGGGAAAGACGCAAGCTGCGCGTCGTGCCGCTTCGCCTCGTCAGCGATATGTATGCGGGACGCCGCTATGTGCTCGCGGCTCGTCTGCCCGCGAAAGGCGGCAGGCGTGCGCAGGGCAGTCAGATGTTTCGTCTCGACCTCATGCAGAAGGTGCGCACGGGCAGGGTGTGGACGGGCGCTCTGCCGAAGATCGCCGTGAAGGAGCCTGAACTTTGCATCGACTTCTTCCCGAAGGGAGAGACGGCAGGCGCAGCGGTGAAGGGACGCATCCTCGCGCGATTTTCCGAAGCGGTGCTCGAAGAGTCGGACGGGCGGCTCAGCGTGCGGCTCAAGATCGCGGATGCACGAAGCCTCCTGCCGTGGCTGCGCACCTTCTGGCCGCTCGCGCACGTCTCGCTGCCGCAGTCGCCGCATCTTGCGGAGAGACTCAAAGAGGATTTGGAGGAGGCACTGGAAAATTATGGCGAACACCTCACTCTTTCATGAGCTTCATTCGGCGCTCTTTCATTCGCTCGTCGAAGTCATCAACGAGATTCACGCGGGGGCGAAGCTGACGCGCAAAGATGTCTTGCGCCGTCTGCAGCCGCTCGATCCCGTGGACACTTCGCGACATGAGGAAATCATCGAGACGATGTTCTCCTTCTCGCCGAATGGCGAAGCGGAGCTTTTTCTGGAAAAGCCTGTGCGTCTGCCGCCGACAAAGGCCGAACTTCGCTGGCTCAAGACCATGCTCGAAGACGAAAGTGCCGCCTTTCTCGTGGCGGACAATCTGCGTGAAAAACTGCTCTCGCGCCTTGCTGAGGTTCGCGCCTATCCGCAGGAGGTCTGGCGCGTCCTGCGCGGCAGGGGCGATGACGTGCGCCTCGTGGGAAAGCCTCTCGGCGAATTTTGGCGCGCGCTTGCAGGAGGGCGCATGATCTTCTGCCGCAACGTCGATGCACGGGGCGTGCGCCATGAGAGCAAGGCCGCGCCGTGCCGCCTCGAATACGACGCCGAGGAGAACCGCTGCCGCGCCATCGTCTGGCTCGTGGACGAGGGGCGAGCCGTCAAGATGAACTTCTCGCGCATCGAGGAGATTCGCGTCTTGGAAGAGCCTGCATCGCGCGATGTGGAAGAGAAATTCCGCGCCTTCCTCGCGGCGAGGCGGCGCTCCGTGACCTTGCGCCTCGCGCCGAAGAACAACGCCGTCGAGCGTGCATTCTGCCTCTTCGCGCCCTACGACAAGGAAGCGGCGTTCGACGAGGAGAGCGGCGTCTACACGCTCACGGTTTTCTACTACGACTTCGACGAGCAGGAGATGATCGGACAGATTCTCTCGCTCGGCTCCGCCGCTCGCGTCCTCGCGCCCGAAAAGATGCGCCAAGAGATCATCGCCGTCCTGCGCGATGAATGCTCGCACTTTTTTTGACGCGCACGATCGCGTGCTCTCGACTATCATAGATTTGCAGGACAATCCTTGATGATGTGCTCGTCCGATTATCTTCCCATTGTGACGTTGCTTCTTAGATATGTTTGACAAATGTGAAAAATCATGCTAGAGTATAGCAAAGTGGAAAACCTCCTAGAGGCGAAAAAACGGGGTAGGTTTTCCGATTTTCCTCGAATCGCCGCAAGCCTTGCTATATAAGGCTTGGCGG
>ERZ773069.1942-NODE-1942-length-11239-cov-5.785676_pt1 | contig 11239 bp, 14 predicted proteins | sample MGYA00580619_ERZ773069 | MGnify/ENA primary metagenome ERZ773069 (study PRJEB29015, sample SAMEA2738007) | human oral metagenome | biome: human oral; feature: human-associated habitat; material: dental | place: China | collected 2108 ...
CTGCTGCACCCCTCGGCGAGGGGCCGGGCGGCGGTGACGTCGCTGATCGGGGCGGTCGAACGGTTGAGGTCGAGGCTGGGCATCCCGTCGCGGCTGAGCGACCTGAAGGTCGCATCCGAGGTTCTGCGTCGCGACGAGGACGACCTGGTGGCCGCGGCCCTCGCCGACGGCTGCACCACGACCACCCCGGTGGCGCCCTCACCCGACGACCTGAAGGGCATCCTGCGCAGGATAGCGTGAGAGATTGGGGCGCCACGTTGTGAATCAGGGGCGCGACAGCGTCGCCGGATCAGGACGGTGCCGCCGGGACCGCGAATCAACTGATGGCCAGCGATGCGACCTCATTACACTGGACCGACAGGCCGAGATGCTGATGGCTCACGAGCGCTGGGAGGTTCATGGTGACCGGTGTGGTTGCGGGACGTGTTCGGTTCCGGGACGTGAAGCCCTGCCATGCGCCGACGACTCTTGACGCCCTGCGCGGCCCCTATCACGGGTTGATCGACCTTCCGCACGGGGTTCGCTGGCAGGAGGATCGCGTGGGGATCGACGTGGATGATATGGGGGGGCGGCGCATGGCCTACCAGGCGTTGCTCACCGAAGGGCGGGTGGCCGAACAGGAACGTCTACTCAACCGGGATCGTCTCATCGAGCTGTGGCCCGTGATCAACCTGGACCAGAGGGTGCGGGACCTGTGGGAAACGCGTTTCCCCGAACTCCGGGTACGCACATGAGCCGGGATGCCTCCGAGCAGAGAAGGATCGCGAGGATTGCCCTGGAGGCGGCAGGCCCGGAAGCAGGGTTCGCGCTGGCGGGTTCCGGTGCCATTCGTGAACACGGATTCATCGATCGCCCCACCGAGGACGTGGACCTGTTCACCACCCAGTCCGCGCAGCACAAATTCGCCCCGGCGCTGGAGCGAGTCGTCGCTGCCCTTCAAGAAGCAGGCTATGACGTGGAGATCCGGGAACAGCATCCCTGTTTTTCACGACTCGTCCTCAGCAGAGGCTCCGCGGAGCCGGCTGTGACCGTCGATCTGGGCGTCGATTGGCGTGCGGAGGATCCGGTGGGCCTTGCAGTTGGGCCGGTGCTCGCGCCCGATGACGCAGTGGGCAACAAGGTCGCGGCTCTTTTTTCGAGAGGCGAGGCCCGCGACTATCTGGATGTGGATCGCATACGTGCTTCAGGGAGATACCGGGACCGGAGGCTCATCGAACTGGGTCATCGAGCCGATCTCGGTTTTGAGATCACTCAGTTCGTCAGGCGCCTGGAAGAGGTTGGCCGTATTCAGCCCTTCGAGGTCGCGATCTACGAGGTTTCCCCGGAACAGCTGCGGGCCGTGAAGGATCGTTGCCTGGCATGGGCGCGAGAACTGTGCGCCCGACCGGTCGGCGATCCGATTCCTCCGTGCGGCCAGGACGCTGATTCCGACGGCATGCCGGATCCGCGGAGCTGACTGGCTTGTTGGGGCGGCGTGGAGTGCGAGGGGCTTGGGTCGCATTTGCCCTGGAGTGGGCTCCAGTGTTTAGCGTGTGGGGTCATGCGAAGTGCACTGCTTGAAATCGACTGGCAGAACTGGATCCTCACCCTCACCCACGACCCATGGTCAGCACACCTGGGACAGGAGATCCGGCGCCTGGGGACTTACCCCTTGTTGTTGGACACGAGGGATGGTTTATGCGGTGGTTGCCAGTGTCCCGCGTCAAGTAGTTGGCAGGGTTTCCTTGGTTTTGAATGTCGGGGTGTCCGGGGTGGCCAGCCCCGGATGCACTTCCTTGGGCCGGTTCCATGAGATGGCCTCATGAAGCCGGAGTTCGTTGTACTCGATCCGGTAGGCCCCGGCCCGCCCGGCGAGCACGAGCACGTCGTCGATCTCATCAAGGCAGAGCCGCTCGTAGGTCAGCGTGCCGAAACCGCGCTCACGAGAACCGTTCCGACCGGGCGTCCTCACTCGGGAGCACACATGGACCAGCCCGGGGTGGGCGGTGATGAACGACTCGAAACGGTAAGGACCAAAACGACCCACCGTTGTTTGTCACGATGGTCACCACGGGCAACAGCTTCCCGGCCTCGGGATCGACCGGGCTGGCCTCCACCAGCGGGCGGCCGAACATCTCCCGCTGATACTCCACGGGCAGGATCAACCTCTCGTCACACAGGACGCGCAGCACACTCGCCTCAAAGAACACATGCCCGTCACGGCGGACCATCACCCAGATCCTCCGATGCCCCCACGCCGGATGAACCAGCCCATGCTTCCGAACCAACTCCTTGACAGCCCGCCATGCCGATTTGCAGCCAAGGACCCCTGGCCCGTGCCCCGCTGCGGGCCTTGGCCTACCAACGGCGCCAGGTCCGCTCAGGCATGTCAAACGAGCTGGCAGAACCTCACGATCGGCACACCCGCCCCTCACACGAATCACCTCAAGGTCCCCGAAGAGCCCAGCCGACCCTCAACCGACTTCTTCCACACCCAGACCCCCAGATGCGCCTCCTGGAACCAGGACCCGGACCTACCGGCCACCAGAGCAGTCCCACCAGCCAACACACTCAACACGATCCGGGTCTTCTTCTCCACCGGAACCAAGGAAGGCCTCCCCGTGCCCAGGCTCCCCTTCAAGACCTACACAACAGCCCTGCCACATAGCCTGACGCGCGACACGCCGCACCAACAATCCCCTCTCTGACAAGCACTGTTGCTACGACCTCATGACACCGCCGGGAAGATCTCGTGTTATCCAAGTGTTTGGAATCTGGCGATGACTCAATGCTGAGAGCCACATAACAGTTCATGCCACCAGCAGCAGGTAGTTAAGTGAGGAGCCCCATCCCCAACGCCGCCAGCGACCCATAGGCGATACCCCAAATGGCGATAGAGAGACACTGCCAGCGCGTCACGTCACACGTCGAAGCCCCCAGCCCCATCAGCATCACTGCGGTGATCTGGCTCGGCATAATGGTCTGACTACCCAGGCACACCCCCGGGACGCCGTACTTCTCGAAGCGCCTCCGAAGTTTGGGGTTCTTCAACCCCTTCGTGAGCGCCTTCACCTGAGGCACGTCAGTCCCAGCGGCAGCCACCTCGGAAACGTCCGCCGCCCCGTCACCAGAACCGGGGACGCCCGGGGCTGCCCGCCGAAATCCCTCTGCCGCACGCCGAAGTCGGCGCGCATGCGTAGCGCGCGCTACGGCGATACACCCCGTGGTGGAGGCGATATTCCCTGCGATGGCACACAAGATCGCGGCAATTGGATGAACGCCGACGATCACACCGATAACAGCGCCGTAGTACGACTCGACAAACGGCAACGCACCACCCACAAACACAGCCAGCCACTGCAAGGCGGGCGGCTGCGCCGCTGTGAAGTCACTCAGGGCGCGAAAGAACTGCTCGAGCATGATGGAAGCGCTGAGCACATCAGGCCGCAGGGCGGGTTGATGACTTGATCGTCATCAGATCGGCGACGGCGATCATGGGGACAACCCACGGCAGCACACGCCAGAACATGACCAGCACCGGCCCGCCATATTCGGACGAGAACGTCGCCAGGGTGGCGAAGGCAAGACCGCAGACCGCGATGGTGATCGCCAGCCCGCGGGCGGCACCCTTCTTGCCACGCGACTGAGCACGCACTCCCAGAGCGAAAAGAAGCGCTGCACAGAGGAACGAGACCGCGAGGAGGATCGTCAGCAGGTTGGGATCCGGGTCCAAGCCGTGACTCCCGTAGTGACTCGCCACGTCCCTTCGGGTCCAGTGCGCGCTCGTCTGGTCAACGATCGCGAGGACAGCGAGGGCCGCCGAGACGGCGGCACCGCTGTAGGCAACTGCGGGAGTGAACTTTGACATAACTCCTCCTATTTGAGTAGTAACTCCCATGTTCGGTTGTACTACCGATACGGTAGCAACTTTGCTAAGCTTTGTCCATGGCCTCACTCAGGGAACGCAACCGCCGGTTGACAATGGAGCACATCCAAGACGTCGCGTTTGACCTCTTCGAAGAGAAGGGATACCGCGAGGTCACGATCACCGAGATCACCCACGCGGCAGAGGTCGCACCGTCGACCTTCTACCGGCTCTTCCAGACGAAGGAGGGGCTGTTCACCGCCCTGCCGACCGAAGATCATCTGGACCTGGGGACGGTGCGCCGCAGCCACTTGGCTGAGGACATTCTCACCCTGATCGCCGGTAACGAATGGCGGGGACTCAAGTGGGTGATCGAGGAGCCAGACGTACGGTGTGCGGTGCTGGCCACCCTGGACCAGCTGAGCTCTCAACTGGTCTCCACCCTCGTGGAGCAGGGCAATGATCCTCTCCGCACCTCGGTAGAGGTGCGGAGTCTGGTTTTCGGCGTCTACTTCACCAGCCTGGAGCAGTGGTACGCGGCGGGGCGACGGGAGTCGTTCGAGACCTATTTCACCCAAGCACTTGAATCGGAGAGATCATGAGTTTTCTCGAAAGTCTGTCGAACGCGCTGACGCCCGGCACCAAGGTTGATATTGCCGATGTCCCCGTCGGCGGGGGCATCGTCCTCACCAACGGCCCCTACGTCGTGACCCAGCCCACGGAGGGTGCTTTCCATGCTTTCCGCAAGAACTGCACGCACCAGATGCGCCCCGTGAACGAGGTGACCAGCGAGGGCATCCGCTGCCCCGCGCACGGCAGCGTGTTCGCGCTGTCGGACGGCCATCCGCTGTGCGGTCCCGCTGAGCGCCCCCTGAAGGAGGCCAAGGTGGAGGTGAGAGGTGACCGTCTGGTCATCACTGGCTAGACGGTACGAGTATCCCTGGATCGGGATGAGGCCCTGAAAGGGCGGTGCCCTCACCACGCAACGATGCAATGGCGCAAACCGGCGAACGAGTTCTCCATGGAGGCGGTGACCTGGTGGTAGGTGTCGCGGACGGCCTCGGAGCTGGTCCGGGCGAAGATCGTGGAGATGACCGCGTTGACGGGTTTCGAGGTCAACGGGTGACATGTCACCGCAGTACTGGCAAAGGCGGCGGTGGTTGTACCAGTCGACCCAATCAGCGGTGGCGAACTCGACATCATCGACGCTGCGCCAGGGTTTGCACGGTTTGATCAGCTCGGTCTTGCAGAGCCCGTTGATCGTCTCGGCCAAGGCGTTGTCCCAGCACGATCCGACTGCACCGACGAAGGCGGCGATCCCGGTCTCAGTGAACCGTTCGGACAAGGTGATCGACGCGTATTGCACCCCGCGATCCCAGTGGTGCACCAGGCCAGCAGCCACCATCAGGCGCTCGACAGTGCAGCACGCCACCGGGATACCCTCCCGGTTCAACTGCAGCCACACCCTCCGGGCGCCGTAAACCACGTAGCCGGCCTTGTGGACCCGACAAATCTTCACCAACAACGCCTCATCCCGCAGCTGCCCGGCCGTGGGCAAGATGGTTTCGGCTTCACCGGGGAGTGGCATGCGCGCGGAGACGGAGTGATCCGGGAAGGACGGTTCTGGAGGTCACATCTTCATCATGAGCAGCGGAAACCGAGATTCTCCACGCCACCTCCCGCCTGTGGAAAACACCGCCATTTCTACTACCCATTGTCGTATTTGATTACTACGATCCGTAGTTCTTGACGAACGTCAAGAACGCCACGTTGAAGCTTTGTGCGACATCGCGGAAGACTTTGTACCGTACACGCTGCAAAATCTTTCCAAATGACATGATGTGCGCCCGGTCAGAGGGTGGGGGAAGGCGGGGACAGCGACTCGGACAAAAGACGCAGGGCCTCGTCGCGAACCTCGACGGGGACGTCGCGGAGCAGGTCGGCCATCTCGCGGGCCAGCACCGCCGACTGCGGGTCGGCGGGCTCGTAGCACCAGGCCCGGCCGCGCCTTTCCCGCCTGGCAAGGCCTTTCTTCGCGAGCCGGTCCAGCACCGTCATGACGGTGGTGTATGCCAGGTCCCGGTCGCGAACCAACAGGCCCTGGACATCGGCGACGGTGAGCGGCTCACCGGCCCGCCACAGCAGCACCATCACCTGCCGTTCCAGCTCACCCCGGGCCATCATGTGGGCATTCTACGGGTCGCCAACGGGCTCTTCACGACGCCACCCGGAACCACCCCGGCCAATTGTTCTCGACAAAGCCGTTGGGACAACTTGTCGTCATCTTGAAAATGTCATTCCGGGGTAGTAGGTTCCGCCCATGGACCCCGTCGCAATAGCACGGTGGCAATTTGGAATCACCACCGTCTACCACTTTCTCTTCGTACCGATCACGATCGCGATGTCGATGCTCGTGGCGGTACTTCAGACGATCTGGGTGCGCACCGGCAAGGAGCGGTACCTACGGCTGACGAAGTTCTTCGGGAAGCTGTTCCTGATCAACTTCGCCCTGGGAGTGGTGACGGGCATAGTCCAGGAGTTCCAGTTCGGGATGAACTGGTCGGAGTACTCCCGCTTCGTCGGCGATGTCTTCGGTGCGCCCCTGGCCCTGGAGGCCCTGATCGCCTTCTTCCTCGAGTCCACCTTCCTGGGGCTGTGGATCTTCGGCTGGGACAAGCTGCCGAAGAAGATCCACCTGGCCTGCATCTACGCCGCTGCCATCGGCACCATGCTGTCGTCGGTCTTCATCCTGGCCGCGAACTCCTGGATGCAGAACCCGGTGGGTACCAAATTCAACCCCGAGCTGGGACGCGCCGAGCTCGACGGCGTGGGCGGGTTCCTGGAGGTCCTGACCAACCCGCTGCTGCTGTCCGCGCTGCCGCACGTCATCTTCGCCTCCTACATGGTCGCGGGCGGGTTGATCGCGGGCATCTCCGCCTGGCACCTGGCCAGGCCGGAGGTCTCCGAGGAGGACGCGGCCACCTACCGGTGGGCGACGAAGTTCGGTGCCTGGGTCCTGATCGCCGGTTCCGCCCTCACCTTCTACACCGGCGACGCGCAGGCCAAAGCCATCACGCAGCTCCAACCGTCGAAGATCGCCGCCGCCGAGGGGGCCTTCGAGGACACCGGCGACTTCTCGCTGCTGACCCTACCCAACGCCGACCAGACCGGCACCGTCGTCGACGTCAAGGTCCCGGCGATCCTGTCGATCATCGCGGGGGTGCCGCAGATCAAGGGCATCGACACCATCCGCGAGCAGTACGCCCGGCACGGCTACTCGCTGCAGGACGGGTCGCAGACGAAACTCCAGTCCCAGTACGCCGAGCAGCTCGCAGGGAGATACGGTGGCATCAATCCGATCCCGGACGTGAACGTCACCTACTGGTCGTTCCGCATGATGATGGTCTTCGGCGGTCTCGGCCTGCTGATCGGGATCTACCTGCTGTGGGTGATCCGCAAGGGACGCACCCCCAAACCCTCGAAGTTGTGGACGGCGCTGATGGCCGCGATGCCGCTGCTGCCTCTGTTCGGGATCTCGTTCGGCTGGATCTTCACCGAGATGGGGCGCCAACCCTGGTTGGTGGCGGGTGTCATGCCCACCGAGGCGGGCATCTCCCCCACCGCGAGCGCAGGCGACGTGTTGTTCTCGCTGATCGTCTACACGCTGCTGTACGGCCTGCTGGCGGTGATCGAGGTCGGCCTGTTCCTCCGCTACACGGCCAAGGGTCTGCCCGAGGTGACCGAACCGAAGGTCTCCGAGGATCCCGACGCCCCAATGTCCTTCGCGTACTGAGCTGGAGAGTTGACATGCCTCTGCTTGAAACCGCCGTCCCGGCGCTGAACGTCGTCTGGTTCCTGCTGATCGCCGTTTTGTGGATCGGCTTCTTCTTCCTGGAGGGCTTCGACTTCGGCGTCGCCATGCTCCTGCCCGTGCTCGGTCGAAACGACAAGGAACGCCGCGTGATGGTCAACACCATCGGCCCCACCTGGGACGGCAACGAGGTGTGGCTGCTGACCGCGGGGGGCGCCACCTTCGCGGCCTTCCCCGGCTGGTACGCCACCTTGTTCTCCGGGCTCTACCTGCCGCTGCTGCTGGTGCTGGTGGGGCTGATCCTGCGCGGGGTGGCGTTCGAGTACCGCTCCAAGCATCCTGACGCCAAGTGGCGCAACATGTTCGATGTCTTCGCCACCTACGGGTCGCTGACGGCGGCCCTGGTGCTGGGCGTCGGGTTCGCGAACTTCGCGATCGGCCTGGCCAACGACGGGAAGCTGTGGAACGGCAGTTTCTTCGGGTTGTTCGGCCCGTTCGCGCTGCTGGGCGGGGTGCTGTTCGTCGCCCTGTTCCTGGTGCACGGCGCCACCTTCCTGGCGTTGAAGTCGCGCGGCGAGATCCACGACCGCGCCCGCGGGTTCGTGCGCACCTGGGGTTGGCCGGTCGTCGGGCTGCTGGCGGTCTTCGTGGTCTGCCAGCACGTGTTCTGGCCCGCGGCTTCCGAGTTCGGGAACTTCGCCACGCTCGGGTGGGTCACGGCCGCGGTCGCCGTGGTCGCACTGACCGCGTCGGTGTTCATGACCGTCCACCGGGAACGGGAGGGCTGGGGCTTCGTGCTGGGTGGTCTGTCCATCCTCGCGATGGTCGCGGGACTGTTCGTGCGGATGTACGGCAACCTGGGGTTCGCGCAGGACGAATCGCAGCCGGTGGCGGCCCGCCTCAACATCGTCACCGCCGCCAGCTCCGAGACGACCCTGACGATCATGACCTGGGCGGCCGTGATCTTCGTGCCCATCGTGCTGGCCTACCAGGCGTGGAGCTACTGGGTGTTCAGCAGGCGCATCAGCACCAAGAACATCCCGGACAAGATCGTCTACTGATCTCCTGCCACCAACTGGACATCCCGCTTCCCACGGCTGGTTGAACCGGGGGCCGGAGGAACGGGTTCGTGTGGGAACCGGGCAACCGGCGCTCAGGAACATTACCCAGAAGTTTCCTCCGGTTTTTCTGGCGGGGTGTGGCCGGGGTCGGTAGTGTATGTCTTGTTGCTGCGCTGATCGACGGGAGACAGTGGTGGCTGATATCGAATTCAATCGTTCAGCTGTGGGTATCAACGCGAAGAAGGACTGGGAGGACGCGGACTTCTTCGGGCAGATCGGTGCACAGACGAGTTCCGCGACCCCCGGAGGGGTTGCGTTGCCGCTGCCTGCGGGATCCAATGAGGGCACCGGCAAGCTGGGTGCGGCGGCGTCGCAGGTGACCACGGTGGTGCGTTGGATGGCGCAGGAGTTCTCGGATGCGTGTGCCCTGTTGGGATCGGGGCAGGAAACGGCCATTTCGGACAATGATGAGACGGAGGCCTTCAACGATGAGAGGTTCCAGAGGTTGAAGGCGAGAATGGAAGGGGGCCGGTGATGACTGGTGGTGCTGAGGATGTGATGCCGCTGCCTCCGGACGTTCGGGAGGCCTCGTGGGATCTGGCTGCTCACCTTGCCAATACGAAGGCCATGATCGAGGCTACGCAGGTGTACGACTGTCCGCAGGACAGGGTACCCGAGTGGGTTGGTGAGTCGAAGGATGCCTACACCGGGTCGATCCAGAAACTCTCCGGGCACGCAAAACAGTTCGCGGAGGCGTTGAATTCCCCGGTTAAGGTGTTGAAGGCTTGGTCGGAGGCGGTGGGGGTGGCGATCACCAGAACGGTGCCTGATCTACGAGATCGATACAACAACGCGATCCGGGTGTATGACAATGCTGTTGCCGATCTCGAGGAGAAGATCGATGCCGCTGCCGGGAACAGTGACCTGCTGGCCGCAGGGGATCTGTTTTTGGAGAAGAATCGCCTGACGAAGAATCTTGAGGATGACCTGAACGGGATTGTTGCGGAGTACAGGACCGCGATGGAGAACCTCGATCAGGTGGCCCTCCAGACCGCCAACAGCATGCTGACCGCGATCAACGACCTGGTGGAGCCGTCGAAGCAGGGCTCGCGGGAACAGGTCGGTGCAGCGCTGTTCAACGACATTCCCGTGCTCGATGGCCACAACGAATGGGAGAATGCCCAAAAGATAGCGCCTGAGATCGCCAGCATGATCAGGAATCCCAATCTGACGAACGAAGACATCAAGGCTTTCCACGACAAGTACGCGGGCATGTTGTCGAATCCGTTCATCGCAAATGCCCTGATGGACGAGGTGACGGCGGACGATGTTTACCGGTTCGCTCTTCGGATTTCCCCGGGTTCTGAGGGTTCTGATGGTAAGCAGGCGGAGGCGCGTAATGCTATTTTGAGGCAGCTGGGGGCGGCCGTTGCCCTGTCGACTGGTGGAACCAACCTCGATTCTGCCACCGCCGCGGATCAGGAGTCTTTCTTGGCTGCGCGCGCGGGGTTGCTGGGAAAGCAGGGGCGAACGGTAGACCAGATGGTTGCCGATCAGTTGAATGATTTCGAGACGGCCGGCTCCTCCTCTTATTCATTCAAGGAACGCGGCAATGAACGTCACCCAAGTACACTTGATTCAATTGATGGGAACTCGATTTTTTCGCAGCTTGTGGGCGCTGCGGGGCAGGTGAATCCGAACCTGACGCTGGGGGAACGTTTCTACACTGATCCGGATGGTTCATCGCTCGCCCAGAAACTCGTGGCGTGGGATCACGCCACCCAGCAGGGCGAGCTCGCTTGGCGGACAGGCCAGTTGCCGCCGAAGGCCAGGCAGTTGCTGGTCGGTGATGATGCGTCGATCCTCGATCCGATGCATTCGATGTACATGTTGTCGGACACTCCTGACGCTCTTCACGGCGTGGAGGAAGGGGCGCCGGTTGATGTCGAAAAGGCTCGTTTGATTGCCTTGCGCAAGTTCCTGACCTCGGATACTCCTTTCGAGACTGATGGCGCGCAGATGGACATGACCCGGTACCTGACGGGACATCGCACAGGAAACGAATTCCCTTTTTTGGGGTTTCAGGATGGCGGTGAGGCATTTGGAGACATGGTTGCGGATGCCAGCCTCCCGGACTTGGAAGCCGATTTTCACGCCCCCAAGGCGGGTGATTATCCTGAAGGGGAGACGGATCCGGACTACGTGAAGGCCAAGGAAGCTTTTGATGCTCGCAAACTGGACGACGAGAGGCGCGCCGGGATTGCCGGGAATTTCATGCTGGGCTACCAGGACGGTCTTGACAAGAACCATGACAATAGTTATCCCGAGATCCGGGATGATGTCAATGGCCAAGATATTTATGGGCACACCAATTCGCGGTTGCGCTCGTGGGCGGGAACGATCATCGCCCCACATGTGGAGGGCGTGTCGAATTCCCTCACCCTGGTCGGTTCCGGTGCATCCAACGATGAGAGCGGATCAGTACAGAACGTTACTGGACACGCAGAAATCAAATTCGACATC
>ERZ773069.1951-NODE-1951-length-11219-cov-46.513526_pt1 | contig 11219 bp, 9 predicted proteins | sample MGYA00580619_ERZ773069 | MGnify/ENA primary metagenome ERZ773069 (study PRJEB29015, sample SAMEA2738007) | human oral metagenome | biome: human oral; feature: human-associated habitat; material: dental | place: China | collected 2108 ...
TGAGCGTCACAGCCGCGCCCATCTTCGTGCCCGGAGCACCGAGCGCCGTCATCTCACAGGCAGAGGCCGCGCGGGGCGGGGCACGCATTGCACCGAAGGCGGCTCCGTCCGCACCGAAGTCCGCCCCCGCCCCATCGAGCGGAAACAGCAAGTCTGTCTCAGGCAACGGCAACAGCTATGCGCCGTCCAAGAGCGCCAACCAGCTGGATAAGAATGCACCCGCAGCCGGTGCGAAGGCGGGAACAGCCGCAAATGCAGGCGCAGCAAACACGGCACGCTCGCATACGGGCTGGGGGAACGCGCTCCGCAGCATCGGCCTCCTTGCCGGCGGCATGCTGCTCGGCTCCATGCTCGCCTCCATGTTCGGTCTCGGCGGGGGCTTCCTCGCCGATCTGCTCGGCGTCCTCACGAACGTCGCGATGGTCATGATCGCATTCATGGCGATCCGCTGGCTCTTCCGCCGTCTGCGCGGCCGCGGAGAGGAAAACGTATATCAGAGGGCCGCACAGCCGCATGCAGCGGCGCCGAAAGCCCCCATCCAAGACATCCGCCCGCCCGGAGCAGCCGCGCCGACGATTCCTGCGCGTATGGGAGGCGCCGCCGGCGACAGCCCGCGCGTCATCGCCGACCGCTATCGCAGCCGGTAAGCCGCGCGCAGAAGCGCTGCAAGCCGCCGCAGCCCCGCTGCATGCCTTTGCCGCGTTCCGTGCGGGGGAGGGATGGACGCGCGGGCAGGGTGCATATCATCACGGAGCACAGGATATGCGCGGATACGCAAAATAAAGAGAGAGACCGATGTACATTTCTGTACATCGGTTTTTTCTGCCCAATCAATAAAAATCATCGCGGTAAAATAGAAACAACGCTCTCCGGGAAATCCGATTTTGCCGGCAGATTTGCACTTGAAAAAGCCCTTCATATCATCCATAATAAAGGAAAGCACAGCAGATAAAGGAGCATTTTTATGATCAAACCATCCACCTATGCCGCAGCAGATACCCTCATCGCGCGCTATCCCGCCCTCGAGAGCTGCGCCGCGGACATCCGCGCAGCCATCGCGGCGCTCTGCGCATGCTACCGCGCGGGCGGCAAGCTCATCGTCTGCGGCAACGGCGGCTCCGCTGCAGACGCGGAGCATATTGTCGGCGAGCTGATGAAGGGCTTTCTCCTGCCGCGGCACCTCGACGAGAATATCCTGGCGAAGCTGCACGAGGCATGCGACGCCACCGATCCGATGACCATTGACTACTTCATGCAGAATCTGCAGGGGGCGCTGCCCGCGATCTCGCTGCCCTCACAGCTCGCGATCAGCACGGCGTTCTCGAACGATCAGGCGCCCGACCTCACCTTTGCCCAGCAGGTGCTCGGACTTGGAACCCCCGGCGATGTCCTGCTCGGCATCACGACCTCGGGCAACTCGAAGAACGTCCTCTATGCCTTCCGCATGGCAAAGGCGCTCAGGATGAAGACCATCGCGCTCACGGGCGCCGCGGGCGGGAAATGTACCGCGGGCGGCTATGCGGACATCACAATCCACGCGCCGAGCGACGAGACCTACAAGATCCAGGAGTACCATCTCCCGATCTACCACACGCTCTGCATCGCCGTCGAGGAGGAGTTCTTCGGCGCGGAGTAATCCTGTATCCGTGCGCTGCTCCAGCGGCCTGCGTGGTGCAGCCTGTCGGCGCGGCGTTCGTACGATCCCCACAAAAGGAGGAATATCCATGCCACTGACCCACGAGGATTTTATGAAACTCGCGAACGGGAGCGACATCCGCGGCGTCGCGGTACCGGGCGTCCCGGGCGAGCCCGTCACCCTCACGCCGGAGGCGGCAAACCGCATCGCGGCCGGTTTTGTCCGTCTCCTCGCGGAGAAGACGGGCAAGAAGCCGGAAGAGCTGCAGATCGCCGTGGGCCATGACTCGCGCATCTCGGCGCTCGCGATCAAGGACTGCGTGCTCACGGGACTGACGTACAGGGGCGCACACGGCATTGACTGCGTGCTCGCCTCCACGCCCGCCATGTTCATGTCGACCATCTTCGAGGATACGGCGGCGGACGGTTCCATCATGATCACGGCGAGCCACCTGCCCTACAACCGCAACGGACTAAAGTTCTTCACCGCAGCGGGCGGCGCGGACAAGGAGGACATCCAAAAGATCCTCTCCTATGCCGCGGAGGCGGAGGAGGCGCACGGCACGCTCGACAACGTGCTGAAGTTCGACCTTATCGGCCGGTACAGCGAATACCTCGTCGATAAAATCCGCACGGCGCTCGGCGGGGCAGAGAAGCCGCTCGCAGGGATGCATATCGTCGTGGACGCCGGCAACGGCGCAGGGGGATTCTTCGCCGGCCGCATCCTCACGCCGCTCGGCGCAGACACCTCGGGCAGCCAGTTCCTGCAGCCCGACGGTCATTTCCCGAACCATATCCCGAACCCCGAGGACAAGGCCGCCATGCTTGCCATCAAGGAGGCGGTCATCGAAAACGACGCCGACCTCGGGCTCATCTTCGACACCGATGTCGACCGCATGAGCGCCGTGCTCGCGGACGGAACGGACGTCAGCCGCAACGCGCTGATCGCCATGATGGCGGCAATCCTCGCCCCCGACTATCCGGGCTCGACCATCATCACGGACTCGGTGACCTCCGACGGCCTGCACGACTTCCTCGAAAAGGACCTGCACCTGAAGCACCTGCGCTACATGCGCGGCTACAAGAACGTCATCAACGAGTGCATCCGCCGCAACGAGGCGGGCGAGGTCTCGCCTCTTGCGATCGAGACGTCGGGGCACGGTGCACTCTCGGAGAACTACTTCCTCGACGACGGCGCCTATCTCGCGGTAAAGCTCATCATCGCGGCGGCGCAGGCGCGCGCGGAGGGCAGGACGCTCGGCGACCTCATCGCAGATCTGCGCTATCCGGCGGAGGAGCGCGAGATTCGCATCAAGATCGTCGGTACGGACGACCCGAAGGCATACGGCAGAGAGGTCCTCGCCGCTTTCGAGGAGCGCGCAAAGGCAAAAGGCCTCACAATCGCCAGCCCCTCCTATGAGGGCGTGCGCATCGTCATGGACGACGGCTGGGCGCTCCTGCGCATGTCTCTGCACGATCCGAACATGCCGCTGAACATCGAGGCCGACGCCGCGGGCGGCGCGGATGCGATCGAACGCAAGGTAAAAGAACTGCTTGCGGGCTTTGACGCCCTCGATCTCTCGGGATTTCAGAGCTGAACGGGGGAAAGATCTGCCGCATGCGCTGAACTGCAGCGTATGCGGCTTTTTTATGCCCGGAATCAAAACAGTACCCACCTCTGCCGTTTTATGTTATAATGTGATCGTAATAATAAGAAGCAGACCTCTTCATCCGGACAGGGCTCCGATGAGAGGAGAAGGGGAACATGACAAAATTTTTTCGGCTCCTATGGGGGAACTGCATCACACTGCTGTGCACCGCCGTCATCGCCGCGCTGGCTGCACTGTCCTGGCAGACACTCGCGACTCCGCTGCCGTATGCCGCGATGCAGCGCGCGGAGTACGCCGTTATCGAGGGCAGTCCGCAGTACAAGGACATCATCTCGTTCCGCGCCGACGATTTCGCCTGGCAGCCGTACGACTACCCCGCACCGCCGCCCATGCCGGAAGGCGCGCAGACCATCTATCTGTCCTGGCAGATTCCGGCGAACGTCCCTCCGCTCGTAAATCACATCCTCTTTGCCACGACGAACCAGAACGCCTGCGTCTACCTTGACGACGAGCTCATCTACATCCACGGCGCCTGGGACGATCCCGCCGCAGCGCGCGGGCGCACGCTGCATTTCATCCACATCGGCAAAGACCTCGCCGGCAAACGCCTAACCATCATGCTGCACACGGGCTACCGCAACTGGCTGGGGAGCCTCGATTACTTCCTCCTCGGCAGTGAAAAGACGCTCATCCGCAAGATCAGCATCGCCGACGCCATCTTCATCGCGAGCCTCTCAATCGCGCTCTCGCTGATCGTCTTTCTCGTCATGGATCTAGCATGGCGCGGCATTCGGCGGCAGCGCCAGCGGCAGCTCTATCTCATCGCCTTTCTCATGAGCTTCATCCTGTGGGCGTCCGGGACATCTTCCTTCTTCCCGCGCATCTTCGGACAGCCCGGCCTCTGGTGGGAACTGCACCTCATCATGCTCTACGTCATGCCCATCACATTCGCAAAGATCACACAGGAGATTGCCGCACCGCAATTCACCAAGGCGGTCCGCAGCACGATGATCGTCTATCTCCTGTTCTTCGCCGCGGCGACGATCGGCGAGGTCGCGGGCCTCGACGGCTACATGAACCTGCTCTATCTCTTCTATCCGCTCCTCCTCGTCAGCTGCTTCATCCTCCTCTATGCGCTCCTGCGCTCGCCCTGGAAGAAATACCCCGCCTGCCGCCACGGCATGGTTGCGATGCTCTCGCTCACCGTCTTTGTCGGCATCGACGCCCTGCACTGGGAATATCATCTGCTCTCGTCGATGCTCTCGACCACCATCTACTCCATCTATGCGACCATCCCGTTCGTCTTCTTCCTGATCCGCCAGCAGATGCAGCGGGATGCGCACCTCGCCCGGCAGAACGCCTCGCTCGCGCGCGAGCTGGAGGAGACGCAGAACGAGGCGCAGCGCGACTTCCTCACGGGCGCGTACAACCGCCATCAGCTCGCGGACGGCGTTGCAAAATACTCCGCACTTGCCAATACGCGCGGCTTCAGCTTCTCGTTCGCCATCTTCGACGTGGATCACTTTAAAACCGTCAACGACACGAAAGGGCATCTCGCCGGCGATCAGATCCTAAAGCAGATCGCCGCCGTCGTCCATGCAAAGACCGACCGCCGCCACATCTTCATCCGCTACGGCGGCGACGAGTTCATCCTGCTCGCGCTCCATTACGATCTGGCACAGATGGCCGTCTTCTGCGAGGACCTGCGTAGGACGCTCGCACAGCCCCTGGGCGGCGTGACGCTGAGCTTTGGCGTATCGACCTGGCACGGCACGGGCGATCACATGACCCCGCTGATGAACCGCGCCGACCGCGCGCTCTACCGCTCAAAGGAAAAGGGACGCAACACCGTCTCCACCGAGGACGAATGCGCAGATGCGCCGCCGCATTGAATGCTCCTCATACCGCGCCGACAGAGAGTTCCGGCGCGGTATTTTTTTGCGTTGAGTGACGACGAACTGCGCGTCATTCCTTCCATAGGATTCGTGTTCTTTATGCATTTCTCTATTGTTCTATATTCAATAAGTATGATATAATCAAATAAAACTCAGGAATTAAGCGTGTTTTCTCTTTCTCTCTCCGAAGGGGGGAGCAGTGATGAAGAAAATCCTCCGCTTTCTGCGGGACAGCTGGCTCACGCTGTTCTGCGCGGTGCTTCTCCTCGGAGCGACCGCAACTGCATGGCGGCTGCTCGACGCGCCGCTCGATCCCTATATCTACGCCGAATACGCCGTCGCAAAAAGCGCACCGGAGTACAAGGACATCATCGGGCTTCGTGCGGACACTTTTGACTGGCAGCCCTATGACTATCCCGTGCCGCCGGATCTTCCAAAGGATGCATCCGCCGTCTGTCTCTCCTGGCGCATCCCGCTCGCGGCGCGCTTCGTGAACGATCACATTCTCTTTGCGACGACAAACCAGAACGCCTACGTCTACCTTGACGATACGCTCGTCTACATGCACGGGCGCTGGGACGATCCCGCCGCTGCGCGCGGCCGCGCGTTCCACTATATCCATCTCGACCAGAACATCGCAGGCAAGCGCCTCACAATCCTGCTTCAGTCTGCCTATCCCGGCTGGCTCGGCAGCATCGACTACATGAGGTTCGGCTCATCCGGCGACTTTCTGCGCAGCATCAGCTTTGCCGATGCCATCTACATCTCGAGTCTGTCGGTCGCGCTCTCACTGATCATCTTCCTCGTCATGGATCTGACCTGGCGCGGTGCGGCGGAGCGGCGGCGCCGTCTGCAGCTCTATCTCATCGGCAGTCTCGCGAGCTTCATCCTGTGGACAACGGGCAGTTCCTCATTTTTCGCGCGGATCTACGGCATGTCCGATCTCTGGTGGGAACTGCATCTCGCCATGCTCTACATCATGCCGCTCTTTTGCATCAAAATCGCGCAGGAGATTGTCTCGCCGCGCTACACCGCGCGCATCAAAATCGGCATGCGCGTCTTTCTCTCGGTCTTTGTGCTTGCTGCCGGTGCTGAGATCGCGGGGGGGAACGGGTTCATGAACGCGCTCGTTCTCTACTACCCGCTCCTTTTCATCGGCAGCCTCATCCTCATCCACGCACTCGTCCGCTCGAGCTGGCAGCGTCATCCCGCATGCCGCTACGGCGTGTTCGCCGTCATCGCAATCGTCGCATTCGGCACCATTGACGCCCTCCACTGGGAGTACCACCGGCTCAGCCTCATGTTCTCCACGACCGTATTCTCCATCTATGCCAGCATCCCCCTCATCTTCCACGTCATCCGTGCGCAGATGATGGAGGACGCCGCCCTCGCGCAGCAGAACGAGGACCTCGCGCGCGAGCTGGAGATCTCGCAGAACGAGGCGCAGCGCGACTTCCTCACGGGCGCATACAACCGCCATCAGCTCGGCGGCGGCTTTGCGCGCTTCTCTGCGCTCGCCTATGAGCGCGGGTTCAAATTCTCCTTTGCCATCTTTGACGTCGATCACTTCAAGATCGTCAACGATACGAAGGGACATCTCGCGGGCGATCAGATCCTAAAGCAGATCGCGGACACCATTCACGAGGAAATCGACCGCCGCCATCTCTTCATCCGTTACGGCGGCGACGAATTCGTCCTGCTCGCCCTGCACTGCGATCTCGCTGCGATGGTCGCCTTCTGCGAGCATCTGCGCGGCATCCTCGAGCAGCGTCTCGACGGCGTGACGCTCAGCTTCGGCGTCTCCACATGGCACGGCAAGAAGGATCGCCTGCAGGCCCTCATTGACCGCGCTGACCGCGCACTCTACCTCTCGAAGGAGCGGGGACGCAACACCGTCTCCGCCGAGAACGACGAGGGCGCAGCGTAGGCGGCCGCTGGACCCGCCGCAGATTTGCGTCTGGTCAAAGGGCGCAGGCAGCGTGAGAACCGGCGCCAAGGCACATCGGCGCCGCGCGGGCGGAAAAGATGTGCACGTTCTCCCATAGCCCCCAAATCATAACCACATATCGATTGGACCAGGCCGCCGTTTCCGCAAACGGCGGCCCGGTCATTTTTGCCAACCACATTGCTTTGTGTTACAATAAATGATGTTTTTATCTGTCTCATTATAGAAGGAGTTCATATGCATACCATCGACAAAGGAATCAAGGAAAACTTCTTTCAGTGGAAGGGGCGTCTCAACCGCAAGCGCTATATTATGCGCCTGCTCGTGCTCACACTCGCCGTCATTGCGGTCTATATTGCCTTCAGCGCGGCGTTCCTGGCCTATATCGTTCAGGCAGATCTGAGCGAGGCCGAAATCATGCGCAAGGGACCGGCTTTGGAGGGACTTCTCCTCCTGTGCATCCTGCCCTTCACCGTCTCCGGCTATATGCTTATGATCCGGCGCCTGCACGACATCGACCTCACGGGATATTTCGTTCTCCTCAACTTCATCCCCTTCGTCAATCTCGGACTCCTGCTCTATGTGCTCTTCAAAAAAGGCACGGAGGGCGACAACGCGTATGGTCCCGATCCGCTCGAAGGTTCGGCTGTGCAGGCATCCTATGCAGAGGGCACAGCAGTCCCCGAGGCCGCATCCCAAGATCCGTATGCGCACGGCGGCGATGACGCGCATACGGATGATACGCCGCGGTAACAGGAGATTTTTCATGACGTATTCGATCCTATCCGCGAAGGGCAGACTTTCGCGGCGTGATTTTGCGCTCACAATCGGCACGATCCTCGGCGGGGCGGCGCTTGCGGCCTTTGCCGTACTCTTTCTCATCCTGCCGATTGTCTTTCTCTTTGTCTCGGCCTTCTTTCGCGACACGACAACGGCATTCTGGATACTCCTCATCTGGGGCATCCTGCTTGCTCTCTGCGCCCTCTATGCCGTGCTCCCCCTGATCTCCATCCCTGCCGCCGTCCGCCGTCTGCACGATCTGGGACGCAGTGGATATTTCGCACTCCCGCTTGTGCTGAACGGCTTTATCGCTCTGGGTTTTCCCATCCTCATATTCCTCTCCTTCATCGGCATGGCGGAGGAGATAACGGGGATCCGCATTCTCAGCGGTGAGTCGCCATTTTATTCGTATCTCGGCACCATATACGCGGGATATTTCATCTTTTGCCTTATAATGATGTTTCTCATGTTCGCCTATGCCGGATGGCTCTTTTTGAAGAAGGGGAATCCCGGTGCAAATCGCTACGGCGATGTGCCGGCCGAGGAACCGCTGCCGTCCGTACGCACCGCCTTCCTCTCGACAAAGGGCGCGATTGATCGGGATACCTTCGTCTTTCGCACGCTGCTCGCACTCGCTGTTTCGAGCGCCCTGTTCCCGATCGCTGCGCAGTTCGTCGCCTATCCTGCTGCAGCCATCCTCATGGCGTTCGATGTGCTGCCGTTCGGCGCAGATATCTTCGTCATCCTGCTCCCCCTGGTCGTCTATCCGCTCGGGGCATTTCCGCTTGTCGTGCAGCGCCTGCATGATCTCGGACGCAGCGGCCTTGAGGCAGTATTCGCCTTTGCTGCGCTCATCCCCGTCGTCATATCCTGTATCCCGATTGCCGAGATCAGCTCCGCCCTTCGGCTCACGGTCCTCGATATGCAAAGCGGCGGCCCCGCAGAACTGGAGACATTGCTCGCCGTCGGCGGTACGAATTCTGATAATGCCTTTATCACACTCTGGATCGTCTGCGGCATCATGAGCCTCATTTCGATCATGCGTCTCCTGCGCAAATAAGGCTGCTGCATATACAAGGAGCGATTTATGTCTGACATTTACTCCAGCATCTCCGATAAATTCTTCCGCCGCAGCGGACGGCTGAATCGTCTCAAACACCTCATTCTCCAGTTGGCCCTCATCGGCGCTGATATGGCGTTCTTCGTCCTATTGTTCATCCTGGCGGTCATCCTCAGCCTCCTTCTGCCCGACTATATCTATAAGGAATACATTGTCAATATTCTGGTTGCCCTCTATCTCATAGAAGCACTGCTCATCGGCATATCCCGATTCCTGCTCATGATCCGCCGCCTGCACGATCTGAACGGTTCGGGGTTTTGGGTCATCCTCGTATTTGTTCCGCTCGTCAACATCGTCTTTTTCCTCTGGCTCCTCATCAAAAAGGGCACCGAGGGAGACAACGACTACGGTGCCGACCCGCTCGATGCGGCTGCGGTTCCTGCGCACGTTTACGATAATCCATATGCGCGCACAGATACAACTTCAAAAGAATAGTCATCGGAAGTGCCGTCCCCCTTACAAAACCATATGCGGGAACGGCTTTGTTCTTTTTATGTCACTTTTGCCAAAGCATTGATTTTATGCTACAATGAATACGTTTTCATCATGGATATAAAAGGAGACTGCATGCACACCATTGACCGCGGACTCGAGGAAAATTTCTTCCAATGGAAGGGGCGTCTCAACCGCAAGCGCTATCTAAAGCGCATGCTCGCGCTCTGGATCCCCGGCAGCATCATCTGCCTTGCGGTGCTCATCGCGGTCACGGTGATCGTACTCGGTCGGAATATGCAGGTATCGCATCTGAGCGTGCACGATCTGGCACTGCTGTGGAACACACTAACGGGAATCATGCCGCTCGCCCTGCTGCCGTTTCTCATTTCATCCTATACGCTGATGATACGGCGTCTGCACGATCTCAATCTGTCGGGGTACTTCTCCCTGATGAACTTCGTTCCGCTTGTCAATCTCGGACTGACGATCTATCTGTTCTTCGCGGAGGGAACGCGGGGCGCGAACATCTACGGCACCGACCCGCTGACACGTGATGATGGGGCAGGGGAGGAGTACGCTGCGGCGGAGCTCATCGGTGAAGGAACTGCCGCAAAGGAGGGAAGCCCTGCTCAGACAGAGGAAACCTCCGCCTCTCCCAAAGGTCTTTCCTTGCCGCCCATTTTCTCCCGAACGGGCAGGCTCTCGCGCCGCGACTATGCGCTCAGCATCGGCGTGCTTTTCGGCAGCGAGACCATCGTGTCGATCATCGGTTTCTTCCTCCTGGTGCCGCTCATCTATCTCTTTACAAATGTATTCTTCCGCGACACAGCGGATTTCTTCTGGCCCTTTCTGTTCGCGGGCTTGCTTATTCTGCTCATACCGATCTTCGGCATACTGCCGCTCCTCTCCATCCCTGCGACCATACGGCGTCTGCATGACATCGGATACAACGGATTCTTTGCACTCCCGATGATCCTCGTGAGCTTTTTTACCGGCACATGCTTTCTGTTTCTCTCGATCATCTTTCTCCTCTCTTTGACCGAGACGTCAAGTATTCCCGCTCTCGTCGCTGAGAACGAAGGGATTGCACTTCTCCTCAGCGCATTTGGCATAAGTTTTGCGCTTTTGATTATTCCGAGCACTGCCGTCTGCATATTCTACACCGCATGGATATTCCTGAAAAAAGGCAACGCATATCCGAACGACTACGGCAACGTTCCCGCGGAGCAGCCGCTCGCAGCCATTCGCACGGAATTTTTCTCCGCAGAGGGCAGCATCGGACGGCGGGCATTCATCCTCAGCGCGCTGCTGCTCCTTTTTGTCATGGAGATCGCCGTTCCGACCATTGTTAAGCTCGTCATCTATCCCGTCATCTCCCTGCTGGCCGCGATAGATGTCCTGCCTGCGGGTGCAAATTACCTCGTTCTTCTCCTTAGTTCAGCGCTTTATCCGCTCGCCCTGCTCCCGCTCGTCATCCGCCGTCTGCGCACGCTCGGGCGCGGCGCGCGGGAAGCTGTATGCCCCTTTGCAATCATCATCCCCGCCGTTCTCGCCAGCATCCCGTTCGCCGGTATCCCTGGACTCAGTGAGCAAGCGGGCGAAGACGCGATCGATATCTCCATCCTCACACCGCCGTTCAATATGATGAGCGGTCATGAGCTCGCATTCGTCGTATGCACATGTGTCTGCGGCATCGTCTCCCTCATCAGCATCGTCCGTCTGCTCGCCAAAGACGCAGACGCTAAGGGCACTGTCTAGAAAGAGAGGCCTCTATGTTCTGTCCCAAATGCAGCAAATTC
>ERZ773069.1961-NODE-1961-length-11205-cov-5.410762_pt1 | contig 11205 bp, 13 predicted proteins | sample MGYA00580619_ERZ773069 | MGnify/ENA primary metagenome ERZ773069 (study PRJEB29015, sample SAMEA2738007) | human oral metagenome | biome: human oral; feature: human-associated habitat; material: dental | place: China | collected 2108 ...
TTCAGCAAGTGAAAGCAGAAGCACAAGAAATGTCTCGTTATTGGACAGGCGCATTACCACAACCAATTCCAATGTTGCCAGAAGTGGTAACACCAGAAATGGTGGAAGCTCAAGTAGACCGTTCAGCACGAAACCATCAAGTATTACTCGGGTTAACGAGAGAAATGGTCGAAGTCGCTTCATTTACATTAGATAAAGCCATCTCCTTAGTTAGCGATAATGTTCGAAGTGTTACTCAGTTCTACAAAGTATTAGCTTACCAGTTGAAACAATATACGACTCCTGTTCAAGTGGTGATTGTGGATCCATTAGGATTAGTACCATTAGATCAATTTAAGGAAGCGCATCGTTTCAGTGATACACTGAGCGCTAAAGAAGGGATGAATATCATCTTAGACAACTTGAAGGAACGGATGACGCAACCTGGCGAGTATACGCAATCACTCATTATCATTCCGGACATCCAAATCCTTGGTCAAAGTCTCAATATTACAGAAAATCAGTTCAAAGAGCTTCTGTTAGAAGGACCTAAGTACGGCATTACGCCAGTGTTTGTAGGGAACTATAAAGACTTAATGACGAATTACTCAACGCTTGTCACTTTACACAGACAATTGACGACACAGGTGTTCATGGGAATGCGTATCAGCGACCAAGAATATGTTCGCTTCCCGTATATCTCAAACGAAAAATCTCCACGTCCAAACGAAGGCTATATTGTTGATGCAGAAGGTTATGAATTTGTACAATTAATGAGTATAGAAGAATAGAGGAGGCGGAAAGAATGCAAGCTAGCGCAATCTCTACACTGAAAGCAAAACTTTCCCAAACCCATCAATTGATTAGATACTATGTACGATTTGTGAATGACTGTTTCGGAGATAATGAATTTAGTGACTATGTAGTCTCAAGCGCAGGTCCAAATACCGAAGCGACTTTTACTTTAAATTAGCAAGACAACAAGGAAGGGATTAAGCGATCTGTTTAATTCCTTCTTTTTTATAACTTATCAAGCGATGATTAGATTATTGTATTTATACCATAACGATAGATCTTTATTGGTTTTGGAATTAACCAAAATTGCAAATGTATCATTTTTGATACAAAAATTGTAATTAAAAACTTTTTTAAGATAAAGTGTTTTTTATAGAGATTCATTAGGGGGCAAAAAGCGGTAGTCTTATTAAGTATATAATTAAGCAAAATCAGTCAATTGAGGAAGAACTATATTAATACGATTTACAACAAATATATGATGTTATACTTAAGTATATTGTAAATCTAAGAGATAAGATTATTTCAATGAATTATTTTTGTGTATTTTGAGAATTATAGCGGGGAATACGGATGAATTAGTGAATGTGCTTATGCTATAATAAAGAAAATCATGCAAAGAAATAATAAAAAAGTTTGTTATATTCAGGGAGGTTAAAGAATGTCAGAAGCTAAAATGTTACCTTTGGGGAGTGTAGTTATTCTAAAAGGGAACGTCAAGAAAATGATGATTATTGCTCGGTTAATTGCATTGCCTGTAAAAGGACAAGTGTATCGTTTCGATTATGGTGCTTGCCTTTATCCAGAAGGAATGGTTGGAGACAGCTTAATCTATTTCAATCAGGAAGATATCTTTAAGGTGGTTCAAGAAGGATACACAGATGATGACAATGAAATCATGTTAGAGAATATCGAAGCGATGTTGCAGCAAACAGATATTCCAAAAGGGAATGTAGCCGCATTAAAAGAATCTAATGGTATTGGAGGATAATTTATGGGGAAAATTGACTACCGCGAAATTGAGGACCTTCAAGGCCAAGTCAGCTCCCATTATAATAGTATTTCCAAAGCTACCGCAACGATAAGTTCGATTGATGCCAAGTTGGCAAAACTCCGTTCAGCCAAACAATCTGTTGGGAACATCCGAAGCGAAATCCATGAGATTAAGATTTCTGTGATGGTTCAAGATGACCAACCCCAATGGAATGGCCAGCAAAAGGAAAACTTTGGGCATCAATGGGAGGGGTTCAGGCAGGATTTTAGTGCTTGCCAACGAGAACTAGATGCGTTTCACGATGCGATTTGTGATGAGATTACACGTCTAGAAAATCAAAAATTAGACCAACAGGGCTTCATTGGTTGGTGCCAAGCGCAAATTAACAATCTTGGGAATTTTATTGAAAAGTTATTAAATTAAGGGAGGAGAAATATGTACGAAACGATTCAATTATCAGAAGTTATTTTTGGAATGCATATTCTATCTCTTTCTAATTCAAAAAATAGCTTAGTGAGTGTAAATAAACCAAACCTACAAAAAACATCCAAATCTGCAGTTCTGGATCTTTATCAGGAGCAATTTGAAGAATTATATCAATTAGTAGTGAACTATAATGCGCTGTTAGAAAAAGATATTGCTCAGTTTGCGGAAACAGGACAAGAGCTTAAACAGACAGACCAAGGACTAGGGCATGTTTTGTCGGGACTAACTCGGCTAGGAGGACGATGAACGATGTATCAAGTAAAGTTTAACGACATTACCTCCATGCATGGCCAAACGAATCAAACCATCCAACAATGGGGAGAATCACTAAAACAGCTACAAGAGTCCATTGCCTCCCTCGCAAACCAGAGTGAGCTTCAAGGGAAAGCGATGACGAGTGCGAAGAGCTATATGACAGAAGTTCATGGAACATTCATACAGACGCTGACGCTGTTAATGAATGAGTATACCGCAAGTTTCTTACTGTATAAAGATGGCTACTATCAAATCGATACGCATAACCACGCGGAATTGCCTGAAGATGTCTATAAGGGGCTTCATTCAGACCTAGGAAAGTCTAAGCAGCGATTCGAACACCAGTTGGAGCAGTTAACAGCTGCCAAACTGAGAGTCGCAGGGTTAGTGAATTACCAAGGCTCTAGTCACACAAAAACGAAATTCACATATGAGAAGCTGATGAAAGATATTAAGCATCTAGACGAATCCATTACGCAGTATGAAGAGATGCATGCTCGCCAAGATTTGCAGGCGTTTAAGGAATTGCTAGCAGCAACAAAGAGTTTATTGGCAGAGCATTCAAGTAGAGACCGCAGTATGAGAAGTTATCAAGTAGGAGACTTTCGTCAGTTGCCGTCAATGAATCGATTCATGTTGGCTGTGCAACAATCTGCAATCTATTTGAACGATCATATGCCTCAGATTCAAGCGGCGCAAGATCGGGAAAAAGTGCGTGTATACGCAGAAGAACGAACCAAGCAAGGGCTCATGAATCTTGTATTTGGTGTCTTGACGGTTCTAGCCGGTTTCTCGGCGCTAGCCATGTCCGGAGGGACTGCCTTGCCGATTGTGGCACCGATGCTTAAGATTGCGAGAGTTGGAATGTATCTTCTAGGTTCATCGAACTCATTTGAAGGAGTTCAAAATATAATTTTAGGCTCCATAGGAGATGGCAAAACGGTAGCTTTTAATCCGATTAGAGATACGATATTCTTTGGGAATGCAGAACTTTATAATCATGTAGGCCAAGTGTTCTCATTAACAACAGGGATGTTAATACCAATTGCCCAGACGCAAAGTATTGCCCAAGGAATCTCGCAGTTCTTCTGGGGAACAGTCGGAGCTTTAGCTACCGGGCAAGCAGCCTACCATGGAACAAAGCTTCTCGGTGGAAACGAAGAAACCGCACAGTTGATGAACTTATTAGGAAACTTTGTAGGTGGGTATAAATTTTCTAAAGTTGCTGAGAACTTTAGTTTGAACGGGAAGACTGTGCCAAAAGTTGACACAGCACTTGAAATAAAAAATCAAGTATTGGAGAATATAAAAGAAAATAAGGCGGCAAGGGAAAGTTCAGGGTTTAAACAGTATGTAGAGAAGGAAAAATCTATACTTGATAGTTGGAATCAAAATACTTCTAAATCCAAAATGTACAATATGGATGACTTAGCAAATCTCAAACATACAGAGAACTTTACTGAGAAGTCTTTAATTCACATTTTTGAAGGTGATATAAATAAGAGCGGACAAGCAGGAGGTTATCACTATGATATGGTAGAGGGGACTTCTGGCAGTATTATAGAAGGTACGAAAAGTCCTGCCTTAAATGATGCTGGAGTTTATGAAGCAAAAGTTGAAGTAAATGGAATTCCTAAAGAAGGAAATGATGGGTATTCAACCTTTTTCCCTGACCATATGAGCCCTCAGGAGATTGTGGATACCATTAATGAGGCATATTCTAATAAAGTTTTAGCTTATGGCAATAAGTACATTGGAAAAAGTAGTAATGGATTAAAGATTGGAATGTATATAAGAAAATCTGATGGAAAGATTATCTCAGCATTTCCAAGCGAATAAAATGAATTTAGAGGTAAGATTAATGAAGAGAATATATTCAGTTGTAGTTTTTGGAAATGAAGAAAATGATATAATGTTAGTTTTGAAATTTACAGATCAAAAATTTTATTCACTGTCAGACTTTTTAAATTCTGAGGTCCATAATTTTTACCCTCATATTTATAAAGAATTAGAGGCAGTTGTTACTGGTCAAAAAGAGGCATCTGGCTTTGGCGGTAATATGCTGAATATTGATATAGGTAAGGAGAAAACAGAAGTATACTATCAAATGGATGATGAAAGTCTTGGTGAACCATGTTTTATTTCAACTGACGAACTGTATAAACTAGTGATTGAGTGGAAAGAAATGGAAGATAAAATGTTCAGGGGGGAAGATATTTTTCCGCTGACGATAGAGGATTGAAGTTGAATAAACAGATTAAGGGACTAATAACAAAATTACTTTTCTAATAAAATCACCGTTAGCTCTACATTCTCACAATCGAACACAAATATGTCAGAAATAGAATTGCAAGAGGGGATTTGGGGACAAGGGCCAATTGTTCGTGGAAATGTTATTGATGAAACATTGCATGGAGGAAATTAGATTTGTATACAGGAGTAACGATTTATTTTAATAAAAATCTAGGGTATATTTTTGGAGCCCATTCAAAGCAAGAGGAGACGAATGCGCCAATTATTGTGCCGCCAGTTTTACGCGTTGAAAAAGGCTGTACGGATCAAAGAATCATTGAAAGTATTACTGCAGCACTAGAAATTTCTAAGGAAACACCTCTCTACACAGGCGATTTATATGAATTTTGTACAGAATTGGGAAGCAAGACTTTTAAAGCTTTTAGCCAAAAGTTTACTTCTGTCAAAATCTTTTTACGTGGCGATGTATGTAGAGTACAAGGTTTGAAGTTGGCGACTAAAACAGGTGGATATGTAGCAGACAAAGAAGCTATGTTTGAATGTCCTGTTACAGAACTTCATGCACATCTTTCTGAAATGAAGAGAATGTTATCCGTTGAAGAAGTAATGCCTAGTGTGGCACAGTTTTTGACACTTTCTGGCTCTAAGGTGATTTACACTCCACTTTCTGAGGGATATAACGATTTAGGCGATGGGCATACGGATGCTTATCAACTCTTTGCAGATACACGTAATGAAAATAATGTTCTATCCTTCATGATTGATAGTGGGTATGCAAGTTTTAGTAAAGCAGATATACAATTGGCGTTTACCAAATATTATGGTGAACTGTTGGAGTTTTGTTTTGAAGAGTTTACAGACCGCCGCTATCTCTATAAAATTTCAGCAAAGACGAGTGATCGTATTATTATATCTTATCTTTTTGAAGAGCAAGATTCGTTATTAGAAGTGTTGTATCAAATAGAGTTGAACGCATCTCAAGAAGTATTCAGTAGAGTTCAACGAGATTTTGAGCAATTAGTGAGCTCTATTAAAATCAATTAAATAGACCAACATCAAACTCAAGCCGGCAGAATTGCTGTTGGCTTGAGTTTTTTATTTAAAAAATCCTCTGAGCGTTTTCGTTTGCATTTGTAAATTACAATCGTAAACCAACAATTAGAAGGCATCATAAAATAACAAGCAAAAGAGGAGTAAGACGCTTGTCCTACTCCTCTATTTTTATCTCACAAACACCAATTTTTCTGGTGTTGATAGTTCCGCATCAAACGTAAATCCATCTTCACAAAAAGCCTCCAATTGCTTCACGTCCTCCGCTTGTTCGCGCATGGCAAAACCAACCAATAACCCACGTCCTTTTTTAGACGTCGTAGAGTGTTGTTTTAACTTCCCGTCTTTACACTCGTAAAATTCCACGTCCACCCAGTTGTAACGCGAGCGGTCTAAAAGCGAACTGAACTCGTCACTGGCACAGTTGACCACCGTTTCCCCTACTGCAAACAGCTCGGCCCACTCCGATTTCCAGTAAGCCTTCAAGCTCTGACCTTCCACGCGCAATGGTCTCAGCATATCCAAACGGTACGGTTTTATATAAGCATCAGGTGCCACAGCCCCATACAAGGCTGACAAAATACGTACATGCTCGCTTCCATAGCCTAATCCCTCATTCCATCCGTCTACTTGCTTCAACCAGCGAAACGCAAGTCCGTTGTAGAGTTCAATGGCAGGAGCAGCCTTGGCCACCTTCCAACCTTCGATAAAGGCTTTATTTTCTTCAAGCAACTTCCCTTTCACCCCAAGCACACGGGCAAGGTCTTCTTCAGGCACTTCGCGCACAGCCGCCACTACTTTCCTAGCAGCCGGACTCACTTCCCAGTCACGCTCCTCTAAAGCGTCATTATTCATTTCCTTTGCAGGCGATAATATGAATTTCATCTTGGTCCTCCCTTCGTTCATGTCCTCCTTAGTGTACCGTACTCCCCTTGTTTTGACAAAACACAAGATACAATTTATACTGAATACTATCAACTTAAAGGAGAATTTTATGTCTCAACCATTGACACTTTTGATTAATTCCATCGCCTCATTTTACTTATTACCGTTTTTAAGCGTTGGAATTTATGCTATTTGGGCCAAAAAATATTCACTCGCAAACTTCTTACTTTTCTTTGGAGGTGTCAACGCCCTCCATTCCATCCGTCTCATCTATCAAAAATCAGTTACTGGATATATCATATGGTTTGTAGCATGGGCGCTGATTCTTTACGCGTCTTACTGGAATAACCAGCATGAAAAGCCCTATAAAACAGAAAATGCCATGCTAGATTTTCTCGTTTGTATTGTGAATGGAAATCCGTTTCCTGACAAAATCGAAGACCCAAACAAACTTCGTGCCATCATTGCACTCGTACTCACAATTTTAATGATTATCGCCTAACAAGGAGGACCTCATATGGACTTTGTATTCATCTTATTTTTTATTCTTAGTTTCTTTATCGTTACATTTGCTCTCTTACATCTACTTGCAGCTGGTGCCGCTCTTCTAAAAGGAGACAAAACAACAGGAAACATCCTCATTTTTGTAGGAGCCCTAATCGCACTTCCTGCAATTCCGTTACTAGCAATAGATTCCAGAATTTCATTTGTTACATGGATTGTTGGGGCAACGCTTTGCTGCGTGGGAGCCTATATGAACGGAAAAGAAAAAGGCAATAACAACACCATGCACCACGTCATCCGCATCACCATTGCAATCCTTCTCACGATTGGGTTGGCGCTTGTTTAATCAACATCAAAAATAGCGTACGGAAAATTCCGTACGCTATTTCTATCTACCACACCATCAGAATCGTCCCTGTTGCAATGAGTGCACAACCGATGAGTGATTTCACCGTAAATGTATCGTGCAAAAAAATAAACGCTAAAATCAAAGTGAAAATAATGCTCAGTTTATCCACCGCAGCCACTTCAGTCGCCTTTCCTAGTTGGAGCGCTCGGTAATAGCACAGCCATGACGCCCCTGTCGCAATCCCGGATAAAATGAGAAATACCCAACTTTTCTTACTAATTTGTGCTAGTCCTGACTGATTATTCGTGATAAACACCATCAACCACGACATCACAACAACCACAACCGTCCGCACTGCCGTTGCCAAATTCGAATTCACTCCATCAATCCCAATCTTCGCTAAAATCGATGTCAACGCCGCAAACACAGCCGATAACAACGCAAATACAATCCACATTTGAAAGACCCCTTTATTTACATCTTTCCACTATTATACCTAATTTTTTCTTAAAAAAGATAGATTGCATCTGAATGATTTTTTGCTACAATGAACTTACTGACCAAAAGGGAGGAAAAAAGGATGCCTGAAAAACTTTTTGAAGAATTAGCACAACTAGAACAAGTAGAAGCCGTGGTCCTTGGAGGTTCCAGAGCTGGAGAACAGTATGATCAAGATTCAGACTATGATGTCTATGTCTATTTGAAAGCTCCGATTGCCCCTGAAATCCGCCGAAAACTACTAAGCAAGTACTGCTCGTATATGGAAATCCAAAATGAATTTTGGGAATTGGAAGATGACTGCATTCTAAATAACGGAATCGAAATTGAATTCATCTATCGTTCCTTAGATGATTTTGATCAAGAATTACAAAAGGTCGTTCTAGATCATCAGCCTCATAATGCCTACACGACTTGTATGTGGTACAACTTACTTCATAGCAAAGTTCTATACGACGAAGAGAACCGATATACCGCTCTACAGAACAAATACCGCATACCTTACCCTGCGACTCTGAAGCGAAATATCATCGAGAGACAGTCCCTTTTACTCGAGACATCCTTGCCCGCTTTTTCCAAACAAATCAAAAAAGCTCTCAAACGCAAGGACATTCTCGCCTTGAATCATAGAAGTAGCGAGTTCTTTGCTTCTTATTTTGACCTTCTCTTTGCATTGAACGATCAATTACACCCAGGCGAAAAACGAATGCTATCCTATGCGAAGAAAAACTGTACTCTTCTCCCACAAGATTTTGAAGCAAACATCCAAGCCTACTTCCAAAATCTCTATCAATGGGACCAATCCCAAGCAACACTAGACACCTTAAACCAGCTCCTAGAACAACTAAAGAACCTTGTCGAAACAACGAATATCTAAGAATAGCGCCCATTAAACTGTGAGAGCCATAGATTTCGAAACAAAACGGATTCACACTGTGAACCCGTTTTTTTCTGTCTTTCTGCGTCATATCAGTCGAGTTTTTCAGTCCTGGGCGTTCGTCCTCGTATCCTGGAGTTGAGTTTGGGCTCGTAGCTTTCGCGTTCCTTTCCGACAATTATCCGCACGTCCTTATCGGACGCTTGCGTTAATTTCGGTAAAGGGTCGAAAGCTGACCACTCGCCCTCACATCCTGTTTGGAGTTGAACTCGCCATCGCAGAAATGGCGTGCGTTTCCCGAAACATCCGCACGGTCTGATAGACCGTTTACGTTGTTCCGGTCCAACGATCCATTTCTAAACGCGATGTCTCGTATCCTGGAGTTGAACTCAGGCTCACACTGCTAGTATTTAAAATTGTAATGTTTTATAAATTTACATTTCAACATAATCCGCAATGCTCACCCCCAAATCCTTCGCACTGTGAAGGATTTTCCAGTGTTCCATTTCTGAGCGCGATGTCTCACATCCTGTTTTTCGGATGGTCCGGTTTAGACGAAGCAAATTTTAATCATTGAAAACCGAAACCTCTCGTTTTTTGTAAATTTACATTGAATAGATGGATAAGTCCTAAACGTATTTATTTCTTTGGATTCTGCGGAAAAGTAGTTTGGTGGATAACGAAAAGAATCAGTTGATTGAAAGAATAATGGGACTACGCATTAAAACGAATAAGACGGAGTTAGGAATTCATTCCTTACTCCGTCTTTGAGGCTTTAAAGGTGAGAGACCTAGGCTCGAACCGGTGCCCCACTATAACTCTTTCAATCATCAAACTGATTCTGAACTCGTTTATCCACCAATGCACTCATCTCTTCCAATCCAAAGAAATAAAGCTTCGCTTTATCCCCTATAATTCATCAATCTATTCAATGTAAACTAAGCACACACAAAATTTTTGCACACAAAAAGCCGAGAGGTTTCTCGGCTTTTCAGAATGATTATTTGTTTGCTAATAAGTCGCGGATTTCTTTTAAATAGTCTTCCGCAGTTGGTGCAGCTGGTGCAGCTTCTTCAGCAGGTTTGTTACCTTTTGCTAATTCAGCAGCTTTATTCATACCTTTAACGATTAAGAATAATACCGCTCCAACAATTACGAAGTTGATGATTGCAGCGATGAACGCTCCAATACCGATTTGAGCAGAACCTAATTTAAATGAAACTGCTGCGATATCGCCAGTGTTAGCCACCATTGCGATGATTGGTGAGATAATGTCTTTTACTAATGAATCAACGATTGCTTTAAAAGCACCACCGATAATAACGGCTACAGCTAATTCAACGATATTCCCACGCATTAAAAACTCTTTAAACTCTTTTAACATTCGTTTTTCCTCCTTTTATAAAAAGTTACATAATTACTCTTAATAGAATACTAAATTTTGATTCAAAACTCAAATAAAATTATGTTATGTTTCTATGTTTTTCTTATATAATTTTTCGGAAGATAGTTTTCAACGGCAAAATCAACGCTCTCTTTTACTGATAACCGCGCTAATAATTCGCCAATCCACACGCCACTCGTCAAACCGGAAGAACCCAGTCCACTCGCCACAAAGGCATTAGAAGTTTCCGGAACTTTCCCAAAAAACGGTAGAAAATCGGAAGTATACGCGCGAGTTCCTACACGAACCCCGCTTCGTTTTGCATCTTTTAACGCTGGCAAACTCGCACAGGCTTCTGCATACATGCCGTCTAACAACGCTTCATCTGGGGTTAAATCGAACCCTTGCGTATTCTCATGCGTTGCCCCGACTAAAATCTTGCCACCTGGGAACGGGAGGATATCAATCTCCCCATGAAGCATGCACACCGGCCATTTCGACGTATCTTCACTCGTCTCCAGTTCCAATTCAATCAATTGCCCTTTTTGCGGACGAACATCCACATAGTAATCGAGCCCTTCTAATAATTCCTTGACCCAAGCGCCACTGGAGAGAATTACGGCATCAAAAGAAAGAACCTCTTCACCGGCTACCACTCGAATCTCTTCGCCTTCTTTGGATAAAGAAACTTTTTGATGCTTCACTGTAGCCCCGTTTTTGGCTGCTTGTTCTAGAAGGAGCGCTACAAGCTTTTCTCCATCCACACGACCGCCACCGCTACAATATAAAGCTCCATCTGGATTTGCCCATCCTGGGATCACCTTTGCGACGTCTTCTCTCGACAGCGCCTCTACTTCCCCAATCATCGGCGCATCCACTCGGCGTTCGACCGCCAT
>ERZ773069.1966-NODE-1966-length-11189-cov-38.588198_pt1 | contig 11189 bp, 13 predicted proteins | sample MGYA00580619_ERZ773069 | MGnify/ENA primary metagenome ERZ773069 (study PRJEB29015, sample SAMEA2738007) | human oral metagenome | biome: human oral; feature: human-associated habitat; material: dental | place: China | collected 2108 ...
CGGGGGCGGGGGTGGTGCGGGGGCCCTGGACGGGGCGACGGTGCCCCTGTGGCTGGGCGGCGAGCAGACCCGGGCGGGGGTGTCGATCATGCCCTACGGGGCCCGGTCCGTGTCGGAGCTCAGGGAGCGCAAGGGGATCGTTGTCGGGCACCGGGGCATGAGCGGGGCCGGGGATGTCGTGGAGCACACGATGGCCGCCTACACGCGGGCGGTGGAGTGCGGTGTCGACGCCCTGGAGATCTCCTGCCACAGGACCTCGGACGGGGTGTGGTTCGCTTCGCACGACTCCACCCTGGAGCGTCTGGGAGGCCCGTCAACGCCCATTCGGGACATGACCTGGGCTCAGGTGCGCTCGGCCTTCGCCGGGCGGCCTGAGGCCGTGCCGGTGACGCTGAGGGACTACCTGGGGGCCTACGGGGGCACGCACGTGACCATCTTCGACCCCAAGACGGAGATGGCCCGGTCGGACGAGTACCTGGCTCTGCTGGGGGACTACAAGGACCGTGTCGTCATCAAGGCGTTCGCCGACTCCGGGTGGCTGTTCGCCAAGGTCAAGCAAGCCGGGTGGGCGACCTGGGGCTACGCCTACGCCCGCAACCGGGGGCAGAACTGGTACCCGGACTTCGTCAAGGGGACGAACCTGGACTTCCTGTCGATGGAGTGGGACGCCGCCGACGACGTGTGGGCGCCGCTTGTGGCCACCGGCAAGCCGGTCATCGCCCACATCCCCGCCACGGCCGCCCAGGCCGCTGAGGGTGCCCGCAAGGGGGCGGCGGGGTGCATCACGTCGCGCGCCGACCTCGTGGCCGGACTGAAGGTGTAGTACCCTGTTCGGGCGGGCTTCTCATCTCTCTCTTCCCCCGCACGCCCCCGGTGTCGACCGTCTACGACACCGGGGGCCCTCGTTTGCAGAAAATAGTTGTGTACTGTATGCTGTAGCCATGGCCCGGGACGGAACGGGCCCGGAAGAGAGGGAGATGCGACATGAGTAAGATCAACGAGAGACGAGTCGAGATCCTCGCCAAGGCCAGGGCGCGCAAGGCGGAGATCGCCCGCACGGCGCCGTCCGAGAACACACTGCGCCGCAATGACCAGGTCAGGAGGGCCAAGAGCCTTCTGCGCGAGTTCATCCTCGACCACGGCGTCTCGATCAGGGAATCAGGCAGGGTTATGGGGTACGAGTCCACCGCCCGTCTGCCCCGCCACCTCCTCCAGGGCATGATCACCCTGGAGGACCTCCTGGCCATGACCGAGTACTTCGAGGACTTCGACCCCACCACACTTCTGCGCGACGTCGTCTTCGGCGTCGACGAGCACCCCGACGAGGCGCAGGCCCGTCGGGAGGGGACGATCACTCCCGACGGCGAGCGCATCGCGATCGAGGCCCCCGCGCCCAGCGCGCCATCCGCACCCTCGCCGCAGGAAGAGCAGAAGGAGGAGGAAGAGGTCGTGATCATCCAGCCCGACGCCGTCGCCCCGCCGCAGGAGGAGGACGAGCCCTCGCTCGACACCGACGAAGGACTGAAGGCCTGGGCCAACCGGTTCGGCTTCAGCACCGGGGCTTGACCCCGGCCCCTTGGGCGGGTAGGCTCGTCCTGCAAGGACGGCATCCTTCAGACCCCCGGCGTCAGCGGACGGCGCCGGGGGTTGTCCTATACTCGGACCATGGAATGGGACGCCAACAAGGTTCAGGCCGACACGCTGCTTCCGGACGACCCCCGGCTCCACATCGGCACCATCACGTCCGACAAGGTTCGTGCGGGAAGTCTGAACCTGGGCGCATTTCTCACCGAGGAGCAGCTCGCTTACCTTCTTCGCGCCGTCATGAAGGGCTCCTCCTGATGCTCGCCGCCGTTGCGATCATAGCGCTGCTCACAGGACTCGCCCTCGGCCTCATCGCCGGGGTTTACTGGAAGGGAAGAGTGGATGACGAAAGGCTTAGTGGATTCCTCACCGAGCTCCAGGCCACGGCGGACCGGGTCGCAGTTCAGGCCCGCGAAGACGCCATCGAGCGGGCGGGGCGCTCTTAAGCGCATCGTCGACGCACCGCCCCCCACCGAGGGCGTCGTGGCCCGCAGGAGCGTGACCGACGGGCAGGTCGACGAGGCCAAGAGGGACCTGGTCGTGGGCGCCCTCCTCAAGGGCGGCACCCGGGGCGACGTCGCCCACCAGGCGGGGCTGAGCGAGGCCCAGGTCTTCCGCATCGAGGAGGAGTATTACACGGGGCAGGCCATGCTGTCCGAGCACGCTCGCCTCATGAAGCAGATGGCCCGGCTCGACCGGGTGCTGGGCATGCTCGACGCCCGCGTGCAGTCCGCGCTCCTGGCCAACCCGGAGGGCGACCCCAAGTACTTCGACTCGATCCTCAAGGCCATCGACCAGACCAGCGAGCTCATGGGCCTGAAGAAGACCCGGATCCAGACCGAGGTGCGGGTCATCGAAGAGCGGCAGGTCAACATCATCGTCGCCTTCACCCGCTCCGTCGTCGAGGCCATGGAGGCCCACCTGCGGCCCATGCTCACGATCGCGGGGCGCGAGCAGCTGGAGGAGCGGCGCGAGGAGTGGCTGGCGCAGGCCACGCAGGCCAGCGCGGAGATCCTTGAGACTACTGCGCCGATGGAGCTGTGAGCGCATGACACCGGTTCTGGATTTCAAAGCCGTCGCCGCCTCATTCGGCGAGGGGGCTCGGGCCGAGCGCCTGTCGAGGGACCCGGTGGCCTGGGTGGAGGAGCGCCTGGGCGAGTTCCTGTGGTCCAAGCAGCGGGAGATCGTCCGCTCTGTCGTTGAGAACAAGCGGACGATGGTGGCTTCTTGTCATTCAGCCGGGAAGGGGGCGAGCGCGGACACGCCCCTGCTCACGACAGAGGGCTGGAAGACTTATGGTACCGTCCGCGTCGGGGACCGGGTCTTCAACGAGGACGGGAAGCCAGTCGCTGTTACGGCCAAGAAGGTCTGGCCGGGCAGGCCCCACTACCGGGTGCGGTTCAACAGCGGCGCCGTCGAGCACTACGACGCCGCCCACGAATGGCCCGTGACCGACGCGACGACGGGCGGGCGGACCCTGGTGGAGACCCGTGACCTGGCGGCCCGTCCAGGACGCTACAAGACGCTGTCAGGCGGCATCGACGCTGTCGAGGCCGTCCCGGGCGGAGACACCGTGTGCATCGAGGTCGAGGGATCCTCGCACCTGTACCTCACCGGACGGGACCTGGTGCCCACGCACAACTCGCACCTCGCCTCGCGAGTAATAAGTTGGTGGCTCGACACCAAGGACGTCTCACCCACCGAGACACGAGTCATCACCACCGCCCCCTCCTGGAACCAGGTCGCCAACGTCATGTGGGCCTACGTCAAGGAAGTCCAGGACAAGCTCCACATGCCGGGCAACATCACCGCCAAGGCCACCTGGACCTTCCCCGGCTACAAGGCGCCCACCGCCTACGGACGCAAGCCCTCCGATTACGACGAATCCTCCTTCCAGGGCATCCACGCCACCAACGTGCTCGTCGTCGTCGATGAGGCCGGGGGCGTGCCCGAGTCGATCTTCACCTCCGTCGAAGCCATCACCACCAACGCCAACGCCCGCATCCTCGCCATTGCCAACCCCGACGACCCCGGCTCCTACATGGCCAAGGTCTGGCGCGAGGAATCCAAGAAGGCCCCTGAGGACCGGCGCTGGAACCTCATCACCATCTCCGCTTTCGACACCCCCAACTTCACCGGGGAGGACGTGCCCGAGAGGGCCCGCACCAACCTCCTCCAGAAGGAGTGGGTGGAAGACGCCCGCGTGCGCTGGGGCGAGACCGACCCCCGCTGGCAGGCCAAGGTCCTCGCCCAGTTCCCCGACGTCGGCGAGGACGGCCTGTTCAACCTCGGACGAGTGCTCGTGTCGATGAACGGGTACAACGACTTCGAGGAGCACGATGACCGGAAGGTGCTCGGCGTCGACGTCGGCCTGTCCATCACCGGCGACTACTCCGTCATCGCCCTCAACCGGGGCGGGCGCGTGTCGATCCTCGACAAGGTCAAGGGCTACGACGGCAACAAACTCGCCCGGCTCATCGGACAGCGGGTCAAGGAGCTGGGCGGTGTCGACGAGATCCGCATCGACGCCGTCGGCGTGGGCCGGGGAGTTCAGGCCGTCCTCGACAACCACCTGCCCGAAGGCACCCTCGTGCGCTGGATCGTTGGCAACGCCGCGTCGCCCAACAAGCTCAAGTGGTACAACTTCCGGGCCGCCATGTACGACTCGGTGTCGGAGCTCATCAACGAGGGCGCCCTGGCCGTCCCCCCGGAGGACACCTCCGACGAGCGCACGCGGGGCCTGTACGACGAGTTCCGCACCATCAAGTACGAGTACCGCGGAACCGCCCTGCTGATCGAATCCAAGGACTCGCTCAAGAGGCGCGGCGAATCCTCGCCCGACACCATCGACGCCATCTGCTACGCCTCCATGCCCGCCGAGGTCATCGACGGGGGAGGCAAGGACCCGATCCTCGAACTCACCCTGGACACCGCCGCGGGGCCCCGTGTCGACGAGAGCCTGATCATCGACGAGTGGGGCAACGAGCCCTGGTCCTTCGCCCCGGCGTGACGAGATAGTATTGCCGCATAACAAACAAGGCGGGCGGGAAGAAGGAGGGGCCGTGGGCGTCATCCGGTGGCTGGAGCGGTTCGGGACCGACGGGCGCGCAGAAGCGGCCATGGAGTCCGCCGCCCGGGCGTTCTCCGACACGGCGGACGCCCTGACCCGGGCCTCCTTCCTGAAGGAGGAGGACGTCGGCTGGTACGACCCCTCCGGACGCGCATCCGACCTCGTGCCCCTGAGCGTCATCAAGGAGCACTCCATCCGCTCGCGGCGCCTGGCCACCTACAACACCATCGTCAAGCGCGGCATCAACATCCGCAACGCCTACATGTGGACGGACGTGCCCGAACCCCGCAAGATCCCCAAGCGGGCCGCCGAGCGCCTCGACGCCGTACTGCTCGGCCGGGAGGCCAGGGTGCGCGACGAGGCCGCCTTCAACACCGACGGCATGGTCATCTACCGGGTGTCGCCCGGCGGGAACGTGGCCCCCGTGCCCATCACCCGCGTGCAGGGCATCGCCCGGGCCGAGGACACCCTCGAAGAGGCCGACATCCACGCCCTGCTCATCACCCCCGTGCCCCTGGAGGACCCCTCGCGGGCCACCGCCCCCGACCCCGAGTGGGTCATCCTCGACGGCAAGCCCCGCGTCGACGTCGTCGATCAGGGCGGCTACAAGACCAACAAGACCGACGTGCTCGTTGTGGCTTGTGTCAACCGCCTCGCCGGGGAGCAGTGGGGCAAGCCCGACCTCATGGGCGCCGTGTACTGGGCCCAGGCCTACAAGGAGTACCTGGAGGCGGGGCACGTCCTGGCCAAGGCGCTCGCCCGCGTCGCCTTCAAGGTCAAGTCCACCACCACCGCCCAGCAGCAGGCGGTTATCGACAAGATGTCCACCCTCCAGGGCACCGGGGCCACCGCCTCGCTCGGCGCCGACCAGGACCTCCTGGCCGTGTCGAAGGCCGGGGCCGGGATCGAGTTCTCCGCCGGGACGCCCCTGGCCGCCATGGTCGCCGCCGCCCTCGACGTGCCCCTGTCCGTGCTGCTCACCGACGGCTCCGCCGGAGGCCGACAGGGCGCTGAGACCGCCCTGGAGGAGCCCACGTTCAAGGCCCTGGAACTCAGGAGGCAGGTGCACAAGGACCTCGTCAAGCGGGTTCTGCGGGCCGCCGGGTTCAAGACCGAGGTGGACCTGGCGCCCCTATCCAACGACCTCATCCAGCGCTGGGGGCAGGTCGTCACCCTGGGCCTTCAGAACGGCATCCTGCACCGCGTCGAGGCCCGCGAGCTGTTCCTGCGCCGCTTCGCCCCCGTGAACGCCAAGCCGGTGTCGAGCCTGCCCGACTGGGAGGACCTGTCGGTTCCGCAGCCGCAGCTCGGCTCGGGAGAGGAAGAGGACCAGGGCAAGGAGGACGGCAACACGGGGGTCGGGCCCCTTTCCGACGGGACGAACTCCTCGCGCGACGGCGAGGGCAAGACGACCAACGCCTAATGCAGGGCGCTGTATATTAGTTCACCGGGAGGACAAACATGACGCGAACCTACTTCCGCCTCAACCAGGGCAGCGCCCTGCTGGAGGCCAAGAAGCCGGGCGAGAAGGACGACGGCGCCGGACGGTACCGCATCCGCATCATCGCGCCCGGACGCGGATCCACCGGCATGTACACCGCCCCCAACCTCGCCGAATCCGCCCCGCTGTTCACGCCCGGCACCCACATGTTCTTCGACCACCAGACGATGACCGAGGACTGGGAGCGCCCGGAGCGCTCAGTGCGCGACCTCGCCGGGGTCTTCGAATCCGGGGCCGAGATCATGCCCGACGGGTCACTGGAGGCCGACATCAAGGTCTACCCCTCCGTCAACGGGATCATCCGCGAACGGTGGACCGACATCGGGGTGTCGATCAACGGCTGGTCCGTTGAGGAAATAGGCCCCGACGGCGTCGTGCCGGTCCTCGCCGGAATTCAGTCCGTCGACTTCGTCACCAGGGCCGGGGCCAAGGGCGCCGTCCTAGAGGTCCTGGAGTCCGACGGCCGTTGGCGCGTCAAGAACCCCCCTACCCAGTCCAACCCCACCAACACCAATGTTCAGGAGGAACAGGCCGTGAAGCCGGAGGATATCTGCAAGGCGGTGTCGGAGGCTCTTACGGCCGCCATGCCCGCCGCCATCAAGGAGGCCGCCGCCATGCTCGCGGCGGACCAGGAGAAGAAGGCCGTCGAGGCCAAGAAGAATGAGGCGCCCGCCGTAGACCCCTACGAGGCCGCCGCCAAGGTCGCCGAGGCCGACGACCTTCCGAGCCAGGCCCGCGCCCGCGTCATGGAGGCCGTCAAGCGCGGCGCCGGTGTCGACGACGCCATCGAGGCCGAGCGCGCCTACATCAAGGCCATCGTCCCTGCGCCCGTCGTCCGCGAGGACGGCGCGGCGAAGGCGGGCGGCGACGACGTCCAGGTCACCTCCTGGGCCAAGTGAGCGAAGGAGAAGCCTCACCATGATCGGAATCAACGAGTTCGGCGCCAAGAAGATCTCCGACATCCAGGTCTTCGAGTACACCGACACCCTCTCCCTGCCCGTCAGCAAGACCGACTACAGCCACAGCCACATCGGCGACATCGTCAAGGTCGGTAGCATCGTCGGCCTCCTCGTCACCGAGATCGCCGCCACCCCCGAGGAGATCAAGAAGGCTGTCAAGGCCGTCGAGGACGCGGGCGGCACCTACATCCCCGCCACCAAGCCCACCGGCGGCTTCAACGCCCCCGGCTACGCCTCCGTGCGCATCAGGGGCGGCGTGTTCAAGATGAGCGTCAAGCACTCCGGCGCCGTCAAGGTCGGCTCCCCCGTCTACGCCGAGAAGCTCACCGACGGGCGCCACGCCATCTCCACGACCAAGGGGGCCGACGGCTTCCTCGTCGGATACCTGTACAACGCCCTGCCCGCGCAGGGGGCGGAGCACGTCGTGCCCGTCATCTTCGACCCCACCTCTCGCTGAGAAGCGGGCCGGGAAAGGAGTAACCCATGATCCAGGGCCGCATCTGCGAGAACCGCAACGAGTTCGCCCACCACCTCGACCTCGCCCTCAAGGGCGTGCCCTCATCGCAGGGTGTCGTCAAGGAGACCGTCATGATGACCCTCGGCCTGGCGCCCAGGGTCACTGAGGCCGTCACCTCCGACATGGTCGCCGGGTGGTTCACCTCCGTTGCCCAGGGCGCCTTCGAGAGCCAGTACGCCGAGCAGGCCACCACGTGGGAGAAGTTCGCCTCCACCGAGGCGCTGCCCTCCTTCCGCCCCACCCAGCTCTACGAGCTCGACCACGACATCGACGCCACGCTCCTGCGCGACAACGGCGGCGAGGTCGTCGTGCCCCAGACGATGCCGCGCATCCCCGAGCTCACCCCCTACCCGACGTTCGGGTACCGGGCCTCCGGCCGGTGGGTGGAGGTGCACAAGGAGGGTGTGCGCCTTCAGATGTCCTGGGAGGCGTTCATCAACGACAACTGGAACATCATCGCCCAGTTCCCCAAGGACGCCGCGTTCCTGGCCTCGCGCACTGTCGACGCCGCCGTCTACGGCGCCCTGTTCTCGCTCAACTCCGCCGCGCCCGGGTTCAACACGAACGTCATCGCCGACGCCAATGCCACGGTCCTCCAGGCCCGCACCGCCGACGGCGCCTACGTGCTGCGCGACGTGCCGAAGAATTCGCCGCTGACCTTCGAGGCCCTGTGCGCCGCCATCTGGCAGGTGCGCCACACCAAGGTCAACGGCCGGTACATCCAGGTGCCGAAGTTCGTCCTGCTCGTGCCCCCGACCCTCAAGCCCATGGCCGATATGGTCACCACCATGACGTCCATCGAGCACAAGGAGAAGGACGCGGCCGGTCTGCTCCAGAACAAGACGATCCTGTCGACCACGCCCACCGCCGGTGTGGAGGTCGTCGAGTCCGACATGGTCGGCCTGCTCGGCGGGCCCACCCAGGGCGACACCAACTGGGTCCTGGCTCCGGCCGGGGGTCGCACCGCCGCACGGCGCACCATCCTGCGCACCACGCTGATGGGCATGGAGGGCGTCGAGCTGCGGGCGGCGGCCAACCAGGGCACGTCGCTGGGCGGCGGGGCTCTGAACGCCACCTCGGGTTCGTTCGACAACGACGACATCCAGTTCCGCGCCCGCATGGTCACCGGCGGCGCCGTCCTGCACACGGACGGCATCGTCGCCTCGACCGGCCTGGGCGCCTGACAGACGCCCCGCCCCTCGGGTCGCAGGCAGAGATCCGAGGGGCGGGGTCTTCCATATCAAGTAGGAGGGGAAGAAAGTGCCTGTGGCGTTCAACACAAATGTGGGTAGGGTAAGGCTTCTTATCCCCGACATCGAGGAGCGCTCCGACCCCCGCGACCTGCGACAGCCCCCCTCCTACCTGTTCACCGACGAACAGATCCAGGCCTTCCTCGACATCAACAACGGCAACGTCAAGCGAGCCGCCGCCGACGCGAAGAACACCATCGCCACCGTCCAGGCCCTCCTCCTCAAGGTCCTGTCCACCGACGACAAGTCCACCGACGGGGCCAAGCTCGGCGCCGAACTGCGCGCCCAGGCCAAGCGCCTCACCGACGAAGCCGACGCCGACGACAAGCGCGACATCAGCTTCGACATCGCCCCCTGGACCCCACAGCCCCGGGACTACGCATGGCACTGAGTAACCTCGCCTGCAAGGACCCCCACTTCGACTCCGTCGCCTACGACTTCCTGTCGCTGCTGTGCAACAGCCTCGTCGCCATCTACCCCCCGGCCGTCGGCAACGGCGAAGGCGAGGAGGACACCTGGGTGCCCGGCACCGGCGTCGTCAAGAAGAAGGTCGACCCCATCTGGCGCGGCTGGGCCGCCATCACCCCCAACAAGGACTGGCGCGCCCGCAACCGCAGGCAGTCCTACGAAGACACCGCCACCCACGCCTACCGCGTCCAGCTGTGGCACATCGACAAGAACCTCCTCGTACCCGCGGAAGCATGGGGGGACCGGACCAAGCGGATCACCCTCGACTTCAACCAGCGCCTTCGTGTCGAGCGGCACGATTCCGACCCCGCACTTGAGGGCATGGCCATGGTCATCCGCAACCCCGTCACCGACTCCGACTGGTGGCAGCCCACCCTCCTGTGCGACGTGTCCGTCAACGACCTGCGGGGTGAGGGTTGGTGAAGGCCGACATCGAGATCCACGGGCAGGCCGTCGGACCCCGCGACGTGCGCCGGGTCCTGCGGGGCATCGAGGAGAAGGCCCTGCACCGGGCCCTGGCCGACACCCGCCGCACCGTCGACAAGGCCGTCCTGGCCGCCGTCGAGTCCATTCTCAACACCGTCGACACCTCCGGTGCCGGAATGCCCTACAAGCACAACCCGCACACCGACGCCCGCGTGCACACCGGGGCCATGCGCGATTCCGTCAGCGCCAGGTGGGAGAAGGATGACTCCAGCGGCTTCATCGTCTTCGTCGGCTTCGTCGAAGGCCCCGAATACGCCGTCTTCCAGGAGGAGGGCACCAAGAAGCTGCGGGCCATGGCCTCACTCGCCAAAGCGCGAGCCATCGTCGAAGACGCCCTCGACAGCCACGGCAACCTCGTGGAGGCGACCAAATGAACGTCTACGAGGTCGACCAAGCGCTCATGGCGCACCTGCGGGGGATCGAGGGCCTGGAGGTCGTCGAGGACGCCGTGCCCGGCGGGGCGAAGAGCCGCGACGTCTACGCCGTCTTCTTCGGCGGCGACCTCACCCCCCGGGCCAAGGCCGTGTCGATGGCCTCGCCCAGGTACTCCGCCATGATGCACACCTTCGCCGTCATGGTCGCCGCCCGCACCGCCACCGTGCGCAACTCGGTGCGCGAGGAGGTTCGCTCGCGTCTCGTGGGCTGGAGCGCCCAGCCGTCATCAAACCGCACTCTGATGCCGTCGATCTCGATAATATCGCGGATGGGCGGCAGCTCCGCGATACCTGCGTGGATTTGAGCTTTAAGAGCCTCGATAATCTTAAATTTCGCCTCCTCGCTCGTATTAAATTTAATCTCGTCGGTGCTAAAAACTCGCGGTAGCTTGTCTAGTTCGGCGTCTAAATCATATCCTTTAGCTACGAGCTCAAGCACGCGCATCATCGCATATACGCCGTCATCAAAGCCGAAATATCGCTCTTTAAAATAAATATGCCCGCTAACCTCCGCGGCAAGATCAATACCGAGCTCCTTCATCGCCTTTTTGATATTGCTGTGGCCGGTCTTGCCCATGAAGCTTTTGCCGATCTTATCGATGGCGTCATACATCGCTTGAGAGCATTTGACCTCGCCTAGTCTGCGCGGATGGGTCATATTTAGGGCAAGCAGGCAGGCTAGCTCGTCACCTTTGATATTACGGCGCGGAGTTAGCACGGCGATCCTATCGGCATCTCCGTCAAAGCCGAAGCCCAAAGCCACGCCGTCTTGCTTCATCGCGACTTTAAGATCCGCTAAATTTTTCTCCTCGCTAGGGTCTGGGTGATGATTTGGGAAGTTGCCGTCTGGCTGCGGGAATAAAACTTTAGCGTTTAGCTCTAGCCTTTCGACGATTTTAGTAGTCGTAACGCCTGCAGCT
>ERZ773069.1969-NODE-1969-length-11176-cov-22.750292_pt1 | contig 11176 bp, 10 predicted proteins | sample MGYA00580619_ERZ773069 | MGnify/ENA primary metagenome ERZ773069 (study PRJEB29015, sample SAMEA2738007) | human oral metagenome | biome: human oral; feature: human-associated habitat; material: dental | place: China | collected 2108 ...
GCCACGGCTGCGAACCGCACGGCGGTAGCCGATACGGCAGAAGCCAGCACCGTCACCCGGGCCACGCCCCAGACAGCCCCCATCTCGGCCGCCGGGGTACGGGGCGATGCGCTGCTGACCATGCTGGATCAGAAAGGCTGCCTGACCCTTGATCGGGCCACGTCATACAACGGCACGCGCGTCACGACGGGGAAGCCGCTGGAGCTGCCGGAGCCTCGTGCGGATACGGATCTTAACCCCAACAACTATCAGAAGACGACCCCGAACAGCCCCGGCCTGCTGAGCCCGTTTGCCGCGCTGGGCAACATCATATGCAATACCAAGTACTATCAGTACCATGCCGCCGCACCGGGCGAGTATTCGATGAGCGTGGGCAGCGGGCCGCACCCGCGGCATCAGTATCTGGGCGAGAAAATTCTGCGCCCATTCAATAGCCAGGGCATTTCGGTGCCCCTGACGATCACAGCAGACTCTGCCACGTTGGGTGATGTCGTCAGCGCCGGCAGCGACAGACCGTCGATTGGTGGTATCGATATTCCCTTCAGCTTCCGGCTGGACGGTGTGGCCTCCTACGGTTTGCTGAAGCGGTGGGGCTCCCATGCGGGCTACCAGACCAAGCTGCTGCTGTTGCAGGGGGATTCCGAGCAGCAGGCCAAGCTGTGCTGGAACATCGAACTGCCTGAAGCCAGGCGGCTGCAGTGCGTCGTCTGGCAGGCGCCGGCCAACTGGAAGCGTGGACAGCAGCTGCAGGTCGTCGACCAGTACCTCGTCGACGACCGTTCAGTCTATGAAGGCGAGAAGGGCTTCGAGTACTGGCGGGGTCGTTTCCCGCAGTGACGGGCTGATTTTCTCCGTCGATCGGAGAAGCCCGCGCCCTGATGCGGCTTCTCCTCCACCTCTGGACTTCATGCACGCCCCTGGCGTCCAGGCGAAGGATGCGACCGATCCCGACAGGACTGACTCGCAGGCCACTGTGGCGCTGCGGGCCAGGTTTCCTGATGGCATTCAGCGCAGCAACTGCGCAATGGCCTGGCTGGCTGCGGCCAGGCCCATGCTGGCGGTGACAGTGACAAGCGAACCGTAGCCGGCGCAGGCCAGCGGCATGCCGCCGCCCTCGCCCTTCGGGCGGGTGCCGGCAATCTGTTCAGGCGAATGGATGGCCGGCACGCCGAAGCGGGAAGGATCGCCCTTGCGGCGCCGGCGGGACGAGGACTGGGTCTGTGCAGCCGGAACCGGCCGCGCGTCCTGAGCCGAAAAGTGGCCTGGCGCACCTTCGCCTTCCCGTTCTGTGCTTTGTACCGACACGCTCGATGTTTCAGCACGGCTGGCTAAAGGCGATACCGTGGTGCCATCCCCGCGCGGGAAGCCGTGATGCCGGCGCAACCGCACACGCACGGCCGACAGCAGCGCATCCCCTGTGGTCCGGGAAAGATCTTCCACCCGCAGCTGCAGGGGATCGGTGCGGCCACCGGCTGCACCGCAGGCAATGACGGGTTTGCCGTTCGCCACGCACCAGGCAATCAGCGATGCCTTGGCCGCCACGGCATCGATGGCGTCGATGACAAGATCGGCGTCCGCGGGGATCAGCTGCGCTTCCTGGCCGGGCTCGATGAATTCATCGACAGGATGCACGGAGACGTCGGGCGAGATGTCGCGGATGCGTTGCGCCATCACCTCGACCTTGGCCGCGCCCAGTGTGCTGGTGAGCGCATGGACCTGGCGGTTGATGTTGGACTCGGCCACGTGGTCCAGGTCGATGAGGGTGAGGCGCCCCACGCCGCTGCGCGCCAGCGCCTCGGCCGCCCAGGAGCCGACACCGCCAATGCCGACGACGACAACATGGGACTGCCAGAGCCGCTGGCAGCCGGCCTCTCCATAGACGCGGGCGACAGACGCAAAACGACGATCGGTCATGGTGGGGTTCTTTCCGTTTGGATGGATGGAATCAAATCCCGGCATCACGCCCGGGTGGCGGCGCGGCTCAGGATCAGCACCCCCAGGATGACGACGGCCGTGCCCACGATCTGCAGGCCGCCCGTGGGTTCACCCAGAACGACGGCCCCCAGAAAGATGGTCCAGACCGGGCCGATCATGCCCACCTGCGCCGCCTTGCCTGCCCCCAGGTGATTGACGGAGGCCGTGGTCAGAAAGAGCGGGAAGACGGTGCAGAAGATGGCCGTCATCAGGGCGATGCCCTGCACTTCGGTCGGTTGGCGGAACATGTCGCCCCCGCCGACCAGCAGCGCCTGGGTGACGCAGAGCGCACAGGCCACCAGGCTGGCCCAGGCCGTCAGTCGCATGGGCCCCAGGCGGCGGACCATCTCACCGGCGCCCACCAGGTAGAAGGAATAGCTGAGACAGCTGCCCAGCACCAGGGCGCTGCCCAGCGGCACATTGACCTGAAGACTGCCGTCCAGATCGTGCAGGTAGACGAGGATCACGCCCAGATAGCTGACACCCAGCGCCGTCCACTGGGTGCGGCTGACCGGACGCTTGAGCCAGAACACGGACAGCAGCAGCACGAAGGTGGGACCCAGATAAAGCAGCACCCGCTCCAGGCCAGCCGAGACGTATTGCAGCCCCAGGAAGTCCAGGTAGCTGGCCAGGTAATAGCCCGAAAAGCCCAGGCCCGCCACGCGCCAGACATCGCCGGATCGCCAGACACTGTCCACACCGGGCGTCGCATCGTCGGACAGTCCCGTTACACCTGCGGGGGTCTGCCTGCGCCAGCGCTGGCGCAGGATCGCGCCGTCGCTGCGCCAGGCCACCCAGGCAAAGAAGGGGGCAGCCCACATCATGCGCAGGCCCAGGAAGGTCTCGGTACTGACGCCGTGGCGATAGGCCAGCTTGATGAGGATGCCCTTGCAGGCAAACAGCATGGAGCCCATCAGGCCATAGAAGAGCCCGAGATGCTCGGGCTTCCAGCGGCAGACAGGCATCAGCGGCTCTTGCCGGTGAGCGAGCCCAGAATGCCGCGCACCAGCGCGCGACCGACCTGCGAGCCCACCGAGCGCATCATGCTCTTGGCAGCGGTTTCCAGCACGGAATCGCTACGACGGCTGGCCGTCTTGCCGCTGCTCTTGGTCGTGCTGCCGCTGACGCCACCCAGCAGGCCATCCAGTGCATCCTGCAGGAAGCCGCCCGATCCGGTGCTGCCCTGCGTTTGTGCACCAGCCTGGCCGCTGCCGCCATGGTTGCCCCAGCCGTCCATGCCGCCGGCATCGGTCGCCCCACCTTTGGAGGCTCCTGCCCCGCCTGCCGCCGCACCGGCAGCCCGGTCGCGCAGCACTTCATAGGCGGATTCACGGTCGACGGCCTGCTCGTAGATGCCGGCTACCGGCGAGGCAGCCAGCAAGGCCTGGCGCTCTTCGGTCGTGGCCGGACCGATGCGGGAGGCCGGCATGGCGATCCAGACGCGCTCGACGATGCCGGGCGTGCCCTTGGCATCCAGGAACGAGACCAGGGCCTCGCCCACTCCCAGCTCGGAGATCGCTTTCGCGGTATCAAGCGCGGGGTTGGCGCGCATGGTCTCGGCCGCAGTGCGCACGGCCTTCTGGTCGCGCGGGGTGAAGGCGCGCAGCGCATGCTGCACGCGGTTGCCCAGCTGGCCCAGCACGCTTTCGGGCACGTCCAGCGGATTCTGGGTGATGAAGTAGACGCCCACGCCCTTGGAGCGGATCAGGCGCACCACCTGCTCGATCTTGTCCAGCAGCGCCTTGGGCGCGTCATCGAACAGCAGGTGGGCCTCGTCGAAGAAGAAGACCATCTTCGGCTTGGGCTGGTCGCCCACCTCGGGCAGCTGCTCGAAGAGTTCCGAGAGCAGCCACAGCAGGAAGGTGCCGTAGAGCTTGGGCGCGTTCATCAGCTGGTCAGCCATCAGGATGTTGATGACGCCGCGCCCGTCCGGGGCGGTGCGCATCATGTCCGGGAGCTTCAGCATGGGCTCGCCGAAGAAGCGCTCGGCGCCCTGCTGCTCCAGCGTGAGCAGGTTGCGCTGGATGGCGCCGATGGAGGCTGACGAGACGTTGCCGTACTGGTTGGTGAACTGCTTAGCATTCTCGCCCACGTACTGCAGCATGGCGCGCAGGTCCTTGCTGTCCAGCAGCAGCAGGCCGTTGTCATCCGCCACCTTGAAGGTGAGGTTGAGCACGCCTTCCTGCGTGTCGTTGAGGCCCAGCATGCGAGACAGCAGCAGCGGCCCCATGTCGGAGATAGTGGCGCGCACGGGGTGTCCCTGCTTGCCATAGACATCCCAGAGCGTGACCGGAAAACCCGTGAACTGCGGCGTGGGCAGGCCGTGCTGCTCCAGCCGGGTCTGCAGCTTGGGGCTCATCTGGCCCGGCTGGGAGATGCCGGTGAGATCCCCCTTCACGTCGGCCATGAACACCGGCACACCGATGGCCGAGAACTGCTCGGCCAGGCGCTGCAGGGTGACGGTCTTGCCGGTGCCGGTGGCGCCGGTGATGAGGCCGTGACGGTTGCCCAGCGCCGGCAGCAGCACGGCCTCGAAGGTGTCGTTCTTGCCGATCAGCAGGGGGGAAAGGGTGTCGGACATCGAAGGCTCCGGAAAGGGATGGGCCGGAAGCGGCCGCAGAAGACGCCGCAGGAAGGGCCGATCGCCGGCGCAGGACGCGGGGCGAACGGTCGGCTGAATGGTAAAATCGCGCGCTTGGAAAGGGATGAGGCGGCCTCGCAGGGCATCCCCATGGGCCGTGCACCCCCTTCCAGGGCATTCGGGATGCCTGCCCCGGTGGCTCTTGCACGGGCTCAACGGGGCTGCTCCCAACCGGTTATCTTAGACCAGAGTACCCGGATGCCGCGCGCTCGCACCCCCGCTCCACCGGCGGCATGCGGCGTGCCGATGTAGATCATTGTGAACCCTGCGGCTTGCCATGGCGGAGCGTCACGCCCCGGCCACAGGCAACCGCCCTTCCCCCAGAGGATCCGAGCATGGCAGGCCATTCCAAGTGGGCCAACATTCAACACCGCAAGGGCCGCCAGGACGCCAAGCGCGGCGCGCTCTTCACGCGGCTGATCAAGGAAATCACCGTGGCCGCCAAGATGGGCGGCGGCGACCCGGCCATGAACCCGCGTCTGCGGCTGGCCATGGAAAAAGCCGCTGACGGCAACATGCCCAAGGACACGGTGCAACGCGCCATCCAGCGCGGCGTCGGCGGTCTGGAAGGCGTCAACTATGAAGAAATCCGCTACGAGGGCTACGGTGTGGCCGGCGCGGCGGTCATCATCGACTGCCTGACCGACAACCGCACCCGCACGGTGGCAGACGTCCGGCACGCGCTCACCAAGCATGGCGGCAACCTGGGCACCGACGGTTCGGTGGCCTTCCAGTTCACGCACTGCGGCCAGCTCGTGTTCGCCCCCGGCACCGACGAGGACAAGCTGATGGAAGTGGGCCTGGAAGCCGGCGCGCAGGACATCCTGTCCAACGACGACGGTTCGCTGGAAGTCATCACCGAGCCGGGCGACTTCATCGCCGTGAAGACGGCGCTGGAGGCAGCCGGCCTGAAGGCCGAGGTGGCCGAGATCACCATGAAGCCGCAGAACGAGCTGGAACTGACCGGCGATGATGCGGTGAAGATGCAGAAGATCCTGGACGCGCTGGAAAACGTCGACGACGTGCAGCAGGTCTACACCAACGCCGTCATCGACGAGGAATGAACGACATGACAGCCCGGAAACGATGCCTGGTGGTGGGCGGCGGCGGACGCGAGCACGCCATTGCACTGGCTCTGGCCCGCTCGCACGCCTTCGAGACGGTCTACGTGGCGCCCGGCAATGCCGGCACGGCCCTGGAGCCCGGCATCCGCAACCTGCCGGTCACCAGCATCGAGACTCTGGCGCTGTTTGCCCGACGCGAGAATCTGGCCTTCACCGTGGTGGGCCCCGAGGCACCGCTGGCCAAGGGCATCGTCGATGCCTTCCGCAAGCAGGGGCTGCCCATCTTCGGGCCCACGAAGGCGGCGGCACAGCTGGAAGCGTCCAAGGACTTCGCCAAGGCCTTCATGAAGCGCCATGGCATCCCCACGGCCGCCTACGAGACCTTCACCGACCCGGCGGCCGCCAAGGACTACATCACCCGTCAGGGTGCGCCCATCGTGGTGAAGGCCGACGGCCTGGCGGCCGGCAAGGGCGTGGTGGTGGCCCAGACGGTGGCCGAGGCCCATGCGGCGGTCGACCAGTTCCTGGGCGATGACTTCACCGGTGGCAGCAAGGACGGCAAGGACACGGCCCGGGTCGTGGTCGAGGCCTTCCTGACCGGCGAGGAAGCCAGCTTCATCGTGATGGCCGATGGCCGCAACGTGCTGGCGCTGGCTACCAGCCAGGACCACAAGCGCCTGCTCAACGGCGACCAGGGCCCCAACACCGGCGGCATGGGGGCGTATTCGCCCGCCCCGGTCATCACGCCCGACATCCATGCGCGCGCACTGCGCGAGATCATCCTGCCCACCATCCGCGGCATGGCCGACGAGGGCACGCCGTTCACGGGCTTCCTGTATGCGGGGCTGATGATCGGCAGGGACGGCAGCCTGAACACGCTGGAATTCAACTGCCGTCTGGGTGACCCCGAGACGCAGGCCATCCTCAGTCGCCTCAAGACGCCGCTGGGCCAGCTCATCCAGGCCGGCATCGACGGCCGACTGGACCAGGTGGAGGCCGAGTGGGACCGGCGCAGCGCGCTGTGCGTGGTGCTGGCCGCGGCCGGCTACCCGGCCCATCCGGAGCTGGGCGACGTGATCACCGGCCATCCGGCACACGGCAATGCCGAAGGGGGCGACCTCTTCGTCTACCACGCCGGCACGGCCCAGAAGGACCAGGACGTGGTGACCAGCGGCGGCCGGGTGCTGGGCGTGACGGGACTGGGCGATTCGCTGAAGATGGCGCAGACGCGTGCCTATGAAGGCGTGCGCGGCATCCACTTCAACGGCATGCAGTACCGCAGCGACATCGGCCACCTGGGGCTGCCGGCCAACCAGCGCAATCCCTGAAGCGGCTTTCCCCGACCGGGGCAGGCACCCTCGCCTGCCTCGGGCCTTGGGCCACGGGTCGCATCACCCATCCCTGCAACTCATTCCCAGAACAATCACCATGAACTCCACGGCCCTGCCTTCTTCTCCGGCCGAACATGACGCCATCGCCGCCTGGTTCGCCGGGCTGCAGTCCCGCATCGTGGCGGGCCTCGAAGATGTTGGCGGCGACCGGTTCCTGCGCGATGCCTGGCAGCGCGAGCCCGACAGCCCCACCCAGGGTAGCGGCATCAGCTGCGTGCTGGACGATGGCAAGCTCTTCGAGCGCGCCGGCGTGATGTTCTCCGACGTGCAGGTCAGCCAGCTGCCCCCCACCGCCTCGGCCAACCGGCCGCAGCTGGCCGGGCGCAAGGCGCGGGCCACGGGCGTGTCGCTGGTGCTGCACCCGCGCAACCCCCACGTGCCCACCGTGCACATGAACGTGCGCTTCTTCCGCGCACTGGCCCCTACCCCGGCCGAGCAGGAGGTGTGGTGGTTCGGTGGCGGCATGGACCTCACGCCCTATTACGGCGAGGAAGAGGACGCCCGGCACTTCCACCAGGTGTGCTTCGATGCGCTGGCCCCTTTCGGCCCCGAGCACTACCCGACCATGAAGGCCTGGTGCGACCGCTACTTCTTCCTGAAGCACCGGCAGGAGGCCCGCGGCATCGGCGGCATCTTCTTCGATGACCTGAACCAGCCGGACTTCTCCACGGCCTTCGCGCTGACGCGCAGCGTGGGTGACCATTTCCTGGATGCCTACCTGCCCATCGTGCGGCGACGCATGGACCGTGCCTATGGCGAGCGCGAGCGTACCTTCCAGGCGCTGCGCCGCGGCCGTTACGTGGAATTCAACCTGGTGCTGGACCGGGGCACGCTGTTCGGGCTGGCTTCGGGCGGCCGCACCGAATCCATCCTGGCCTCGATGCCGCCCACGGCCGGCTGGCGCTACCAGTACCAGCCCGAGCCGGGCACGCCCGAGGCGCGCCTCTACACCGACTTCCTCCCGGCACGCGACTGGCTGGGCGTGACATCCGCATGAACCTCGGCCGGCGTCGTCGCATCGGGCTCCTGGGCGGCAGCTTCGATCCTGTCCATGTGGCACACCTGGCCCTCGGCCAGGCGGCCATCACCGCCCTGAAGCTGGACCAGCTGGTGCTGATCCCGGCCGGCCATGCCTGGCAGAAAGGCGGCAACCAGGCCGACGGACGCCACCGGCTGGCCATGCTACGCCTGGCCATCTCTGCCCTGCCCGCCAGCACCGAGGCCACCCACTGGAGGATCGACGAGCAGGAAGTGAACCGCAACGGTCCCAGCTACACGATCGACACCCTGAAGGCACTGCGGGAGCACTACGGCCCCGACGACGCGCTGATCCTGGTGCTGGGTAGCGACCAGTTCCGCAACCTCGACACCTGGCACGACTGGCAGCACCTGCTGGATTACGCCCACTTGGCCGTGACGCAGCGCGAGCGCGTTCCCCTTTCCGACCTGCCACCCGAGATCGAGAAACTGCTGATGGCGCACGGCACGGGCTCGTTACCCGATTCGCCCGCCGGCAACATCATGTTCTTCCGGATGCCGCCCGTTCCGCTGTCGGCCACGCAGCTGCGCAAGCAGCTGGCCGCCGGCCAGCCGGGGGGGGGGTTGCTGCCGATGGGCGTAGAAGCCTACATCCGGCGGCACGGACTGTACGGCACCGGCACACCGCAAAAGGGGCAGGACTGATCTTCCCAGCCGGTGCCGGGGCAGCCGTCGCCGGGCACGTGACTTCCTGACCCAGGCCAAGGCAACCGTCGCCAGGCGCGTGACGAAATCCGGCCCGCAGAGCCCCCGAATCCTGGGCCTGGAGCCCCCGCAAAAGACGACATCAATGACTGGAGCGGGCCATGCGGGTACCCGCCCATGAGCCGGACCGATTCCTATAGTATGAGCACTGTACCCTCCGTTCAGTGCCGAACTTTCGAGACCGATAGACCCATGAGCATTTCCGAACTGCAATACCTGGTGGTGGACGCGCTGGAAGACGTGAAGGCGCAGGACATCCGCGTCTTCGACACCGGCCCGCAGCGCAACGCAAAATCACCCGCGCTGTCCGACCTGTTCGACCGCGTGGTGGTGGCCACGGCCACCTCCAACCGCCAGACCCGGGCGCTGGCCGCGCACGTGCAGGACCGGGCGCGCGAGGCTGGCTATCCGGTGGTGTCGGTGGAGGGTGAGGAAACCGGCGAATGGGTGCTGGTGGATCTGGGCGACATCGTCGTGCACATCATGCAGCCCGCCATCCGCGCCTACTACAACCTGGAAGAACTGTGGGGGACGCACCCGGTCGAACTGCCGCTACCCCGGCCGTCGACTCACAAGGGACACGCCCGCAAGGATGAGGATGCCGCCCACCAGGGCGCGCAGGCCTGACCGGCAGACAGGGAGCGCACGGCGATGCTGATCCGCATCCTGGCCGTGGGTCAGCGTAGCCCGCGCTGGGTGGACGAGGCAGTCTCCGACTACCTGAAGCGTTTTCCCAGCGGGCTGGACGTGGAACTGGTGGCGGTGAAGACCGAGAACCGCACCGGTGATCCCACCCGACGCACGGAAGCCGCCACCGCCACGCTGATGGCACGCGAGGCCGAACGGCTGCGGGCGAAGCTTCCGCCTCGCGCCCGGGTCGTGGTGCTGGACGAGCACGGCGACGATCTGCGCACCACGGCGCTGGCAAGACGATTGCAACAATGGCAGCAGGCAGCCGACCCGGTCGCGATCCTGATCGGCGGTCCGGACGGGCTGGATGCCGGCCTGAAGGCCGAGGCGCAGGAGCGAATCCGGCTTTCCAGCCTGACGCTGCCACACGCCCTGGTGCGGGTGCTGCTGGCCGAGCAGCTGTACCGGGCATGGTCGATCAACGCGGGACATCCTTACCATCGGGAGTGACCGACTGTCACGGGCAGATGACGTGACTGGCTGACGGGATACTTCCATCTCATCAGGAGTGACATCATGATCTATCTGGCATCGCGCAGCCCACGCCGGCTGGAACTGCTCAAGCAGATCGGCATCACCGAGGTCCGGTTGCTGCTGGACGAGGACGAAGGCCGGGCCGAAGAACTGGAAGCCATTCGCCCGAAGGAGTCTCCCACGAACTATGTGGAACGGGTGGCGCGTGCCAAGGCCGAGGCCGCCTGGCAACGGCTGCAGGAACTGCAGCGCCAGGACTTCCTGGCCGAGATGACAGGATCTCCCGTCGCCGAGATCGCGGCGACCACGGCCCCCGCCACGGCTACCACAGTGACCGGCGCCACCTCGAACGGCACAGTCACTCCGGACAGCCCGTCTGCCGCGTCTGCCGCAGCGGCCTCCCCTGCCCCAGGCAAGCTGCCCAAGAGCGCAGGTGCTGCAACCGGCCGCAACTGGCCCCCGGCCCCGCTGCTGGCGGCCGACACCACGGTCGCCGTGGGCGGCCGCATCCTGGGCAAGCCCACGGATGAAGAAGACGCCCGGCGCATCCTGAAGCTGCTGTCGGGGCGTTCGCACCGCGTGTTGAGCAGCGTGGTGGTGGTCAGTCCGCGCGGCAAGGTGCGCCAGCGCACCCAGGTGTCGCGGGTGCGCTTCCGGCGCCTGACCGATGAAGACATCACCGCCTACATCGCCAGCGGAGAGCCGTTCGGCAAGGCGGGGGCCTACGGCATCCAGGGGCTGGCCGCCCGTTTCGTGAAGAAGATCGAGGGCTCGTACAGCAGCATCATGGGCCTGCCGCTCTACGAGACGGCCGCGTTGCTGAAGAAGGCGTCGGATCCCGCCGCCTCGAAGAAGAAGGCCTCGGACTGACAGAGCAGCCGCAACCGAAGGCGGGCGCGCCTGCGCCCGGCCATCTCCAGGGCGGGTGCATCGGGGCATGCGCATCCCGCCCGCCGAGTGAGGTAGCACGCCATTGCGTTGCCTTGACCGACAAAACATCCATCCAGGCGCTTCCAGTCCAGCACAAAGTGCCGCCGATTTGGCGGCCATGCCCCGCATGGTGTATATCTGTCAGCAGATACGCCGCCGGAGTGCTCCATGACTGACGCCCCCAAAGAAGAAATCCTGGTCAGTACCACCTCACCAGAGACCCGGGTGGCACTCATCCAGCAGGGGGTTCTGAAGGAGTTCAACCTCGA
>ERZ773069.1974-NODE-1974-length-11150-cov-78.521046_pt1 | contig 11150 bp, 8 predicted proteins | sample MGYA00580619_ERZ773069 | MGnify/ENA primary metagenome ERZ773069 (study PRJEB29015, sample SAMEA2738007) | human oral metagenome | biome: human oral; feature: human-associated habitat; material: dental | place: China | collected 2108 ...
TCGTCGACGAGGTCCTGGCCGTGGGCGACATGGAATTCCAGAACAAGTGCATGGATAAGTTCGCCCAGCTCAAGGACCAGGGGCGCACGGTCGTCGTCGTGTCCCACGGCCTCGAGCAGATGCGCACCTTCTGCGACCAGGCCGCCTGGCTGGATCACGGCACCCTCGTCGATGTGGGCGCGGCCGCCGAGGTCATCGACACATACTCCGACGTGGCCCACCACGCGGTCGAGGTCGAGGGTGGCGGCACGCGTTTTGGCAGCGGCGAGGCCATGATCGAGCGCATCGACCTGCTCAACGCCTCCGGCGAGCCCACATCTCTCGTGTACCCGGGTGATCCCGTGCGCCTGCGCCTGCACTACCGTGCGAACGAGCGGATCGAGTCCCCGGTCTTTGGTGCCTCCATCGACACCCGTGAGGGCGTGTTTGTGTGGGGCCTGCACGGCATGGATGCCTGCTACGTGCCGACCTCGATCGAACCGGGCACGGGCCACCTGGATATCGAGATCCCGCGCCTGACCTTCAACCCGGGCGCCTACACGATTTCGGCGGCCATCCAGAACCATGACATGACAGGCGTCATCGACGCGCTGCAGAAGGCGCGCCGCTTTGACGTGCTGCCCGGCCCCGGCATGGAGTCCGGCGGTCTGGTCAACCTGGGCGCCTCCTTCACGGGCCTGACGCCTGCACGCCCCATGCGCGACGTACCCAAGCGCGGCGCCGCCGACTACGAGCACCTCGCGCGCATGCAGGCCCAGCAGGCCGATGCACTCGAGAATGAGGACTGACGGACGCACGGACGTCGATGTAGGGCCGGGCTCAGCGGCGTCATACCGCTGAGCCCGGCCTTTTGTCAGCCTCGAGGGCCCACATGCCGCGCGCGCTGTGACGATCGTTCTACACTTATAGGAGAACTGTTTCCAGCGACAAGGTACAGCCATGGCACCGACGCCCACACTCGCCCGCCGCGCCCCCGCGCGCGCCCTCATCGCAGCCCTCTCCCTCGCCCTCATCGCCCTGCCCGCACAGGCCCGCGCCGACGCTGGTGAGGAGACCGCTGCGCAATCCTCCGCAGAGAGTTCCACCGCAGCTCAGTCCGCCGGCGAGACGACGCCGTCCGCCACGCCCAGCCTTGCGCCCACGGGCGCGCCCGAGGCCACCACCCCCAGTGCGAGCGAGCAGGAACGGGGTGCCCCGGCCTCGTCGGCTTCGAACGAGCCACCGACGATGAACGCCCCGGACGAAACCGGTCGGGGAGCGTGGGTGCGCGACTCGGTTGGCTGGTGGTGGCGGCGTGCCGATGGCACCTACCCCGCCTCCCAGTGGGTGGCAATCGGGGGCAGCCGCTACTACTTCAACGCCAGCGGCTACATGGCCACCGGCTGGCTGCGCGACGGTGACGACTGGTTCTTCCTGGCTTCCTCCGGCACGCTGCTCGGCGGCTGGGTGAACGACGGGGGTTCCTGGTACTACCTGGACCCCACCAGCGGCGTGATGCACACGGGCATGACCGGAGTGGACGGTACCTGGTATTACATGGACTCCTCGGGCGCGATGCGCACCGGCTGGGTCAGCCTCGCCGACGGCTGGCATTACTTCGCCTCTAGCGGCGCGCAGATGGGCGGCTGGCTGCGTGACGGAGGCGCGTGGTACTACCTCGACCCGAACAGTGGCGTGATGCACACGGGCATGACCGGAGTGGACGGTACCTGGTATTACATGGACTCCTCGGGCGCGATGCGCACCGGCTGGGTCAGCCTCGCCGACGGCTGGCACTTCTTCGCGTCCAGCGGCGCGCAGATGGGCGGCTGGCTGCACGATGGGGGACAGTGGTACTACCTGGACCCCAACACCGGCGTCATGCGCACTGAACCCCTGGAAGTGGGCGGGCGCCGCTACGAGTTCGATGCCTCGGGCGCATGGCGCGGGTACGAGGCCCCGGCCGGCTACCTGCAGCCCACCGACCACATCACGGGCCTCGGGGACGCGACCAATACGCTCACATGGGGAATGAACGGCACCAAGGTGCGCATCGCCCAGGTCCGACTCGGCCTGTGGCATTCCAACAAGCTCGCCTCCGTCGACGCACCCTTCGTCGCCGCCGTGAAAAACTTCCAACAGCGCGCAGGACTGCCCGTCACCGGCGTCGTCGACAAAGCCACCTGGGACGCCATGGACACCGGCTACCCGTGGACCGTCGACCAATACCAGGCCACGCCCCTGCCCCTGACCGCCACGCGCAACGAGCGCGTCGAGGCCATGATCGGCTACGCGTGGAACCAGACGGGATCGTCCTACACGTGGGGAGGGGCCGGCCCCTACGACCAGGGATTCGACTGCTCCGGCCTGGTCCTCCAGTCACTCTACGCCGCCGGCCTGGACCCCCAGCCCATCAACGTCATCAAGCACGCATGGCCGTCGTATCGTACATCGCAGGAGCTCTACGCCTACCCGTACTTCCAGCACGTGCCCCTCGCTCAGCGCCAGCGCGGCGACCTCATCTTCTACACGACGAGCGGGACCGTCACGCACGTTGCCATCTACCTCGGAGACGACTTGATCGTTCATACCGACTGGATGGGGCGCCCCGCCCGTATGCAGCACATCACCGCCGGATACGGGTGGGATCGCATGACGTCAGACGTCGTGCGGCCGCTGCCGTAAGAGAGACAAAATGCGGTCCGACCGTGGGGTCTCCCTCGGTCGGCCCGCCTCAGTCAGTGGTGCTGCTCAGCGCCCCAGCAGGTGGCGCAGGATGCGCTTGGGCAGGGAGACCGTCCGACGCAGCGACCGCTGCAGGGCCGAACCCGCCTCGAGCTGCGCACGCAGAGCGCTCACCTCGCCGCGCAGCTCGTGCACCTGCTCGTGCAGCGATGTCATCGTGTTGAGCATGTTGACGTGCACGAGATTCAACGAGGAATGGAAACCCGAATCCACGCGCCCCAGCTCCTGGCGCATACGGCGGTAGTACTCCGCCGACAGGAGCGCCTGGCCCAGGTGCGGGGACGAGGGATCGTCCGTCGCCAGCATCGCGCGCAGGTAGCGGTCGCGGATATGCAGGTTATCCCACTTGTGCAGGTACGCGTCCGTGACGACCGAGTTGCCCAGCGAGGCATCCATCGTGTCGCGGTGGTGCCAATAGGCCAGCGGCTCGCCGTCGACGAAACCGACCGGGGAATCCGCCAGCAGTCGCAGGTTGAAATCCCAGTCCGCCTGCGTCTGCAGCGACCCATCCCAGTGACCCACGCGGTCCGCGACCTCACGGCGAATCAGCTGCGAGATCGGAGGCGTGTAGTTCTCCACCATCATGTCCACGAGGGACAGGCCGTAGTTGTCCGTCGACAGGACCTCGCGCTCGATCTCGATACAAGTACCGTCAGCGCGCACGCGCTCGCGGATGATCTCGCAGCGGGTCGCAACACCGCCCGCCTCCGGATGCTCATCCAGGTAGGCGACCGTCTTCTTCAGGAAGTGCGGGTGCCAGGAATCGTCATCGTCGTGGACCGCATAGTAGGTGCAGTGCGAGGCGGCCAGGCCAGACTCGAGCGCCGCCTCGCGACCATTCGACACCTCGTTCGTGACGATCGTGATCTTCGACCGCACGGCGCTCTTCTGTTTCTTGACGATCGAGCGCACCTCGGCCTCGTCGCCGGCGTCGTTGACGATGACCACCTCGTAGTCGTCGAAGCTCTGCGAAGCGATCGACGCGAGGGCACGGGTGAGCATCGCCGGGCGATTGCGCGTGCGCACGACGACGGTGACTGTTGCACTCATGCGGTTTCTTCCTCTTCATTTGGAGTGGACGAGGCGGGCGCCTCCACCTGGCGGTGACGCAACAGGTAGATGGCGCTCACCAGGGCAAGCGTGTACCCCAGCGAGGCGAGGCCCCACAGGACCATCGGGCTCAGCGGCATGTCGGCCCACCACCACTGGATGTCGCCATTCAGATTACCCGGTGCGATCCATCCGATGTGGGAAATCCACACGAGCCCACGGACATAGCGGGCGATCGTCGTGTGCATCGCGACCGCTTGCGCGACGCTGAGGAAGACGACGAAGAAGGTGAGCTGCCCCTTGGTCGGGGACGGCTTCTTCACTGCTGACGTCACCCAGATCATCAGCCACGTGCCCAGCAGAGGCAACGCGTAGCGCGCGTGATACCCGCCGAGGTTGGGGAAGGCCGTGGGTGTCGCGATCAAGAGCGGGATTCCCGCCATCGCCCCAAACACCATGAAAGCAGCCAGGGCCTTGCGCAGGCTCACGGTGCGCGCACCGTAGAAGAGCACCGCACCCAGGACGAGGAGCCCGAGGATCGTCGTGTAGCCCGGCAGGGGAGTGTCGCGCCAGCCCGGCCCGGAGTACAGTCCGAGGAAGCCCGCGAAGTAATCGGGCAGGTAGCGGATGTTCGCGAATGCGACGTCGATGCGGTCATGCACAGTGATCGCCACGTCGCTCGATTGCGAGGCACTGGAGGCCTGCCCACTGCCGAGCATGAGCCACACGCCAATCGCACTGAGAACGGTGGCGACCCCGATCTCGGGGAGATGCCGCCTGTGGGCCTCGAGAATGAGGATGCCCAGAGATACAACGAACACATAGAAGGAGGCATCGCCACGGCTTTCGTAGCACAGGAGTGCGCACAGGCATGCCACGCCGAGCAAAACCCAGTGTCGCCATCCACGCGCATTGAGTCCGGCATAGAGGGCTGCGCCGTAGCAGAAGACGCCGGTAATTGCCCATGATGAGGGGTTGTTAGAAGCAATGAAATACATGCCCATCGGAGTCCATGCGACCAGTGCTGCTAACGCGATATTCCCTCTGATGTCGCGCTGCGATAAAACGGTGATTGCTCCGATAAGAATGAGGAGGATAGCGACGTTAGCGACGCGCATGTGCCACGCGGATCTCTCCACGTTGTGCCCAGCGAACAAGTGATGGAAGTGGTAGAAGCCGAGAGGATACAGTCCGTCGTCGTAGCGATAGGACGGGTAGTTTGTGTCGTCTGAATACTCTTTGATGCACGCGTGCGAGCGTTCGGGGTGGAAGGCCTCACAGGATGACCGTGCTGTGGTCATGGGCGCCATGACGTACTTATTCCCGTCGATCATGGTTGTTTCGCAGGAGGAGTCGACTGGCCGCGGGCACCACGTGGACACGAGATGGTAGTCATCGTCGGGTGCGGACCCCGGAGGGGACGCGAAGATCCAGCCGGTGGCGACGGCGAGGACACCGAGGACCAAGAGGACAAAGGCGAGGGGGCGTGCCGCGGTGGAGATGAAACGCTCTCGCGCGGAGGCAAGGTGGTCGGCGAACGCACGTGCCATGAATCGAGCCAATCTGTCCGGAATAGGTACGTCTAATGTACACGAGTCCGGGCCCTGCCCGGCAGGTGCGAGGGGAAAGAGAAGCTAGAAGACGACGGGCCAGTGCGGCATACAGGTCGTGAGCGTGGCATGGGCGTCCGTGGCCTCGGCGAGGGCCTGGGTGTAGGCGGGGTTCGTCTCGGGCTGTTCGCCGCGCTTAAGCGCGTCCTCGGCGGCCTGCTGATCGGCGAACTCGGGGATGGCGCCGGAGTCGAGGGCTGCGTTGCGCGCGACATACACCGAGAGGGCATCAAGGGCCTGCTTGGAGGTTTCGTCCGAGGCTGCCTGGGCGAGACGGTCGGAATAGTCGTTCTTGAATGCGGCTGCGAAAGCTTCCCACGCGCGGTGGCGCTCGTCCGCGTTGGTTTCCCCCGAGCGCTTGGCTGCCAGCGCCCGGTAGGCCTGGCCGGTCTCGGAGCCGTTCAGGGCCTCGGTGAAGATCGCGTCCATGGCAGCGCATCCGGGCGACGCGGCACGCAGAGTCGGGCTGGCCGAGCTCGAGGGCTGACCGGGATCTCCGGGTGAAACCGAGACAGCGGGCGTCGACTGCGCGCTCTGGGCATCCTCCGACGGGGAGCACGAGGCCGTGGCGAGCGCGCAGAGCGCAAGCAGCGCAAGGGAGGGGACGAGGCGAGTCACGAGGGATCCGTTTCTGTTGGGGATGCGTCCAATTTATCAGTGTGGAGCGGCTGGTCAGGGGACCTCCGCCGTGGCGAATAGTGACGTATCCGACGGGGTAGTGGAGGCCAGTGTCAGGGAAAGCGCGAGAACTACGGCATAATAGGGGCAAGAATTGGGTGAGTAACACCCTCGGACGCCCACGGGCGCGCAAAGGAGAAGACCTTATGAAGATCGTTGTAACCGGCGGTGCTGGCTTCATCGGAGCGAATTTCGTTCACACGCTGCTGGAGGATCATCCGGACGTCGATGTCATTGTCCTGGATAAGTTCACCTACGCGGGCAACCGCGCATCCCTGACCGATGTGCCCGCCGAGCTCGCCGCCCGCCTGAGCGTCGTTGAGGGTGACATCGCTGATGCGGACCTTGTTGATGGTGTCGTCGCCGGCGCAGACGCGGTCGTGCACTTTGCCGCCGAGTCGCACAACGACAACTCCCTCCTCGATCCCTCGCCTTTCATCCAGACGAACCTGGTGGGCACCTTCACCCTGCTGGAGGCTGTGCGCCGCCACAAGGTCCGCTTCCACCACATCTCTACGGACGAGGTCTACGGCGACCTTGAGCTGGACGATCCCGCGAAGTTCACGCCCACCACGCCCTACAACCCTTCCTCACCCTACTCCTCGTCCAAGGCGGGCTCGGACCTGCTGGTGCGCGCGTGGGTGCGTTCCTTCGGTGTCGAGGCCACGATCTCGAACTGCTCGAACAACTACGGCCCATACCAGCACATCGAGAAGTTCATCCCGCGTATGATCACCAACCGCCTGCGCGGTGTGCGCCCGCGCCTGTACGGTGATGGCCTGAACGTGCGCGACTGGATTCACGTGCGCGACCACAACACGGCCGTGTGGGACATCCTCACGAAGGGCCGCATCGGCGAGACCTACCTGATCGGCGCGAACGGCGAGACGAACAACCGCGACGTCGTCGCCATCCTGAACGAGCTGATGGGTTACGCGCCCGACGACTTCGATCACGTGACCGACCGTCCGGGTCACGACCTGCGTTACGCGATCGACAACTCCAAGCTGGTCACCGAACTCGGCTGGGAGCCACAGTTCACGAACTTCCGCGACGGCCTGGCTGACACCATCGCCTGGTACACCGAGAACGAGGCGTGGTGGGCTCCCCTCAAGGAGGCCGTCGAGGCGAAGTACGCCGCCGAAGGACACTGATTCCTTGGCTCACGTGACCCGAGACGAGGCCGCGCCTCGCCCCCGCGTCACCGTCCTCATGGCCACCTACAACGGGATGGCCGAGGGCGGGGCGTGGCTCGACGAACAGGTGGACTCCGTGCTCGCTCAGGCGGGCGTGGAGGTCCGCCTCGTCGTGTCCGACGACGCGTCGAGTGATGGCACGCGTGCGCACCTTCAGGAGCGTGCGGACGCCGACTCTCGGATCACGGTCTTGCCCCAGCGTGACGGTACTCCTGGCGTGACGGGCAATTTCCTGCATCTTTTCACAACGCACACCCCTGACGGCTCCTACGTGGCCTTCACCGACCAGGACGATGTGTGGCACGAGGACAAGCTGAGTTCTCAGCTAGCCCTCATGGCCGATCGCGGGGCCGACGTCGTGTCGTCGAACGTCACCTCATTCCAATCGCTGCCCGGCGGGGTGGTGGGGGAGCGTCGCCTCATCCGTAAATCGCAGCCCCAGCGCGCCTGGGACTTCCTCTTCGAGGCCGCGGGGCCCGGCTCGACCTACGTCTTCAGTCCGAAGGCACACGAGACCCTCGTGCGAGTGCTGAGCGGCCTCGATTACAGCGAGATCGGCGTGCATGACTGGTACGTCTATGCGCTGGCGCGGTCGATCGGCCTGACGTGGGTGATTGGCGAGGAGCCGACCCTGGAGTATCGCCAGCACGGCGGAAACGTGCAGGGCGCGAACTCCGGTTCCGGCGCACGCGATGCCCGCATGGCCAAGCTGCGTAACGGCTTCTACCGCAAACAGTTCATCCTGACGGCCCGCGCCGCCCAGAAGATAGGCAGTTTCGATGAGTGCCGCCAGCGACAGCTGCGCGCCATCCTGGGTGAGCTCGAGGGGCAGGGCGCGGCGTCAAGGCTGCGATTCGCCTTGCGCTGGCGGCAGATCCGCCGCGACCCCGTGGAGGGGCTCAAGCTCGCCGCCGCCCGCGTTCTGGGCGTGTGGTGATGACTACCTCTGGTAGGTGACGAGCCCGCCGTCCGCGTCCTCCGTCGCGAGGATCTGCGCCAACTTGTCAGGGGAGGCCGCGCGCGGATCAATGATGACGACCGAACGTCCCTGCATCCACTGATCCAGCACCTGTCCTGCACCCGTTCGCGCGTCCCACAGCAGCGCGACGCGGCGACCGCGCACCGGGGCTGACGGGTGAGAGCCCGCCAATGCCTCGTCCCGGGCCTGCATGAGCAGCGGGGGAGTGTCGACCGTGAGGCCGTCCGGCTGCGTGGCGATTTCCGCGAGGCCGTCGAGCGCCCCGTCCAGGGGGCCGTCCCACGCGAAGGACAGGTACCGTGCGGGCTGGGCGAGTACGTGCGCCCCAGCCTCGATTGCGTCGGAGGCTTCGGAGCCGAGAATATTCGTGACGAAAAGGTCGCCGGGCAGTGGGCGTCGTGTATCGAGGAGCTCCCATCCCATCGCTCGTGCGGCGATCTGCCAGAGGGTGTCCTGCCAGGGTTGAAGAGTCGTGTAGATGCGAGTCGGTGTCGGTTCACCCGTACCGAACAGATCGGCGGCGAGTTCGTTTGTCAGGTAGTTCGCGATTTTCGATAGCCACCTGCTGACCACGGGTCCTCCCAGTTCGACCCGCTCCTGGCCGTATTGGGTGAGCGCTGGCCCTGACCATTCGTTAATCGCTGTGATACAGTGAGTGAGCCTGATCATAGTTTCTGAGGACGTATTGTGCATGGTTTCAAGTATATCGAAGGTCTTATGTGTTCCAAGTACTTAGTAACTGTGAAGTCCTTGAAAACAGGCACCGTTTTTCCGTTGGGTCAAGCGCTACGGAAAAGGTCTCAATATCGCGAAACCGCTTGACTTCCTGCAATGACACGCGTGTAATTCTCGTATTGATCGATTCGTCATAAGGAGCTCCCGCAATGTGGAACATCTTCGGTGACGGACCCCTGGAGTGGTCCGAGGACGCCGACGCGGCGCTGTACGCCCGCATTGACGGTCCTCTTGCGTGGCAGCAGCACGCGCTGTGTGCACAGACGGATCCGGAAGCTTTCTTCCCCGAGAAGGGTGGCTCCACCCGCGAGGCCAAGGCCGTTTGTCAGGCCTGCCAGGTGCGTGAGGACTGCCTGGAGTACGCGCTGGCAAACGATGAGCGCTTTGGCATCTGGGGTGGCATGTCCGAGCGCGAGAGGCGGCGCCTGCGCCGTATGGCCGGTTGAGCCCGACACAGCGCTCCGTCGGCGCGATCCTCGTCACGAGGGGAGAGGCGCCGCTCACTCAGTCCGTCCTGCGGGCCATCGAGAATCAGTCGATGGCCCCGCACTCGTTGACCATCATTGACGTCGCAGGTCGCCACGTCACCCCCTTCCCGTCCGAACGCGTTCCCGAGGGAGCGCAGCTTGTTCGCGTTGGCCGCGCCCGCAACCTGGGCGATGCAATCAAGCGTGCACGCGCACAGGGAGCCGCTTTCACCTCGGAACACTGGTGGTGGATCCTGCACGAGGACTCAGCCCCCGAACCCGAGTGTCTCGATGAGCTCGTTCAGGCGGCCACAGTCGGCAAGACCGTTGGCGCCGTCGGCGTCAAGCAGATGAGCTGGGACGGGAGCCGACTCCTCGAACTGGGTATTTTCGCCACGGCGAGCGCCCGACGACTCGAACGCGTCGGCGACGACGACATCGATCAGGGGCAGTACGACGGGACGAGCGACGTCCTCGGCGTCGGCACCGCCGGGCTCTTCATCAGCGCTGAAGCCTACGAGGCCGTCGGCGGATTCGACACCGCGCTCGGCCCCTTTGGCGACGGGCTGGACCTGGGGCGCAGGCTCCACCTCGCGGGGTACCGCGTCATCGTCGCGCCCAAGGCGCGTGTGCGCCACGCCCGCGTCTCCTTGTACTCGGGCCTCGACTCTGGGCCAGAGTCGGATCCCAGCGAACCGACGGGCGACGTGTCCGACGCGATTGTCGACGGGAACGCCGCGACCGACGGATCCTTCCGCAAGCGCCGCTACGCCCAGATGTACAACTGGTGCAAGGCCGTGCCGACCCTCATCCTGCCTTTCCTGGCCCTGTGGCTCCTCGTGTGGGCTCCGGCGCGCGCGCTGGGACGTATCCTCACGGGACGGGCGTCCCTCGCTCTGCCCGAAATCGGTGCCCTCGTCTCATTGATCGCAGCGACGCCGCGCCTGCTCGCCGGTCGCGTCCGCGCCGCTCAGTCCCGTTCCGTTCCCCGATCCGCCCTGCGTGGCCTCGAGACGGCACCCGCCTCGCTGCGCAAGGAACCGGCCGGCGTGGATGAGGACGAGAACGGCGAGCGCATCGATCCGCTTATCGTCGCTTCGATGCGGCGCTACCGACTCCGTTCTGCCTTTGTCGGCCTCGGCCTCGCGATGGTGACGTCTCTGATTGCTGGCGCGCAGTGGTGGGGAACCTCTGCAGGCCTCGTCGGAGGAGCATGGGTGTCGCTGCCCGCGACCTGGACCGAGCTGTGGAACGCCGCGTGGGCCGCGTGGGTGCCCGGTGGAGATGGCTATGCCGGTGGCGCGGACCCCCTGACGATTCTGCTTGCCCTCCTGAGCGCCCCCGTCGCGCCGATCGGCGTCACCCCCGGGGCATTCGCGACGTTCCTGCTCGTGGCGTCGAGCCCGATCGCGGCAGTCATCGCATGGATTCCGAGCCGCGCACTCGCCACGTCGCTGCGCGTGCGCTTCCTGGCGTCGCTGGCGTGGGCATTCGCCCCCGCGCTCCTCCTGAGCGCGACCCACGGTGTCCTCGCGGGCATTCTCGCCCACATCGCCTTGCCCGTCTTCGCGGCGTTCTGCCTTGGGACGCCGCGGCCTCTCTACGTGGCCGGTGCATCCGGCGTTGACGCCGCACCCCTGCAGCCCCGCGGAGTGAACGCGGGATGCGCGGCGCTTGCGCTCGTTGTCCTGTCGTGCTGCGCCCCGTGGCT
>ERZ773069.1977-NODE-1977-length-11134-cov-4.630923_pt1 | contig 11134 bp, 8 predicted proteins | sample MGYA00580619_ERZ773069 | MGnify/ENA primary metagenome ERZ773069 (study PRJEB29015, sample SAMEA2738007) | human oral metagenome | biome: human oral; feature: human-associated habitat; material: dental | place: China | collected 2108 ...
CAGCGGACGCCACGAGAGAGACGTTGCGAAAGACCTGCCTGCTGCCGAAGGAGACGCCCAGGTCGCGCAGCTCGAGGACGGCATCCCGCCCCGGACCCGCGCCGGGGGCCGGAAGCTGCGGCCTCGCGGTCTTCCGGACGTCCCTGAGCCCCCAAGAGAGGCGCGTCTCGTCGGGGAGGGCCAGCAGCTCCTCCCTCGTGACCTCCCGCTCGACCCTTCCCCCGCGCACCAGCAGGAAGCGGTCCGCGACGTCCATGAGGTAGGCCAGGCGGTGCTCGGCGACCAGGATCGCCATGCCCCGCTCCTTCAGCTGCCGCAGGGTGCGCCCCAGGGAGTCCGCCGCCGCCACGTCCAGGTTGGACGAGGGCTCGTCCATGGCCATGAGCGCCGGGTGCGGGCCCAAGGCGGAGGCTATTGCCACCTTCTGCTTCTGCCCGCTGGAAAGGCTGTCGTTGGGTATCCCCCGCAGGGGGCCCAGCGACAGCTCGTCGATCGCCCCATCCGTGAGCTCGACCACGCGGTCGTGGTCGTAACCCAGGTTTTCGCAGGTGAAGGCTATCTCGCCCGCGAGCTGGCTCGAGAAGAACTGGGTCGAGGGGTCCTGGAACACGCTGCCCACGAGCTCCGCCCGCTCCCAGAGGGCGAGCCCATCGGCGGGATGCCCCGCCAGCGTGACCTCGCCTTCGCCCTCGCCAGGGTAGTACCCACCCGCCAGACCGTTCACGAGCCGGATGATGGTGGTCTTGCCACCGCCCGAGGGACCACAGAGCACCACGCACTCGCCAGCGGCCACGCAGAGACTCACGTCGTCGACGGTCCGGGACGCCCCCTTGTACGCGAACGAGACGTCCCTCAGGGAGAGGACCTCCCGCCTCGGACCGCTCACGCCAGCGTCCCGTTCGCTATTACGGCCCCCGCGCAGGCCATGAGGGCGAGGCACACGCAGGCGAGGTCAAGCGCCCCAGCCGGGTGCTGGTAGTAGCTGCTGCGCGCCATGGGAGCCTCCGCCGCACGCGTCACGGCGGAGGACGAGAGCTGGTCCGCGCTGTCCACGAGCGACATCAGGGCAGGAACCATCACGTACTCGTAGCTGTCCAGTGGGTTTGACAGCAGCTGGCGCCATGCCGTGAGGCCACGCTTCCTCAGGGCGTCCCTCAGGAGGCGCCAGCTGACGGCAAAGGTCGGAAAGAAGCGCAGGAACACCAGGGCCCCCAGGATGACCTTCCTGGGGCAGCGCGCCCGCGCGAGGGCAGCGCTGATCATACCCGGAGGCGTCATGAAGAGCACGCAGGCGGCCGCCGTCACGGGGAAGAGGTGCCACATCTGGAAGACGTGTATGGGAGAGATGACGATGGGGGCGACGCCCCAGTAGGTGTACGCGACGTACAACGGCCCGAGCACCGCGAGGAAGGCCAGCATGCCCAGGGCAACGCGCCGCTCCCTGGCAGCCAGCAGGTAGGCGATCGACGACAGGCTGAGCGCGAGCATGGGATACGGCCCCAGGTTCGTCGAACAAGCCAGCATGGCCAGGAGAAGCACGGCCGCCTTCGTGGCGACCGTGAGCCCCGCTCCCCTGGCGTCCCCCTCGCCCACCCTACAGGGCACCGGCACGCTCGAAGTGCCTCTTCATGAGCGCCCTTCCGACGAGGCAGCCCAGGAGGCCCACGGCCATGGTGGCGAGCATGATGGCGACGACCCACGCGGGGTTGCCGTAGTACTTGAAGAAGGTGTCGGCATAGAACTGGTCCAGGCCACGCTCCAGCATGGTCTGCGACACGTACGCCTCCATGTTGCCCAGGTAGGGAATCAGCGTGGAGAGCAGGTACAGGCCGCTGAACGCGGTCCATGACGCGGTGGCCCACCAGGAGCTCTGGCGCTGCCGCGGCGTCCGCAGGCAGACGAGGTCGAGGAGCAGCCCGCCCAGCACGTAGAAGGGCAGCATGAAGAGCATGTTGCCCATGGTGCAGAAGAGCAGCGCCGCGACGGTGGTGAAGACGGTGGTCACGCCGAGGCGGTTGACGCGACGCACCATGAGCATGTACACGGGCGCCGCGAGGAACACGGCCGCCCCGCCCGAGGCGACCATCGCGAAGTCGTAGGAGAACATGGTGAGCATCGACCCCACGAACATGATGACCACCGTGAGCGCGCTCAGCAGGGCCGCGGTCACGACCTCGCGGACCCCCCACCCACGATTGGGCTCGGTGGCCTTCCCCTTCTCGTCTTCCTTCTCACCTGACATTCGAACGCTCCCTAAAAGTTAGTTACTGTTAACTCATGAATCGTAGCATAGGTTGGATGAGAGTTGCCTGAGCCGATCCGAGCCTCCCACGCCCACGCGAGACGCACGCCTCGCGAGCAAGGGAACGGGAGCCCCCATCGGGTATCTTTGTTTGACCGAGGCCAAGCGCCCCTTGGGGGCGAGGAAGAGAGGTGCGACATGCTCGAGGCAGAGGAGGCCAAGAGGATCGCCGGCGAGGCGCAGCCGGGACGCGAGCGCGCCGAGGCGGACACACTTTCGGGCAATGCGCTCAAGTGGGCCATGAAGAACGCCATCGGCCAGACGGACACACGCATCCGCATGTACGCGACCTACGGGCGCAGGTCCCTGACGGTGAAGTTCGCGCCGGGCAAGGGAGACGGCAGGGGCAGCGGCAACTCGTTCTACAACGACCTGCTGGCGAACAGCAACATGATCGTAGCGGACGCGATGAGCGACATCATCTACGGCCGGGAGCAGTCGCTCATCAGCCCCCTTCAGCAGGCGCGCCTGCTGAACGAGTACAACGCGCAGCTGGTGCACTTCATCCGCACGCTGCGCCGGCTGGGCTACGACGTGAAGACCGGCACCGAGGCGTCGGACGACGCCGAGGGCGGGAACGCCCACCGCGACGACAGCACCATCATCGTCAGCTGGTAGGCAGGACGTCCGCCACACGGCGTCGCACGGGTTACCAGGCGACGCCCGGACACGGAAGCCCGCAGCTTCGAGGAGCTGCGGGCTTCTTCGTGTTCAGCGGTGGGAGCCTCTGCGAGGCTACTCGACCACGAGGGACTCGAACTGGAAGGTGTCGGTGTTCACCAGGCCGCGGTTGGTGAGACGCAGGCTGGGGATGCACGCGAGCGAGAGCAGGCCCATGGTCATGAAGGGCGACGGCATGGTGCAGCCCATGCTCTTCCAGGCCTCCTCGACCTTCTCGACGTCCGCAGCCACGTCCTCGACGTGACGGGGGCTCATGAGGCCGCAGATGGGAAGCGCGACCTGGCCCAGGATCTTGCCGTCCTCGACCGCGCACTCGCCGCCGCCGCACTCGACCAGGGTCCTTGCGGCCAGCGCCATGTCGGCGTCGTTGTCGCCGACGACCAGCAGGTTGTGGGCGTCGTGCGCGACGGTCTGCGCCAGGGCACCATGGATGCCGAAGCCCTTGACGAAGCCGTAGGCGAAGCTGCCGGTGTCGTGGTGGCGCTCGAAGACGAAGGCCTTGAGCAGGTCGTTCTGGGAGTCGGCCACGAGCTGGCCGTCCTTGATCGGAGCTTGGGCGAGGGTGCCCTCGGTGATGGTGGAGCCAGGGGCGACGACCATGGTGCGGACGGTCGCGGAGTCACCGGCGAGCGCGTTGCCCTTGGAGTCGACCGCGGGAATATGGAAGGTTGCCTCGCTGATGTCGACCGCGACGTGCATGGTGTCGGTCATGAACTCGGGGTACTGATAGGAGCCGGCCTCGAAGAGCGCCTTGCCGTCCTCGGCCACGACCTCGCCGTCGATGATGGTGCGCGTGACGTGGAAGTCCTTGAGGTCGTCCAGGAAGACGATGTCGGCGCACTTGCCGGGGGTGACGGAGCCCATGTCGGTCCCCATCTGAAAGTAGGTGGCGGCGTTGATGGTCACCATCTGGATCGCGGTGATGGGGTCGATGCCCTCGCGCACGGCCATGCGCAGGATGCGGTCGAGGTGGCCGTCGGAGACGAGCGTGTTGGGGTGGTTGTCGTCCGAGACCAGGTTGCAGAGGCGCGTGTCGACCTTGCCGTCAGCCACGGCAGGAGCCAGGTCGTGCAGGTTCTGCCAGGCGGAACCCTCGCGAATCTGCGCGTACATGCCCAGGCGCAGCTTGGCGAGCACGTCCTCGGCGCGGATGGACTCGTGGCAGGACGAGACGCCCGACGCGATGTAGGCGTTGAGCCCGCGGTCGGTCTCGCAGACGCTGTAGTGCCCCGTGACGGTCGCGCCGACCTTCAGGGTCTCGTTGACCTCCTCGATGGGGTTGTCGGCGCAGGCGAGGATGCCGGGGTAGTTCATCATCTCGCCGAGGGCGACGACGGAGTCCCAGCCCATGGTCTCCTTGATGCCCGCGGCGTCGACGGAGGCGCCGGTGTCCTCGAAGCCCGGGACGGCGGGGACGCAGGACGGCGTGGTGATCATGGCCTTCAGGGGCACGCTCTTGGCGACCTTGGCGACCTCAGCCACGCCCTCGAGCCCGGTGACGTTGCAGAGCTCGTGGGGATCCCAGTAGATGCCGGTGGTACCGTGGGGCACGACGGCGCGCGCGTACTCGTCGACGCCGACCATCGAGCTCTCGACGTGGATGTGGCCGTCCATGAAGCCGGGGGCGACGTACTGGCCCTTGGCGTCGATGACCTTGGTCTTCTCGCCGATGCAGTGGTCGGCGGTGTAGGGGGCGATGCCCAGGTAGGCGACGCGCCCCCCGGCGATGGCGATATCGGTGTCCTCGAGGATCTCGTGCGTGGTGACGCTGACGAGCTTGGCGTGACGGATCACGAGGTCAGCGGGCTCCTGGCCCTGTGCCACCTTGATGAGGGTGCGGTTGCACTCCCAGAGGGGCATCTTGCAGAACTTGTTGAGCATGGTGCGGTCCCTTCTCTTTGACCGGCTGTTGCGAGGTCGCAGCTGCGACCAGGCCTACACGAAGAAGTACTTGGCCACGAACAGGAGCGCTATCACATACATTGCCACACTGACCTTCTTCTGGCGCTCCTTTCCGCCGAGCGTGTTGATAACGACGTACGAGATGAAGCCCAGGGCCATGCCCTCGACGATGCTGTAGGTGAAGGGAATGGTGAAGAGGCAGATGAAGGCTGGCATGGCCTCGGACATGTCGGAGAAGTCGATGTTGAGCAGCGACGAGATCATGAGGAAGCCGACGATGACCAGGGCAGGAGCCGTGGCGAACGAGGGGATGGCCAGGAAGATGGGCGAGAGGAGCAGGGAAATCAGGAACATGATGCCGGTGACCAGCGAGGTGAGGCCGGTCTTGCCGCCGGCGGCGATGCCGGCCGCGCACTCGACGACGGAGGTGGTGGCGGAGGTGCCGGTGACGGCTGCGGTCAGGACGCCCACGGACTGGGCGACGAGGGCGTTCTTGAAGCGCGGGAACTTGCCGTCTTCCTGGAGTACGCCGGCCTTGGAGGCGGACCCCACGAGGGCGCCGAAGGTCTCGGAGATGTTGGTGAAGAGGTAGGCGATGACCACGGTGGCGAAGCCGACGCTAAAGACCTGCGAGAAGTCCATCTTCATGAAGGTGGGAGCCATGGAAGGGACGGAGAGGCCGCGGGAGAAGTCGGGGATCAGGCTGCCGTAGCCGGCCGCGGGGTCGGGGACGTAGACGCCCGCCAGCTGGCAGACGAGGCCGAGCGCCCAGGTGATGAGGATGCCGAGAAGGATGTTGCCCTTGACGTTGTGGATCATGAGGAGCGCGGTGATGACGATGCCCACGAGGCCCAGGAGCGCGGAGATGCCGCCGGTGGCGAAGCTGCCATCCTGCATGCTGCTGTGGAAGGGGAAGATGGTGATGAGCGTGGAGGGGCTGTCCACCACGATGCCGGCGTTCTTGAGACCGATGAGGGTGATGAAGAGGCCGATGCCCGCCGTGATGGCGAACTTGAGGCTCAACGGGATGGCGTCCAGGACGACCTCACGGATGTTGGTGAGGGCGATGACCAGGAAGATGAGACCCTCGACGAAGAACGCCGCGAGTGCGACCTCCCAGGTGTAGCCCATGCTCAGCACGACCGTGTAGATCATGAAGGCGTTGAGTCCCATTCCCGGGGCAAGGATGAAGGGATAGTTGGTGGAGAGGGCCATGAGGCAGGTGCCGAAGGCGGCGGTGACTGCCGTGGCGGTGAAGACCGCGCCGGGGTCCATCCCGCCGTCACCTAGGATGGAGGGGTTGACGACGAGGATGTAAGCGATGGTGACGAAGGTGGTGATGCCTGCGATTATCTCCGTCTGGATGTTGGTTCCGTGCTCTTCCAGGTGGAAGAACGACTGAATCTTGTCCTTCATGAGCGAGCGATCCTTTCTTGGCGAGTTTGCAAGAGTGTCCCTAGAGGGCGGCCAAAGTCGCCTCCTCTCAGCCCTGACGTGGCGCGGAGCCATAACTTCTATGAGTGGAACCAGACCACGCCCTGGCGTGGTCCAAACATGGGGGGCCGTCGTGGCTCTTGGTCCCCTACCTGTTTTTGCGAGGGATGGTGCCTGACTGGCGGTGCGGCGGGACGGCCGCCGCACCGCGCTGGTCGACTAGGCGGTGGTCGTCTCGTCTGCCCCCACGCGCTCGTGGCAGAACTCGACGGCCTTCTCCACCGCGTTCATGACGTCCTGGTAGCCCGTGCAGCGGCAGAGGTGGCCCGAGAGCTGCTTGCGCAGCTCGTCCCTGGTGTAGGTCTTGCCGGAGTTTGCTATCTCGACCGTGCTCATGATGAGCCCGGGAATGCAGAAGCCGCACTGGACGGCGAACTCGTCCACGAAGGCCTGCTGGACGGGGTGGAGCGTGCCGTCGGCCGCCTGGAGGCCCTCGACGGTCAGGATCTCCTTGCCCTGCGCCCAGTCGGTGAGGTAGAGGCAGGTGTCGGTGGCGACGCCGTCGATCAGGACGGTGCAGGCGCCGCACTCGCCGACCTCGCAGCCACGCTTGACGCTGGTGAGGTGCAGGCGGTTGCGCAGGGTGTCGAGCAGGGACTCGCGGGGGTCATAGCCCACCTGGACTTCCTTGCCGTTGACCTTGCACTTCAGGATTCTCATGTCCATTAGATATCTGCCCCTCCCTTGCGCGCGGCCTCTGCGAGGGAGCGCTTCGACATCTCCTTGATGAGCTGGAGCCTGAACTCCTTGGAGGCGCGCCAGCTGTCGCGGGGGTTGGTGTCTGCCTGAGCCAGCTCGCCGATCTTCTCGACGGCCTCGGCGACGGGAAGCCCGCGCACGCCGTCCTCGGCCTTCTGTGCCCTCATGGGCGTGGGGCCCGCCACGCCGAAGGCGAGGCGGATGTCGTCGACGGTCTTCTTGTCGGCCGAGAGCTTGACCAGGCAGCAGCAGCCCATGGTCGCAATCTCGAGCGCGCGACGCTTGCCGTATTTGAAGTAGTGACCGGTGAAGCCCTCATAGTGGTCCTTGGGAATGCGAATCTTGACGAGGACCTCGTCGCGGTCCTTGGTGGAGCGGCCGGGTCCGGCGTACCACTCCTCGATGGGGATGGTGCGCTCCCCCTTGGGACCCCTCACGTCGAGAAGGGCGCCGTAGGCATAGAGGGTTGACGCGGAGTCGGCCGAGGTGGCGGCGTTGCAGACGTTGCCACCGATGGTGCCGGACACGCGCAGCTGAGGGCCGCCGGGGGTGTCGCAGGCGTCGCCCAGCGTGGGGACGGTCGCCTGGATCACGGGGCTCGTGGTCACGTGGTGGAACCAGGTGATGGGGCCAATCTCAACGGTGCCGTCCTCGGCGAGGGTGACGCCGTCGAGCTCGTCGTGAAGCTCGTGGATCGAGACGAGGTGGGCGCCCGCGAACTTGCCCTCGCGCACCTTCACGAGGACGTCGGTGCCGCCGGCGACGACGATGGCCTGTGGGTCCTCCGCGAGGGCGCGGACTGCGTCGTCCACGCTGGTCGCGCAGTGGAGCGATTCGATGTCATACATTAGATGAGACCCTCCTTCTTGAATCCCTCGAAGAGGCGCTGAGGGGTCATCGGCTCCTGGTAGAACTTGACGCCGGTTGCATCCAGGATGGCGTCGCGGATCGCAGCCGCAGGCGAGATGATGGGCGTCTCTCCCACTGCCTTGTTGCCGTAGGGGCCGGTGGGGTCGTCGGTCTCGACGAACTGCGCCTCGAGGTCGGGCACGTCCATCGTGGTCGGAATCTTGTAGTCGAGCAGCGTGGGGTTGAGCACGCGTGCCGTCTTGGGGTCGACCTGCACCTCCTCGTAGAGGGCGAACCCGATGGACTGGGCCATGCCGCCGTGCACCTGCTGCTCGACGAGCTTGGGGTTGATGAGGCGACCGGAGTCCTGGACGTTGATGATCTTGTTGACCGTGACCTTGCCCAGGGGCATGTCTACGGTGACGTCGGCGAAGCTGCAGCCCACGGCAATCGTGTTGGTGTGCACGTTGGCGGTGGAGCGGGCATAGAGCTGGTCGTTGTGGTCGGTGTTGTAGTAGGCCTCGAGGGCGAGCTCGGAGAGGTCCACCACCTTGTTGCCCACGCAGTCCCAGATGGCATGGTCACGCAGGGTGAACTCGCCCTGGGCGCCCGGGAAGAGGTAGTGGGCGTACTCGATGATCTGCTTGTGCAGCTTCTCGCCCGCCTGCTTGACCGCGGTGCCCGAGACGTAGGTCTGGCGGGAGGCGTAGGCGCCTGCGTCATAGGGCGTTACGTCGGTGTCCTGGAACGAGACGATGTGGACGTCCTCGGTGTCGACGCCGAGGGCCTCGGCCGCCATCTGCGAGAAGACGGTGTCGGCACCCTGGCCGATCTCGGTGGCGCCCATCTGGAGCTGGAAGCTGCCGTCCTGGTTCAGCGTGATCGCGGCCGTCGCGGTCTCGAGCGCGAAGGGCGCGACGGCGGTCTTGTACACGAAGAAGGAGACGCCCACGCCGTGGCGGATGGGGCCAGTCTCGTTGGCGTACTCGGCCTTCTTCTTGTCCCACTCGATGTACGCCTTGCCCTTCTCGACGCACTCGGGAAGGCCGCAGGTATGGGCGGCGATGTAGTTGCTGGGGCTGAACTCGTCGTAGTAGCCCTCGTAGATGGCGTTCTTCAGACGGAAGTCGACGCCGTCCCAGCCCATGTCGTGGGCGATGTCACCCATGAGGCACTCGGCCGCCCAGTTGCCCTCGGGCACGCCATAGGCGCGCATGGCACCGGTGTGCGGGCCGTTGGTGTGGATGGTCCAGGCCTCGCAGCGAATCGCGTCCTCCTGCTTGTGGTACAGCCAGCGGAAGGTGTTGACGGAGTTGAGCACCAGGGCATGGCCGTGGTGGATGTAGCCGCCGGTGTTGGACCAGGCCTTGATGGAGCGGGCGCGGAGGTTCATGTCGTCGTCGACGGCGGCCTCGACGTCGAAGCTCTTGGGCTGACGGCCGCTGGTGGCGTAGAAGAGCTCCTCTCGGCTGAGCTCGAGGCGGACGGGACGGCCGCCGACCTGCTTGCAAAGCCAGGCGTTGAGGGGCTCGTAGTGGATGTCCTGCTTGGTGCCGAAGCCGCCGCCGATGTAGGGCTTGATGACGCGGACGTCGCCCCAGGGGATGCCCAGGGCCTGGCCGATGACGCGGCGGCAGATGTGTGGGATCTGGGTGGACGAGACGCAGACGATCTTGCCGTTCTCCTCGTAGCAGTAGGAGGTACAGGTCTCGATGTGCACCTGGGACTGCTCGCCCGTCTCCATGTGGAGCTTGTAATGGTGGTACTTGGGGTCGCTGACGGCATCCTCGACGGAGGAGTAGCCCAACTTGGCGAGCTTCTCGTCGTCGGTCTTGGCGAGGGTGTGGGCCACGATGTTGTCGGGCTTGCCCTCCTGGACGGGATGCTCGGTGCCCTTCATCGACTCGATGGGGTCGTAGACGACGGGGTACTCCTCGTACTCGACCTTGATCTTCGCCAGGGCGCGGTCGCAGGCGACGGTGTCCTCGGCGACGACGGCAGCGATGTTGTCGCCATAGATACGCACGCGCGAGTCAAGGAGCTTGCGGTCCATGATGTCGCGCTTTTCCTTTTTGGACTCGGCGTACCAGGGGTGTCCTGCCACGGGGTACGGATGGTCGGGCACGTCAAAGCAGGTGTAGACACCCACCACTCCCGGAACCTTCTGAGCTTCGCTGATGTCGATGGACTTCACGACGCCGTTGCCGATGGTCGAATGCAGGATTCGAGCCTCCAGGCAGGGCTTCGGGCAGAGGTCGTCCGTGTACATGGCACGTCCGGTGACCTTGTCGTACGCGTCGACGCGCACCAGAGGCCTGCCGACCTCCTTCAACTTCTCCATGGTTCACCCCTTCGCTTGGTCTCCCACGCAACCGGGCGTTCCCTCCCTGCCCGGCTTCCCTCTCTCCGCGCTCCCCAGACTTCGAGGGGCGTAACTTCCTATGCTACAAAAGCCAGGTTCCGGCGCTGCCGTGTTCCTGACCAGAAGTGCCGAAGCTCGCGTTGGGATGTCGTGGGCGCAACCCTCCCCTGCGTCCGTCCCCCCTGCCTCCAAGGTGACGTTTACTGCCGCAAATCAGCCATTGTTTAGCCCTCTCCCACCTCGTTAGCTATATCCATGCTATCAGTGCACGCGCCTTACGATTTTACTCGGCTACCGCATACGGTACGAAAGGCACGGCAAATGGCAAAAAGTTTGTTTGCCTACCAATTTTTTCGTTATGTTTTTTTATATATAACGAACTGGGAGCTGACCAGTGTTCTTTGCATTTGTTTAGTCATTTGAGAGCAGCGCTCATACGGGGACGGCGGCACCACAGAGGGATGCCGCCGTCCTGCACCTTGCTTGGCGTGCCCTTAGAGGGTGGACCTCACCGCGTCAATCTCGGCGTCAGTGAGGAAGTTGCCGGCCGATATGAGCTCGACCTGCTCCCTGATCTTCTCCTGGACGTCGGCCGGGACCTTGTCCGAGAACTTGCCCAGCGAGATGCCGCCGTTGGACATGTCCGCCGAGATGGTCTTGCCCGATCCGAACTCGCCCTTCTCGATCTCGTCCATGGCCTGGTCGATCTTCCAGTCGATGACGGTGGAGGTGATGACCGTGGCCTGGCCCTCCCCCGCGATGTCGATGGGCTGGGCGATGTCGAAGTGGGTGTCGGCCCCCGCCTCCTCCAGCGCCTGGCGGGCACCATTGTCGACCGCCGAGGC
>ERZ773069.1980-NODE-1980-length-11118-cov-3.942059_pt1 | contig 11118 bp, 10 predicted proteins | sample MGYA00580619_ERZ773069 | MGnify/ENA primary metagenome ERZ773069 (study PRJEB29015, sample SAMEA2738007) | human oral metagenome | biome: human oral; feature: human-associated habitat; material: dental | place: China | collected 2108 ...
CTCCTATCGGCGTTCTTAGACTAAATCCCATAGACTTACATCAGTGGAAGTTACTTTGTGAATTTACGACGACGTTTCAGAAGGCGCACGGCTCACAACTTACGCATCTCGTTCCACGACAAATACTTCGCCTGCTTTTTCCATGCGCCCCGTCATTCTGCCGCCCACCGAAAGATGGTCGTACATCAGATCGATCATCTCCTGCGGATCTTCATATCGACAAAGCGGCTCACCCAAGATGATATAATCATACGTTCGTCCGTGCAGCGTCTTGGCAAAATCAGACCGTGACCGACAAAAAACTTCCTGATCGCAAACCGTCTGAAGATCCTGCCAGTATTTTGCATCCTGCACGAGAGCGGAAAGCTTTACTTGATCGAACCCAACGCCCCGAAGCCCATTTTTGAAATGCAGCAAATCGGCACCGCAGCGTATATCGATCCCGAGAATCCGATGTTCCCTGCGCATGGGGACAAACGACAGGCACCGATCTCGAAGTTCCGCATCTAGACGCGTATCCACCCACGCATCGATGCCAAAATATTTGCGCTGGAAAATCTCACGTCCTGTCTGCATATCCAACCGATAATCTTCTCCTGTCATCGTGCTTCCTTCTGCGTGATAAACAAAGGTATAGCGGCAAATCATCAAACGATAGCCCAAACGACGATAGGTAAAGGACAAATCATCATCAGAAAAATTATAATAAAACGCATGATCCAACTCATACAACTTTCGCAAAGCGGAGCGAAGCAGCGATGTCGTCGGAATGACTCGCAAAGTTTCCTCCCACTTTCTAGGATTGCTGACATTATAGGCGGCCGCCGCTTCCTGCATTTCTTCATAGTTGGAAAACGGCAAGGTGATCTGCTGATGATTGCTGGTATAGTTGGCAACGGGAACCACCATGCCGATGCGCGGATCGGATTCCATGCAAGTCACAAGGTTTTTGAGCCAATTCTTCGTGACAATGACATCATTTGGAATGAAGGAAAAGTATCTCCCACGGATAAATGTACCACCCGCTGCATTTTTTGCCGCAATGTATCCAGCTAAAGCTCCGCGATTTTCCGTCACATGAAAAATGCGCTTCTTCCCATACGGTATACTGCGAAAAAACTCTAACGTTCCATCCGTCGAACCGTTATCAATCAGAATCAACTCATAATCCACATTTTGTGTATAGGTAAGAATGGCATGGATTGCGAGCTTTGTCCGATCTTCCAGATGATTGTACGCTTGGAAGCAGATCGTCACAAGCGGCGGTTTTTGACCCACGCAAAAATTTGCGACGATTTCACGCCGCGTAAAGGCGTTTTTCTGGCGAATCTCGGAATTTTCTCCTTCTGGCTGAACCTCAATCACTTCTCCATCATAGAATCCCATCGCTTTTCCTCCAGTTCACTCTGATCATGCCACGATTCGACAGTGCGTAAGCTACATGATCTCCTTGTGCCTGCGCTGCCAGCCCGGCAGAAGCCTGCCCGTGCTCCACGGCTCCATGACCTCGCGGCTGCGGTAAGGCCGTGCGCCCCAGCGTGCGGGAATCTTCTTGCCGAGCAGCTTTTCCAGACGCGCGGCGATTTCCCGAAGCGATAGCGCCGTCCCTGCACTCACGGCGTACTCGCCGCAGATGTCCGCTCTGTCCGCTGCAAGATACTCCGCCGCGAGCCGAAAAGCTTCGGCGACGTCATCGACATGGACGAGATCGAGCTTCTGCTCGCCGGGCGAAAGAGCGAGCTCTTCGCCCGTCTTTGCCGCCTCCTCTAAGAGCGCGAGAATCTTGCGCCGCGTATCGCCCTCGCCATAGGTGTCGAAAAGTTTCAAGCCGACGGCATGAAGCCCCGCCGTCTCCTCGTAGTAGCGCAGTATGGCCTCGAAGGCTTCCTTCGTCGCCGCATAGAGGTTGACGGGCGAATATTGCATCCCTTGATAGTGCTGCCAGCTCGTGCCCGCAAAGACGAAGCGGCGCACATCGTTCTTCGCCATCGCTTCCAGCAGCTCCGTGCCGAAGAGGATGTTGCTCGCGACGAGCGCCGGAATGTCCGCACTCTCATGCGCGGCAAGGTAGAGCGAAGCGAGATGGCAGACGACCGTCGGCTCCGCCTCGCACACGATATCCGTGAGCGTGCCGCCCACGTACACATGGAAATCGACACGCCCGCGCACCGCAGCGGAAAGCGCCTCCAAATCCGACGACGGGCGCACGATGGCAGCGACCTCCCAGCCCACCTCGATCATGCGCTGCGCGAGATGCCTGCCGACAAAGCCCGTGACGCCCGTCAAGAGGATGCGCTTCTTCATCGCGCACCGCCCCCCTTTCTCTGCACGATTTCACGCGCCCAGCCGCAAAGCATCTCGTCCTCGGGGAAGATCCGCGCGAAATGGCGCACGGAACTCTTGCTCTCGCCCAAGAGGATTTCCGGCAGCTCCTTCGGCACGCTCCCCTGCGCAAAACCTTCGTGAAGCGGCGGCGGCAGGAAGTTCAAAAATACCTCATGCGGATCTTTTCCCATGCCGGTGAAATCGCACATCGTCTTCTCCATTTTCATGACCGCATCGTAGATGGCGTTCAAATGCGCCGCCGTGCGCCCTACGGAAAAATTCTCCTCGATATAGCGCCGCGCATTTCGCCCGAGCCGCGCACGCTCCTCAGGATGCGCATAGAGACGGCGCAGAGCCTGCTCGAACTCCTCAGGCGTGCGCACCAAGAGTCCCGTTTCGCCGTGACGCACGAGATGTTTTTCCGCACATTGGTCGAGCGCGACGACGGCAAGACCCGCATTCATCGCCTCAAGCAACACATTCTCCGTCGTGCCGAAATGCTGCGGATTGAGCAGATAGGCGAAGACATCCATACGGCGCAGTTCTGCCGCCACATCCGTCACATAGCCCGCAAAGGAAAGCTGCTCGGCAAGACCGAAAGGCGCCGCATCGCGTCGAATCCGCGCCTCGTTCTGCGCATCGCCGACCAGACGAAAAAAAACGCCGCATATGTCCTTGACACGCGCACAGAACCGCACAAAATCGGGATGCAGCTTCGCATAGGAAAGCGTGCCGACGTAGCCGACGGAAAATCCCGCGTGCGCCTCATGATGCGGCTCCTCTGCCGAAAAGTCGCCGACGCTGTTGACCATCGCGGCGTGCTCCTTCGCCCAAGTGTGCTGCGCCGCGTCCCAGAAAGGATTCTCATACGAATATGCCGACGTGAATACGAAGCGCTGCGGCACGCGCAGGAATGCGGGCGGCAGCCAAGGATAGAACGCGCCCGAAACGTGCGCCCAGAGGACGAGCCGCGCGGGCACGGGCGGCAGTTCCAGCAAGAAGCGCACCATGCGCGGGTGATGCCACCACTCCAACTGCACGATGTCCGCACGCGCCATCGTCTCGGCGATCTTCGCCGCATCCTGCTCGACGTGTGCGGCGACGCCCGCCTCGGCAAGAAGATCGAAGAAATTGCGCTTCTCTGGCTCTTCGAGCAGCAGAAGCTCGTGGCGATCCCCGCCCTCGGCAGCAAAGGCGGCAAGAAGCCCCGAAAGCACCTTGCCGACGCCGCCGCCCATGTGCGTCGTGATATGAAGCACCTCGCGCATCGTCATCCCCCTCGTACATCCAAACGATCAAAGCATCAAAACGGACTCGAAAAATCTGCCAAAGAAACGAACCCCTGATCGCGCTCCGACAGAAGCGGCGAGGAAACGCCCCAGTCGATACCCGCCGTATCCCAGCGTATGCCCGCATCACACGCGGGCGCATAGACGCTCGTCACCTTGTACATCATGACGGCTTCATCGCTCAAAGTCAAAAAGCCATGCGCCATGCCGCGCGGAATATAAATCATCTCGCCCGAACCGCCGGACAGCATGAAGCTCTGATACGCACCATACGTTGAGGACGCGCGGCGCAAGTCGAGCACGACATCGAGCACCTTGCCGCTCATGCACCAGACGAGCTTCTCGTGGTCGGCGGGCGGCAATTGGAAGTGGAGACCGCGCAGCACATTCCTCTTGGAAACGGAGAAGTATTCCTCTCGAAACTCCGTCGTCAGTCCCAACTCGCGAAAAGCGCCCTCATGATACACCTTCGTGAAAGAGCCGCGCATATCCTCGCGCACCTTCGTGCGCAGGACATAGCAGCCTGCAAGCCGCGTTTCCTCACGCGTGAAAATCCCTGCTGCCTCCGTCACGTCCAATCCTCCTCAGAAAATGTCTGCTCGAAACTGCACGGACGAAGATCCAAGACCTCCTCGATCGTCATGCCCATACGCTGCTCGAAATCCTCCTTGATCGCGAAGAGCGCCGCCCAGCGCGAGGGGACGTTCGCCGCATCAAGTCCGTAGCGGCGGATGATATCGACGAGCCGCTTCTCCAGGACGACGATGCCCGAAGCGTCGCCCAGGACATCGGCAAGCTGAATCAAGCGGTCATAATCCGTGTAGATGATGCTTGGAAGGTACTCTCGCAAGAAAGCGATATCCTCCTCCGTGCTGTCCCAAACGCCCGTGACCGAACGCGCATCCTGCACAGGAAAGGAATGTGTGAGGCAAATGCGCGCCGCCTCCTCGTAGCCTTCTGCCAAAAGGTAGCGCCAGCCGCAGAAAATGTGATTGATGCGCATCTCACCGAAGCGCCGCCCGATGTCGTGCAAAAAACCATAGGCACATGCAAGATCGCCGTCCATCGCCGGCACACGCGCCGCAATCTTCCCCGCCGCCAGCCCGACATAGTACGAGTGGCGAATCCACAGCTTCGGCGCGCGCCTATGCGCCTCACGCAGATACTCTCGGGCGATTGCCGCCGTCAACTTCCGCTGTCCCGTCATAATGCGTAAAGCACCGTCTCACCGCTCGTCGCGCTGTGCTGACGCAGGAAGAAACGGTAGAACGGATAGCGTTCCATGAGCAGCTCCGGGATGCGCACATAGTCCTCCAAGCTGTGATAGACGCAGACCGCAAGCTTCGGGCGATGCTGCTCGATCGTCTTTGCCGCGCCGAGAAGCGCGTTGTACTCCGCCCCCTCAATATCCATCTTGAGAAGCGTGCACGCTGCGCCCTGCAGCACATCGTCAAGCGGACGCGCCGCGATGCCCGCCGCCTCTTCGTGCGCATCCGCGCCCGCCAGCCGCGAAGCTGACGGCGTCGCGGCGTTGCTTTGAAATACGAGCCGCTCATCCTTATCCCACAGCGCACACGGATGAATGCGCACATCGTCCCTGCCCTCGTATTTCTTCAATAGATACGCATAGTTCTCCGCATCCGGCTCAAATCCATGGACAAATATATCCCCCCCGTGGATCGCACGGTCGATTTCCTCGCCATGGCACACTCCCGCATCGACAAAGACCTCCCCTCGCGCAAGTTCACCGATAACATCGTTGCCGAAGTATTGGTTCGGCTCATAGAGCGAAAAATCTACAGGCCTGCCGCTCTTCATGTTCGCGATAAGCGAGCGATAAATATGACGTGACTTCTCGTCAGAGAACTTCTGCGCGATCTTCTCGATTCGGGCGTGTTCCGCAGAAAAATAGCATGCGGCGTCAAGCTGTACGGCGGAATAGACCGCCGCCTTGACCATCCTGCGCTCCAACAAAGAGAGGATTTCGAGCAGGAAGATGCCCGTCGCGCCGATGACGACGGACAGCCGCCCGCCCTTGGCGTATATATCCTCACTGTGCTGATAGAACGTCTCGGGCGCGGCGACCTCGATGCCTGCGATACGGCTGCCGTGCTTCGCCGCGTTGCTGTCCACCCAGAAGATCGGCTTCTTGCCCTCGGGCGCACAGTACGTCCGATAAAATGCCTGAGCTACACGCCCCGTGCCCCAGATGACGTATGGCGCAGTAAAAAGCTCCAGCTTGCTGCACTTCTTGCATGGCTCTACAAAACTCCAAGCGCTTGTACGCATAGATTTCTCCTTCATAAGGCTGATTTCCTATTGCAGAACGCTTCCAATAGGCGCTCCGCCTCCCCATCAAGCACATCCTCCTCAAACATCGCATAGCGATACTGTCTGCACTTCGCGCACGTCGTATACGCGGACTTTTCGCCGCGAAGCTGGGCTTCGAGGAAGGCTCGCAAGCGTTCGCCCTGCCAGATTGCGCGCACAGATTCTTTCGCAACGTCGCCCAATATCGCCGCCGTTTCCATGGCGCAGCATGGAACCATCTTGCCGTCGGGATTGAACTGCATCATGTAGAAGGGCTGCGGGCAGACCTCCGCCATGCGCACGGCGGCGCCGTTCTGCGTCACATCCGCGAGCGCGTGCCCCGCGAGCTTTTCGTAATCGATCTGCTCGACCGCCGGGATCAGATGCTCGACGGCGATGAAGTCGGCGATGTCGCCGAAAAAGCGCAGGAACTCCGCCTCCTCGCCTTCGGCGAGCGCGCAGTCCATGATCTTCACATAGATCTTCGTATCGCCGCGATGCGCATAGAGCCAGCGAATGTTCTCGACGAGCTTCTGAAAGACGCCCCGCTTTTTCGTATAGGCATACGCATCATCGGAAAGCCCCTGCAGGGAGATGCGAATGCGCCCGAGCCCTGCCTCGACGAGCGCTGCAGAAAGCTCGTGCGTCAGGCGCAGGCCGTTCGTCACGATGTCGAGGGACTCGGCGACGCCCGCCTCCTTCGCGCACGCGACCATCGCGGCGATCTGAGGATGCAGGAGCGGCTCGCCCGTACCTGCAAAGCGCAGCATTTTGAGCGGGCTGGGAAACTCGGCAAGATCGGCGATGAACTTTCGGTAAAGTCCCATGTCAAGCACGGTCTTGGCAGCGATGAAGCCGCGCTCCTCCAACGGCACGGAGTGGATGCAATAGGCGCACGCGAGATTGCACGCATAGACAGGAAATACTTGGATGGAAAACGGCGTATCGAGCGGCAGTCGGTCGGCGAGACGCTGCCTCTTGCCGCCGGGCGTCTGCCCGTCGATGCGCTGCGCCTTCATCGCCATGCCTCCAAACGCTTGAGGATCTCTTCTGCCGCGCCGTCCAGAATATCCTCGGGGTGCGCGACGTCGTTCGGCGCACAGCAGTGCGCGCAGCGCCTGTTTTCCTCGCGCCTGCCTGCAAGCTGCAGGCGCCAGAACTCGCGCAGCTTTTCCCCGCGCCACATGTCCAGGATGCGCTCTTCATGCACATTGCCGAGGACGATCGGCTTGTAGATTGTATCGCACGGCTCCACATCGCCGTTGGGAAATACGCCGAGCATATAGAAGGCGAGCGGACAGACCTTGCGGGTGCCGTCCGTCTTGCCGCCGTAGCGGTCGTACTCGACTTCCATGCCCTGCGTCAGCTCCACGCCGTCGTAGGCGGGCAGCATGTGCTCGATATACATGCGATCCGTCATATCGGAAAAGAGCGCGTAGAACTTCTCGTCCTCGCCCTCGTCGAGCGCCACATCCATGACCTTCAGGAAGAGCTTCGTCTTGCCGCGGTGCGCGTAGAAATAGCGCAGGTTTTCCAAAAACTCCTCGAAGTTCACGCGCGCCTTGCAGATCGTCGCATACTTCTCCGAGGACAGCCCCTGAAGCGACACACGCAGGGTATCGAGCCCCGCGTCGATGAGCGCGTCGGCGAGCGCGTGGTGCAGCAGGGAAGCGTTCGAGATGATCTCAATGCGCTCGGCGACGCCCTTTTCCTTCGCCAGACGCACCATGTCCGCGATGTGGGGATTTAAGAGCGGCTCACCCTGCCCCGTGAGCGAAAGCATCTTGAGCTTCTGCGGAAACTCCGCGAGCTGCTCGATCGTCTTCTCATACGTTTCCATCGTCATGTGCTCGGGCTTGAAGTCGTACTGGCGCTTCATCTCGGCATGGCCGAGCGAGTGACCGCAGTAGGCGCACTTGAAGTTGCAGTACGTCGTCGGAAAGACGAAAGCGCTGTAGGGAGCAGCGAGCGGCACGACATCCGCGAGATGCACGCGCTCCGTCCCGTAGATCGGTTTGATTTCAGACGCCATATCCTTCCTCCTCAGGAAAAGAGCGGCAGGAGTCTTTCTGCATCCGCATCGAGATCCTCCGCCGGATTGTTGATCGCATTGAAGCATGTGCAGCCGCGACACTCGGGCACCTCATCCTTGCGCTTTTGCAGCAGCATGCGCAAAAATGCCCGGCGCTTCGGGCCGTTCCAGATCTCGACGAGCGACTGCTCCTTCGCGTTGCCCATCGACAGCCCCCTGCCCAGTCCGGGCACGGGACAGGGAAACGTATGCCCCTCGCAGCCGATCTGCAGAAAGTAGAAGGACTGCGCGCAGACCTTGCGGTCGAGGTCGAGCTCCTCGCCGTAGAAATTCTTCGAGCCGTCCACGACACCCTTGAGGTCTTCCATCTGCTGCTGCATGACGACGAGATGCTCGATGTAGATGCGATCCGCCATCGGGCTAAAGAGCGAAAGGAAGCGTTCCTGCTCCTCTTTCGTCGGCACGGTCGCGTCGATCGCCTTGATGTAGATCGCCGTATCCTTCTTGTGAGCAAAGAGGTAGCGCAGGTTTTCGAGATACTGCTCGAAGTCGATGCGCACGCCGCACGTCTTCTCATAGCCCGCAGCGTCGAGCCCCTGCACGGAGATGTTGATGTTCGTGATGCCCGCCGCGACGAGTGCATCGCTCTTTTCCGGCGTGAGAAGAAGCCCGTTCGTGATGACTTCGACGCGCCCTGCGATGTCGGCGTCGACGATCTTTTTGACGAACGTCGGCAAAAGCGGATTCGTCAGCGGCTCACCCAGCCCCGAAAAGACGATGCGCTTGACACCGCCCTTCGGGAACTCTTTGAGATCGTGCACGATCTTATCAAAGTACGCCTCATCCATGTGCAGCATGCGGTGCCCGAGCTTCTGAAACTCGCCACCCGCCTCGTCGCGCGTCGAATGGATGCAGTAAAAGCACTTGAAGTTGCAGTATTTCGTCTGCTCGATATATACGGTGAAAGGCTGCGCCAGCGGTATGATGTCCGCAAGCTTCTTCCTCTTCGTGTCATAATTCGGTTTGATTTCTGCCATATTTATTCTCCATCTGCAAAAGCATAGACAACGGTTTCCAATCCCATATATTGATAATTGCGCACATAGAAGCGATAGCCGCTGTAAAACTCGCGCAGCAACAGCGGTATGCGCCAGATATGCGACATGTCGTGGTAAATGCAGATCGCGAGCTGCGGATGATGCTCGCGGATAAGCCTTTCCGCGCCGTGCAGGGCTTCGATCTCCATGCCCTCGATGTCCATCTTGATGAACGTCGGTGCTTCGCCCGCGAACATCGTATCGAGCGATACGCACTGGATGACGTGTGCGCCCGCCGCTTCCCGCTTCACGGCGGACTTGCCCTCCTCTGCCGCGCCGAAGCGGATCTGCTGCGTCGTGCTCGAAACGCCGCACGGCACGATGACCGCACGCGGGATCGCGAGCTCCTCAGCTGCGGCATGGATGCGCGTAACGAGCTCCTGCTGCGGCTCAAACGCAAAGTAGTCGTGCATCTCCCTGCCCGCCGCCGAAAGAGCGCGCAGCGTGTCGCCGTCAAAGGCGCCGCAGTCAACGAAGAAGCGCATGTCCGCCTTCTCCGGCACGTCGTGCGCCGCATACTGCAGGCGCAGCGGCAAAGGATCGGGGAAGATGGAAAAATCACGGCGCAGATACGCCTCGATCTGCGTCATGTAGAAGAAGCGTTCCGCCTCTGTCTGCCAAAGCGCATATGCCGCAAGGACAGCCTCTTCGTCGCCGGCGAAGTCGCGCTCGATGTCGTAGTCACCGATGAAGATGTTGCGGCAGAACGATGCACTGTCAAAACTCCGCCAGTCGAGCTCATGCAGCGCGACGACGAGCGGAAAGCCTGCCGTCTGAAGCACCTCGCGAAGTGCAGGCTCATCCTCCAGGGAAAAAAGCGCCGACAAAATGACGACGCTTTCCTCCTTCGGCACCGCCGCCATTTCCTCCAAAGTCAGGGCATCGACGCCCTGCTCGCGCAGCGCCGCCGCACGGCGGTCGATCAATCCCTTGACAGAAATGCCCGCCTCTTCCAGCGATGCCTTGAGCTTCTTGCCGAGATTTCCTGCTCCGTAGAAAAAGATATCCTTATGCGCAAAAGAAGAAACATCTACGGCACGGCTGTGCCACCTCGCCGACATAGCGCGCCGCAAATCGGCAAATCTCATTCGCTTTCCACCTCACTCATAACGCTCCAGGGAAAAGACCTCGCCGTCCTCTTCCATACGCCCCGCCATCCTGCCGCCGATGGAAAGATGATCTCGCATGATTTCAAGCAGAGCCTTGGGATCTTCGTAGTCGGCAAGCGGCATGCCGAGAATGATATAGTCATAGGTGCGCCCTTCTAAAGCGGCTTCAAGATCTCGCAGAGGCTGACAGAATACCTCACCGCTGCAGATCGTCTTCAGATCGACCCAATACTTCGCATCCTGCACGAAAGCGGAAAGCGTCGCCCTGCCCAAATCATACGCCCGCAGGCAGTTTTTGAAATGCAGCAGATTGGCGCCGCAGCGCACATCTATGCCAAGAATGCGATTATCCTCGCACGGCGTCGAAGAATCCATGCACTTACGGCAAAGCTCATCATCCAGACGCGTATCCGTCCAGGCATCAACGCCAAAGTATTTGCGTCGAAAGGTCTCCCTCCCTTCCCGCAGATCGGTCTGATAGGCCTCCTCCGACATCGCCGTGCCCGGCGCATGGTAGACGAAGGTATCACGACAAAACATCAAGCGATAACCGAGACGGCGATAGGTGAAGGACAGATCATCATCAGCAAAATTATAAAAAAATCCATAATCGGCTTCATACATCTTGCGCAGGGAAGAACGCATCAGCGATGCTGTAGGAATGAGGCGCAGGCGCTCCTCCCACTTTTTCGGATCGCTGACATTGTAGGCAGCCGCGGCCTTCTGCATTTCTCCGTATGTAGAAAATTCCAGCTTCACCTGCTGATAATAGCTTGTATAGTTTGCCGCGGGAACGACCATGCCGATGCGCGGATCAGATTCCATGCACGTGACAAGATTCTTGAGCCAGTCCTTCGTGACGACGACATCGCTCGGAATCGCGGCAAAGTATCTGCCGCGGATGAATTCATTGCCCGCCGCTCCCTTTGCCGCCAGATAACCAAACAAAGCGCCGC
>ERZ773069.1981-NODE-1981-length-11114-cov-11.617235_pt1 | contig 11114 bp, 10 predicted proteins | sample MGYA00580619_ERZ773069 | MGnify/ENA primary metagenome ERZ773069 (study PRJEB29015, sample SAMEA2738007) | human oral metagenome | biome: human oral; feature: human-associated habitat; material: dental | place: China | collected 2108 ...
GAAGAGGCGCGAAGAAAAGAGCGTGAGGCTCGCATCGAAAAGCTCAAGGAGGGCATGGAACGCACAGACTCGGGAGCCTATACATGGTACAGCTATCCCGAGGAAAAGAAGCTCGCAGGAGGTCTCTACGTCCAGCCTCTCCTCGGGCACAGTCGGGACTCGACATTTCGCTGCAACATCCTTTACTACTATTCCATGCACGAAAACAGCATGCGCGGCTGGATCTTCGGCGACCACTTCGCCATCGAGGCAGACGGCGAGCGACGCACTTGGGAGATCGCGGAAAAAAAGCGCCGCGACCATCTCGACAAGGATGTCGAGTTTCTGACGGAACGCTCCCAGATCGCTTTGGGCGAAGAGGGAGCTTTTATCCTTCGCCGCGCGTCAACTGCCCGCGCGGCGCGTTTCATCTACTGGTCGACGGCGGAGGGAAAATCCATCAGCCATACGCTGACGAGCGAGGAGAAGCGACGCCTCAGGAACATGATCGCCCTATACGATTTGTGGCAAGAACCTTAATCTTTATGGTATACTATAGATATATAAATACTATATGAGTATCTTTGGAAGACTCCATCCATCCGGTCTTTTTTGGGAGGAATGCAGCATGAAGGACATCCGAAAGGTTCTGACGATCGCAGGCTCAGATCCGAGCGGCGGCGCAGGCATACAGGCGGACATCAAGACCATCACGGCACACAAGATGTACGCGATGAATATCTCGACGGCACTCACTGTACAGAATACGACGGGAATCCGCGATACCTTCGTCATTCCTCCGGACTTCATCGCGGCGCAGATCGACGCCATCTACGATGACATCCGTCCCGACGCCGTCAAGGTCGGCATGGTGGCAAACGACGCGATCGTGCACACGATTGCCGAGAAACTGCGGGAAAAGGACGCGAAGAACATCGTGCTCGATCCCGTCATCGCCTCGACGAGCGGCTGCGATCTGATCACGAGCGACACGCTCTTCGCGATGGTCGACGAGCTTCTGCCGCTCGTCGACATCGTCACGCCGAATTTGCCCGAGGCTGCAGCCATCACGGGCGTCGCCATCACCGACGAAGATTCCATGCTCAAGGCCGCCAAAGTCCTGACCGAGAGGTTTCCGATCGCCGTGCTCATCAAGGGCGGCCACCTCGTAGAGAGCGCCGACGATCTGCTCTATGCAGACGGCAAGGCGCGTTGGTACAAGCAGACGCGCATCGACAACGAGAATACGCATGGCACGGGCTGTGCGCTCTCGACGGCAATCGCCTGCGGCCTTGCAGCGGGAAAGCCGCTGACCATCGCCGTTGAGGACGCCAAGGCATACATCACGGGCGCCATCCGCGCGGGGCTCAATATCGGCAAGGGGCGCGGCCCTTTGCTTCACATGTGGGAATATATGTAAGGAAGCGCTGAATCTTTTCATTCTTCCGAAAGGAGACGTTTATGGCAGAGCCAAGGGTCGGGCACATCCATTTTCTCAATATCCTGCCGCTCACCTGGAGCTTCGCGCACGGCGGAAATCGAGGGCTGCACCTCGTGCCGGGCGTGCCAGCGGAACTGAACCGCGAACTTCTGGCGGGCAGGCTCGATGTGAGCGGTATATCATCCATCATCTACGCACAGGGCGACGAAAGCCTTGTGATCCTGCCCGACATCTGCGTGCGCACGGACAAGGAGGTCACGAGCATCCTCCTCGTGACGAAAAAGCCCCTTGAGGAAATCAGGGACGACCGCATCATCCTCACGGCGAAATCGGCGACGAGCCACTGCCTCTTGAAGATCATCCTCAAGGAAGGATACGACGCAAGCCCCAACTACTATGTGCGCCACATCGTGCCGCAGAATCCTGTGCCCGACGACGCGGCAGGCTCGCTCTTCATCGGCGACGATGCACTCTGGCTCTACCACCACCGCCGCGAAGACCTCCACTACTACGATCTCGGCGCCGAGTGGCACAAGCTCACGGGACTCGGCATGGTCTATTCTCTTTGGACAGCGAACCGCACCTTCGCGAGGGAATCGCCCGAAAAGCTGCAGCTCGTCTACGAGCGTCTCGTCCGAGGCATGGCGGAAGGAGTCGCCAACAAGTACGCAACGATCGAATCCGTGCGTGAAGAAAAGGACTTCACCTTCCAGCAGCTTGAAGAATACCTGCAGGTCATCCGTTGGGATTTGAAGGACGAGCATCTTGAAGGTCTGGAATTGTTCTATCGAAAGGCGCATGAGTGGAACCTCATCAACCATGTGCCAAAGCTCTGCTTCGCCGATGTAAAGAGAATATAAACTACGCGCACTTAATGAAAGTTACCCAATCAGTCTGCGCCCTTCGGGCTTGACTTCTTGGACTTTCATAGTAAAATCACATACATGGGAAAAGGCTGTGCAAAAGTCGATGGCTTCGACTTATGCACAGCCTTTTCCTTTTTTGTAGATTACATCACTTCGGCTTGTTGACGATCTCGTCGATCTTCCAGACCGATCCATGCCTGGTGAGAACGGCTCTGCCGTTGAAATAGCGCGTGCCGCCGGGGTTGTCGACTGCACGCAGCGTATAGGTCACGGCGACACGATCCTGCGTGGCGCTCTGCACTTCGACGTTGAGCGGCGTGCTGCTGACCGTCGTATTGAAGCCCGGCGCCCATCCCTCGTAGGTCATTTGCGACTGCATCTCAGAACCCAATGTATTGTAAGCGGCGCGCAGATTGCGATTCGTGATATTGCGATGAAAGTTTTCGAATGTCCGCACGGCATCCTGCGAACCGGAGGACGCGGGCGCAGGATTCGGAGCGGCCGGCGTCTGTGCCTTCGTCTTGGCAGAAGAAGAATTCGACAGGGCGCCCTTCTTCGCCTTGGACAATGCCTGATCGTTCGCGGAAGAGCCGAGTGCATCCTGCAGCTGATTGATGGAAGACTTGGCGGCCGTTGCAGATATAATGTCCTGATCCTTCAGCGCAGGCAGATTCGTGACGGAATAGAGAGAAAATCCGCCAATGCCCAGAAGCGCGAGAAGGGCGATGAGTCCCAATCCGAAGACACTAAATTGAAGCGGCGATCCCTTGCGGCAGAAAAAGCCGCCGATCAAGCAGCCCAAGAAAACAAGCGTGAGTACGACAGCGATGCCAATCGTGATGTAGATATGCGTCATATTCCAGATGAGAAACGTCGCCTGTATGGACTTGTCGCCTCCATTCATCAAGGTAGAAGCGAGATCCCAGACCAAGGTCGTTCCGCCGTCCGTGACCTTGTCCGCATTGTGACTCTCAGGTGCATAGGGAATAGACAGGGAAACGTCGGCACGCACGGAAGAGAGCATCGCCTGCATCATGGCGCGCTCATCCTGATCCATATTTGCCTGCGTGTCCTTCTTTCCTTCAAAGAGCACATCGACCGCATAGGTATCGTAGAGCCAGCCCTTCTTTTGCTGCACGCCCTTCGCCTTGCCCTCAACGGTCTTGAACATATTGCCATCGGCCTTCGCCATCTCGTCGATCGTCTTGTAATGCGTCGTTTCCTCGATCCCGGACATATTGCCGTCCTGAACGTCCTTGAGCGAAGCGTTCGGATGATTCTTCTTTGCCGATTCACGCGCTTCTTGGATCTGCTCTGCAAGAAGAGGTACGCCGACCATCGTGTTTTTTATATCCACGCTGCCATCCTTGTGGATGGCGGTATCGCTGCTGATGCGAAAGCAGCCGCTCGCCATGACGGAGATGACGAGGAGAAGAAGAATGAAAAATTTCTTTTTGTGAAACATGACGCGCCTCCTTTATATTGACGAAATATCCTAAATTTTTGTATTCGTCGCAAAAGGAAAAAATCCTATCGTCTCCTGCGCCAAATCGTATAGAAGAGGACGGCGAGGACGAGGACGGCAGGGCAGAGGAGGCCGTAGAGCGCCGCATAGCCGAAATTCGCGGCGACGAGTCCCAAGGTCGCGGCAGCAAGGCCGACGCTGATGTCGAGCGCCCAGAAGTAGGTCGCCGTCGCAAGTCCTGCACGCGCGGGCGCGACGCTCGCGACGGCGAGCGTCTGCAAGGCGGGGCTTGCAGCGCCGAAGCCCGCGCCTAGAATCGCGGCGGAAGCGAGAAAGGCCGCAGACGACTCGGCTGCGGCAAAGCACAGGAAACCGAGGAAGAAGAGGAGAAGTCCCGGATAAACCGTATAGTCGGCGCCGCGCTGATCGAAGATGCGGCCGATGAAGGGGCGCGTCACGACGATGATGAGCGCGAATATGGCAAAGAAGGCGCTGACGTCCTCTTCCATGCCGAGCGTGCGCGCATAGAGCGGGATGAAGGTCAGGACGCCGCCGTAAGCGAAGAACATGAGTCCGCCAATGAGAGCCGCAGGAAGCGCCTGCCGCTCGACGAGGGAGAATCCCCGGCCTTTTTTCTCTTTTGGCACAACGATCTCATCGGGGAGCTTCCTGCGGTTTGCGAGCCAGAGCGTGAAAAGGGCGCTCGCCGCAAGGAAGACGAAGAGCGCCATCATGCCGAAGGAGCGTATGATAAGGAGGCCGGTAAGAGGCCCGACGACCATCGCGAGATTCGTCGAGAGCGCGAAGTAGCCGATGCCCGTTCCCTTCTTCGCCGCGGGAAGGACGAGCGCCGCCAAGGTGGCCGCCGCCGTCGTGCCGAGCGCAAATTCGATGCCCTGCAGAAGGCGCAGCGTGTAGATCGCTTCTTCCGTATGCGCGAAGCAGAAGGCGAGCATGATGGCGAAGAAGGCGAGCGTCGCGCCAAGGAGCAGCCTGCCCTTGTGCAGGCTGTCGATGAGCCGGCCGGCAAACGGGCGCGAGGAGACGGCGCCGATCTGGAAGAAGGTCATGGCAAGCCCCGCTTCCAGCTCGCCGCCCTTCATCTCGTTCATGATGTAGATGGGCAGTCCGACGATGAGGATGTACTGCGCCATGAGGTGAAAAAAGTTCGTGGCGCTCATGCCGATGAATTCCGCCGTCCAGAGCGTTTCCACATTCCTTGCTTTTTCTTCGTTCAATGTCTTGCCTTCTTTATTGTTTCAAGATGTTTAGAAAACACGAATACACCCAGCACCGCCGTCTGCTCAATGCACTTTTTCTTACAAATAGCTCCACGCGAGCACCATGAGCACGCCGGGGACGCCGAAGATTCCTGCAGCGAGCGACGTGAAGATGTTGATCGTCACATGAAAGCCCAGAAGTTTGACGATGGAGAGCAGCACCGCGCCGACAACGCTGTTGACGATGAATTTCTTCAAAAGGCGCAAGGGCAAGTCTAGGAGCTTCGCCGCAATAGAAAGAAGCAGAATGCCGACGGCGAGCGACGCGATGATTTCGAGCATATTAGATTTCCTTTCTGTTTTCGAGCGCCTTGGCGAGCGTGACTTCGTCAGCGTATTCGAGATCGCCGCCGATGGGCAGGCCGTGCGCGATGCGCGTGACCTTGAGTCCTGCGGGCTTCAAGAGCCGCGCGAGGTACATCGCCGTAGCCTCGCCCTCGACCGTGGGATTCGTCGCCATGATGATCTCCTGCACCTCAGCGCCCGCCTCTCCTTCCAGCCGATGCAGAAGCTCCTTCACGCGAAGGTTCTCAGGGCCTACGCCCGAGAGCGGCGAAAGCGAGCCGTGCAGCACATGGTAAAGACCCTTGTAGTCCTTCATGCGCTCGACGGCGGCGACATCCTGCGGCTGCTCGACGACGCAGATCTTCGAGCGGTCGCGCTTTTCCGACGCGCAGATCGCGCATGGATCTTGGTCTGAGAGGTTGCAGCAGACGCTGCAAAAGCCGATCTTCTCCCGCGCTTCGACGATCGCCTCAGCGAGCGCCCGCGCCTTCGCTGCATCCATGTCGAGGACGTGATAAGCAAGACGCACTGCCGTCTTGGAGCCAATGCCCGGCAGTGCGCGAAAGTGTTCAATGAGTTTTGCCAGCGGTGCGATGTACTGCATCTCAGAACATGCCCGGAGGAAGACCGAGGCCGCCCGTGAGCTTGCCCATCTCGCCCGCCATCATGTCGTCGACCTTCTTGACCGACTCGTTGAAGGCGGCCGAGAGGAGATCCTGCAGCATCTCGACATCCTCGGGATCGACGGCGGCGGGATCGATATGAAGCGACTGCACTTCCTTCTCGCCGTTCATGACGATCTTGACGGCGCCGCCGCCCGCCGACACCTCGACGGTCTTCTTCTTCAGCTCCTCCTGCATCTTCTTCATGTCATTTTGAAGCTTCTGCACCTTCTTCATCATGCCCTGCATATTGCCCATGTTTCCCATTCCACCAAACATTGCGTTTCTCCTTTCAAAAGCAGGCGCTTCGCCTGCGCTTTTCCTTCGATTATAGCCGCAAAGCGGCTCTTAGGTCAACTGTTTTCCTCCGGCGGCGGCGCATCGCCATCATCCGGCGGCGGCACGTCATCGGGCACCGGCGCATCATCGGGCAGCGAAATGTCATCAAGCACCGGCGCATCATCGAGCGGCGGCGCGTCCTCGCCTTCTGGCGTCTCGGCCACGGACTTGGCGACTGCCTTTCCGCTCGCGGCGAGGGCGGCGATGCGCTGCTCCTCGGGCAGGTCGACGAGATGTCCGCCGAGGAGCGAAACGGCATTTTGCAGACGACTTCGCTCTTCGGGCGAAAGCTCGTTCTCGTCGATCTCCAGAGGTTTCGGCGAAAGCCCTCGCGGCTCGATCTCATCGAGCGCCGCCAACGGCGGCTTTTTCTTCGGCGCAGGAGGCGGTGCGGCAGGCGGCGAGTCTTGCGCTTCGCACGAGATTGCAAGCGGTGTGCCTGCGATCTCGGCGAGCAATTCTTCGATGATCTTTCGGTAGTCGTCGCGCATTGTGCGCCGCGCGAGCAGGGGACTTGAAAAATGCAGGCGAAACGTGCCCGCGCCGCTTGACAAGAAAGATGCGCCCTTGAGGCAAGCGAGAACGGAGATGCGCTGCTTCTCCTGCAGGCGGGAGAGAAGTTCGGCGTAGATTTTCTCTCCCTCGGGATTCGGCACGGCCTGCGCGGCAGGAGCGGAAGAAGCAAGCGGTGCGCTATTGCGTGCCGGCGTGCCGGAAGAAGTCGCTTCGTTCGTGCGACTTGCCGCCCGTCTTCTCGCGGTTGGAAGAGGAGATGCTGCAGGCGCGGCTGCTCTCGCAGGCTGCGCCGAAAGCTGCGCCTTGAGGGCGGCAAGCTCCGCCTCAAGGCGGGCGATGCGCGCCGCTTCAGCGGGGGAGGACACTGCGGGGTGGGAGGGCGCTGGTGCACCTTCTGCACCATCTTCCATATTCTCACGGCAGAGCGAAAGCAGCGCGACCTCAAGCGTGATGCGCGGCTGCGGCGTCCAGCGAAGCTCCGCCATCGCCTCGTGCAGACGCGCGATCATCGCCATGATCTGCGCCTGCGTGAAAAGCGCCTTCTGCTCTTCGAGCGCAGCTCCGGTGTCGTCCGCGAGATTGAGCGCTGCAAGAGCGCCCGCAGCCTCGTAAATCATGAGGCTGCGCAGATGAAGCGTCAATTCCGCCAAGAGCTGCATCGGATCTTTGCCGAGCGCGAGAAGCTCCGCGATCGTTTCCAAGACCTCGCCCTTCGCGCGCTCGCCGATCGACTTCGTCAGGCGATAGATCGGCTCATGTCCGATGAGGCCGAGATTCTCCTCGACGCATGCCGCCGTCAATGTATCGCCGTCCAAGCTCGCGCACTGGTCAAGCAGCGACAGCGCGTCCCTCATGCCGCCGTCCGCCTGCCGCGCGATGAGGCGAAGCGCTTCCTTCTCGCACGGGATCTTCATCTCCTGTGCCACATAGGCGAGCCTCGCTTCGATCTCCTCGACCGTGATGCGCCGAAAGTCGAAGCGCTGGCAGCGCGACTGGATCGTTGCCGGCACCTTGTGCGGCTCTGTCGTCGCGAGGATGAAGACGACATGTGCCGGCGGCTCTTCGAGCGTCTTCAAAAGCGCATTGAATGCCTCCGTCGTCAGCATGTGCACTTCGTCGATGATGTAGACCTTGTAGCGCCCTTCGGCGGGCGTGAACTTCACCTTCTCGCGCAAATCGCGCATCTCGTCGATGCCGCGGTTCGACGCCGCGTCGATCTCAAAGACGTCGAGCGCCGTGCCGTCGGCGATCTTCGTGCAATTTTTGCAGACGCCGCAAGGCTCGGGCGTCGGCCCCTTCTCACAATTCAGCGACTTCGCGAGGATCTTCGCCGTGCTCGTCTTGCCCGTGCCGCGCGGGCCGGAAAAGAGGTAGGCATGGGCGATGCGTCCTGCGGAAATCGCATGGGAAAGCGTCCTCGATACGGCCGTCTGCCCCACGAGATCCTTGAAGCTCCCCGGCCGCCATTGGCGGTAGAGCGCGATGTACGCCATATCGTCCCTCCTTGAACGCATAGAAAACTGCAAACGAATCCATAGAAAAAAGCTGCCGCACCAAGCCGAAACTCCGCACAGCAGCAAATACTCCTTTTCCACTTCGGGGCGCGACCCCCAGGCGCCCTCGCGGCACATGAAGCGATTCGCTTACCGCTGCTTCCTTCCGGACCTGACGGGGTTCACGAGACTCCATTGCGCAAGACCAAGGCGCCGCGCTCCGAACTGGAAAAGGCTTCTCAAAAGAGCAGCATAGAAAACGCCCATTGCGTTCTTTGATTGTAGCATAGACAGGCAGAAGCCGTCAACCGCTGTTCATATCCGATTGTGCCTGTGCGTCCTTACAGAAACCTAGCCAATCGGTCTGCGCCCTTTGGGCTTGACCTCTTGGGGTTTTATAAATAAGCTACACGCACAAAAGAAGAGTTTTCTTCGAGAAAGTCCATTGGTAATATGCTGATAGGCTTACTTGGTTTCAATCTATTGCTTCATAGGCAGAATATCCAGCATAATAACCTTCTTATGTTCTTGGCCAGCTACATACAGATTTGGATTGTCGTCCCGTTCTGTTATCACAATATAGGACATGGGAGCATAGATGTCGGACTTGGAGGATTCTCTCGCCAAGAATAAATGCAAGTACAATTCGTGTTCTTTTTCATGAATAAGAAAGGTAGCCTGAATGCGTGTGCCTCTTGCTCGTTCCGGATAGAATCGAAACACAGCACCGCATTCCATCAGATGTCCAATCAGGGTGAAATGTTCCATGCGATGCTTGGTGCTGGCAAATCCAGCGCGATTCATGCTTTTGAGTCTCTTTATGGTCAATTCTCCAGAACGTATGCGCTCGTAGCCGCTCTTGCCAATATAGCGACGGTTCTTGGTGATGTGCTGGATACCGAGCAAATGGCAGAGTGCTTCTCGGTAGAAGATAACTTGCAGCACCGTACTGTTCGTTAGGGTGTACTGAAAGATCCTATCGCACAAGGTCTGCTCATAATATTGCTGCAACTGCTGCAAATCTTTCATGCCGTTTCGATCCTCCCCATAAAGAAAAGCAGAGAGAACTGCCGAAACAATTCTCTCTACTTCCGAGCAGCGGCGAGTTTCCCTACCCTCGCCGACGGTCAACTCCGCTGTATCTTTATTGTCCCCAAACGGAAGGGATGGCCATAGCCGCTCGTAACAGCCATATATTCTCTTAACCTAAAGATACATGATGGTGTCTTCTCTGTCAAGGATTCTCTTGGGAGAGACTTATTCTGAGTGAGGCTTCACTATCGTCAAACGCTATGGTAATATCGGTAACTCAAACTTCACACATCAAAAACGTTCCACTTGACTTGACAATTCGCCCCTCAAAATCGCCATTTTCTCGACCGCGCTCGTTCTCGGAAACAGGTCGATGTGCTTGTTCCTACTATATAATGCAGCCGCACAGATTTTCCAATCGCCTCAAGACTTCGCTCTGAGGGAATAAGTCAAAATACCCGCGATTTCCCATCAACTCAACTCTATTGCTGCCGGAAGCGATACTTGCCTTTTCCGTGTCCGATCACAGGCTCAATGATCCCGTGCTCTGCCATTTCACGCAGCAAGGCAGTGCATCTTGTCGGCTTCAGATCGAGCACTCTCTGCACATCCGATCTGCCGAATACGATCTCTTTTCCTAAAGCCTCTTGTAATTTGCGAACATGCGAAGCGGTCTTTGCTGTAAAATCCTCTTCAATGTTCACTTTTTTATTTTCAATGTTCGCTTTTTCAGAGTCAATGTTCACTTTTTCCGGTTCTTTAAAAGTGCCGCTGATATGCAATATCCGGTTATGAAGAGGATGCTTCTCGTTCAGCAGGAGATTGCGGAGGAATACTTCAAGGAATTCCGTCGTTTCGTGAATGCCGTTTTTCAGGTCATTGTAATTTGCCCTGACCAGTGAATTACGAAAATACCACGCATTCTCAGCAAAAATATCGTTTGTCACATCAAAGCCCAATGTACGCAGATACTTGATAAAGAATACCGCTGTCGTTCTGGTGTTGCCCTCACCGAAAACATGGATCTGCCACAGTCTTGAAACAAAAAACGCGAGATGATGGAGGATCTCATCCATCGAGAGATTCTTATAGGAGAACTTCTTCTCTTCGGAGAAATCATAATCCAATGTCGCTCGCAGCTCCGTGGCACTGCCGTAGAGCACAGTCGCACCGTTCAGTACCCACTCCTTCTTCGTGATGTTGTAATCCCTGATACGTCCGGCGTGGGAATAGATACCAGTAAACAGCTTCCTGTGAATGGAGATATATTCATTCGGCGTGAAACTAAAGGCACGCTCGGAAAGCAGCGCAGCAATCCGTGCGGAAACCTTGTCTGCTTCCTCAGTACGGTCTGACGCATCACGGGTAGGATTTTCCTCGTAGTAGGTCTGCAAAAGCGCATTTGCCTCTTCAAAAGAAATCTCGCCCTCGATATTCCGGACGGCAGTATGCAACAGATATTCTGATGTCTTCAGCCCGTCAACCGCCTGCAGACCTATGGCCGTATGCCATGCATAGCCTTTATCCCGCTTTGCGGGCTCGGATTCTTTGATATATTCCTTAAATGGATCTTTGTTCACTCCATATCACCTCGCTGTTGTTTTTTGCCCTTGCCATAAATCCACCGCTTCCGCAGGTCTCGTCATCCCTTCATGGCATGAGCCTCCATTGGATGTTTTTTGTTTGACACTTAAAATTATACCAAATGGATGTCGCTCATGCTATTTTATTTGCCAAGACGATAGATATTTCAAGG
>ERZ773069.1983-NODE-1983-length-11110-cov-15.454455_pt1 | contig 11110 bp, 6 predicted proteins | sample MGYA00580619_ERZ773069 | MGnify/ENA primary metagenome ERZ773069 (study PRJEB29015, sample SAMEA2738007) | human oral metagenome | biome: human oral; feature: human-associated habitat; material: dental | place: China | collected 2108 ...
ATATAACTCTGTGGAAACCTCAACCCGACAACAAGATGTGTTACGGCATTCCCTTTGAGGCAACAGGTCGTAACGACTATCGCAACAATCTCATCGATATGTTCAATGTGATTGGTCGACGCCGAAAAAGAAACAACCTGCGTTCTCGAATCCAACAACTCACAGACGAAGAGCTGACCATCATCGTTACATGGGAAGAGTTCACGACAGAAGCCTCATTCATTGCACGCGGGCAAGCCCACATCCAGAAAAACAAGGGAATGGCACTCTACTCTGCGCTTTTGGACATTCTATTCTACAACCGTAGAGATCTTACTGTCGATCTGCTCAAACAGTGGGGTTTTTCGTCATGGCGGTATGCCGATTACACTCGTACCGGAATTACCAATTTCATGACAAAGTTCAAGAACAACGAGACGATTATTGGCGACCTGTCACAATACGATATTGACGATCTCGTTCACTTCGCAGAACCACATGGGCGGGGCTATCTCTATTACCTAGAGAATATGGACGAGGCGTATGCTATCGAATTCCGTGACAGACTTCTCGATATAATGAGAGAGCATCCGACAACGTCGATTGTCGAAGGTACTGTTCAGATCAACGCACCTAGTGAATCGGACATTCGCAAACTGGTATCAATCTTCGCTGCTTCCGATGATGATCCAATCTTCGACTCATCCCTTGGCCCAATCAGCAAATACCGTATGAAATTCAATCGCCACGAAGTCGATATTGCTGAAATGAGACCTCAGATGTTTAGAGCGACTGTGAGTTTCCAAGGAACAGCCGAGAATAATTACCGGTACACAATTGATGATGTCATCAATTGGGCAAAACACCGATTGTTCCGACTACCACTTGATACCAGAAAACCCATTCTCAGTGGGCAACCATTTTGGCTATCGTTCCAATGGCAAGAACATAACAGCAATCAAGAATTGTTGACGAATGGGTGCATCATGTGGAAAAAGCAACCTGATCAAACAAACTTAGAAACAACACATATCGAGATCAATGGATCACGCATCCTCCAATGACTTCCACATGAACAAAGCCCTGGGCACATCACGTACTCAGGGGTTTTTCAAAAAGCCCGACAGAAGAAACACTAAAAAAGGAGAAACAAAATGACCACATACACCGCTGCTGATGTTCGTGAAACATACAAACATAATTCAGACACACTAACTGCCGATCTAACCGACGAACAAGCCACCACAATTGCTTCATTGTGGACCATGATTGAGGAAAACCTTATTAACGCCTATAAAGATAAACTGGGAGACGTTGATGGTAAAAAAGCTCTCAAAGCTCAATTCATCCATACGGCAACCACCGCCGCACGTATAGTTGACGGTACCTTAACGTTTGATGAGCTGATCGAAGAAGAGGAAATCGCCACCGGGAAACTCTATCTTGCATACAATAAAACAGGTGTGGCAATCCTCGCTTCTCAAGTTATGGGCAAAGATGTCAGACCGATGATCCGACGAATCAAAGAGTCCCGATCACGTACCATTGATGCCGTCGAAACCGACTTACCTGACTGATCCACTCACGCATACACAAAACCCCTGGGCACATCACGTGCTCAGGGGTTTTGTTCTCACGATCGTACGACTACTCACTCGACTCATTTGTCAAAGATCGATTCAACGTCGACGAAGCCGAAAACTTCAGCACGTCGTAACCAGGCACCGCACCCGTACCCGACTTGGTGAACTGTACAGTGTGACCAGCCTTATGCAGCCGGTAGAAACGACCGAATCCCGTTAGCATGACCGATCGACCAGAACGGGTCGTCGTAATGATCTCATCGACGATAGCCGCATAAACGGCTCGCACTGTAGCGCTATCGATACCCGTCCGCTTCGACACGGCCTGTATCAACTTCGTCTTCGTCATACGGGTGTCATCATCCACCCTCACATTCTTCTGTACGTCCTTCTTGAGCGCCATGATCCAACCTCTCATCCTTTCCCCACGTGTAACGGCACGTAGCCGCTTTCTGATTATGTTCGTGTATCAGTCTAACATATCGGAACACACCGATGCTTAACCGACCGATACATAAATATATCCCCAGGGGATAAACCCCTGGGGATATATCAGCAGCACTGCCCGTTAGCCACCGAATTCGTAGCCACCAGACGGTGCTTCCCGTCGAATATCTTCGAGTTCAGGATCGATGTTTCGAGACTGACTCCGAGTCGTCGTGGTCGTCTCTTTCGCCATCGTGCCACGAGCCTCTTCGATGTACGCTGCACGCATCTGCGAGGTGATACCAGCAGCAACGATTTCGTAAGCAGCCATCGTTGCCTTCTGCGCCAGACCAGGCTTTTGCATCTGCTGACGCTCCAGCCGCATCTGACGCTCCTTGGCCCATGCATGACGATCCTCTTCGTTGACACCGAACAGACCGCCGATCGTGTCGTCATCCTTTGGGAAACCCAACATTGGTCACTCAACTCCTTTCATAGAGACGGCTCAAAGCCATCGTTGTCATTAGGTCGATCGTACCCACCCATGTCAAACCCGTCGTCGACATCGTTGAGCTCAAAATCGGTATCAGCGCTAAACGCCGACGTGTCATGAGCGTTGTACTCCTGGTTGTCACGTGCACGGTTATACGCGCTGCGTCGACGCTTTGAGTCTTCCCTCATTCGCTCCGTGTGCGGATCGGCATGAGCGTTGTCATGCCCTGGAGAATCACGCGCATCAGAGTAAAACTCCCCCCGTTGCCACCGGTTGTAGGTCTCTTCAGGCGTCGCTGCGAAGTCTCGCATCTCCGATCGCCACTGAGACCCGTACTGCTGCGCCCAGTGACGCTCGATGTCCGGGTGAGCCTTCGCCACCATGTCCATGGCGTGAACGAACGATGTCGCATAGATGTCTCGCTGCTCATCTCGATCGAAACCATCAAATTCCATGGCATCAAGACCACGACGAGCTCGACAAATCTTCTCACCCATCGCACCAGGAACGCTGTGCACATCCAGGTTCTTGTCCCGAACAGACCAGGCGGAACCGTAGGCAAGCAGCGACTCATTCAGATCCGCAATGTTACCATTCAGCGCTGCACGCTCCATCTCACGAGCCATGCACGTACTCAGAGACAACTCATGCTGCATCTCGTTGTACGGAGGACGGACAGTGAAAGAACCTCCCACAATGGGCTCACCCATGCGAGTGGACCAGATACCAGTCCACGTTCGATGCGGTTCCCCGGTTTGAGCGTCCACCGTCTCCACCATGTCCATATCGACCTCCCCATGAGCGGTCTCAACGAACGCATTCGCCCAGTGGGGCTCATAGCGCATCCGTTGGCCCATGAGCATACGACTGACGGTGTTCACCTTTTCGGGATCCAAGCCATCCTTGTGGACATCATCCCAAAAACGATCCATCAGATGCGCATATCCCTCTTGGACCTCAGCAGGATCCACACCAGGTTGCCGCATCTGGTTGAACATCGCTTCGCTCAGGCCAAGATGCGTCAACGCCGCACTCGCCTCATTGAACGGGATGCGACCATTGCGCTCCTTCGCTTCGATGCGCTCCAGACGACGCTTCAGAGAGGGCGGCAATTCACCACCATGCTTCTCTCGATGTCGATCGGCCTTATCATGCAACTGTTTCGACTGACTGCGTCGACGGGCTTCAGCCATGTCCTCCACAGCCATCCGTGCATCACGAGCGAATGATTTCACCTGTTGGCGGAAGTTGGGAGACAGCATCCACATAGTGACACCCATGCCAACAGATTCGGCCACAGCCGTCATCGATACACCGTCTTTCAACGGTACCAATGCGCTAAGCACCATCATCGACGCATATGCCTTGTGCTTACCCTGAAGATCGTTCATGCGAGAGGCGATGTCAGCCTTTCGCTTCATCGAATTCAGATTCACCTGGCTGAGAGCGTGAAGATACCCATCGGCGTGGTAGCGCATATCAAGCCTCAACTGCTGCGCCCAATCAAGCGCAGGCTTTGGTTCTACTGCCTGGGTGGGCTCGGCAGGTCCAGGCTTCTCATCGAAAATCTGCTCCTTGGTAACAACCATCGTCGCAGTTTCGTCTTGATCCTTCTGCGGACCAACGTCGCCTCCGTAACGAGGCGCTGGAAGTTGGCGAGGTGGACGAGCCATCTTGTCCTCCTTTCTATTGCTTTTTATCTCTCTACAAACGCGTCACAGCTCGAAGCCGTCATCAACGCTTAGGGTTTGCACCTGGGGCTCAGGAGCACCCATGCGACGAGCTGTTGGTGGCACACGCGGCGTCGATCGACCCACGGTGACACCGCTACCAGGAAGCGAAGCCTGGATCGAACCCGATCGCTGAGCCGGAACCTGAGGCCCAGACTGTCCAGACGCAGGCGCAGATGCGAGAGGGCGACCCTTCTCATCACGGCCATGCGAAGCCAGCCAGTCCTTGGCAACATTACCCACCCGCACAGGACCACCCGTGCGAACCTGAGATCCCGGCGTCTTCGGGGGCTGAGGAATAGGAGGCACAGACGGTGCAGGCTGAGCTGCCTGAGTAGACCGAGCAGACCCAACAGTGCGCACAGGCGGTGGAACCGTCGTCACACGAGCACCCTGAGGCAGAGCGAATCGATCGAAGTTCGGAGACACCGAAACAGACGGAGCAGCAGGCGCAGAGCCACGCATCTCCTTCGCAGCCTCACGATAATGAGCGCGTGCATCGTTCAGCTTACGCATCTGATCATACGCATGCGTCAGAGAGTCTCCGCCGAACTCGGTGATGTACTCCTTCTCCACATGCTTGATGGCTTCCATTGCCTCATCGTTGATAAGAACACCAGCCCACGATGCGTCAGAGATGGCAGCACGCAGCTCGTCACCACCAGACTCCACCGCGTACCTCATCTCATCTTCACTCACACCCGATACCGGTTGAGCTTCCATATTCTGAGCGAACAGCCGTGCACCATCACGTAGAAGCGCATTCACATGCGTTTCCTTGTCAGGCGTATTCTTGTTAACAATCGCCATCACCTTATCGGCAAGACTCCCTTTCCACTCATGTGGATCAAGGCCATAGTGCTCCTTGATCTCTTCGTCTGTTGCCTCCGCGTACGGCAACTGCGCAGCATCACGCTGACGCTGATAAATCCGTCCGTAATCAGGCTGATGCACCTTGTTGTATTCATACATCAGAGACTCTGCACCACACGGGATGACGTACTTGTCATCCGCATCCGTAAGAGCCAACAGAGTCTCATCATCGATGAGAACACCGCTGTGCGCTACATAAGAGACAGCATTGCGCATCTGGTCATCATCGCCCAATTCTGGGTGATCCTGCGACTTCTGCGCATAGAACTCCACACCATCACGCAAGAGCGCATTCACATGAGTTTCCTTCCAAGGATCATCCTTGTCAATGATCGTTGCTACCCTATCGGACAACGACCCCACCCACTCGTGCGAATCGAGACCATAACGCCCCTCGATGTTGCCATCGGCTGGGCCTTCGTACCATATCGTCGACATGACCATCTTCCTTTCATTTAGTTGCATTCGACTCGTATACCAGTATATCGCACTATTGCAACGATAACATGGCAAAACGATGAAGTAGACCCCGCTTTCAAGCAAGACCTACCCCATCACATAATCACGTCAGCGTCACAACTCGAACCCGTCATCAACATTCGGAGTCTGCACCTGTGACTCAACAACACCCATACGACGGGCAGTCTGCGGAACATGAGGTGCCGCTCGACTCACCTTGATACCACTGCCTGGAAGCACAGCCTGAATAGAACCAGTTCGCTGAGTGGACACAGCGGACATAGAAAGGGCAGACGGGATAGAAGACGCAGACCGCACAGGCGGCGGAACCGTCGTCACACGTGAACCCTGAGGCGGGGCGAAACGATCAAACTCTGGATTTGAAATCGCTGGGGTATTCGCAGCACCTCGCATCGCTTGCGCACTCTCACGGAAATGAGCTCGCGCATCATTAAGTTTATACAGCTCATCGTATGCATGCGTCAGAGAATCAAAACCGAAATCAAAACTCCAATATGAAAGATAACGCTTTTCCACACGTTTGATAGCATCCATCGCTTCATCGTTAATAAGAATGCCGCCCAAGGACGCTTCGGACATAGCAGCACGCAAATCATCACCGTTGACAGACATTACCTTCTTAAAGGTAGTTTCATCATTATGGGCATTCATTTCCGCATATTTGGCATTCTTCATAAATGATTTTGCCGCATCACGCAACAACGCATTCACATGCGTTTCCTTCTCGGGCGTATTTTTACCAATAATCGCTGTCACCTTATCGGCCAATGTTCCTGTCCACTCATGTGGATCAAGACCATACCGCTCGGTTGGTGCATCCAACTCTTCATGTGGATCAAGACCATGGTATCGCCTGATCCCAGCATCGGTATACTCCTTGATTTTCTGATCGTAATAAAGTGTCATGACACCCTTCCTTTCCATCATCGCCACGTGTTTGGCTCGTATACCAGTATATCGCACCATTGCAACGTATACAGACAAAGAAGCAGGCCCCGCCCATCAGGCGAGACCTGCTTCTTCCTGGCTTCAGCGCACCGTCACACAGTGATCACAGCTCGAAACCGTCATCGACAGACGCATCTGCCTCATTGTCGTCCTGTGTCGTCAGACCGTAACGCTCAGCTGCACTGGTACCCGTATGCGAGCGCACCGGAACAGCCCACGATGTCGACTTGCGTCGACCGATCTTCTCATCACGATCCACGCGAGCCACAGTGTCTTCCATGGCGATCACCGGTGCCTCGGCCTGCGTCTCCACATCAGCCTCCATCACCTCACGCACACGAGCTGGTGCAAACGTAGCATTCCACTGACCCTCGAACAAGTTTGCCCGAGTCTCAGCCAGAGCTTGCATCGTGGTGAAGTCACCACCGTATGCCAGACGATCCATCGGAGAAGCGAGTTGTTCAATAACCTTCTCGTCTTCCAGATTCACCATCACTCCGTTGCTATCGCTGAGCGCACCCGCAACCTTCGTGATGTTGTCGCTGTTCACAGCCACCCCCAGACCATCATCCCCGTAGAACTGCGAGAACACAGCGACCCACTGATCCTTGGTGGCCTGAACAGGCTTATGATCGTCATCCGTCACAGTGTTCCACACACCGTTGGAATCCTGAGCAATCAGCTGACCACGCCACAGGCTTCGGGCCGGACCCATCAGCAACTCATAGCGATGATGAGCATCCACCGGGTCGTGCTTGGCCTGCAAAATACTCTGCGTCACCGGGTAGGTCAGCTCCAACACAGCCTTGAGCTCATCGTTACGAAGAGCTCGCACACCACGCTGCGAGAACGTACCGGCAACACCGGTACCAAACGACTTCACAGCCGTCGCAAACATGGTGCCCTGCTGTTCCTCACGAGTCACACACGTGGTCCTCAGATCCACCTGGTTCTCGGGGTCATAGCCGATGTACCGAGCGTAATCCAGCATCTTCTTGGGCGAACCCTTTGCGCCGGTCTCGATACATGCAGCCTCCACAGACTTCATGTGCTCCTGAATGGAACCAAACGACAGCACAGCCTCACCGTACTGATTCTTGAGCGCATCACGGTACATATAGGATGCCAAATCCACGACATCACGACCCGCCTCCAGGAACTGCTCGCGAGTAGCATCCCCTTCAGTCAGATCGTAGTACGCATCATTGGCGCGCTGATGAACCTCATCCATCGCATCCGCATGACGAGAATCATAGTGCTGCGACACCTTCACATCGAGCGCGTTGTGCATCGCCAGAGGGTAACGACCCTCGTCATCCATACCCTGGCCAAGGTCAATGAGGTTAGCCTCAACAGTCAGGCGCTCCAGCGCTTGCTCATGTGCCGGACCATCGCCCAACTTCACGACGGCAACCGAGTCACCGTCGAAGTCACCGTCGAAGCACTTGACCATGTTTGGATTCACACTCACACCCGTGAGGCGATCATCGATCGCAACACGCATGTAACGGACACCCGCATCACGCAGAACAGGATCACGCCACACAAGCGCGTAGTCACCATCGCGCAAGTGCAGTTTCTTCGCCAGCTCCGGGCCAACACCAACCTGGTCGATGTCCAGACGAGGATCGCCCGTCCACACAGCAGTAGCCGAGTGCGGCAGACGCGAGGCCATGAGACCTTCCTTGAAGACATTGCGCTTGCCGGTAAACCGGCGACGCATGATGTCTTGCGCGATGCCGTCGTATGCAGTCTGAGCGCGATGCATCGCCTCAGCCATCGTTCGACGAGCATCGGAAAGCTCCTTACCAGTCAGCTCACCAGACGCAGCGCGATCAGCAGCATGCTTGTAGCGCAGCGACCATTCACGGATCGCCAGATAGCGATACGTGTAGTCATGGACCGTTGACGTACCGTCATCCAGATCCTGGCCCGATCGCAGATGCGAACTCAGCACCGGCACACGCCAGGTGGTGTCTGTTGCGTGAGGCGTACGAGCGCCCGTTGGCATCGTCAGCGGGAACGGAATCTCCATGTCACCACCAGCGTCACCAATCAACGAAGCGAAATCGTTACGAACGCGACGCACGTCGAACGATCCACGCTCAGTGAGCGGCACATCGCCCATCTCGATGAGACGGCGCTGCCCACCAACAGCAAGATCATCATGACCATCGCGCAAGGTGCCATCAGGCTCGATGTCCAAACCGCACACCAGAGCCATCTCACGCAGCTGTGCCAACGCTTGTAGGTTGCCACCGTACATCTGCTCCAGCACCTTATCGCAGCCCTGGGACTGCAACGCCCACGCAAGCTGAGACGACGCCTTACGGCCCTGGCCAGCCCGAATCGCGGCTTCGTCATACGCAGCAGTCTTCGCATCGACCGTCATATGGGTACCGATGAACGACACCTTACCCATACCGGCCTCAACAGTCGTACCGTTGGGCAAGCGAAGCGGCGCAGTCTCCTGCATCGCCTCACGAGCAGAACCACCATTGAAACGAGACACAGCGCTGAACGGTGCCATGACGACATCCAGACCCGGATTTTCCCGGAAGAGCGTCATCATGTCGGTCGATCCATGCAGCTCTTCGATCTCATCAGGAGACAGATCGGCATTGCGATCAACAATGAGCGAGATGACACCCTTGTTGCCGTGCATGTCAGAGATCTTGTCGCCAACGATGAGATCACGCATCTGACCATCAGTACCACGAACGCGGTACTGCTTGGCAAAGTCAGCCGAGACAACGATGGAGTCCTCCATCGTCCAACCACCAGCAGTCATGAACGCCGTGCCCACAGGCTTCGTCACAGACGATGCGTTCATGAGATTGGAGGTCGTCATCTGCTGACGATCAAACGGGTCATAGCTCATGAGCTGAGCCTGCTCAGTCAACATAAGGGGTGCACGATCGTCCTTACTTGAACGCACGATCGAACCGTCAGGGTTCACCTGTGCGCCAGAGACCAGATACCGAGTCACGCCCTGGTTCACACCGCCCGATGTCATGATCGGATCGAAGTAGCCATCAGCTTCTTCGCTGAGCAGTGACATGTTGCGTCCACCAGTCAACACCCATGGATCCATGGTCGTGTCGTTGGCCGGATCTCCGCCGATGCCCTGTTCCCGTGCACGCGATGCGCGGAAGTCAGCGTCGATCGTCGACCCATCACGCAACGCGTTCGGGTAACGCACACGACGCGCTTCGGTCGCAAGAATGGCATCAAGAATCTTCCGATCCATGCCCTCTTCGAGAGCTCGCTCGTAGTGATCCGCGCGGTGACGCGTATCCGACAGACGACGATACACGCTATTCAGCGACGCAGGTTCACCAACGCGAGAACGACCAGATAGCACATCAGCCTGAACTCGATAACGAATCGCGTCACTCATCTGCTGCTCGTAACCGATCAGCCGGGTGCGCTCTTCGAGGGACTTGTTCTCTCCAGGCTTCTGTGCCACCACACGGGCATCAAAACCAGGCACGATCATCAGATCGTTACCGGAATTGAACCGGGTGATGATCTCGCCGTTCTCGCCGCGAGCAAAGATTTGTCCGATCGTACCGCTCACGGGCTCTTCCTTACCTGTCTGCGAGCGCATGATGGAACCCGTCCACTCCACAACGCCGTTGGCGTCGACGCGGATAGAACCAGGCGTCACAGCGCAGGACTCCAGCGTATCCGACACGACCTGAAGCATCGACTGAGTAAACTCATCCTCCACGACATCCATCGGCAACGCCGTGGACTCATCGAAGGTGATCAGTCGATCGCGGAACGTGTTGGAGTAGAACGACTCTCCGACGATTTTCTCCTGAGGCATACCAACGCCGCGCATAGCAGCCACGAGATCATCGTTGTTGCGCCACTGGCCGTGTTCACTCGTCATATAGCGAGCGACACGCACCGGATCGAACACGAAGTCATCAGAGTCGATAAGCTCATCGATACCGATCTGGGTATCGAGAAGATCCCGAAGATGGGCACGAACGCGCTCTTCAGGAGTACCCGTGTACGCCACGGAACCAGCCAACATGTCGTGAACACCCGACAGATCGCTCTCTTGATCCATGTCGTCAAGCAGACCCGTCGCCTCAGCGTACTCAGCACGAGTAGCCTCAGGCTTCAGCAACGTCGTCTCAGCACCACGAAGCACATCCCAGTACGCGCGGCCAACCGCCGCAAGATCAGGATCACCAGACAGCATAGGGATGTACGTACCCTCACGGGCAGCATCCTCGTGATCGCGGAACTGCTGGATCAGACCATCGACATCGAGCTGCTCAATCACATTGTGACGAGCGCTGTGCACAGCACCGGTAATGAAACCGGATGCCTGTTCACGACCTTCGGGCGTATCGGCAAAGAACCGCGAAGACGCAGAACGCTCCTTCATCTGACGACGAATCACGATCTGCTCACCATCCATGCCAGGCATGTCCTTGTACGCACTCGTCAGTGTTCCAGTGGAAAGATACGACTCTTGAACCGTCTTACCGTTACGAGCCTGACGCTCGCCCACTCGGCCCACGAGACCCTTGCCGTCTTTGCGCTCCACCGGTCGACCCAGCGCAACGCGCACGAGATCG
>ERZ773069.1984-NODE-1984-length-11108-cov-25.776441_pt1 | contig 11108 bp, 10 predicted proteins | sample MGYA00580619_ERZ773069 | MGnify/ENA primary metagenome ERZ773069 (study PRJEB29015, sample SAMEA2738007) | human oral metagenome | biome: human oral; feature: human-associated habitat; material: dental | place: China | collected 2108 ...
TTTTACGAGAATAAGAACAACTTTTTACGAGAATAAGAACAACTTTTTACGAGAATAAGAACAACTTTTTACGAGAATAAGAACAACTTTTTACGAGAATAAGAACAACTTTTTACGAGAATAAGAACAACTTTTTACGAGAATAAGAACAACTTTTTACGAGAAATTTAAGCGTTATGTAAACATCTTTTTAAAATTAGTTGTTTTAAATCTATTTTTTGTGCTATAATATTTATGTTTAGGAGGCAATTTATGAAAAAATTTGAGATAACTAAATATCATAATGATTTTAACAGGGTAGGGTTAAGAGGTTTTACAGCTGAAGAGCTGGATTTGCTAATGACGATACTTCATAGAGCAAAAAATAAAGAGACAGAAGAAGTTAAATTTTCTTATCATGAATTAAAAGAACTCATAAAATCTGAAAAAAATCCTACAATAGAGCAGTTTTCAAAATCTATAATGAATATCAATAAAAAATTATTAGCACTGAATTTTACAATTGTAGATGAAGATGAAATTATTCAATTTGCACTTTTTAGGGAGTTTAGGACTAATCTGAAAACTCAAAATTTAATTGTTGCTGTCAGTGAAAGATTTAAATTCCTTCTCAATGATTTTGAACCAGGGCAATGGACAAGATTTGAGCTTGAAGAATTTGTAGACCTGAAATCAAGCTACACAAAGGAATTCTACAGGAGAATGAAGCAGTTCAGGAGTACAGGGATATGGAAAGTAAGCATTGATGATTTTAAAAGGTTGCTGGATATTCCAGTTAACTATCGCATGTGTGATATTGATGTTAAAGTTTTAAAGCCTATAGAAAATGAGCTGAAGAAAAAATATCAGCTTAAAATCAGGAAAGAATATGGGAAGGCAGGATTAAGGGGTAGAAGTAAGGTTACAGGATTTATTTTCACTTTTCTGAAGGAAGAAGTTCCCGGAACAGAAAAAAATAAAAATCCGGAGAAACCAAAAAATTTGAACGGATACATTGGAAGAAAGGTAAGAATGCACGACAGTAAATTTAACAGGTACAATGTGATGAATATCCGTTCAGTTGAAGGAGAAGAGACAGTCTCTGTAGAGCTCCAGAATGTCGATGATGAATATGTTCAAATATTTGCTTTTGATAGCAGAGATCACTTCATAAACTGGTTTGAAAAAAATAAAATATGACAAGAAAAAATAGAGAGGAAGGCTTAAAAATTTACTTTTAAAATTTGTAAATTTGTAGCCTTTTTTTACTTCAAAAATCACCAAAATTTGACCTGAAATTTTTCATCATATTTCATAAAAAATTTCAAGACAAAAACTTTTAAAATTCCTGTTTCAAAGATAAATTTAATCTAATTTTTATAGAAAAACGGAAAAATACAGAATTCAGAAAGCCTTTATTTTAAGGTATTCCAGAGTTTTTTTATTGGCAATTACTCAAAATGGTATTTTTTAATCCTATTCAAAGCCTTTAAAATTAATACATACAGCATATAAAGAAATGCACGCTACGTGTTTGTCAAAAATAAACACCATATTAATTATTTTTTAATTAAATAAATCTGTCATTTTTGAATGAAAAACAAAAAATAATGACTGAATTTTTTACAAATCAGTCGAAAATTATTTCATAATTTTGCTCATAAATTCGCAAATTTTTTCTAAAGAAAAAATCAAAAGGTAAGAAATTTTTTTGTAAAAAAATTTCAATTTTAAATAATAATTTTTCAGTCATTATGTTTTCCTGAAGCAAATTATTTCATTTGATTTTATCAAAAACTGATTATAAAAGTATCTTGATTTTATTCCTATTACTCAAAATGTTTTTCTTTTCGCTCTGCTCATAAGCAAACCACTTTGTCTACATTCTGAGTTAAATTTTTAATTGTAAAAAAACTCCCCTATTAAAGGGGGAGAAAATTTAAAAACAGATTGCTAGTGGCAATATAATATTGGCGAATATTACAAGCGTTAATAACACAACTGCTATTATTTTTTTAACCAGGTCTATCATTTTCCCTCCTTTCTATTGGAGGCGGCAAGTAGTATTATAGCACAAACATAAATTAAAAAAAAATAGATAGTCGCCACTATCTATTTGCCTGATACACCTGGTTTTATAAAACTACAGTAGAGTCTTATTATTAGTTTATTATACCACATCATTTAATTTTTTTGAAGTTCTATGATAGGATTTATTTTTGAAAATGTTGCTTTTATTATAGAAAAATGTAAAAATTCAGGCTCTTTGTCAAGTATGGGGGTGGAAAAAATTCGATAACCTTAAGAGATTCTAAGTTGAATAAGCTTTTTAAGGTTGTCGAATTTTTTTATCCCATAAGATAGCCTTTTTATTACTTTTATCTTGTTATTTTTTCCTTCAACAAATCATTTATTTCAGCTCTTTTCATTTACATCATATTATATTTTTTCAAAAATCAATTTTAATTTAAATATATTATTTTTGAAAAAGAATTTATATTTTCTTGTCTGTGAGAAATAAGAATAATCGTAGAATTATTTAAACATATAGAAAGTAGCTTGTAGAAAGCTTTTAAAGATTTAGAATCCAATGCAGAATTAATTTCATCATAAATTATTAACGGTTTAGGATTTAACATAGAACGAATAATCAATATTTTTTGTTTTTCTCCTCCTGAAAAATTTTTACCGAAATCGCCTGGTTTTTTTTGAAATAAATCATTTTCAGTTTTTATTAAAGTATCCAAATTTAAAATTTTTATCAATTTTTTTATTTTTATTAAATCGAAATCTTTATTAGGATAGATTATATTCTCTAATATTGTTCTATCAAATAAATTCATATTTTGTGAATAATATACTATATCAGTGGAATTTTGTATATATTGATAGTTGTATTTTATTATACCATTTTGATTGATTAATAAATTAGAAATTAATTTTGCTAATGTTGATTTTCCAGTTCCATTATTACCTGATATCAGTATTTTTTCCTTATTTTTTATATTCAAATTTAAATTATTTATAATGAATGTTTCTTTCATATTTTTTTTATCGATATTATATGAAAATGATACATTTTCAAATTTAACGATAGTATCGGAATTCATATTTTCTAAAGGGAAAATATGGTTTTTACAATTTTCATCAAAATATCCTATTTTGTTTAAAGAATATTCCAAACGGTCTTTATGTTCCAGCATTGCTAAGAAGTTCTTTCCAAAATCATTTAAATTGAATATTGAATAAACTAGAATAAAAATAATGGAATTATCAATATTTTTCTTATTGATATTTACTGATAAAATAAAAAGAAAAACTGTTATAAAAGTAATAAAAAACTGCAGTATAAAATGAGAATTATCAATTTTTCTTTGTAATTGAAAATATTTATTTTCTTCATTCAATAATAAATTTTTATAATTTTCATTTTCAAGTTCAATAGTCTGCTTAGAAAAAATAGTATCAATGTTTCTAAAGAAATCTATTGTGAAAGAATTTACAGCAGATGATGAATTTAAAACATCTCTTATTTCCTTTTTATTTCCTGATAAAAAAAATACTGAAATCCAAATATATGTAAGGTATAAAAAAATGTATAAAAATCCTAAAATAATATTGAATTTTGATAATAAAAAAGTGTAAATTAATAAAACTATGATAGATTTTAACATGCTTTGCAGACTTTCATACTGTAAGGATCTAGAAGAAAAAGAAATTTCTTGAATTAAATTTTGAAATTCACCTACATTTATATTTGATAAAAAGCTATAATTTTTGTTTTTATTATTATTCCAAATAACCTGCTTTGAACATTTTCTAATTTTTTGTAATAATTGATTATTCGGATAATTTAAAATAGATATTGATAAAAAGGAAAAAATAAAAAAACATACATATATATAGCTGATTTTATTATTATAATATATTTTAGCAATAAAAAAAGGCTGTAAAGAAAACATAATATAACAGGCTATTAAAAATAATAAATAATAAATAATATATTTTATTCCAATTAAAAAAATCATTTCTTTCAAAAACTTTTTTATTAATTTCATTATTTACCTCAATTTTTTTATCTATTTTTCTAAATCTTTAAATTCAGTAATATTTTTTGCTGGAGAACTTAAAACTCTTTTTAAAATTAATCTCCAAGTTTGAAAATCTGCATCTTTCCATTCACTTTTTTTCTTTACATAGTCTATAATTTCTCTAAAATCTTTTTGTGATATATTTTTTCCATATTCTTTAAATATTAATTCGGAAATAGCTGCTCCACTATATAAATCATCTTTTTGTTGAATTTTATCATTGTAATATTTATGTAATTTAAATTTTTTTGGCTGTTTTTCTTTTATAAATAAATGAATTCGAATCATTTCAATTTTAAATTTATTATTATAGTAAAAAGATACAGGAATGGAATAATAACCACTCGGATTATTCGGCTTTAATTTAAATTCAAATATAAAATTATTTTCTTGTTGGAATTTTGGAGAAATATAATTTTCCAGAGATATAACAGAAACATCTAAATTTATATTTTTTATACTCTTTTTTAAAGAAATTGAAATTTGCATTTTTTCATTTTCAATATAATTACCTATTTCAAAATAATCTATTATCAATTTTTCATTTTCGAAAGAGTTATATGTAGCAGTTGAAAAACATAATAAGACTCCATTCAAAGGAGGTTCACCACCTCCTAATAAAATTTTATTATTAAATATTACTGGAGCACTATATGGTGAGTGTCCAGTAATATTTTTTTCGTAAACAACACCAGTTAATTTATCAATTGAATATAGTGAGCAATCGGCTAATACCAATAAAGTATTTCCAAAAATACTTGGAGGAGAAAAAATTAACCCTTCTTGTGTAGAAATTTCCCATAATTTATTTCCTGATTTTTTTTCTAAACATCCAATAATTCCTAACATAGTTGTATAATAAATTCTATTACCATCCGAAACAGGAAGATGTCTACCGACAAATCCATTTACTTTTTTTCTCCATTTTATAAATCCATTGCTACCATTGATTAAAATTATTTCGTTGTAATAGGAAACTATAACATCTTGTCCTTCAATCCAAAATCCAGATGTATCTGAACTAATAACAAAACTGGCTCCTAATTTTATTTCAAATAATAAATTACCTGTTGCATTAAAAGCAAAAAGAAAAAGACAAGAATCATTCAGTTGCTCATCATATTTAGTTCCTAAAGTCAAATAATGGTCATTTAATTTAGAAATTGTTCCAAATAAAAATGATTTATTAATTTTTATTTTATTTATAATCTCCCCTTTATTATTAATAAAAAATATACTGTTTCCTGAAGAAAAAACTAAATTTTCATCAATGATATTTATAGAACTTCTTATTCGATATTTCGTATGAATTTCCCAAATAAGTTTTCCATTTTCTTTATCAAATGCAGAAATACCATCAAATTCATTTAAAGTTGTAACTAAGTTATTAAAAATAGAAGGTGTTCCATAGCCACCATTAGTAACTTTTATTTCCCAAATAATATCTCCGTTATTAAGATTAAATTTAGTTAATAAATAGCTTTGTTTTATTTCAGAATAATATACAACATATCCTGAAGTTAAGTCATTATAATCGAAAAAAGGAGTTTTTATAAGTCCGTTATATTTAGTACACCATATATTGGACAAGAAGATGTTATTATCAATGGAATTATTAAATAATGATTTTCTATACAAAATAATTTCCTCCTATCAATAAAAAAACAATAAATTTTGCTATAAATATTTATTAAACGGTTTTTGATTTTTGTGTTATCTCTTCTTCATAATTTTGAATACTTTTATTGTTAAATTGAATATTTTCTTCATATTCAAAATCTATTTTATCAGAATATGGATAAGGTCTTTTTCCTTCGATAAAAGTCGATATATTAAATTTAAAATTAATATTGGAATTCAAATTTTTTCCAATAGGAATAATAAGTTCAGCATATTCTCCAACAACCCACTTTCCTTTAATTTCATTTTTATATGTTATTATTTCATTATTTATTTTATAAGTTAATTCAATATTAAAATTTTTAAAATTACTTTGTTTTTCATCAATAATGTATCCTTTTGGTGTATAAAATCCTAGATTTAATTTTAAACTACAGTTTCCTTCAGAGTCAGAAAGTTTTACAACATAAATTTCAGGTAAACATAATGCAGTCGCTTTTGAAAGGGAGCTATTAACACAAACAATAGGAAAAAGCTCATAAGATAATTTCCATATTCCTTTATTTACTCCTTTGGCTGTTTCAGGCCAAGGGTCTAAAACATCAAAAGTTTTTTCATTATCATCAAACCCAATAATCATTACAGAATGAGATTCCATATCTAATTTATAATTATTCTCATCTGTTTTACATGGATAACTTGCACCAGAATGGAGTCTTATTAAAACAGGATGTCCATCTAAAAGAGTTTGCTTACAACTTTCAATAGATCTCAATACCCAAGGTTCATAACTTATAACAGGAGCTAGTCCAGTAGTTTTTTTTATTTTTGTTTTTTCATTTACAAATAATTTTATTTTTTCCATAAAAAGACCTCCTAAAAAGAATTAAATTGAGTGAAAAATGATATGTTGTATTAAAATTATATCATAAAATATAAAAAAATAAAAGTAAAAAAAAAGACAGTATATTGTATTTTTTATTCCCTTTAAAACTCAAAATTTCACCCTTATTTTTAATTTATTTTATTTTTCTGATAATTTACTTGTTTGATGAAAAAAAATGCTTAAAACTGAAATTTAAGCTTTTAAGATATAAGAAAAACTTTTTATTTATTTTGGCTCTATAATATATATATGGAGGTGGAAAAAGAAATAAATAATATACAAAAATATAATATAAATAATGGATTTGTTGAAGGAAAAAATAACAAGATAAAAATAATAAAAAGGCTATCTTATGGGATAAAAAAATTCGACAACCTTAAAAAGCTTATTCAACTTAGAATCTCTTAAGGTTATCGAACTTTTTCCACCCCCATACTTGACAAAGAGCCTTTATTTTCAGAATAAAATATATACGAATAAAATGAGTTTTTGAGTGAAAATGAAAGATATTAATCCCCTGAAAAAAGGGGATTAATCATAGCAAAAGTGTTGCGAATTTTTTTCAAAAAATGAGACACTTGTAAGCGTGCTATCCAGTTTTTTGGTTTTTAAAAACTGGATTTTTCATTTAATAAGCAGGTTTTATTTTGATTTTTTTGCAAGATTCAAGACCTGCTTTCTGAATTCTTCTTCTGTAATTTCTCCATATGCACTTTAATTTCTCCATATGCACTTTTTCTTATAAGTTCAATCTCCTCTTCAGAACATTTTCCGCATGCAAGTTCAACATTGTACACTGCAGAATCAATTCTTTTTTCAGTTTCAGTATTTAATTTTCTCATTGGCCATTCCTCCGATTTTTTATTAATTATAACATTAAAAACTGCAGATTTGACAAGTCATAGATGTAATTTTTATAATGTAGATAAATAGTGAAAGGAGGGAGAATTGAACAAAAAGAAAAAAAATAAAAAGAAAAGAAAACAACAGTTAAAAATATTATTGGTTTTTGCAATAATATTTGGAAGTTTTTTTCTAGCAATTCTAGGAAAAGAAACAGCAGAGTATACATCAATTACAACAACAATTATATTAAACTTCAATAGATTGTTTGATTAAAACAGGGGAAGGCACGTTTACAAGTGTCTCATTTCGGTTCTAGAAATTTACTACACTTTAACCGTGATTAAGCCCCTTAACAATCGGGGCTTAATCACTTTCGCTTTCGCTCAAAAACTCACTTCGTTCGTATATATTTTTAAAAAAATTTCAGGAAAAAAATTTTCCTGAAAAAGCTTTAAAATGCCCATATAAGTTTTTTTTTAATTTAGGGTATTCACATTACCTTTTTTTAAAAAAAATTGCTCTACGGGCTTTTAAATGATTTTTAGAGTTATATGGAAATGGAATCTTTAATATAAAAAAATAAAGGTAACTTATTGATTTTTAGTTGTTTTTAGTATATTTGAAACCATTGATTGAGAAAGTCTATAGATAATTGCAATATCATTTTGTGTATAATTATTATTATTTTTTTTGAAATTAATTATGCTTTTATTTCTTTCTGAAATACTACTAAAATTTGGAAGTTGAATTAGAGTTTCAATACTCATGCCATCTTCTGTAATTTTCTTTATGTAAGTTTCTCCGAAAATAGTTGTTACTATTCCAATTATTTCTCCATTTTCTTTTCTAGTCATATTAAAACTTGTTATATTTTCTTGTTTTAAACCTGGGGTCGTATCTATAAAATTTATTTTCATAAGATTTAAGCTCATTTTTATTTTTTCTCCTTTTTATTATTTTTTTATAATTATAATATTAAACTTGAGAAAGAGGATTTAGAAATAATTCGATTAAGTAGAAATAAAGTAATGCATAATAAAGATATTTCGAGTAGTGAGTTTAACTTAATCAAAAAACTATTAAAAAAACTGACAAAAACATTAGAAAATGAAATTATAAATATAAATGAAGAGAAATATAAAGAAAATGCAAATGTATCAGCTGTTTATACTTCATTAAGAGATGCATTTTCAAATGCCATAGAGACAAGTGAAATTTTCAGTCAATTATATCGAAATTTAAATAATATGAATTTAGGTTTAAAAGAAGTTTTATTATCAGAAAATCAAAAAGAATTATTTATACTTCGTAAAAATCTAGAAGAAAAAATTAAGCAACATAATCAGATTTCAAAAAATATAATGAATAACCTTACAAGTAATTACAATCTTGAGTTAATTTCTCCTATTAGTAGTAATATTAGTAAAATTATTGGTAACTTAGGTGGTACATCAGAAATGTTGAAAAATTTCAAACCTAAATTAAATATTCCAACTAGTCAAATTAATGAATTAATTAAAAATTTAGGAAATAGTTCAGAAATATATAGTAAAGAAATATTAAAAAATAAAGGATATGATGAATAAGTATTTTATTTATATTAAGTAAATGATTAGTTATATCTTTTTGAAAAGCTGTTTTATAAGTGGCAACTATTAACATATGAGTGTTACTCATATGTTATGGTTATTAAAAATTTAACTGTACCTCATTTGTATTGCTAAAGGTGATACATAAGTGTATAATTAAAAGAGATGTACGGAGGTGTTGATTATGACGAGTATAAAGACAGCAACTGTAAATGTAAGAATACAAGAAAATGTTAAAGTAGAAGCGGAAGCGATACTTAAGAAATTGGGTTTAACAAGGGCAACTGCGATAGATTTATTTTATAGACAAATTATTATGCACAATGGCATTCCATTCCCACTTGAAATAAAAAAAGATGCTCCTATAGATAAAAAGAAATAGAAGATTATAAATAAAGAAAAATTATAGAAGAGGAAAATCTATTAAAAAGAGAGGGAATGAAGAGTGGTATTAATTGATAATAGGACAAGTTTTGTCAAAGATGACTTAGTAAAAACTATAGAAAAAGGTAATAAAATTTCAATTGCAGCTGCCTGTTTTTCAATGTATGCATATAATGAGTTGAAAGAACAATTGCAAAATGTGGAAGAATGTAGATTTATATTTACATCTCCTACATTTGTCAAAGATACTCCTGAAAAACAAAAAAGAGAATTTTATATCCCAAAATTAGATAGAGAGAATATTATTTATGGATCAGAATTTGAGGTTAAATTGAGAAATGAATTAACTCAAAAAGCAATCGCAAAAGAATGTGCAGAATGGATAAGAAATAAAGTAAGATTCAAATCTAATGTAACAAAAGATCAAATGGATAGATTTATTGCAATTGAGAAAGAAAATTTAAATTCTGTTTATACTAATATTAATGGATTTACTACTATTGATTTAGGCTGTGAACGAGGAAATAATTTAACTAATTATGTAATAAAACTTGGATCACCAGAATCTAATGCATTTTTAGAAGATTTTGAAGGTATTTGGAAAAATGAAGAGATAACTCAAGATGTTACAGAAGAAGTTATAGAAAAAATTTCGACTGCGTATAAAGAAAATTCACCAGAATTTATCTATTTTATGACGTTGTTTCATGTTTTTAGTGAATTTTTAGAAGATATATCAGAAGATGTATTACCTAATGAAGCTACAGGTTTTAAGAAAAGTAAGGTTTGGAATTTACTTTATGATTTCCAACGTGATGCAGCTTTGGCAATTATTAATAAACTAGAAAAGTATAATGGTTGTATCCTTGCGGATAGTGTAGGGCTAGGGAAAACTTTTACTGCACTTTCAGTAATTAAGTATTACGAGAATAGAAATAAAACAGTATTAGTTTTGTGTCCGAAAAAATTAGCTGAAAACTGGAATACATATAAAGATAATTATATAAACAATCCAATAGCAGAAGATAGATTAAATTATGATGTATTGAATCATACAGACCTTTCAAGATACACGGGATATAGTGGAGATATTAATTTAGAAGAAATATATTGGGAAAACTATGATTTAATAGTAATAGACGAATCACATAATTTTAGAAATAATAACAATAGTAAAGATAATAAAGAAACTAGATATTCAAGATTACTTAATCAAATAATAAAAAAAGGAATAAAAACAAAAGTATTAATGCTTTCTGCAACACCTGTAAATAATAGAATGAATGATTTAAAAAATCAAATTGCTTTTGCAACAGAAGGTAATGATAATGCTCTATCTGCACATGGAATAAAAAGTATAGAGCAAACTTTAAGAAAGGCACAAATGTCTTTTAATAAGTGGAATGAATTACAAGAGGAAAATAAAAATATTGAAAGTTTACTTGAAATGTTGGAAGTGGACTATTTTAAACTTTTAGATATGCTAACTATTGCTAGGTCTAGAAAACATATTCAAAAGTATTATGATACTACTAGTATTGGAAAATTTCCTGAAAGATTAAAACCTATAAATGTAAAGACTGATGTTGATACAAAAAATGATTTTATTAAGCTTTCTGAATTAAATAAACTTATAAAAAGCTTAAATTTAGCAATCTATTCACCTATGCAATATGTATTACCAAGTAAATTAGAACAATATAGTAAAAAATA
>ERZ773069.1987-NODE-1987-length-11094-cov-47.755866_pt1 | contig 11094 bp, 6 predicted proteins | sample MGYA00580619_ERZ773069 | MGnify/ENA primary metagenome ERZ773069 (study PRJEB29015, sample SAMEA2738007) | human oral metagenome | biome: human oral; feature: human-associated habitat; material: dental | place: China | collected 2108 ...
CGCGCGGCGGTGAGCGTTGCGCTGCGCTCGTCCTCCGCCTCGGCGGCCTGGCGCAGGTCAACCAGGGCGGCTTCGAGCTTTTCGACGCGCTCCCGGCCGGCCCGTTCGCTTTCCATAAGCTCTAGGCGTTTCGCCAAGGCGGCCTCGGCGGCCTGGAGTCGCACCCTGGCCAGCTCCTGATCCCGGTCGAGCTGCTCAGCCTGGTGCTGAATCTGCCGGGCGGCCTCGTAATCCTCGTGGCAGGCGTCTCGGATCTCCCGCTGCCCCGGCAGTTCGCGTTCGGCCGCAACCCGGGCCGCGGTGATGCGCTCGACCTCCGCAACATGGTGGTGCAGCTCCTCAAGCCGGCTGGCGGCCTCCTGGGCGGCCTGGGTGGCGGCCGCCACCCGATCCTGGTAGGCCTGGAACTGCTTGGTGGGCTTTCCCCGCTGCGTGTAGTACTTGTGGTATTCGCCGATGATACGGGCCAAGAGTGGCCCGGTCTCCGCGTCCCGGTTTTGAGCGTGACCGCTATCCCCGGCCCCGCTCACCCCGCTGGCTTCCGCCAGGACCTGTGTAAGGGAGGTAATGCCCCCCAACACCAACGGGTGAACCATGCTGCCCTGCCGGTTGTACAGGGCGGTAAACAAGGTTTGGTCAACATGCTTGTGGAAGAATTCTTCGAAACGCTGTTCGGCATCACCACCGGTGTAGCTGCCGTCACCCGAAATGGTGAGCTCGGCCCTGGGGGTTTTTAACCACTGCTTGAATAGTCGAACATTCTTTCCCCCCAGGGTGAGGTTCACGGTCACCTGCGGGCCGACGTCGCTGCCCAGGGGTTGGGCGTCTTTCACTGCCTGAGCCCGGGACGAATGCTTGGTGTGCAGTACCTGGGCTATGGCCTCTAGGACGGTGGATTTGCCCTGCTCGTTATCGCCATGGATGACGAAAACTCCATGGTCGGGAATGTTGGACCATCGAAGATGCCGGATGGTTTTGAAATCTCTAATTTCAATATCGGTGATCAGCATCGTTGCTTATACCTCGTTATGGAGTTGGAACAGCAGGTTGAGGGCGTCGGAGGCAACCGGGTCAGTATCGGTGGCCAGCTCCTGGGCGGCGGCCAAGACGAAGCCGGAAAGGTCCAGGTCCGCAATGTCCACGTCGGTGGCCGCGGTGGTGAGATTCATGGTTCGGGTACGGGGATAGAGGTGGGCGAACAGGGGCCGCAGGCGGGCAAGTTCCGCCTCCAGGTGTTGGCGGGTGGCGAGGTCTACCGCGCCCACCAGGGAGTATTTAATGACGGTCCGGTCCTTGCGCGGGTAGGCGTCCAATTGGGTGATGAAGTCACGCACGTCATCAAGGCTGTTGACGTCGGCGCTGATGGCGTCGAACCGCCACATGCCGATCTGGGTTTCGGTCACCGTCACCTCGGCCTGGGCCGCCGCAGACTTGGCAATGTCCACGATGAGCGCCTTACCGGAATTATTTTCCCCCTGACCGCTGGGCAGCTCTCTAAAGGCGGTAACCTCGGGGGCACCGGAGAACCAGATGGCGCCGGTGTCGCTAAGGCTCATGGCGGAGTGGGTGTCCCCCAGGGCCAGGTAGTCGATGGTGCCGCCGCGGATGGCGGCCTCCACCGTGTCCCGGTCGATGATGTCCATGCGAATGTCGTTGCTGCGGTTATCGAGTTGGCCGTGCCCCACGACGATTCGGATGGTGGCGGCCGGCTCCAAGTCGGCAATGGCATCGGATACCAGGTCGCAGCTGGGGGTTTTGCTGTGCCAAGGGGCGCCGATGAGCTCCACGCCGGGGGCGACCTCGATGGGGGTGCTGTCGGTGAACACGTGAATCCTGGGGTGGGATTCGGCACGGTAGAAAATGCTGTCGGCGGTCAGAGGGTCGTGGTTACCGGGGAGCAGGTACACGTCGACGGGGAGGGCCGCCAAGGCGGCAAGGGCACGCTCCCGGGTCTTGGTGGAGATAGAATTATGTTCGAATACATCGCCGGCAACGATAATGAAATCACACTGGTATTCGATGGCTTTTTCTCCGAGGCGAGTGATGGCTTCGACGCGGGCGGCGTCGAAAAGCGCCTGAGCATCTTCGGTTTCTTGGAGAAACCAGCGGGTCATGCCTAGTTGCAGATCGGAAGTGTGAAGAAATCGGGTAGTCAGCGCGGTCATTATCACCCTATGTTTCGTGCGTAAGATTGTAGTACAAGTCTTCGATGTCAGATACGGCGCATAGTTCATCCACGCTGGTGTACGAAATGGTCCGCATGGCCTTGTGGAGGAGTTCTTCGTCCGAGTCGGCAAGAGCAGACTGGGTTTTCAGCTGGGGAATCTCCGGCAGGGGGCCGCCGTTCCAAAACCGGTCGGTGGCCGCGGCAATGGCCTCGGGCGACGGCGCCTCCGCCTTCTTTGCCGCCCCTGCCGACCCAGCAGATGCAGATGTTTCGGGCGTTGCAGGCACCGATCCTGCCGACCCCGCCGGCTTCGGCAGCCGCATATCGGCCAAGTTCAGGCCCCGCAGTTGAAACACCAGCCCCGGGTCGACCGCCACCCGGTCCGCAGCCGCCATCATGGTCGCCACAACGTGCTTACACACCTTCGCCTTGTCCGGGCAATCGCAGTAATACCGCGCCTTATAGGGGTGGCCGCCAAATAAAATCTTGAGCATGTCCGGCGAAAACTGCCCGGACCGCACCGCCTGAATCCCGCCATCGAGCTGGGAAATCAGGTCCGGCAGCCGCGCCAACTGCGGGTCGGTGCGGGGCGGGAACATGATGGCCACCGAAAACGGCTGCGGCTGGGAACCAATAACCTTCGCGGTAATAGATCCCGGCACAAACTCCAGGTTCATCACGTGGCCGCCCTGATAGTAGCCCCGCCCTCGGCTCATCCTGCCATTATCTGATTGGGTGAATGCCAGATCGGTGAGCCAGTCAGCGGCCGTGCTGCGGGTCCCCTTGGCCGTTGCCCGCGCCCTCGTGGTCTTCCGCCGCGGCTTGTGGGAGGGCGCATCCGGGTCGGCAAACATGTCACGGCCGGCGACAGGCGTATAATCCCGCGCCCCAAAATTCACGTAAATGACGTTGCCTACCTGGGGCGACCTACGCGACAACCTGCGCTCTTTCCCATCGAATGCCACTTATTCCATCTCCCGATAACTCAACAACGTGGCCAGCTCCGCGTCGGAAAGCTCCGTCAACCAGCCCTCACCCTGGGCGATCATGGCCGCCGCCAGCTCGGACTTGCCCGAAATAATGTCGTGAATCCGCTCCTCGACCGTGCCTGCCGTAATCAGCTTATACACAAACACGTTTTTGTCCTGCCCAATGCGGTACGCCCGGTCCGTCGCCTGGTTTTCCACCGCGGGGTTCCACCACCGGTCCATGTGCACCACGATGTTTGCCGCGGTGAGGTTGAGGCCGGTGCCGCCCGCCTTGAGCGACAACACCATTGCCGGCGCGCCATCCGGCGCCTGGAATTGTTGCACCATTATATCCCGCCCGCTTTTGCTCACCCCGCCATGGAGAAACGGGATTTTCTGCCCATAATAGTCGGAGAGATAAGGGGTGAGCATGTCCCCGAACGCCTTGTATTGGGTGAAAATGAGTACCTTTTCGCCGTGGTCACGGGCATTTTCCACAATTTGCATAAGTTCTTCCACTTTGCCGGAGCGGTGGTGGGTGCCCCGCAACATGGGGGATCCGTCGCCGAGGAAGTGCGCCGGGTGATTACAAATCTGTTTGATTTTGGTCAGTGACGCGAGCACCAGGCCGCGCCGCCCTATACCCTCGGCCTGTTCCAGCTGGGTGGTGAGGTCATTGACGTATGCGGTGTAGAGGGCGGCTTGTTCCTTGGTGAGGTCCACGGTGATGACGGTTTCGGTTTTTTCGGGGAAATCCCCAATGATGGCTGGGTCGGATTTGAGCCGGCGCAGTATAAAGGGGGCGGTAAGGTTGCGCAATTGTTCCTGTTTTTTCTCATCCCCGGTGACTTCGATGGGTTTGGAGAAGTGGTGTTTGAAAAATGAGACGGAGCCGAGGATGCCGGGGTTACAGAAGTCCAGGATGGCGCGCAGCTCCAGCAGGCGGTTTTCCACCGGGGTGCCGGTGAGCGCCATGCGGTGGTCGGCTGGCAGGGAGCGGACGGCCTTGGAGATTTTGGTGCTGGAGTTTTTGATGTGTTGGGCTTCGTCGAGGGTGACGCGATGCCAGTGTTGCCGCCCCAGGAGTTGGTAGTCGCGGCTGGCAACGCCGTAGCTGGTAATCACAATGTCGTAGTCGGTGACGGTGCCGAGAAATTCTTGGTCCTTTTTGCGTTCGGTGCCGTGGTGGACCAGGATTTTCAGGTGAGGGGTGAATTTTTTCGCCTCGCGCGCCCAGTTGCCGACCACGCTGGTGGGGGCGATAACCAGCGACGGCCCCACCTTGCCCACCTGCCCCGCAGATTCCGCCGCGGTTGGTTCATGTTCGGAGTTGTCGCGTTCGGCAGCTTCGAGGGCGAGGAGTTGCAGGGTTTTGCCCAGCCCCATGTCGTCGGCGAGCACGGCGCCGAGCCCTTGGCGGGCCATCCAATGCATCCAGTCCACGCCGCGCCGCTGGTATTCGCGCAGGCTGGCGGTCACGCCGGCGGGAATGGGAATGCGTCGCGGCGCGGGAAGCTCGTGCCTGATGGCGCCGCCGATGAGACTGACCTGCCAGTCGTGGCCAGTGACCGCGATGGGGTCAGTAGTTTCGGCGGTGAGGTTGAGTTCCCGCAGCTCCTTAAGGCTGATTTCGCCGCTGCTTGGGTTATCGAGCGCCGCGGTAAGTTCCTCGATCGTGCGTTCGATTTCGGTGGTGTCGTCGCCGGCGGTTTTCGCGGCGGCGAGTCGTTGTTTGGCCTGCTTGAGTTGGCTCATGATCGAACCTGTCGACGACTTACGCAGCCGTTCCATGTACTGGGAGATCGAACGAATGGACGCGGCGTCGGCGAGAACCCATTCTCCCCGCAAATTAATCAGGCCGGATTTGGCGGCCACCAGGTCAGACATTTCTTTGTCCGTCAGGTCTATATCGCCGATAGACACCCGCCAGTCGAAGGCCACGATGTGGTCGAGGCCAAGTTGGGGGGTGGCGGTGGCTTCCTCGTCATCGCGCAGATGCATGTGGGCAGTAACGGCTTGGCGACGCCACATCCTGGGCAGCATCACGATAATGCCGCGCTCCCGGAGCCGGGGAACCGCGTCGTTGATGAATGAGAGGAGCTCGTCGGTGGTGAGGTACACGTCCCAATCCCCGGCGTTGTCGGCGTTACGAAGCACCGCCACCAGGGGCGAGTCAGGGTCGGGCCGGTCGGGGTTGAGGTGGGGCGTGATGAGTTGGGCCTCGCGCCGCAGGGCGGTGATGCGGCGATTGGTGGCGTGGTCGAAGTTGGCGGGATGGATGGGCATGGGGGCATCCACCCCGGATCGCACCTGGACGCGAACAGGCCATATGGGCTGGGGGTTGCTGCCACCTGCCGGTTCGAAGTCGGGGTTCGGGTCGGGTTCCTCGATCATGAGCACGAGTTGGACGTCGATGGCGGCGATGGAATCGCGCCATTTATTGAGCGCGGAGACCAAAGTAGCGCCGCCCCGGCGCAGGGGGTTGCTTTCGACGAGGGCAGCGGCGAAATCGTGCCAGGGGGTGGGTCGGGGTCTATGATATTCGGCGCTGATGAGGGAGTTGACGATCCAGTGGAGGAGTTCGTCAACGATATCTTCGACTATGGTGGGGCCGCCGTTGATGGTGATGACGCCGGGGGCGGCTTTGGTCATGCTCACCAGCCAGCCGCGTTCGCCTAGCCCGGCGGCGAGTTGCCAGGTGGGATACCATTGTCGCTCGAAAAAGCCGAGCTTGATGGTGACGCGGCCAGCCCGGGCGAAGGCGGTGAGCCCCCGGTACATGTGGGCGAGCCAGAGGAGGTCGGGGGCGAGGGTGGCGCATTGCTCCGGGGTGGCTTGCGGCGAACTTGCGGGATCATCCGGACCCTTGGCGTCGTCGACAATGGCGGCAATGGCGGCGAGCACGGGCACCGCCTGTTCGGGGGTACAGGCGATGGTAGGTACGGGTAACTTGCGTTCTCTGCCTTTGGGAGTCATGAGGTGCATATCGACTCGGTGACGGTACCGTTTTCCGACGATAAGATCTTCGATCACCGGGGGAAAAGTGCCCGGGATAATTCCGCTACCAGTAACGATTTTATGCCCGTCTACTTGCTCAATCCACAAATGCAGGCCTGACTGTTTCTGCCAAAATCCATGAATCAGATGTGTCGCTGTGCCCATGTTTTTACAATACCTAACTCACCAACCCAACCATTTCCACCCCCATTTGGGTGTGTTAAACGCAATATTTTTCTACCCAAAAATTGACATTATAAGTTAAAGTGTGACCCACACTACCGAAATAGTTACGGGGAGACCATTGATGAGTGAACATACATGGAATGTCATAGCCATCATCATCTACATGTCGGTCATGCTCGGTATCGGATACTGGAGCTATCGCCAAACCGACGAATATGAAGACTACGTTCTAGCAGGCCGGGGGCTGAACCCCTTCGTGGCGGCGCTATCAGCCGGCGCCGCCGACATGTCCGGCTGGCTGCTCATGGGCCTGCCCGGCGCGCTTTTCGTGTCGGGCATGTCCGAACTGTGGATTGCCGTGGGGCTTTTAGCGGGCGCCTGGGCAAACTGGACCTATGTGGCGCCTAGGTTGCGTTCTTATTCGGAGGTGGCCGACGATTCGGTCACCATCCCATCGTTCTTTGAAAACCGCCTCGGCGATAAGTCGCGGACAATTAGATTGGTGAGTTCGACCATTATCGTCGTGTTCTTCACCTTCTATGTGTCGTCGGGCATGGTGGCCGGCGGTAAATACTTCGAATCCACGTTCGGCGGGGAGTATCTCACGGGCATGCTCATTGTGGCATTCATTACCGTGGCCTACACCTTTATTGGCGGGTTCTTGGCGGTATCGTACACGGATGCGGTGCAGGGCATGATTATGTTCTGTTCCTTAGTGATTGTGCCGGTGATGGCGCTGTTGTATCTGGAGGATCCATCATCAATATGGACGTGGGCAACGTCGAATTCGTATGGGCCGCATGCGGATGGCAACCCCCAATATTTCTCGCTGATTAGTGGCGTTTCGGCGGCAACGCTGATTGGCAATATGGCGTGGGGGCTGGGGTATTTCGGCCAGCCGCACATTATCGTGCGGTTCATGGCGTTGCGCACGCCAAAAGATGCCCGAACTGGCCGGATGATCGGCATGAGCTGGATGTTTATTTCGATCATTGGTGCGGTGTTTATTGCGATTATCGGCACGGCGTTCTTCGGCCAAAACCCGGATTTGGCGATCACGGATACGAGTAAATACGAGTCGGTGTTCTTGGACATGGCCCGGATTTTGTTCCATCCACTGATTGGTGGCCTGATTTTGACGGCGGTGTTGGCGGCGATCATGTCGACGATTTCGTCGCAGCTTTTGGTATCGTCCACGTCGCTGATTGAGGATATTTTCAAGATCGTCAAGAAGAAGCATCCTAGCCAAGATGTGATGATTAACCTGTCGCGTACCGCGGTGATTGTGGTGTCGGTGGTGGCCGGATTGTTGGCGGTGAACCCCAATAATTCGATTCTGGATTTGGTGGGCTTCGCGTGGGCGGGCTTTGGTTCCGCGTTTGGGCCCGCGGTGTTGTTCATGTTGTATTGGAAGCGACTGAATGTGCAGGGCACGCTGGCGGGCATGATTGCCGGGGCCGTGGTGTGCGGCGTGTGGGGCAATACCGGGCTCAAGGATGTGGTCTATGAGATGGTGCCGGGCGTGATTGCGGCTACCGTCATCACGTATGTTGTGACGATCATGACCAAGCCCCCGAGCGAGGAGGTTGTGGCTGGTTTCGAGCACGCGGTTGAGCGGGAGAAGGAGTTTTTAGCGAAAGCCTAACATTTTGCTTGTCGACGCCCTGTCGGTGGTTGTTCTTTCATCTCATAGTCGTAGAGCGCCACCCGCAGGGCGTCCATCACGCTTGCGGTGTCGGCGTGTGGCTTACTGCGGGCCGCCTGCCGTAGCGCCCGGCTGCGGCGCCGGGACTGTGGGGTGGGGTCGTCAAAGTGGACCGTGGCCCCGGGCCAGGCGAGTTCGATGGTGTGTTTCAGGTGGGGGCTTTCGGGGCAGAAGATGGTGGGGATGGTGGTAACGCCCCGCTGGCGGAGTTGGGTGCCGATATTTTCCCACACGTGGTCGGAATCTGGCCACAGTCCCAGGGCTTGTTCGGTACCGGTCTTGTCTATCCCGATGATGATGAATATGCGCTGGTAGGAGTCGGCTATTTTCACGGTGATGGTGTCGACGATGAGCCGGGTGTAACCGCCACCCAGGTATCGGCGGTGCCACCGGTTGCTGGCGTTGGGGGACGCGACTGGTGGGGGCGTTGCTGCCACCGGTTGTGGCATCTCTTCTTCTGGTTCGTTGGGCTCGTAAGGATCCGAGATGAGCTTGATCGCAAGCACTACACAAAGGATGAACACGGGGAACAGCAGGATGTTATCCCTGTTCATAACGGCCACGGAGGCGCCACAGACCCACCCGGTAAGGGGTTTCGCCAGGAGGCACCACATGTAGGTTCGTGCCCATAGGTGCAGGGAGGTCAGCAAGATGATGATGGCCGGCACCATGATGATTCCCCTGGCGAATCCGTCGAAGCATATGAATCCCACTGCCCCAAGGTAGAGGGCAAAGGCCACCCCGGGCCACATGAACGCCATGGTGGTTCCGATCACGCATCGGAGGACCAGTATTGCGGCGAGGGGAAAGACCCACATTGTGGTTATGACGATGGGGAATCCTAGCATCGATGGTGTGGTGGTGGGTGGCGCGATCAAGATATGGATGGTGCCGATGGCGACCAGTGCCCAGGCGAGTGCCAGGTCTTGCCACTGGTTGCGGGATTTGCGCAGCACAAACATGATGACTGCGACGGCCACTAGGAGGGACCAGGGCAGAAGAATGTCGTTGAAGAGGTGTGTCATTATTTCCCTCGCATGTCACGGCGTCGAAAAGCTATTCGACGCTTGATGTGAGCCGGTGAGGGTATGTTTCCGCCCACTGGTTCATGAGCGGTTTCCAGCCGGTGCCGATGGTGATTTGGTAGGTTGCCTCGTGGTAGTACAGCTTCCGGCGCAGATATGCGGCCAGCTTGTCGCTGATGTTTGTATTGCTGTAGCAGACGTCTCTCATCGCGTGGATGACGGCGTTATGGCGGTCGTTTACGCGAACCATTTCCGCCTCCGACGACGAGACGTTCGGCATGATGCGATCGCACACGTGTTTCCACATGTCGTAGTGGTCGATGTCGAAGATTTCTATGGTGGCGTGCGGCCACAGGTCGGCGATGCACGACAGTGATGCGGACGAGGCGGCGCAGCACAGCGTGATCGGATCCCGCAGGCCACGGCGGGTGAGATTGGCGTGGATCTGCTGCCAGGACAGCTGGTTGCCGAGCCCATCGCTCACCCATACTCCCAGCGTGTGCATGGTGCCGGCGGTGTCTATGCCGGTTATGATGCCCGCCCCTACCCCACCCTGGCGGAAGAATTGTTGCAATGGATGAACCCACAGTGTGGTTTCCTCGATGAGGAGCACGGGGTAGCAGGAATCCACGGGTCGATTCCACCACTGGTCGATGAGTTGTCGTTCCTTGGTAGCTTCTTCGCTCGGCTGGCCGGTCACGGCATCGGGGTCCAGGAGCCGCACGGGGTTGACGAATGCTGCCATGACCCCGGCAATCAGCAGCCACGGATGTATTGTGTCGTAGCAGACGAGCCCGGTCAGCACCAGGCACGCCGCCCACGTCCCACGCAGCAGCATGGCCGCTTTGGCGGGCTGGCACCCCAGCGACAGCCACAAGGCAGCCAGGCTGATCACTGCGACCGTCGCCGCCGGCGATCCCGGGACGAAGTAGGCGCAATACATGCTGGCGCCGAGCAGTCCGGCCGCCAAACTAACGCCGGGCCACAGCACGGTGGCGCGACTCTTGCGACGCTGGGTGCCGAACACCACCACCGAGAGGATGGCAATATCTGTCGCATAGTCACCGGTGAGCCGGCTGATGACCACTACAGCCAGGCCAAGACTGAGCATAATGCCTGGCCATACGGTGATGCGGGACGAATACCGCCAGTGATGGGCCGATAACACCATGCTTACGGTCGCCATCGTGAACAGCCAGGTGGCATCGCCTGCGGCGCCTCGGCCGTAAAAATAGTAGACGCCTATGAGGAAATATCCGAGCGACCAGGAGATTCCGGGCCAAAATATGCTATTCCGACCCCGCACTAGGGCAACCGCGTGGTAGACGAAGATGATTCCGCCGGTGATGGCAACCAAAACCACCATGTTTGTCTGGCATTGCCACATCACAAAGAGGCCGATGAGCATCATGACCGGAAAATACAGAACTGACGGCAACCATTTTTCTATGGGTTGTGCCACGGGGAATCACTCCAGGTTGGTGTTGGGTCGTCTTATGCCTAGTGAAAGCCTCCCCAAACTAGTTTTGTTCCCTAAAGTTGTAGGACCTCTGAAGTCTCCTCCCCTGTCCGGGGTGAAAACTCATCCTTGACGACGTGACCCCATGTCACGATGGCACATACGGCTACAACCCCAAGCCCACCCCTCCCCCGTTTAGGGGTATCAAGGGGCAATGGTTTCCGCACCTGCCACCCATAATCCTTGCTCTCCCAGTCCCATTGGGCATGCGAATCATGCGACCTATTTTCTCCGCCACCGGACTACTCATCACCGTGACCATCATCATGTGCCTCACCCTTTTGCCCATCGGCTGCGAGCGGCGCAGCCCCAGCATGACCGCGCTCGCCCAGATGCCGCAACGCCACACCGTGGTGGGGTATGAGCGGGCGGAATTCGGCGCCGGATGGGGTTCAAGCACGACCCGACCGGGATGTTCAGTGCGCGACGACATGCTGCGAACGCAGCTGACCGTGCTGACGGAATCCGACCAGTGCAAGCCGATTGCGCAGGGGATTTGCCCCTACTCGGGCCGAGTCATCAGCAGC
>ERZ773069.1990-NODE-1990-length-11090-cov-9.035342_pt1 | contig 11090 bp, 10 predicted proteins | sample MGYA00580619_ERZ773069 | MGnify/ENA primary metagenome ERZ773069 (study PRJEB29015, sample SAMEA2738007) | human oral metagenome | biome: human oral; feature: human-associated habitat; material: dental | place: China | collected 2108 ...
CTCTCTGGTCGCGCGGCGGCTATACCTTCTCCCTGTCGTTCGAGGAGCCAATTCCTATCGAAGCCGTACAGGCCATCGTCAGTACGATTCCGTGGAACTGACTGATTATGGTGTAACCGGAACAAAAAAATACTGCATGATTTTTCTTCATGCAGTACCGTTGTGTAGTGAAATAATTATGACTCGGGGAATGCAACAACAAGCATCATTTTGAACGGTGTGTCATTTGCCGCATAGACCGAGTGCGGGTGATTGGCGGGCATGACAATGCTCTCACACGTCTTGAGTGTATAGGTCTCGTCGTCGATCTTGATGACGCCCTCACCGTCGAGAGCCGTGACGAGTGCATCGCCCTTTGACTCGTGTGTGCTGATGCCCTCGCCCTTTGCAAAGGCAAAGAGGGTGACGCCAAGCCCCTTGTTCTGGACGAGCGTCTTGCTTACGACCTGTCCCTCTGCGTATGCGATTTGATCTTTGAGCAGAAGTGCCTGCTGATGCTGGATATTGTTCAGGATTGCCATATTGTTTTCTCCTTATGTGTTTTGGAATTTATGTGCATAGTATACACGGACAGCACACAAAAGAATGTGATCGAAGCCACAATTCCGAGAGAAATACTCGGAATTCGAGAAAATCAAAAATTTTTTCAGTTGTCAAACGTGAACCTTTGTCCTATAATAGTGAACAGGTTATTTTAGGGATTCGAGTATCGGACAAAGGAGGATGGCGTTGGATCGCAGTGCAGTGATAGATACGGTGCAGAAGCTTGTCGATGCGCCGTCGGTCTACGAAGGACTGAAGGCGAAAGCAGAGGTGTTTCTGGAGGCGGTGGACACGCCACAGGAAAAATCTGCGTTTCGGACACTCGTTGATGAAATAAAGAGCGATGTACTGACGATCGATCAGCTCATCAGCTTCACGGAGTCAGCGGACGGGGTCGCACTGTTCGGTGCGCAGAGAGCCGGAGAGTATAATGCTGCAGCAAAGCAGGCCAAGGAGCAGGGGGAAGATACCTGTATCTGCCCTGCGTGTCAGGTCGGCAAGGAGATCCTTGCGAATCAGGCGGCGATTGTCTCGTAGTCGTGGTGTATGGAAAGGAGCTGTTGCACGAACGCATTCGTGTAACGGCTTTTTTGGTGAAGAAAGTGAACATATGACCGTTGCGGATGTCTATATCAACATTCCGGTCAAGAGCATTGCGCAGGAGTTCACCTATATTCTGCCGGAGACGCTCTCACAGGTCACGATCGGCTGGCGCGTCTTTGTTCCGTTTGGCAATGTCCGCAAGGAGGGCTTCGTCACCTGCGTGCGCCCATACGATCCCACGCGCGACGGGGGGCATGCGCTGAAGGAGATCATCGAGGCGGTGGATGAGGAGGCGTGGTTCTCGCCGCAGCTTCTTGCCGCTGCGCAGGAACTCGCCGCGTTCTACCTCTGCTCGGCGGCGGAGATCATGCGCCTCTTCATGCCGGGCAAGAGCGGTCTGCGCATCTTCCCCGTCTATCGGGTGGCGGAGGATGCGGACACGGCACATCCGCTGCTCGCCGATGCACGTGCACACGCCGTCTATTGCTATCTCTCTGAGAACGGCGCGCGGCGTATGACGGAGCTGCAGCGGGCGCTGTCGGAGGCGGCGGTGGATGAGTACATAGAAAAACTACTGCGCTACCATCTCGTATGCAGGGAGTACCGTGCAGACAAGCGTGACAAGGCACTCTATGAGAAGTTCTACACAGCGGTCGCGATCACGGACGAACTGCTTGCGGGGCTTGCGCGAAAGCCCGCACAGGCGCGGGCGCTCCTGCTCTTTCGGGAACGTGAGGAATATGCGCGCGCGGAACTCGATGAGAAGGGGATCTCGCCCGCGACGATCAAGAATCTCGTTGCGGCGGGTCTCCTGACGGAGCATCTGCGGCGCAGACTGCGCAATCCTTACGGAACGGATGTGGGAGCAGCGCAGGCAGATGAGCTGACACAGGCGCAGCACGCAGCTGTCACAGCGCTGCATGAGGGGCTCGCAGACGAGAGCTTTCACGGGTATCTGCTGCACGGCGTCACGGGCAGCGGCAAGACGCGCGTCTACATCGAGACGGCGCGCGCCGTGCGCGCACGCGGTCGGCAGGTCGTCGTGCTCGTGCCCGAGATCGCGCTCACGGGGCAGCTCATCACGGCATTTCAGGAGGTCTTTGCAGATGACATCGTCGTCCTGCACAGTCAGCTCTCGCTTGCGGAGCGCAACGATTCGATCTTCCGCGTGCGGCGTGGCGATGCGGGCATCATCATCGGCGCGCGCTCGGCGCTCTTCACGCCCGCTAACGACGTTGGCGCAATCATCCTCGACGAGGAACAGGATATGTCCTACAAGCAGGATGAGTCACCGCGCTATCATGCACGCGTGGTCGCAGAGATCCTCGCGCGGCGGCATGGGGCAATCCTCGTCCTCGGCAGTGCGACGCCGTCTCTTGAGTCCTATGCACGCGCGCAGGCGGGAGATCTGACCCTCCTCACGATGCCGGAGCGCATCGGCAGTCAGCCGCTGCCGCAGGTGCGCGCGGTCGATATGCGCGAAGAGCTGCGGCGCGGACGGCGTACGATCATCTCGCTCGCCCTGCGCGAACTGCTCACGGAGACGCTCGCGCGCCATGAGCAGGCGATCATCATGCTGAATCGGCGCGGCTACTCGACCTTCATCATGTGCCGCTCCTGCGGGGCGGTCATCACTTGCGCGGACTGCGGTCTGCCGCTTGTCTACCACGCGAACGGCGCGCTCGTCTGCCATCACTGCGACCTGCGCGCCGCCGTGCCCGAGACCTGCCCGAAATGCGGCAGCCGCTATATCAAATACTTCGGCTCGGGGACGGAAAAGCTCGAGGAGGAGCTGGGGCAGCTACTCCCGGCAGCGCGCCTTGTGCGCATGGATCGCGATACGACGGGGCGAAAGTTCGCGCATACGGAGATTCTGACGCAGTTCCGCAGGCGCAACTTCGACATTCTCCTCGGCACGCAGATGGTTGCAAAGGGACACGACCTGCCCGGCGTGCAGGCGGTTGGCATCATCAGTGCCGATGCGAGTCTGAATCTGCCCGATTTCCGCGCGGCGGAGCGCTGCTTCATGCTCATCACGCAGACGGCGGGACGCGCGGGACGGCACGGCGCGCGCGGCGAGGTCATCGTGCAGACGTACAACCCCGAGCACTATGCTGTGCAGGCGGCGTTGCGGCAGGACTACGAAGCGTTTTATGCCCGCGAGATTGAACTGCGGCGCGAGCTCTTCTATCCGCCGTTCAGCCGCCTTGTGAAGCTCCTCTTTCACGAGACGAGCCGCGAACGCGCATGGGGCGAGGCAAACGCCTTTGTGACGGCCTTCCGATCGGCGTTTGCGAAGGAGCAGGACTGCATGGTGATCGGCCCCTCGCCCGCATTGATCGAGCGGGAGCGCGGTGTCTATCGCTTCATCGTGCTCATCAAGACGGCTGCGCTCGCGGATGTGCAGGCGCATTTGCGCGCACATGCGATTCATTTGCGCGATGATATTGCAATTGACATCGACCCCATCACGATTTTTTGAGAAATAATAGAAAAAACTATTGAATATAATTGAGAATCCTGTTAATCTGGAAAAAGAAGGAAAACGGATGAATGAAAAGCGGCACGAATCTTTTTTCCTTGGAGCAATGGAGGAATGACTTCCTATGGTGACGATTCTCGGGCGGGCGAAGATCAATCTGACGCTCGACATTCTGGGGCTCAGGGAGGACGGGTATCACGAGATTGCGACCGTGATGCAGTCCCTTGCGCTTGCAGACACGCTTACCCTCACGCAGCAGAAGGAGGGAATCACGCTGCGTGTAGACCTGCCGGGGCTTGAGGCGGATGAACGAAACCTCGCCCATCGCGCGGCGGCACTTATCATGAATGAGTGCGGCGTGCGTGGCGGTGTCCACATCGACATTGTGAAACGCATCCCCGTCGCTGCGGGGCTTGCGGGCGGCAGTGCCGATGCGGCAGCGACGCTGCGCGGGATGAACGAACTCTATGCACTCGGACTCTCGGATGAGGATCTTTGCAGACTTGGCGCCAAGCTTGGCTCCGACATTCCCTTTTCCATCATGGGCGGCACCGTCCTCGCAACGGGACGCGGTGAGATCATGCAGCATCTCGCGGATTTTCCTGCCACCCATGTCGTGCTTGCAAAGCCTTCGGCCTCCGTGTCAACACCGTGGGCATATCGCAGCTATGACGCGCATCCGCCGGAACTGCATCCGGACAATGCGGCGTTTCTGGAGGCGCTTACGCGTGGAGATCGCACACGCTGCATAGAGCTCGTCTGCAATGTGCTCGAGCCCGTGACAGAGGCGGCGCATCCCGTGATCGGCGATTATCGCACGCGCATGCGTGCACACGGTGCGCTCTGTGCGATGATGTCGGGCAGTGGTCCGACGGTGTTTGGCCTCTTTGCGGAGGAGCGGGCGGCGCGCGCTGCGGCAGAGGACTTCCGCAGCGGAACGGATGCTGCGGTCCACTTGACGCAAACAGCAGGCAGGTACGGGGAATAGGAGAACCAGAGGGATCAATATGGAAGGAAAACTATCACCAGTTGTAGTGAACAGCTATCAGCCGCTTCGTGAAATTGTCTGTGAGGTGCTGCGCGACGCGATCCGCGGCGGCATCCTGAAGCCAGGCGAATGGCTGAAGGAGAACGACCTCGCGGACGAACTTCTCGTCAGCCGCACGCCTGTGCGCGAGGCGATCCGCAAGCTCGAGCAGGAGGGCTATGTTGTCACCGTGCCGCGCCGCGGCGCCTATGTGGCGAGCGTATCCATCCGCGACATCAACGAGATCTTCGAGATCCGTGCGGCACTTGAGGCGCTTGCCTGCGAGCTCGCAGCGGAACGGATTACGGATGAGGAGCAGGAGCGCCTAGAACGTCTCCTCGTCGCCATCGGACGCGCCATCGAGGAGCATGACATGGAGCGCATTGTGCGGACGGATATTGAGTTCCACGAGCTCCTCTATCAGGCGGCACGCAATGAGCGTCTGCTTGCGATCATTGGCAATCTACGTGAGCAGCTCACGCGCTTCCGTACGATCTCGATGTCGCATCCGGGACGTCTCAAGGCAACGCTTGAGGAACATCGTGCAATCGTGGACGCGATCGGCTCGGGTGACGCGCGCCATGCACGCAAGGTGGGCGCAAAGCATATGGAGAACTCGGAACAGACACTGCTCTATGCCATCGAGGAGCAAGAGAAAAAGACGGGAACAACCATCGTCAAACGCAAGCATAAAAAGAGTCAGGAAGATGCCGAGTAGGCTTTTCCGGAGAACGGGAGGAGCATAATGTTGGATTTTGTTACGGTTATTCTGGCAGCAGGCAAGGGTACACGCATGAAGTCGAAGCTGCCGAAAGTCCTACACCGTGCGGCGGGGAAATCCATGCTGCAGCACGTCATAGACGCGGCGGATGCAGCGGGGGCACGGCGCAATATCGTCGTCACGGGGTTTGGCGGCGATGTCGTGCGTGAGAGCATCGGAGACAGCGTGGAATACGTGGATCAGCGTGAACAGCTCGGGACGGGGCACGCCGTTCTGCAGACGAAGGAGCTGCTCGCCAAGGAGCATGGGACGATCATGGTGCTCTGCGGAGATACACCGCTCCTGACGGCGGAGCTCCTCGCACGCTTTCATGAGGAGCATGTGCATGCGGGCGCGAAGGCGACCGTACTCACGGCAATCATGCCGAATGCAAAGGGGTATGGACGCATCGTCCGCCGCGATAATGGCGAGGTGCTGAAGATTGTCGAGCACAAGGATGCAACGCCGGAGGAACGTGAGATCCACGAGGTCAATGCGGGGATTTACTGCTTTGACGCCCAGGCGCTCTTTGCAGCGCTTTCAAAGGTGACGAATGACAATGCACAGGGTGAGTACTATCTCCCCGATGTCCTCAGCATTCTGCGCGATGCGGGGGAGAAGATCTGGGCGGTGGTCGCGGACAACTATGAGAGCACGCTTGGTATCAACTCGCGCAGTCAACTCGCTGTGGCAGAGCGCATCCTGCGTCGCCGCAAGGTCGAGGAATTGATGGCGGACGGCGTCACGATCATCGATCCGCATACGACGTTCATCGACGCAGAGGTGCGTGTCGGCATGGACACGGTCATTTATCCGTTCACCTTCCTCGAGGGACTCACGGTCATCGGCGAGGACTGCGTGATCGGCCCAAATGCGCGCTTTCAGAATATGGTCGTTGGGGACAATGTCAAGGCGCACTACGTCTATGCGCATGATGCAGAGGTCGAAAGCGGCACGGATCTCGGACAGTTCAACCACATTCGTCCGGATAGCCACATCGCTGCAGGCGTGAAGATCGGCAATTTTGTCGAGGTCAAGAACTCGAACATCGGCGAGGGCTCGAAGCTGCCCCATCTTTCCTACATCGGCGACTGCGATATGGGCGCGCACGTCAACATGGGGTGCGGCACGATTACGGTCAACTACGACGGGAAGCAGAAGTTTCGTACCAATATCGGCGACAATGCCTTTGTTGGCTGCAACTCGAACCTTGTTGCGCCCGTCACGGTCGGCGAGGGCGCCTATGTTGCCGCCGGCTCGACCATCACGCGCGACGTACCCGCAGGAACGCTCTCCGTGGCGCGCGCGCGTCAGAAGGAGATCGAGGGCTGGATTGACAAACGAAAATGAGACTAGTATATGATTCCTGCGAATGGCTCACAGCACTGTGAAAAAGACAAGGGACGCTCTTCCAAAAAACTAGCGTGCGTGTTATACTATAGATAGTTATTGTGTATTTTATTTATAGTGACGCATCTGGTTTTTAGGAGGAACATAGAGATGAGTTTTCCGACCGACAACGTGTGCATCCTGACGGGGAATGCCAATCCACAGTTGGCAAAGGATATTGCGGAACGTATTGGCATACCGCTTTGCGAGGCTTTTGTCGGGCAGTTCAACAACGGCGAGATCCAGGTGATGATCGAGGAGAGCATTCGCGGCAAGGATATCTTCATCATCCAGTCGACGAGCTTTCCCGTCAACGACAACCTCATGGAGCTGCTGATTCTCACAGATGCGTGCAAGCGTGCATCTGCACACAGCATTACGGCGGTTGTCCCGTACTACGCCTATGCGCGTCAGGATCGCAAGACGCGCGGACGTGAGCCAATCTCGGCAAAGCTCGTTGCGAATCTCATGACGACAGCGGGGGTGACCCGTGTTGTGACAGTCGACCTCCATGCGGGGCAGATTCAGGGGTTCTTTGATATTCCCGTGGATCATCTTGCTGCAGCACCTGTGCTGGCGAGCTACTTCCGTGAGCAGGCGATCGAGGATCTGGTTGTCGTCTCGCCAGACCTTGGCGGTGTCACGCGTGCGCGCATCATGGCGGACTTCCTCCATGCGCCGATCGCCATCATCGAGAAGCGCCGCCCATGTCCGGGCTGTGCGGAGGTCATGAACCTCATCGGTGAGGTCGAGGGGAAGACGGCACTCCTCATCGACGATATTGTCGATACGGCAGGTTCTCTCTGCGAGGGAGCAAAGGCGCTCAAGGAGCGCGGTGCAAAGCGCGTGCTGGCGGCCTGCTCCCATGCGATCCTCAGCGATCCTGCGGTTGAGCGGCTCAATGCCTCTGTGATTGACCAGCTTGTCATCACGGATTCGATCCCGCTTCCGCCGGAGAAGCAGTCCGATAAACTCGTCACACTTTCGCTCGCACAGTCCCTTGCGGATGTCATTGTGCGTATCCAAAGCCATCGTTCGGTGAGCCTGCTCTTCAATCATCACTAAGCAAGTTCCCGCAGACAGAGAAAGAGACGTCTAAGGGGCGTCTCTTTTTTCATAGGAGTAAGACATGCACGTCATCATCATCGGTTCCGGTCCTGCGGGTGTCTCTGCCGCCCTCTATGCGCGGCGCGGCGGTGCGGATGTGACCGTCATCACGAAGGGGATGGGCGGCCTCGCTGCTGCGGAGTGGGTTGAGAACTACTACGGCTTTGCTGAGCCGATCTCCGGCGCAGAGCTAGAGCAGCGTGGAATTGCGGGAGCAAAGCGTCTTGGTGTCCGCTTTGAGACGGATGAGGTGCTTGCGATCCTGCCTGCGGACGGGGGGAAGGGCTTTTGCCTTGAGACGGTTCGCGCTGCGTACGACGCGGATGCTGTGATCCTTGCAGCAGGCGTTCCGCGCAAGACACTCTCCATCCCGGGAATCAGAGAGTTCGAGGGTCGCGGTGTCAGCTACTGCGCGATCTGTGATGCCTTCTTTTATCGCGGCAAACGCGTTGCTGTGATCGGCGCGGGGGACTATGCCCTACATGAGGCGGAGATCCTGCGACCTCATGCTGCACAGCTTTCCCTACTGACCAATGGGGAGGAACCATCCGTTGTGGTTCCGGACGGAATTTCCGTACGTACGCAGAAGATTGTCCGCATCGAGGGGGTACGCCGCGTGCAGCGCATCGTCTTCGATGATGATACGGCCATGGATGTGGATGGCATTTTCATGGCGATTGGGACGGCGGGGAGCATGGAGCTGGCGCGCAAACTTGGCGTCGTGCTCAGTGACGGGAAAATTGTTGTGGGCGAGCATATGGAGACGAATGCCCCCGGCGTCTATGCAGCGGGAGATTGTACGGGCGGCCTCCTGCAAATTGCAAAGGCGGTCTATGAGGGCGCTGAGGCGGGGCTTGCCGCCGTGCAGTATCTGCGTAAGGGATAGAGGCTCACTGGGAGAGAAGAAAAAAGGGGGGACGGATATGAAGGCGCATATTGCGGAAGACCGTTATTTTCGGGATTATATCGATCAATTTGATCTCTGGAATGGGCTTACTGCTGCGCAGCGGGATAAGCTGATCTCGGATACGCGTTTCGTTCGCTATAAAAAGGGGGCGTCTGTTCATCGCGGCCCGCTTGAATGCGCGGGAACGCTGCATATCATATCCGGTACGCTGCGCGTCTACATCCTCTCGGAGGAGGGGCGCGAGTTCACGCTCTACTTTCTGCGTGACGGAGATGTTGCCCTTCTTGCAAGTACGTCCTTTCTGGGAACCAATTCTTACAACATCGCTATTGATGCGACCAAGAATACGGAGCTCTTTGTCTCGGATACAGAGACCGTGCGGGAAATTCTCTGTGCAAATGTCGAAGTGCGTGCGCATGCTTATGAGCACGCCGTTGTGCGCCTATCCGAAATGCTGTGGAAATTCCAGCAGATACTCTTCACTTCGGCTGAGCGGCGGCTTGCTAAATTCCTGCTCACAGAGTCGGCGCGTATGGCGGGCGATGAGATCCACCTGACCCATGAGGAGACGGCGCAGTATCTCGGTACGGCTCGTGAGGTCGTCAGTCGCCTCATGCGAGATTTCAGTCAGGAGGGCTTGGTGCAGACCTCCAGAGGCTGCATCCACATCTTGAACCGTGCGGCACTTCAGGAGCGTGCAGGCACCTGACTCATGTTTGATCGGAGGAGTTCATGCTGATCTATATCTTGGCGATCCTTGTCATCCTGCTGCTCATCATTCTGTTTCGCTATCTGCCGCGGAGGGTCTTTCTGATCTTTGTTACCCTGCTCATCGTACTGGGCGGCATTGTCTTTCGCATACAGACAGCAGAGCGTACACCGGAGCCGCTGACGCTCGAGGAACGCGCTGCCATTGCGCGGGAGCAGGAGCTTTTCACGCCATGGTGGGGTACATATCAGAAACAGATCGCAGAACTTGACCGCAATTGGATGCGCTATCATCAGATCCTTTCCGATGCGAAGGAGGGAGAGACGGATCTCGAGATTACCTACGTGCGCCTTGTGGATCTCGAGCGGGACACGCAGGAGCTGCGCGCGCGCATCGAGCATAATGCGCCGCCGACGGAGCTCTCGAACCGCGTCTATGATCCTCTTGCCGTCATCCTCGCAAAGACGAATGACTATGCCGCAGCGGAGCAGAAGGCGATCACGCTGACGCGCGCCGCAGCTGATCCCGCGGCGATGAAGGAGCAGAATCCGGCTGAGCAGGCGCGTCTTTTGGAGTTGGTTATGCTCCGTGAGTCTCCTGTTGCTCTCTTTATCAGCGATGAGGTTGGGCTCATCCGCCGCTACTTTGCCCCTGTTTCTTCGTCACATGAGGAGGCAGGAGAGCGCGGCGGAGAGCAGGAGGACGATGAAAAACTGCTCGACAAATAATTTGTTTTCAGTTATAATGCAAAGTGCCTTGCGCTCGTAGTCCAGTGGATAGGACGTTAGCCTCCGGAGCTGAAAGCGTGGGTTCGACTCCCGCCGAGCGCACCATATGTAAATCTGTCCTGTGGAATTTCTGCAGGACTTTTTTATTAGGAAAAACTGAAAAAGGATTTTGATGGACTGTGAAGAATATTTACAGGAAGGGAATTTTATTTTTTCGTTAGGAGATGAATGAATGGCGCGAAAAGAGGTGCAGGCAGCGGTACGCCCGGTGCTCATGCGCAGCTTACATTTGAAAAAAGATGCGTTCCGGCAGTTTTTCTATGAGAGTTCGCTTCGTTTCGGGCAGCAGATCGGTAGGGATATTGCGGAGCTGAAGGATGAGACGGCATCCATCGTCAACAAGAAGTATATGTTCTCGCTCGCGACAGAGAAGAGCGGCGCACAGAGTTTCCTGAAGTGGATTGCAGATGAATTCAACGCAGAGGATGTCTCGCATGAGCAGGAGGAGCGCCTGCGCCGCCTCGTTGCGGAGTATCCGAAGATTCGCTCCTACATCCGCATTGAGGAGGATCAGCTCCTCTTCGATCATAATCGCTTTGCCGAGGATGTTGTGGCCGGTCGGTTCAAAGAGACGATCTTCGGCATCACCTTCGATATTCAAAGTGTGATCGAAACGGCGATCAATACGGGTTCGGTGGCACTTGACTTCTCCATTGAGCCGTTTAAAAAGGCACTCCTGTATACGGATCATGTGCGCGCAAACATTCAGCCCTATGCGGAGCGTCTCCTGACGGATATGAGCCTCGGGCATTGGGATCTCTATGAAGAACTGACGGAAGAGGGGCGTGAGGACAGTGTCTGCCTGCGTCTGCCGCCGACGGATTTCCTCGTGGCA
>ERZ773069.1991-NODE-1991-length-11089-cov-6.174733_pt1 | contig 11089 bp, 9 predicted proteins | sample MGYA00580619_ERZ773069 | MGnify/ENA primary metagenome ERZ773069 (study PRJEB29015, sample SAMEA2738007) | human oral metagenome | biome: human oral; feature: human-associated habitat; material: dental | place: China | collected 2108 ...
GGACGACGTCGACGACTGCCCAGCCGACGGCGGCCGAGGCTAATAGGGCGAGCAGGACGACGGCCACGGCCTACCTCTCCTCGCCGTCGGCGTTGACGCCGCGCCTGCCTCGGGCCGGTGCGCGTCCATCCCGGACCACGGCATCCGAGCCGTGAGCATAGGCGCGTCCGCCGGGAGTCGCGTCGGCCCCGAGAGCCACATCAGTCCCACTCAGCCGGGTCGCACCGTTCCCATTCAGTCGGGTCGCGCCGCTGCCGCCTTGGACTGCGGACATGAGCTCTTCGAGCACTTCCCACCCGCGCATTTCGAGGTCGTATCCAGCAGCCGTCCGCCGCTGGGAGACGGCCGAAGCGCTGACACCCAGCTCGCGAGCGGCCTGCCGACCCGTCAGGCCGGAGTCGAGGGCCCGGACCGCCTGGATCTGAGCCTCCGTGCGGCCAGGAATCGGCACATCACTTCGATCGTGGAGACCATCAACGGCGAAACGGCGGCGTCGCCTCCGGCCCGGACGGCGACGTCCCCCGAGGATTTAGCCGCGTCCACCGCCTCGCGGGCGGAGACGAAGGCCGAGCCCCTCCCCTCCCGGACCGTTGCGGGAACGCCTTCGATCGGGCCGATGCCGATGCCCAGATGCCACCCTCTCTCCCGGACGACGGCCCGCACGGCCGCGACGGCTCCCGCCGCGTCGCCGAAGAGACCCTGGATCTCGTCGCCGACCGTGCGCTCGAATCCCGCAAGCGGAGGAGAGGTTGCGCACACTTCGCGGAGAATGTCAAGAAGCACGGGAACCCTGTCCGTCTCCGTCCGCGAATGGCGCTGGTCGATCGTCAGCACGAACACGAAACGCCCCTCTCATGAACTGCCGCCTCATTTTCCAGCCGGCTCACCGGCGAGCCTATCCCCTCGCCCGCCCTTCAACGGCGGAAACACGCGGCGAACGGGGAGGCGGCATCCCCGTCTCCCCGCGTCGCAGCGCCTCGCCTCGTGCCATCCGCAGGAAATGCCATTTCATGTCCTCAAAATGTCGTCCCGGGTCCCCACGGTGAGATGGGAGGAGACGCGGCGAGGAAACCGATGCTCCTCCCCTTTGCGCGAACCCACCGGCGCCGGCGTCGCCCTATGGACAGCAATGGTGTATTCTGCCGGAAGAGGCCGAAAACACACCAGTCCACGAAAGGACGCAATGCCCACTCGCCCGTTTTCGGGACGCAGGCCGGGAATGCTCTCACTCGGCTGCGCGGTTCTCATATTCGCACTAGGCGCATGCAGTCTGAGCCTAGGCGCAAGCGCGCCGTTTCAGAGGACAGCACCCGGCTCTATCAGCACCGGATCGGCGGCGCCTGGCGGCCCCGGAGCGTCGCGCACTTCGACATCCTCCTCACCGGCCACGCCCGATCCCACGAAACCCGCCGCTCTGCGGAAGGCGATCGCCGAAGGCGCCTACTCGAACGCCGGCGGACCGATCCCGGACGGTGCCACCAAGATCACAGCGGTGGGATCGGACGGCACCGCCCTCATCAGAACGCCCACCGGGAACATCGGCTGCGAATTCTCCGCGACCGCCTATGCGGGATGCGGCGTCAGTTCGTACATGAGCGACGTCCCCTACGGAAAAGACGAGGCGGGCCCGGCCTGGTGGATCGATCTCAGCGCTGCCAACGCCATTCCGCGGATCGTCTCGCACAGTCAACCCGGCAGCTGGGAAGTCGGAAGCCACACCGTCCAGACCGTCCCCTACGGCAGCGTCGTGCACTACGGTTCATACGTCTGCGCGTCCGAGAGTCCGGGCCTGACGTGCTGGAACACGGCGAATGGGCACGGCGCCTTCATGCGGCGCTCTAGCACCACCGTCTTCTAAGCGTCCGACTACACAGCCCAGGCGTTCAGCTCCAAAGCTAAATTCTTATGAATTAAGGTTTCGAACTAATGGCGGCGCGGCCCGGCGGGAAGGCTCGCGATTCCGCACCTGTGCGCGTGGGCGGCATCGCGATCAATGCATGCCCCTGATGGCGCCGTCGACGACCTCGATGTCACAGGCCGAAGGGCGTTTGGGCAGGCCGGGCATCGTCATGATCGACCCTGAGATGAGCACGACGAAACCCGCCCCGGCCGACAGCCTCACCTCGCGAATCGGCACGGTGAAGCCCTCGGGCGCGCCGAGCGCCTTCGCGTCGGTGGAGAAGGAGTACTGGGTCTTGGCCATGCACACCGGCATGTTGGTGAAGCCCTGGTCCTCGAGCTGCTTTATCTGCTTCTCGGCAGAGGTGGTGAAGTCGACCCCGTCGGCGCGGTACACGCGCTTGGCGATGGCCTCGATGGACTCCTTGATGCCGCCGAGCTCGTAGGAGAAATGGAAGTCCGAGGGCTCGTCGCAGAGGCGCACGACCTCCTCGGCCAGGGCACGCCCGCCCTCGCCGCCCTTGGCCCACACCTCGGAAAGGGCCACGTTCACGCCCAGCTCCCTGCACTTGGCCTCGACGAGGTCGAGCTCGGCCTTGGTGTCGGTGGGGAACGCGTTGATGGCCACCACGACGGGCAGGCCGTAGACGTTCTTCATGTTGTCGACGTGCTGCAGGAGGTTGGGCAGGCCCGCCTCGAGGGCCTCGAGGTCCTCGTCGTTGAGGTCGGCCTTGGCCACGCCGCCGTGGTGCTTGAGCGCGCGGACCGTGGCGACCACCACGCAGGCGTCGGGCGTGAGGCCCGCGAGGCGGCACTTGATGTCACAGAACTTCTCGGCGCCCAGGTCGGCCCCGAAACCAGCCTCGGTCACCACGTAGTCGCCGAGCCTCATGGCCGTGGTGGTGGCAGAGACGGAGTTGCAGCCGTGGGCGATGTTGGCGAACGGGCCACCGTGCACGAACGCGGGATTGTGCTCGAGGGTCTGCACCAGGTTGGGCGAGATGGCATCCTTGAGCAGCGCCGTCATGGCGCCTTCCGCCTTGAGGTCGTGTGCGGTGACGGGCTTGCGGTCAAAGGTGTAGGCCACCACGACGCGCCCCAGGCGCGCCTTGAGGTCCATGAGGTCGGTGGCCAGGCAGAAGATGGCCATGACCTCGGAGGCCACGGTGATGTCGAAGCCGTCCTCGCGCGGCATGCCGTTGGCCACGCCGCCCAGGCCGTCCACGATCTTGCGCAGCTGGCGGTCGTTCATGTCCATCGCGCGCTTCCACACGATGCGGCGCGGGTCGATGCCCAGCTCGTTGCCCTGCTTGATGTGGTTGTCGAGCATGGCGGCCAGCAGGTTGTTGGCGTTCTCTATGGCATGGAAGTCGCCGGTGAAGTGCAGGTTGATGTTCTCCATGGGGATGAGCTGGGCATAGCCACCACCAGCCGCGCCGCCCTTTACGCCGAAGACGGGACCCAAGGAGGGCTCGCGCAGAGCGAGCACCGTCTTGTGACCGAGGGCGTTCATGGCGTCGGCCAGTCCGACGGAGGTGGTGGTCTTGCCCTCGCCGGCGGGCGTGGGATTGATGGCGGTCACGAGGACGAGCTTGGCCTTCTTGGGCTTGTCGGCCATCTTGGTGACGTCCACCTTGGCCATGTGGTGGCCGTAGGGGATGAGCTCGTCGTCGGTGAGGCCCAGCTTCTCGGCAATCTCGCCAATGGGCCGAATCTCGGCCTCCTGTGCGATCTCGATGTCTGACTTTGCCATCGCTTACTCCCCTTCTCCGGACGCAACGCTCGCCTTTGGACTCACGGGACACATGCTAGGGAACGTGCCCCGGCTCCCCACGCCATTTTGGCAAGAACTCCTGCGCCAGGGTTGGTCATTTTGCGCCGATGAAACCAGCCACCCGCAGGTGGTACGACAATGACAATCATATTGAACGGAATGCCCGAGCCACACACCCAAGCTTCGGCGCGTGGGGGCAATAGGCAGAATCACCCATACGATGGCGTGTTCCGGCACGCATTGGGCTTCGCCGATGGCAATGCCCCCGGGCGGCTGCCCGCAAGGATAACAGGGCGCCCTGGGTGGAGCAGGCCGCGCGTACGAGTGCTCTGTGCGTGCGGCGCCCGTCGCGCTTGCTAGAGTTGCCTTATGCGGGCAAGGGCTCTCGCGACCTTGGAATCCTGTGCGACCAAGCTCCATTCGCCGCGGCCCTCGACCATGGAAAGAAGGCCCTTCCTCACCATTGATACCGGGGGTCGCACCATGTCTGCCGCGTTGCCGGGGGCGAAGACGTGCTCGAAGAGGGGACCGGCAGGGAACCTCTCACCTTGCTCCGCCGCGCAGATGACCTTCTCCGCCAGGCCTGCGAACCTGGCGAGATAGGATGCTGCCTCCGTCGCCTCCTCAAGCTGGGCCGAAGCCGCCGCTGCCCCGGCCCAGAAGGTAAGGGCGGTCTCGGGCAGGTGCTCCTCCAGCTCAAAGCCCGACACGAGGGCGTTCCCAGCCTTGAGCAGCGCATCCGCCTGCGCCTTGGATGGATGGGCCAGCAGCTGGGCGCAGATGCCCCCCATAACCCCACCGAGGCTCGAGAACAGCTCGCGTTCACGAAGAGATGCAGCGTCCTCCGCTCGCCCGCACTGCTCGTACAGAGAGGCGAGCACCGAGGAGGTTCCTATGGGCGTTGCCCCAACGATGCCTTCAAGCAGGGCGATCGCCTCCCCCAACCTGTCATCTTGCCTGCGGAGGAACCCCGCCCTGATGAAGTGCGCCAGGGCGAGTTGCCTCGCGTCCTCGGAGCGAGCCTCGACACGGTCGAGGCAGTCGAAGGCGTTATCCCTCAGCTTGTCGGCTCGCGTGGGATCCGCCGCGCTCCGACCAAGGTAGAACATTGCTGCCTGGAGTAGCCAAGGCAGGCAGAAGGGGTGCTCTGCCGTCACCGACCTGATCTCTGCGTAGGCACCCTCGGGGTCGTCGTTGGCGCGCAGGGCAATTCTCGCCGCCGTCTCCCTGACCTGGCCTTCGTCCAGCTGGGAGTCCCAATCGAACAGCTCGTCAAGCGACATCCCAAACTGTGCCGCTATGCTCGGCAGCAGCGCCACGTCGGGCAGGCTGAGCCCAAGCTCCCACTTGCTTACGGCAGCCTTCGTCACGCTAAGGAGGTCCGCGAGCTGCTCCTGCGTGAGCCCCTCGGCATGGCGTGCCCGCGCGATGGTGGCCCCGATGTTGGTCGCGCTTGTGTTCTGCATGATGGCTCCCCTCTTCAGGATGGCTCCCCTCTTCCGTGCGAGTCCATTCTCTGGCGCTGGTGCCTACCGCTCAAGCGAGCGCGAGTTGACCTTTTCGAGGGTTGAGTCAACTAGTCCCGCGGACGGACGAAGGCCTTCACCTGTTCGCTGAAGCGGGTGTCCAGCGCTGCAAAGAGCAGGGCCTCCAGCGCGAGCAGGGGAACCATGGTCACAGCCATGCGCACGTAGACATGTGCGCTCGCTACGTCCATGCTGATGAGGAACGCCATCGCAAAGCCCGTCAGCACGACCGCGAACCCAATGGGCAGGGAGAAGAGCAGCTGCAGCTGGCGCCTCTGGATGCGCAGCACCTGTGCCAGGGACAGCCCCATGCGGTTCAGGTTGCGCATGACGGGCAGGCTCTCGCGCACGTCGGAGAGCAGCCGGAAGTAGACGAGGCTGATGGAAGCCACTATGAAGATGACGGCCAGCATGAGCGAGATGTAGGTGTACATCTCGTACGAGTACTCCTGCAGGAAGATGGTCTCTATGCGAGGAATGAGGAGGAAGTCGTTCCCGTCCCCGAGGCCCACGCCTATCGTACTGCGTATGCGCTCGCAGGCGGTACGCACCTCCTGGGCTTGGGCATCGTCATCCACGTCAAACGTGAAGACCCTCACGTCCACAAGGCTGCCCGTGTCCTGCAGCATCTGCCAGTCCGCATCGCTCACCACGTAACTGCCGCTGCGCTTGGCGGTGTCCAGTATGGGTGTGGACGTGCCGACGACCTCCAGCACCCGGCCGCCTGGCACCTCCACCGAGCTTTCTGGCTCGGCCGCGCCGGAGACGTCAACCGCCTGTCCGTCTTCGATCGAGAGCGTCCTACCCGACTGCCTCTCGTATGAGCTCTGGGCGACGAACTTGTTCCCGAAGATGGTCTTCTCGGTCTGCAGCATGCCGTAGGAGTCCTTCGCGTACGCCACGCCATGGCTGGCGAGCTCGGCCTCGATCTCGCTGACGTCTGACGACTCCCGCGCGTTGTCGCCATACGAGAAGTACCCGATTCCGAAGGGGATGTCCCTGGTGATGTCGGCGCGGACCGTCGTGACGAGGGCGAGGGACACGACGATGGCGCTGAACGACATCGTGAGCATGAGGGTCGACACGAACATCGTCGTGACCGACCCCTTGAGGCGGTCCCTGAGCCCGGAGACCCAGATGGCGTTTCCCTCCCTCAGGTAATAGCGCGACCGCGCGACGCGCGAGATCACGAGGAACGAGAACTGGCGGTACGCGAGGAAGAGTCCGGCGAGCGTGGACGCGATGATGAGCCAGGGTATGACGTCGACGAGCGCGTCGTGGGACTCCACGAACGTTCGCACGGACGGGATGACGCCGAACAGGCAGGTGCCGCAGCCGCAGGCGAGCAGGACGATGCCCAGGACGGCCAGGGGCTTCGAGAAGCGCATCTCGCGGCTCTCGTCGACCTTGGCGGCAAGCAGGTCGACGATGGGACGCCTGCATATCCCGCGCGCCTGCGCTGCGCTCGCCACCAGGAATATGACGGAGAACGTGACGACGGTCTGCACGATGGACGCGGACGGGAACTGGTATGCGATGTCGGCGACATGGATGATGCGGGCCATGAGCATGACCATGAGATGCCCGAAGACAAGCCCGATGACGAGTCCTGCGGCGATGGCGCTCACGCCAATCAGGAGGCTTTCGAGCACGATCGAGAGGGCGACCTGGCGCCTCGTCATGCCCATGGTGAGGAGGGCCCCGTACAGGCGCCGCTTGCGCTTCAGGAAGGCGCTGAGCGAAAGCCCCAGGAACCCCAGGGAGTATACGGCGATGAAGGCGATGGCGAGGCGCATGATGTCCTGCACGCTCTCGCTCTGCGCAAGCTGCGGATGGTTCATGTTGGCGGAGAAGACGAAGAAGACCACGATCGAGAACACGCTGCTCAGCCAGAACGCGACGTAGCTCTCCTTGTCGCGCATGACGTTGTTGAGGGCAAACCTGAAGAAGCTCATCCTACTTCGCCCCCATGAACTTGAGCACGTTCAGGATCTCGTCGTAGAACGCCAGCCCGTCTCCTTCGCGGTACAGCTCCTCCAGGATGCAACCGTCCTTGATGAAGATGGCGCGCGTGCAGAAGCTTGCGGTCTTGGCGTCATGCGTGACGATGATGGTGGAGGTGCCCCGACGCGCATTGAGGTCGGCAAAGATGCGCATGACGCCCTCGGCTGCCGCCGAGTCGAGGTTGCCCGTGGGCTCGTCGGCAAGAAGGAGGCGTGGGCTGTGGATGATGGCGCGGGCGATGGCGGCACGCTGCGCCTGACCTCCCGACACCTCATGCGTCCGTTTGTCGAGGATCTTGCCGATGCCAAGGCTCGCGGCAATGCTCTCGGCTGCGGCGTTCATGCGTGCAGGCGGGACGTGGCGCAACATGAGTGGGAGCATGATGTTCTCGCGGATGGTGAGCGTGTCCACCAGGTTGAAGTCCTGGAAGACGAAGCCGAGCTCGTTGCGGCGGAACTCGGCCGCCTCGGGCTCGCCCAGGTGGGAGATGTCGCGCCCGTCGATGCGAATTTCTCCCGAGCTGAGCGGGAGGATGCCCGAGATGAGGTTGAGGAGCGTGGACTTTCCCGATCCCGACGCCCCCATGATCGCTACGAACTCGCCCTCCTCCATCTTCATGGACAGGTCGTTCACGGCACGCACCTGAACTCCGGTTCCGTATATCTTGCTCGCGTGCTCGATGGTGAGAATCGCCATGAGGTTCTCCTTTCCGATTCGCTGCAAGCAGAATACGAAACGGCACGTGAGGGGCGCTATCGAGTGGAGTGACGAAAGATGACAGCCCCTGTCACTTTTGCACAAGGGGGATGATGGGCGCGAGTCGGGGGCGACGCCAGAAAACTATGTCCACTCGGGTTCCATGCCCAACCTCAGACCTCACCTCTATTTCGTGCCCAAGCTCGTCGAGCGCGCGCTTCGCCACGTACAGTCCGACGCCTGACGACTGGTCGTGATCGCGTCCGTTGCTCCCCGTGAAGTAGAGGTCAAAGATGCGCGGCAGGTCGCGCGGGCGGATGCCAATGCCGTGATCGACAAAGCTGAGCTCCACGCTTCCGTCCGACTCCCCCGCGCCGACCTCGATCGACGACCCCGCGTCCGAATACTTCACGGCGTTATGCAGTATCTGCTCGATGACGAACGCGAGCCATTTCCTGTCGGTGCGCACGCGCAGGCTTGCGTCGATGCCTACAGTGGGGAAGACCTCCCTCTGCGCAAAGAGGCGCCTCTCTTTGTCAATAACGGCCTCTACCACCTCTTTGAGGGACAGGTCCTCGATGGTGAGGTCGGCCTGCATGCGCTCCATGCGCACGAGACTCAGGATGAGGTCGAGCTGCCCCTGCATGCGATCGAGCTCGCAGAGCGCACCGAACGAGTCCATGTGCCCGGGGTCCTTCTGAACCATGAGGCGCAGGACGCTCACGGGCGTCTTCATCTGGTGCACCCACTGCATGACATGCGTCCGCCAGCGCAGCATCTCGTCGTCTCGCTCGTTCAGCTGGCGCTGGTAGCTGCGGTAGGCATCACGCCTGCGTGTGACGTACGCTTCGGTGACGGGGTCGCCGCTATGGCGCCCCACCAGCTGTTCCATGGTCTCGACGTCCTCTTCCAGGCTTTCGTAGAACGCCCGCTTGCGCGCGAATCGCACGACAAGGAACACCGCCAGCACGAATGCCGCCACGAAGAGGAAGTAGGCGATGCCTGCGGCCGTCTCGAAGCCTCGGCCAAAGTGAAAGGCAAGGGCTATGGCAACGGACTCGAGGAGGAAGAGGGCCATGACGTCCAGATGATCCCTGAGGAAGAGCCTCATGGCCTTCCGCCCATGTAGAGACGATAGCCAACGGTGCGCACCACCTTGATCTGGGCGGGAATGCCCGCACTGGAGAAGCGATCGCGAAGCCGGCGGATGTTGACGTTCAGGGTGTTGGGCTCCACGAAGCCCTCCCCGTCCCACGCGGCCATGTACAGGTCGCCACGCGCAGCCGTCTTTGGATATGCCCTCATCAGGCATCCAAGGAGACTTGCCTCCGTGGCGGTGAGCTCGATCGTTGAGCCCTGGTACTCCGCCCTGAGGAGTCCCGGGAAAAAGACGAGCCCGTCGCAAGCGAGGGACTCGAGCTCCGTTGTGGCAGGTGCGAGCTCCCCATAGTTGCGGCGCATCTGCGCCTGCACCTTGGCGAGCAGCACGTCGAGGTCGAAGGGCTTCGTCACGTAGTCGTCAGCTCCCGCCTCCATGCCACGCACCTGGTCGGACGCGGCATCACGAGCCGAGACCATGACGATGGGGGCGTGCGATGTCTCGCGAATGCGACGACACCAGAAGAATCCGTCGTAGCGGGGCAGGTTCACGTCGAGCAGGACGAGGGAGGGGTCGAGGGCACGGGCCTGGGCGTCTATGCCATCGAACGAGTCCGCCACGCGGCACTGGTAGCGATACCGCCCCAGCAGGTCTGCTACCTGGCCCGCGAGGGCGCTGTCATCTTCCACTATGAGGATGGGCCGCAGCGTTGCGCCCTCGGCCCGCCGCGCGCCACCATGTGCCGCCGTTGTCTTCTCCATGGTCATGCCTGGCCCTCCTTCTCTCGCACCCAATTGGACCAGGGGCTCTCGGACGTTTCGATGGTGCGCCGCTCCGTCACTACCACGTCGACGCCCAGGTCATGCTCCCCCACCACGCCCATGGCTGCCAGGTTATCGGTAAGCTGCGCCTCGCGACATATGCCGACGGAAGTGCCAGAAAAATCGGCAAGCAGCGTGTCATAGAAGCCGCCCCCGTACCCCATGCGGAAGCCATGGCCGTCGAAGGTCAGGCCAGGCACGACGGCGAGGATGCTCCCGCCCGCCTCTGCCTCGCGCGCGACGTCCAGAAGGCGATCTGGCTCCGCAAGGGGCTCCTCCACGCCAAAGGAGCTGCGCTCGAGGCGGTCGAAGTCGTCGATGCGATACCACTCCATGAGACGAGTGTGGGGCACCACACGGGGGATGGCAACAACCTTGCCAGCCACCCACGCCTGACGTACGAGCCCGCGTGTGTCCACCTCCTCGCCTACCGAAAGGTAGACGAGGACGATCTGGGAGCGTTGCCACTCGGACAGAGAGAGGACGCGGGAGGCGATGCCGGCATCGGCACGCTCTCGCGCCTCGGAGCCAAGGTCCTTGCGCGCCTGCCTGAGCCGCTTGCGAAGCTCCTTCTTGCGCGCGGTGACTTCCTTGTCCTCCATGTGCCTCCCCCAGGACCCAATTCACATCGAGGAGAGCTTACTCCACCCCGAAGCATGCGTCACAGGGAAGGAGGCGCGCCATCCTGCTGCAATGCAGGCAAAGGGAAAAGTGTCTGGCACAAGAACCCCGCCTCCTAGCCCATCGAAACTCGGAAGGTCTACGATGGCAGCGCTGACTTCGAGGAGGGGCCATGAGATACGCATTTGCCAATGCCACCGTGATCGACGGAACGCTCGAGGCTCAACCCCAGGAGGGACGCTGCGTACTCGTCGCGGACGGACGCATCGAGTCCGTCGATGCGGGCACGACCCCCTCCGGATACCGCGTGGTCGACCTCGGGGGCAGATTCCTGCTGCCCGGCCTGATAAACATGCACGTCCACCTCGCGGGCAACGGCAGCCCGAAGTCGGGTGGCAAGGACCCCAAGAAGACGGTGGACGCCATCTTTGCCACTCCTGTCGGCGCGGCCGTCGCCCACCTCATGGTGGCCGGGTTCGCCAAGGCCGCACTCATGGGCGGCGTGACCACCGTGCGCACCGTTGGCGGCCTGCGCGACCTCGACACGCGCGTGAGGGACGAGATCGCCGCGGGCAGGAGGATCGGACCGCGCATCCTCGCCGCCAACGAGGCGGTCTCGGTGCTGGGAGGGCACATGGCCGGATCGGTC
>ERZ773069.1996-NODE-1996-length-11079-cov-6.706459_pt1 | contig 11079 bp, 9 predicted proteins | sample MGYA00580619_ERZ773069 | MGnify/ENA primary metagenome ERZ773069 (study PRJEB29015, sample SAMEA2738007) | human oral metagenome | biome: human oral; feature: human-associated habitat; material: dental | place: China | collected 2108 ...
AGTGCGGCTCAAGAGCGCGGATGACGGCAGGGAATTCTGCGTTGAGCAGCGATTCAATGCGCCTTTCCTGCGCTTTGACGGCGTTGAATTGGATGATGGACATTGTGAGCCTCCTTGTCAATCGGCGGCAAGCTCTTCCTGCAGCAGGGCGAGCAGTTCTTCCTTATAGGCGGTGCCGCCGGGGTGTTTGTTGATGGCGAGGGGGACGTTTTGCAGCTCGCGCTGCATTTCGTGCAGGAGGCCGCTGTCGACGGTGAGACTGCGCTTCTTGAGGACGCTCTTTACGACGGCGGCGGCGTCCGTGCGGCGGTCTTCCAAGAGGTCGATCTCGCTCGGCTCGGGCAGGGCGATCCGGACTTCGTCGGCGACGGCTTTTAGCTCGGTGAAGAATTCGAGCTGCAGGGTCTTCAGCCCTTCTTTGGCTTCGGTCAGCGCTCGGATGTTTTCTTTCATCTCGCGGGCGAAGGCGGAGAGACCTTCTTCGATTTCAGGGACGTCGCCGACGTGGGTCAGGGCGCGGTTCAGACCTGCAAGGCGGCGCTTTTCTTCGAGGATGGTTTCGTCGTAGTAGTTTTTGCATTGGGTGAAGAGCTTCTTGAAGTGGTAGGCGAAGTCTGCCGTGCGCTTGCCTTCGTCGAGCTTTGTCAGATAGCTCTCGATGGCTTCGCGGTCGCAGGCGGCGTGTTTGCCGCGTGCAGAGGTCAGCACGTCGGCGTAGCGGATGCCGTGTCGATCGAGCGTCTCACGCACGCCGTCTGCCATGCGGCGCAGGTCTTCGTCGGAGGGAGCTTTGTCCGCCTTCGTGATGATGATGAGTTTCGGGATGTCTTTCGACAGGCTCTTGAGGAAGTTCACGTCGTCGGTGCTGATGGCTCCGGCATCGGCGGGGATGCACCACAGGATGTGGTCGCTGGCGTTTAGCTGGCTGCGTGCGATGGCGGCGTCGGTGCGTGCGGAGTAGGCGGCGCTGTCGGGCTTCGAGTAGCCGGGCGTGTCGAGGAAGGCGATTCTCGCGTAGGGCTGGCGCGGCGTCTCAACGAAGACGCTGCGCAGCAGATGCCCGAGCGGCAGTTCGTCGAATTCGTCGTCCTCGCCGAAGCCGTGCGAGAGCGTGCGGATGTCCGCGACCTGCATGGCGACGCTCGCGCCGAAGAGGTTGACGGCGCGCGCCCGCTCGTCCGTACCGTGCAGGACGTAGGCGGGCACGGAGGTCGTCGGCGTGACGGCGGTCGGCAAGAGGCGTGCGCCGCCGAGCAGCATGTTGAGGAAGGTCGACTTGCCGCTACTGACCCCGCCGCCAAGCGCGACGACGGTCTTGCCGATCAGCGGGCGAAAGAGCAGGAAGTCATAGAACTTGTCGTAGATATAGCAGAAGTCGAAGTAGAGCGCAGGAAAATCGGGCGGCGCGTTCTTCTCCAAGGCTTCGGGCAGACGCTCCTTGATCGTGCGCTCAAGCTCTTTGATCTGTGCAGGCAAGACGCGCTCATCGCGCGTCGGCTCGACGATTTTCTTAAGCAGAGCGATTTGGTCGGTTGGGTTAGTTGTGGGCATGGGTGCTCCTTTGTGGGTGGTCGTGGGTGGCGATAGTCTCTAGACTATATGCTCATTGCATGTGCAACAATCAAAGGTGGAGTCCATTATAATTGTATCACGTCTATCGATTATATACGTTGTGTTACATTGCTCAAACCGGCAATTGTCTATGCGGGCATAGCTGGCTCTAACAATGCTGGGATAGTCTCCATGATTGTCTTTTTTGCAATTTGAAAAAGTGCATTGTGCGATGTCTGATTCTTCTGCCCAGATTAAGGTCTCAAAACCTTCGTTTTGGCAATGTATAAATTCTGATTCCCTAAGCGTGCTGTTTGCTAGATAGACTAATGGAGCAAAATGACTGGAACAATCTGAGAAGTTGCAGCGCATGAACTCTGTATTAGTTATATGGAGTAAGGGGTAGTTTTTGTCATCGCTTTCATCACAGCGGCATTGACAACGTATAAATTCTGAGTCTGTAATTGTACTGTTGGATAGGTAGAGCAAATTACAAAAGTGGACGTAACAATCCGAAAAAACACAATGAGATATTTGTGCATTAGATAAAGGTAAAACACCTGTATTGGAAACGATATTTTTGAACTTGCATGCTGTAAAGAAGCTCGCTTTTTTCATATTGATCCATGTTTTGCCCGTGTTAGTATTTTTTTCATAGAAGGTGCATTTGTTGAAATGAATTTCCTTCTGAGAACTTTTAAGTATGCCGTTTTCAAAGAGGCAGTTTTGAAACGTGATTTTTTCTGCCTGCCATGAATCTAAATCTAAATCCATATTTTCCGCCTTGACACAGAGCACTGTCAGATGCTTTATTCCAATGGATTTTGCTTGAGTTAAATCGTTCACCACGCTCTTATCGTCGAGCGGAAAAAGGTAGCAACAGCGTTCGTACTCATAGGGATGCTCCATATCTGCCATCATCGCAAGATACGCTTCGCGATCTTGCGCGACGATAGTCTTCGCGGCTTGCATCGTCTCGCGCACGACGTCCTTCTCTGCGCCAAGCAGTGCGAACAGATCGGCAATATACGCAAGCAACGCGGCGGCATCGCCTTCATGCAGCAGTGCGAGCAATATGCAATCCAGCACGAAAGCGTTCGTCAGTTCATCGCGCTTGATGCTTTCGACGGTTTCGATGAGCTTTGCGTCTGTCAGCGAGTAGGCGTCGGGCAGCAGGTCGCGCACATCGGCTTCATAGCCCGCGCCTGCCGCCGTGCGGTAGAGGTGACGCCACTGGGCTTGTGTCGCGCTGTCAGCGATCAGCACGCTGACGAGCAGCAGAAAGTACAGCTCGGGCATCGTGCTGCGTGCGGCGGGGTGGCCTTCGTAGGCTTGCTTTTCGCTCTCATAGCGCAGGCGCTCGAAGTCGGGTTGTGCGGCTTCATCGTGCTGCTCGTCGAGCGCCTGCACGATTGCGTCGATGCTCTCGGATGCCGTCTGCACGCGCTCCTGCAAGTCTTCGATGACGTTCTTGAGCAGGGAGATCTGCTCTCTTGGCATTTTTTCGCTCATGGTCTTCACCTCTCCTGTATGCTCTGCACGGCTGCAAGGTCTTCCTTCATCTCGGCGAGACGCGCCTCTCGCTCAGCGGCGGCTTTTTCGCGGGCTTCCCGCAGGTCGGCGAGCGCCTTTTCCTGCACGGCGATGCGGCTCTCGGCTTCTGCGCCGATCATGGCGTCGATCTCTTTCATCTGCGCCGTGATGGCGCTGCGGATGGCGGCTTCGGTCTTTGTTACGACTTCGGGGATGATCTCGCCTTGGAGCTTTTGACGCACGAGCTGCAGGCGGTCGTTCTGCTGCTTTTTGAGGAAGCCCAGCTCGATGAGCAGGCCGGCGGCGAGGGCGATGACGGCGCCGATCGGACCGGTGACGACAGCGCCGATGATGGAGAGGATCAGTGGCAGCGACTTCTTGAGAACTTCTTTCGTCATGGCGTCCATGCCCATCTGCTCGGGACTCAGCTGCGGCATCTGCGCCGCTATGTCGATCTGCACGACGTCGGCGATTCTTTGCAGGTAGCGGTGCAGGCGCGGCTCGAAGTCGCTCTTGAGACCTGCGAGCGCCGCCTGGCGCACGAGGGCGTTGACCTTGGCGGAGATGCTGGATCCGTTCATCATCAGGCGCTCCAAGTCGCCCGACGCGCCTTGAAGCGCGGCTTCGACGCTGCCGCCGATGTTCATGGCGCTCTCGTCGATCTGGCGCACGAAGGCGGATTTTTCCTTTTCCAAGCTGCTTTTCAAGCGCTCAAGCTGGCGGCGGCAGGCTTCTTCTTCGGCGGCAAGCTCGTCGGGAGCGAGGTCGGCTTTCTTGATGGAGGCGGCGAGGTACTCTTCTGTGCGTGCGGCTTCCTTCTTGATGTGTGTGCGCGTCGTGCGCTCGAAGATCGTCTCGCTCTCGGCTTCGATCTCTTGCAGGATCTCCTGGAGTGCCGTGACGTCGACGTTCTTGCCTTTCGCCGTCGTCGTGACGAGGGCGGCGTCCGCTATGCCGAGGTACTTCGCTGCGTCGCTTTGGATCTGCGCTTTGGCTGCGGTAAGCTGCTCCGCTGTGACCTTGTTCGCTTTCGTGAGGACGAGGCGGACGGGCATTTCGTGCAGCTTCAGCTCCTGCAGGAAGCGCACGATGCTGTCGGCGATCAGTGGCTCGGAGGCTTCGAAGGTGATGATGTAGGCATGGCTCTTCGGCAGGTAGTCGTCGATGGCGCGGTTGTGCATCTCGATGCCGGAGTCGAAGCCCGGCATGTCGACGATCTTGACGGCGGCGATGTCCCTGAGCGCGTCGTTAGGGAGGCTCAGCTCGATGCTGTGCAGGCTCTCGCTGCGATATTCTTCGGCGGTGAAGGCTTCGAGCGTGATTTCTTCCTGCGTGCCGTCTTTTCGATGGAGGATGATGCGCTCTTCGCTGCCGTAGCGGATTTCCGTCGGCACGGCGGTCTCGGGCGTGATCTGCGTGTGCAGGTAGTCTTTGCCGAGGCGGCTCTTGCCGAGAAGCGCGTTGAGCAGGGAACTTTTGCCCGCGCTGAATTTGCCGACGACGGGCGTCACGACATGGAACTCGTCGAGCGTGGCAGCGGCGCGGCGCAAGTCGTCATCTGCGATGCCGTATTTCTCTTCGAGTGCGAGGACGGCTTCCAGATCAAGGCGGCAGTTTTCGTAGATCGGCGTATGCTTCATGCGGGAATCGTCTCCTTTTGTCAGCTCGTGGTGCTCGATGATTTTAAGAAAACGCTGAATGTACTCGTATTTTAATAGTATAGCACAATTTTGAGCAATCCTGTTGCTCTTGTTTGCAATGCATCTCGGTTTTTGCGAGGAAATGGCGCGAGTGGGTGGATGCGCGAGGGAACTGTTTGGCGAATCGACCGCTTTGTCGTATCATGCGCATAGAAAAGGTGCTGTCGGCAAACGACCAGCGGCAAATTTTTTAGCTGAGATAAGAAATCCCGCCTAAAGTTTGCAGGCTTCGAGGCGGAGCTTTCTTATTTTTCATGAAGCAGGTGTTCCTGTCGGAAATAAAAATTGACATTCCTACGGGAAAAGTGATATATTGTTTCTATTGATGCGCTCGTAGTCCAGTGGATAGGACGTTAGCCTCCGGAGCTGAAAGCGTGGGTTCGACTCCCGCCGAGCGCACCATGGAATGACTTGAAGGAGGGCGCGCTTTCGCGCCCTTTTTATCATATCTGCGAGAGGCGGAAGGTACGATGAACGAAAAGGCGAGCGCGGCGATGCGCCAGTTCCTTGAAGCGATGGGACTCGATCTCGCGGCGTGCGGCATGGAGAAGACGCCGGAGCGCGTGACGGAGATGTTTGAACTGCTCTTTTCGGGCTGCGGCAAAGATGTGTCTTCGGCTTGGGGCGAGCTTTTCGAGACGAAGGCGCGTGGTCTGACGGCGGTGCAGCACATCCCGTTTTATTCGCTGTGCGAGCATCATCTCGTGCCGTTCTTCGGCGAGGTGCATATCGCCTATTTGCCGAAGGACGGCAAGGTCGCGGGCTTCGGCAGGTTCGTCCATGTCGTGAATCTCCTTGCGAGGAGGCCGCAGCTGCAGGAGCGGTTTACGCGCGAGATCGCGGACGCCGTGCTCGACGGGCTTTCGGCAGAGGGCGTGCTCGTCATTGTCGAGGCGCGGCAGCTGTGCATGATGATGCGCGGCGAGCTTGCGCCCGGAACGCGCACGCTGACTTCGGAGACGGGCGGCACGATCGCCGCCGATGCGGCTCTTGGCAAGGAGGCATGGGATCTTCTGATGCGCGGAGCGAAGGAGGGATGAGGCAGATGAAGGCGAAGAGGCATTACCGACTGCCGTCGGGCAAGGAGCTGACGGTCGGCGAAGGGACGCTCGTCATGGGCATATTGAACGTGACGCCCGACTCTTTCTCAGACGGCGGCAAGTGGAACACGCTCGATAAGGCGCTCGACCACGCGCTTTCGATGGTCGAGGACGGCGCGGCGATCATCGACGTCGGCGCGGAGTCGTCGCGCCCGGGCTTCGTGCCCGTGTCGGCGGCAGAGGAGATCGAGCGGCTCACGCCCTTCTTGGAGCATATAGCGCCGAAGATTCCCGTGCCGATCTCCATCGACACGTTCAAGGCGGAGACGGCACGCGCTGCCTTGCGGCTCGGCGCGGACATCCTCAACGATATATGGGGCCTACAGTACGCGGCGGAAGAACGCGGCGCGATGGCTCGCGTCGCAGCCGAATACCACGCGCCCGTCGTCGTCATGCACAATCAGACGGGCACGACGTACAGGACGGACGTCATCGAAGCCATGCAGGATTTCTTCCGCGAGAGCTGCGCCATTGCCGAGGAAGCGGGCGTGGCGAAAGAGAGCCTGATCTTCGATCCGGGCATCGGCTTCGGCAAGACGCCCGAGACGAACATCGAGGTGCTGCATCGTCTGCATGAGCTGATGAAGCTCGACGGAGAAGCGTATCCGCTGCTTTTGGGCGCGAGCCGCAAGAGCTTTATCGGCTATGCGCTCGATCTACCTGTCGAGGAGCGGCTCGAAGCGACGGGTGCGGCGACGGTGCTCGGCGTTGCCGCAGGCGCATCCATCGTGCGCGTGCACGACGTCAAGGAGATCGCACGCATGTGCCGCATGGCGGACGTCATCTTGGAGGGCGGGAAGCATGGACAGAATTGAGCTTTCAGGCATGGAGTTCTTCGGCTATCATGGCTGCTTTGCCGAAGAGCGGCAAAAAGGACAGAAATTCATCGTTGACGCCGTGCTTTGCCTCGACCTCGCCGAAGCGGGGCGCACGGACGATCTCTGCAGGAGCGTCAATTATGCTGAGGTGTTCGAGGACGTGCGCACCGTTGTCGAGGGAGAAGCGAAGAATCTCATCGAGGCACTGGCGGAGGAAATCGCGGCGCAGCTCCTCAAGAAGTATGCGGCGCTCACGCGCGTCGAAATCGCCGTGCATAAGCCCCAGGCACCGCTTGCAGGCGCATTCCGCGACGTCTGCGTGCGCATCGAGAGGGGCCGCGCATGAACGGCGAAGAGGCGAGAGCCGGCGAGGGGGCGAGCGTGCCCCCTGTGGAGCGGGGACTGGCGCACGATCTTGCAGGGCGTGCGCAGAGAACATATCGCATCTATCTCGGTCTCGGCGCGAATCTCGGCGACCGCCGCGCTTCCTTGCGGCGAGCCTTGCGACTTTTGGCTCATCTTGAGGATACGCGGCTCCTACGCGTATCCTCTTTTTATGAGACGCCGCCGTGGGGAAACGAGAAGCAGCCGCCGTTTCTCAATGCCTGCGCCGCTTTGGAGACGCGCCTTTCGCCCCTCGTGTTCCTGCGCCGCGCTCAGCGCATCGAGCGTGCGCTTGGCCGCGTGCGCAAGGAGCATTGGGGGCCGCGCACGATCGACATCGACCTGCTCTTCGCCGAAGGATTCGAGAGTGCGGCGTCGGAGCTTCGTCTGCCGCATCCGTATCTTCACGAACGAGCTTTCGTGCTCTTGCCCTTGGTGGAGATTGCACCTGGGCTGATTGTTCGAGGCAGGAAAATCGATGAATGGCTGGCGGATCTTTCAGAAACTGCCGCTTGCCGCAGGTGCGGCGTATACCGTCCCATGAAAAAATGAAAGAAGGTTTTTTCTTCCAAAAGAAAAGCTATCTTTTTCTGTTGGAACATGGTAAACTACACGCACAAACGTCCACTTTGTGGACATTGTGCGTCGCCCTTACATGAAAAAGCCAATCGCTCTGCGCCCTTTGGGCTTGACCTCTTGGATTTTCATGGTAGAATAGACTTGGTTGATTGAGATTTCATGAGAACTACGCCAAGGAATTTGGATGGCGCGACTATCCTCTCCGTGGTACCTTTAGGAGGGAAATGCATGGCGAGATTCAGTATGCAGGAAGCGCGTCAGCTGGAGCAAAATCTTGCGCATATATATGATTTCGCTCGCTTTGTGGATGCAAAAGCATGTGAGGTGCTTCATCTTGAAGCGGATGGCACGGTGCGGCGCGAGGGTCGCTGCTTCACCACTTGGGGAAGGACGCGTCGTTGCCGGCACTGCACGAGCTTCTGCGCCGCCGAGTCGCAGTCGAACTTTGAAAAGGATGAGATTTCGGACGACAAGATCTACCACGTCCTTTCTGCACCGGTTGAGATCGAGATGCCGGACAAGAGCATCCTGCATTGTGCGATGGAACTGGTGACGAACTACCCGCGCAATGCGGATACGCGCGCGATGTGCGACCGCGAGGTGCTGCAGCTTCTCTCGCGTGCGAAAGATACGGCTCATGCGGGTGTCCTGTGCTTCAATGTGGAGGATTCCTGCATTTATGCCAACCTTGAGGCATACCGCGCCTTCCAGGTGCCGCCAGGCGAGCTTGAGGCTCTGCGTAGCTTCTTCATGACATGGCTCAAAGATGAAAGTTGGGACTCTCCGTGGGAGAGTGCAGCTGCATGGGAGCAGGAATTCTTCCTCGAAGGTGAGCGCTTCGTCTATCGGGTGACGATGGCGAAACTCTTTGATGCGGACGGACATTACAAGGGCTATTATTACACGATCCGCGATCGGCATGGAACGATGGAGGAACAGGACGATGCGGCATGGTCGCGCGATAAGCTCACGGGACTTTATGACCGCGAGGGCTTCTACGGCGCCGTGCGCGAGGAACTTGACTACGGCATAAAGGGCGAACGCTGCATCATCTGTTCGAACATCAAGGATTTCAAACTGGTCAACGAGCTTCTCGGCGAGGAGAAGGGAAACGAGATCCTAAAGAGCCTGGCGGAGTTTTTCGCCGACCTTGCCATGGATTCAGGCGCGGCAGCCCGTCTGCACGGCGACCATTTTGCCGCTTATGTGGACAGGGCGCGCTTCACGGAAAAGGATTTGCTCGACGGCCTGGAACATTTAGGGCAGGCGTTCGACAGCAATTCATTCAAGCTGAATATCCATCTCGGCATATATAAGATTCAGGAGGCGCAGATGCCCGTTTCCGTCATGTGTGATCGGGCGCATCTCGCGCTCGCTCTTGTGCGCGACGAGAATGGCAACAAGGTGGCGTTCTATGACGATGCCTTGATGGAGCGCACATTGCGCGAAAAGGAGATCCTGGGTAGTTTCGAGGAAGGTTTGGCCGAGCGCCAGCTCGCTGTCTACCTGCAGCCGCAGGTTTCGACAGAGGGGGATCTGCTCGGTGCGGAGGCGCTTGTGCGCTGGAATCATCCCGAGAAGGGGTTCCTCACGCCCGGACAGTTCATCGGTATCCTGGAGAATGCGGGGCAGATTCATCGCCTTGACCAGTACGTCTGGGAAGAGGCGGCGGCGATTCTGAAACGTTGGCAGGGAACGGAAAAGGAAGGGATGACGATCTCTGTCAACATTTCCGTGAACGACATGCTTCATCTCGACATTTTCCAGACGATGACGGATATTGTGAAGCGGCATGGCATCGACGCCAAACAGCTGAAGCTGGAAATCACGGAGACGGCCTTGATGGGAGACATCGAAAAGTACAGAAAGCTCATCAGCAGTCTGCAGGAGGTGGGCTTCGAGGTCGAGATCGATGATTTCGGCAGCGGCTACTCCTCGCTTTCCATGCTCAAGGACATCGAGGCGGACATTCTGAAAATCGATATGGGTTTTCTGCGTCAGACGGGCAATCCGAAGCGCAGTTCCGTCATATTGAATGCCGTCATCGCCATGGCAAAGTGGCTCGGCATGCGCGTCATCACGGAAGGCGTGGAAACGAAGGAGCAGGTCGAGCATCTGCGGTCGCTCGGCTGTGATATGTTCCAGGGATATTTCTTCGCGAAGCCCATGCCGGTCGAGGAGTTCGAGGCAAAGTATTTTCAGGAAGCGTCGAATGTATCTGCGCTTTCTGAAGCCGGACGGTGATGGAAAAAGTTGCATGAGGAGGATTTCATGCAGAGGTACGAATCGTCCTGGCGCAAGGGAGGAATGCTGGAAATGAAAAAGGGTTGGATGAAGCGTGCGGGGTGGCGAGCCTTCGCGCTTGGCGCATGTGCTTTTGGGGGATGGAGCACGCAGGCTTTCGCCGCCCGCATCGACCCGCAGGAGCTTGAGCAGTTGCGCGGCACGGTCGGCATGCTGCTTGAAGACGTCGAGGAATTTTACCATGTGACGCTCTTGATTGAGTCGTTCATGATCTTCGTGCTGCTGGCGCTGATCGTCGTCGGGCTCGTTGGCTATATCAAGCTGAGAAAGGAAGTTCGGGAACTGCGGCGGCGCATTTGCGGCGAGGACGATTTTGCGGCAGAGCCGCCCGAGGACATCGACTCTCCCTTTGAGCCGATGCCAACGCCTGAGCCGATGCCGGAGCCTGAGCCGATGCCGGAGCCTGAGCCGATGCCAGAGCCTGAACCAGAGCCAGAGCCGGAGTCGGAGCCGGAATCGCCGCCGATCGTACGCTTTATGGAAGCGTACAGCGAGGCGAACGATATAGAAGACCCGGCGCTGCAAAAAGCGCGTTTTGCCAGCCTCTTGGCGGAGTTTTCCAGCAAGAGGTTCACCTGCACGAATCCTGAGGATCGGAAGACGAACCCGAATGCGCCGCCGACATTTGAAACGAGAGATGAAGGAGACTTCTGGGCCGTTGAGAAGGGTGACGGTTCGGACGATTACTACGTCATTCCCGATCCTACGCTTCCGTACAGTGAAGAACGCCATCGCTTCTGCGGCATGAAGGAAGCGTTCGCTTCGAACTACCAGGAGGGCAAGACGTACACGCACATGGAGATCGAAGCTCCCGCGCGTTTCAGCCTCATGGGCAGCCTCTGGGCGCCGCAGCGCCCCGGTAAGATTGTGCTGTCGGGAGAACAAGACGCATAGGAAGAATGAGAAACTCCGGCAGGAAGAGATTTCTGCCGGAGTTTTTATGCGTCCGTGCACAGTAAAACCCCGCAGGCGTAAATCCTGCGGGGTTTTACTATGAAAGTCCAATCAGCCGAGCCGAAGGCGGGCTTCTTGGGTAACTTTCGTTAAGTGCGTGTAGTTTACCATGAAGCCCCAAGAGGTCAAGCCGAAGGTGCAGACCGATTGGCTAGG
>ERZ773069.2003-NODE-2003-length-11065-cov-28.508084_pt1 | contig 11065 bp, 6 predicted proteins | sample MGYA00580619_ERZ773069 | MGnify/ENA primary metagenome ERZ773069 (study PRJEB29015, sample SAMEA2738007) | human oral metagenome | biome: human oral; feature: human-associated habitat; material: dental | place: China | collected 2108 ...
AGGATATTCCAGGTAGTCATGTGGTCATCACAGGCAATCTTCAGCCCAGCGATGAGGTCAAGACTGACGCTGCCGAGCTAGCTGCTTACTTCTCCAAGGCCAGACTCTCCAATCTTGTCCAAGTAGACATGATTGAGATTAAAAAGCTAAATAAGCCCACTGGTGGCAAGCCAGGATTTGTGACCTACACTGGTCAGAAAACCCTGCGGGTGACACCTGACGCAGAGAAAATCAAGAGTATGAAAATTCAATAACCAAAAAAGCGATTCGGAATATCCGAATCGCTTTTAAACTTAACTCAATCTGTCGAATGGAAAGACAGTAATCTCTCTCTTAATCTTCTTCAGATTTCTTCTTCCGATTTGCTAAACCAAAGAATGTTAAGCTGGCAATGGCTGCTAAGAGGCCTGAAGCAGTCTGATCACTTGTCTGACTTCCTGTTCTTGGAAGAACCGCTTTTTCATCTTTTGGATCGACATAAACAGGTTCTACTCTCTCTTCAGCTTCTGGTGTTTGAACTGCTACCGCAGGTTCAGCTGGAATTACTGGAACCTTTGGCTGTTCTGGAGTACTTGGTCTGTTTGGAACGACCGGAATTTCTGTCACTCTCGGTGTGTAGCTTGCAGAAATTGTTTGACCATTGCGATCCTTACGGATTACAACGACTCCTTTAGCTGTACCAACAAAGTTTGGCTCTGGAACAAAAGTTACAACACCGTCTGGCGAGATGGTATAAGTGCCTTCTCCTGGAACAACTTTTTCAGTTGAGCCGTCCTCAAAGGTTGGTGCTACTGTTAAGTCTACATCACCTTCAAAGATTGGTTTACCAGTCTGTGTTTGACCCTTGAGTCCATCTGAGGTTACATCTTCTACTCGTGTTTGGCCGATGACCGTTGGTGTATACTGCGCTGTAACAACGTTGCCATAAATATCCAAACGTTTTACAACCACTCCTTTGGCTGTACCAACAAAGTCTGGTTCTGGAGTAAAGGTAATCTTACCATCTTTATCAATTGTATAGCTTCCTTCTCCTGGAACAATCAGTGTCGTGCTGCCGTCCTCAAAGGTTGGTGGAACTGTACTATCGATATGTCCTTCAAACGCTGGGGTTGCCACTTGCGTTTGGCCTTTAGCTCCTGTAGAGGTTGTATCCTGTCCAGTAGACGGATCTACAACTGTTGGACGATAGCTTGCAGTAACTGAGGTACCGTTCTTATCCTTACGAACAATTGTTACGCCGGTTCCTTTTCCTACAAAATCAGCTTCTGGAGTGAAGGTTACTGTACCATCTGGTGCAATCGTGTAGGTTCCTTGACCTGGAATGGTCTTCTCTTTGCTTCCATCTTCGAAGGTTGGTTCAACTGTTTCATCGATTGGAACCAGTGGGTCGCCACCTTGGAAGGTTGGGGTACCTGTTTGTGGAACACCCTGCGGACCTGTGCTGGTTGCGTTAGTGCTCGTTGGAGTTACCTTAGTAAACTCTGGGCTGTAAGTCGCAGTAACTGGGGTGCCATTCTTATCCACACGTTTGACTGTGACTGGATCTGGGTTTCCGACAAACTGTTTGTCTGGAGTGAAAGTTACAGTTCCGTCTGGTGCAATCGTGTAAGTTCCTTGACCTGGAATAGACTTCTCTTTGCTTCCATCTTCGAAGGTTGGCTCGACTGTTTCATCGATCGGAACCAGTGGATCGCCACCTTGGAAGGTTGGAGTACCAGTTTGCGGAAGTCCTTGAGGACCTGTGCTGGTTGCGTTAGTGCTGGTTGGGGTTACCTTAGTCACTGTTGGTGTATAAGTTGCGGTAACTTCTGTACCATTCTTATCCACTCGTTTCACTGTGACTGGATCTGGAGTACCAACATATTGTTTGTCTGGCGTAAAGGTAATAGAGCCATCTGGATTGATGCTGTATTCACCTACACCTGGAACTGTTTTCGTTGACTGACCATCTTCGAAGGTCATTGGTTTCGTATCATCAATTGGAACCAATGGATTACCTTCTGTGAAGGTTGGGGTACCTTTTTGCGGTTGACCTTGGATACCATTTGAAGTGGCATCCGTTGAAGTTGGTGTTACCTTGGTTACTGTTGGGGTATAAGTCGCAGTGACTTCTGTACCGTTCTTATCTACACGTTTCACAGTTACTGGATCTGGAGTGCCAACGTACTTCTTATCCGGCGTAAAGGTAATAGATCCATCAGAGTTAATAGCGTACACACCTACACCCGAAACAGTCTTAGTTGACTGTCCATCTTCGAAAGTCAATGGTTTCGTATCATCTAGTGGAACTGCTGGATCACCTGCTGTAAAGGTTGGCTTACCGCTTTGTGGCTGTCCTTGCAGACCAGTTGAGGTATCATTTGTACTTGTTGGAGTGACTTTAGTCACTGTAGGTTGATAAACAGCTTCAGCAGTAGAACCATTCTTATCTGTCACACGAAGAGTTGCAGGAGTTGGTGTACCATAGAAATCAGGTGCTGGTTGGAAGCTAATATCCCCATTCGGTTGAACACTATAGGTTCCTTGAAGTTTACCACTAGCATCATGTACTGGTAAGCTGTTACCTTGTTGAACTTGTCCATTAACCACAAATTGTGGACCTTCTGGTGCAAATGGTACAGTCTCATTTTGTCCATTGATAGTTGCTTGACCAGAGGTAAAGGTAAGGTGGCTATCTTGCTTTTGACCTTGGAGTCCAGTAGTCTCTGCTCCTTGACCTGTTGGAGTCGCAGCCTTAACATCTGCTTGGTAAGTAGCCGTTACTTCTGTTCCGTTCTTATCTACACGCTTAACGGTTTCTGCAGTTGGGCGTCCAGAGTATCCAGGAAGTGGTTGGAAAGTAACGCGGCCTGTACTATCCACCTTATAAGTTCCAACGCCAGGAACCTCTTTTGTCGATTGACCGTTGTCAAAGGTTGGTGCAATTGATTCATCAATCGGAACACGGTTATCACCTGGAGTGAAGACCAAATTACCAGATTGTTCAGCCCCTTGGATACCTTCAGAAGTTGCGTTTTGAGATGTTGGAACAACTCGGGTAACAGTTGGTTGATAAGTTGCAAAGTGATCATTACCACTTGCATCATTTACTTTTAATTTAATCGGATCAACAGTTCCTACAAATGATTTATTTGGGGTAAAGGTTACTCGACCTGTAGTTGGATCTAAGTTGAAGGTACCAACCTCTTTACCACCTGATGTTGCAGGAATACTAGTTCCTGAGATAGGATCTCCATTTCCATCCAAGAAAGTAGCAGGATTACTTGCAGATGGTTGAACCGGTGTGTTGGCTGGATTACCATCTGTAAATGAGATGTCTTTTACTTGCGCTAAACCTTGGGCATCAGTCGAACGATGCTCAGTGTAATCAACTACTGTAGGAACATAACGAGCATCCATAGAATTTAGAGGTTGGTTGATGACAGGTTCTGAATTATTTTTCGCTGACCATTCAGTGCTTGCACCGTTGCTATCAAAGCGACGGATGTTAATACCTGATGTAGTCCCTACGTATCCAGCATTTGGAACAAAAACAACATCGACATTATCACCATTTGGCGTCACTTTGTAACGGCCTTCTGCAGTTGTATACCAACCTTCTGCATCTGCTGTTAATTCACGTCCATTATTATCTAAAACAACAGGTGCCTTATTAGTATCAATCGTTGTTCTAGCATTCTCGTCTTCTTTTGAATAACCACGAGATGTGAAGCGTAGGCTTGTTTGTTGTTGTTGATCGCGTAAGCCATTGGTTTCCTTCTTCTCACCCTTTGGTGGGTAAGTAAGGTTAACCTGTAAGTCCTCAACTTCACCACTGAAGGCTGTACCAGTAGGTTTCTCGATATCACCTTGATTCAAGGCAATACGAACACGCATCCCTAACTTCTTGACTGAGTCGTCATTCATTGGAGCATGATTTCTGAAAGTAACTGTGTAGTCTCCTTCAGAAGTGACTTCAGTAAACTCACTGGCTTCGTTCTCGTCAAATTTCCCGTTATTGTTAAAATCAATCCAAGCTCGAACATAGGCTTTTTCATTTCCATTAGCTGAAGCATGGAAACGAAGCGAATAATCCCCATCACGAAGACGATCTGCTTGGAACAAGTCATGAGTCTTACCGACTAAGTCATCTGGTAAAAGCTGATCAATCCCTTCATCAGCGTGATCAGTGCTATCATCGTGAGTCCAATCATTACCTGACGTAGTATCAATATCAGCAGGTTTTCGACCAAGGTAAGGTTGTGGATTTTGTGCTCCCGTAGCAGCATTGTAACCAGAAATAGTATGAACTGCATTTCCGTAACTTTCAGGAGCATCTCCAGTATCTACAACCATGAAACCAATCATAGCAGCTTGCTGACCAGAAGATGCAATATAAATTCCAACTTCTGAGGCTTCACGAGTCATCACAATTGGCACAGTATGGTCTTTAGAAGTATTTGGACCAAATACTTGTGAACCTAAACCACCCGTTTTTTGATCTGGGTTTGTGAATTTTGTCCAGTCAATCGTTGGAGTCGTTGCATTGTCACCAATATACTGACCAAGTCTATTCGGATTCATAGGTGCATAGGTATCTGTAATCACATTACCATTTGGCGCAACACGTTTCCATTCTGCTAGATGCTCCCATCCTTGCCCATTAGTAGTAAAGATAGCATATTCACCTGGGTTAGCTTCTTCACCATCCGCCATAACGACTGTTGCTTTGACTGGCTTGTTAAGGTAAGTAGCTTCGACCTTAAACTTCACACCGTAGCTAGCACCATTCTTAGGTACCTGGAGCTGAGTTTTCCGACCGTTGGTATCAATTCCTTGCTCGCGTAAGGCAGTCCATTTGTTCATTGGTGCCCCAATGATTTTTGGTCGCGCAGAATCACCTTCATTAACTTGACGGTTATAATCTGCAGGGACATATCTAAACCAAGTGTTTTTGGCATCAGGATCATAGGTATTAGCATACTGAGTGCCTGCTACACGATCACGATAAATCTCAGTTGAGTGGAAAGGTTTTAATTCTGTAACTGTTAATTTAACTACATAGCCTGGAGAGATTTCCTTCTCATAAACACTTCCTACTTTTAGAGAGCCATCGGTATCAAGATCTCTAAAAGCCTGAGAATCACCAAAATCTAGCCAGTTGATCTGTTTCACTAGGTCTGCTGGTCTCTTCTTCTCAGAATCCGCTAAAGTTGGTTTCTCAATAGTATTATTTGGGTCACCATCTCGTAAACCAGTAGGTGTAGCGTCTCGACGTGCTCGGCGAGAACGTGTAGGTTGTGTAGCTTCCCTAGTCGCAACTGGTTGTTCTGTAGATCTTGAAGTGCTTACAGCGTCTGAACTAGCCTCAGTTGAAACTGGATTAGCATTCTCTACAGGCTTAACTTCTGTAGGAAGGACTGGCTTCTCAACTGAAGGTTGAGGTGTTTCAGAAGCTACTGGTTGCTCATCCTTCGGTTTCTCAGTAGACTCTGAAGCTGAGTTTGTAGGTGCAGTATTCTCAGCTGTCTGAGGTGCCTCAGTAGCTGTGGCTGCTAAAGTAGTTTCTGCATTTTGTGAAGCTTCAGAAGCTACTGGTGCTGTAGCAGTTGCTGATGGTTCAGCAAGGTCTGTTCGAGCAACCTCGTTTTGAACACTAGAAGCGCTTGTTTCATCAGCGCTAACCTGACTTGCCGCCCCTAATAGAATAAGGGTTGACAAGAGCACAGAACAAACACCGACGTTTAGTTTTCGAATAGAAAACTTACGCAGGTGAGGATTAAATAAATCTTTTCCCATAATGATCTCCTATTTATTCATTATATTCCAGCCTATTATACAGTATTTTTTTCTGCTTGGCTATATAAATACACTAAAAAATTAGATTTTTGATACTTTTAAAGAACTTTGGAAGAGCTCAACAAACATTATCGATTACACATCATTATAAAATGAAATTTTCTAGCCTATACTTGACGGTATAAACATTAGGAATGAATTGATACCATTTGCTTACTTGATCCATAAAATAGCATGGCTTAAATCCCTGTTACCTTCCTTTATTTTACAAATTAAAAAACCTGACCAAACGAACCTAAATTAGGTTGCCGGCCAAGTAATTTATCTTATATTATTCTACTCGATCAATGTCTTCTTTCATTTCATCCATATTGAATTTGGCAAATAGATAGTCACGATCCTGAACAGGAAAACGTTGATCTAACTGATCAATCGCTCCAAGTTCAACAATACCCTCTTTGATGACAAAGTCCATGACATGTCCACCGAAGCTTAAATCGTCTGATACAAAATGAAGATGATAACCTGCTAAGCTAACACCATGAAAAATCTCTGGTGTCCAGATACCAACGATTGTCCCGGTCACATTTTCCTTGCTGTATTCAGGTTGATTAACAGCAACTTCTGCAAACTTTCGGTCTGACGTTGACTTAGGAATCATTCGCACGCGCATATGAGAAAAGTCGCCATGAATCTTGATGGAACGAAAAAGATTTTCCCCATCATAATATGACTCAATTCTTTCCTCCAGTTCCTTATCATTCATTTCAAAACGCTGGCGGAAAATCACCTCTGCCTTGTGAGGAACGACCGCTGCATATGGAACTGTCTCTGACGGATCCACCTCAACTACTTCTGGCACCTCTCCAGATCCTTTGGCTTGATAGGCCTTGCCATTTAGAACTATCAACTCCCCGTCAATAGAATCCAAAGTACCTATACCTAAATCACCATATTGAAGCAACTCACCAATCGTCATTGTCCCACCATAAAGACCTGACATCAAGGCACCCAAAGTATTATATTGAAATAATTTAACTGGTTCAAACATTTTTAATCCTCTACTCTTCTTTCATCTTCTCTTATAAAGCAAAATTAGTATAACATAAAATTTTATAATTGCAAAAAACATATCTACATGATATGCTTTTACAATTTATTATAAATATTTTAATAGTCTAGACTATTATAAAATTCTTGCATTACACTGTCATCCGGCACCAGGCTCAAATAGTGCTGAGCTTCTTGTTTGGCTCTTTCAAGCTCGCCACATTCTCTCAACAGGTAAATGTATTCTTCTAAAAATTCTGGATTATCTCGTAAGTCCCTATGCAATTCTCCATAGAGCTCTCGGGCTTTTTCTATGTCCTCTAAGGCCTGATAACTTCTAGCTATGTTCCATCGAGTCAACACATTGTCCCAATCCTGATCCTCCAAATCAAGAATATCTTCATATCTCTCCTGTTCTAGATAAAGGTTAGTCAGGCGCAGAGCTATCTCTTCTAGATCATCAGCATTATCCCAGGCATCTAATAGATAGCTCTCTGCTTTTTCAGTATCATGAAGTTCGTAGGAAACTTGTGAGGCTAATAGTGCTAGTTGGCTATCAAACGGATTTTTATTCAAGCCTTGCTGAGCCATGAATAGAGCCTCCTCAGCTCGATGGTCTGCATGAAGAGACAGTGCATAGATATATTCATAACCTTCGAAATCCGGTGAAAGAGTATCCAATTGCTTGAAGTAGAGATTCGCCTTCTGATAGTATTCCTGATCGTAAAGAATCACAGCTAATTCAAATACTGTAGATTCGTCATATTCTAATTCGATAGCCTTTTGAAGAAATTCAATGGCAGCTTCAAACTTTCCTAAGCTGGCATAGCTCACCCCTATTCTCTGGTAGGTTGAGATCCCTGTCTGCTCATAAATCGTCCGATTATCAAGACTGGCATATTCTTTGATCGCCTGTGTGAAATTGCCTAATTCAAAATCTATTTCAGCCATTCCAAAAGTAATGATAGGATCGTCACTTAATTGACTGGCTTCAACTAGTTTCTCACGCGCCACATCAGGCAGACCTTCCATCTGATATAAATCTGCCTTAATCAAAAGAGCATTGACATACCACGGATCGTTCGAACTGATTTCTTCCAAGTAGCCAAAAGCTTCCTCTAAGTCTCCATCTTCACTTGCAATAGCTGCCAAATTTAGATTAACCTGCGGATAAAGGGGAGCAAGTTTATTATAGATACGCTTGGCTTGTAAAAAGAAGCCAATACTTTCTAAATATTCTCCTAGGTCCAATAAGATAGAATCACTATCCTCTAACAAGGCTTTTTCAAACCACTGTTCTGCTTGCACTAAATCCTGAGCCTCAATGGCAGACAGCATTTTTTCACTATTGTTCACTTACTTCTTCCTCTACTTCATCATCATACAAACCACTCACTACTTTGTACCACTTAAAGATAGCTGTAATCACCACTTTTGCAGAAGCGTAGACTGGAATTCCCAATAAGACACCCCAAATTCCAAACATTGATCCAGATGTTAAGAGTACAAAGAGAATAGTAATCGGATGAATACTTAATTGACTACCTAAAATAAGAGGAGAGACAAAACGTCCTTCTATTGTTTGCTCCACAATAAAGACAATGATAACTTTCAAGAGCATAACAGGTCCCGCAATCAGTCCCAAAACAAGCGCTGGTAACATAGCCAAAAAGCTTCCTAAATACGGAACCAAGTTGAGGACTCCAGCCACGACTGCCAAGGTCACTCCATAGCGCAGTCCAATGATCTTAAAGAGAATCATAAACATAAAGGCAACAATGATTGCAACTGTTATCTGTCCGCGAACATAATTCGCTAACTGACTATTCACGTCGGACAAAACTTGACCAGCCGGCTCACGTAATTTCTTAGGCAGGAACTGAGTTATATAGCCTTTCAAATTTTTCCCATCTCGAAGGAGATAGAATAGAATGAAAGGCATAATAATGACAGCAACAATAACTTGAGAAGCAGCACTGACAAAATGACTAGCCCAGTTAACCGCTCGAGCAGAAAAGTTACTTGCCCATGTCGTTAATTGAGAAGAAATATTCTCCGTAACTTGCTCGATCTGAGGGCGAAACTCTTCAGACAGGCGACTATCCAATAAATCATCAATTATTTTTTTAGACTGCTTGAGATAAGAAGGCATGTTTCTAAAGAAACTTACAATCTGAGCCTGAAGATTTGGAATGACAACCGCCAACCCCCAAATCAAAAGTACGGTAATCAATACAAAAACAATCGTAATTGCTACAAGACGATTGATCTTCCGCTTTTCCATCATGTCTACCAGAGGATTAAGCAGATAATAGAGCAAACCTGCCAGAATCACTGGTAACATAATAACTGAAATAAACTCAATAATAGGGGTGAAAATAAAACTAATTTTACTCAAGACCAAGAGATTGAGTCCAATCAATAAACAAACTAAGAAAACCGTAATGGCTTTATTATCTAAAAACCATCTAAAAAACCAACTCATGCTAAATTCTTTTTCTTTTGGTTCCATCCTTCTCTCCTTTTCTTTTATCTTCTTATTGTAGCATTTTTTACAGAAAAACACCCGACGAAACTAAAGAAAAAAAAGAGAGACTGATAAAGCCTCTCTTCCTTTTCATATATTTTATCTTTTGACTATTCTATATTTCCTAACTTACTTTTGCAGCCAGGCTAGTAGCGAAATTCTCAAGATTTTCGATATCATCTTCTTCTGCTGATAAATCAACCTTAACATTTTCAGCACCTTTTGTTGCACCAGTTGAAGCTAACATAGCATCGAAGTCATCTACTGCTTTACAGAATTCATCATAGAAAGTATCACCTGAACCAACGACACCATAAATCTTATCAGACAAATCCAAATCAGCCAAGTCTTCATAAAAATCCATGATTTCGTCAGGCAATTCTCCATCACCGTATGTATAGGTTGCCACAATAGCAATGTCTGCTTCTAGAAAATCTGAAGCATCAACTGTCGTACACTCATCAACATCAACATCTATACCTAAATCTCTTAACTTATCAGCAACGATATCAGCGATTTCTTCTGTATTACCTGTCATACTTGCAAATACAATTTTTGCTAAAGTCATAGTTTCCTCCAAAATATCTTCTATTGATAATTATAGCACATATTTTTCATTTTAAAAATAGAAATCTTGTGTTACAATTAAACAATAACTCTAAGCAAGAAGGAACGATTTTTTCTATGACAATTCAACATCAAATTTTACAAAAGATCAAGGAATATAAAACGATTATCATTCATCGCCATGTAAATCCTGACCCTGATGCTTTAGGTAGCCAAGTCGGCTTACAAAAGCTCCTTCAGCTAAATTTCCCTGAAAAAACAGTTAAGGTAACTGGATACGATGAACCAAGTCTAACCTGGCTAGCCCAGATGGATGATGTCTCAGATCAAGATTATGAAAACTCCTTGGTTATCGTATGCGACACTGCTAATACAGCTCGAATTGATGATAAACGTTATCCAAACGGATCCTTTTTGATTAAAATAGACCATCATCCTAATGACGACGTTTATGGTGATTTAGCGTGGGTTGATACCAATTCAAGTAGCACCTGCGAACTAATTTCTTTATTCGCTTTAAACAATCACCTAAAAATGGATGCATATATCGCTAAACTCCTCTACGCTGGAATTACTGGTGACACGGGACGCTTTCTTTATCCCGCTACTACCGCTCGAACCCTACAAGTCGCTAGTCAATTAAGGGAATATCCCTTTGATTTTGCTACGCTGGCTCGGAAAATGGACTCTTTCAGCTACAAAGTTGCTAAGCTGCAAGGCTATGTTTACGATCATCTTGAACTTGATGAAAATGGAGCAGCACGTGTCATCATCACTCAGGATTTACTAAAAGCTCACCAACTTACAGATGCCGAAACTGCAGATATTGTCGCAACTCCTGGTCGAATTGAGGACGTCAAGTTGTGGGGAATCTTTGTTGAACAAGAAAGCGGTCATTTCCGTGTACGATTGCGCAGCAAATTCATTCCAATCAATGAAGTCGCAAAAAATCATCATGGCGGAGGACATCCCTTAGCTAGTGGTGCTAACTCCTATTCGCTAGAAGAAAATGAAGAAATCTTCCAAGAATTAAAAGAATTAGCGAAAAAGCAAAGAAAATGAGCGAAAAGGCTTGTCAAAGCAAATGAAATTTGATAAACTATCAAAGTAACTAATCTATGGCTCGCAAAGAGACCATGGCAG
>ERZ773069.2004-NODE-2004-length-11058-cov-11.333000_pt1 | contig 11058 bp, 14 predicted proteins | sample MGYA00580619_ERZ773069 | MGnify/ENA primary metagenome ERZ773069 (study PRJEB29015, sample SAMEA2738007) | human oral metagenome | biome: human oral; feature: human-associated habitat; material: dental | place: China | collected 2108 ...
AGACGGGAAGATCTCTGCCGTCGTTGAGGCAAAGGAGAAGCAGCATGGCGCGTAAGAAAGAAATGGCGTTCGAGGATGCAATCGGCGCATTGGAGCAGATTGTCGCAGAGATTGAGACGGGGGAGCTGCCGCTTGCCGATCTCATGGCGAAGTATTCGGAGGGGATCAAGCTGTCCGACTTTTGCATGAAGTCCCTCAAGCGCGCTGAGGAGACGATGGATCTTCTCGTGAAGGAGACGGCGGGCAGCGTTTCTGAAGAAAAACTCGAAATTGGAGGCTGAGATGAAGGAACTCTGGAAGGCTCGGCAGGCGCTTGTCGAGCGTGCATTGGAGGCGGAGCTGGCAAAGACGGATGTCCTAGATGCGACGCTGCGCGCGTCGATGTCGTATAGCCTCATGGCGGGCGGGAAGCGGCTACGCCCCATCCTCCTGATGGCGGCGGCGGATGCCGTGGGTGCGGACGGGACGAAGTTTCTGCCTGTCGCTGCTGCGCTCGAGATGATCCATACCTATTCGCTCATCCACGACGATCTGCCTGCGATGGACGATGACGATCTGCGGCGCGGTAAGCCGACGAATCACGTGGTCTACGGTGACGGCATTGCCATCCTTGCGGGGGATGCACTGCTGACGCTCGCGTTCTCGGTGATCCTGCGGCAGAAGGATGTGTCTGCCGAGGCGCTGCTGCGCGTGATGGATGAGATCAGCCGTGCGGCAGGCGCCGAGGGTATGGTCGGCGGGCAGGTACTCGACCTCATGGCGGAGGATCGTCAGATCACAATGGAGGAGCTGCGCCGTGTGCACATGGGCAAGACGGGCGCGCTCTTTCACGCAGCGCTGCGCAGCGGTGCGATCCTCGCGGGGGCGACGGAGGAGCAGCTTGCGGCACTCACTGCATATGCCGACCATTTCGGGCTCGCATTCCAGATCACGGACGATATTCTCGACGTGATTGGGACGGCGGAGGACATCGGCAAACCCATCGGCAGCGATGAGAAGAATCACAAGTCGACCTATGTGACGCTGACCTCTCTCGCCGAGGCGCAGGAGCTTGCGCGCCGCACGGTGGAGGATGCAGAGGCAGCGCTCGAGATCTTCGGCGCAGAGGCGGATTTCCTGCGCGAGCTTGTCGCATATCTTGTCAATCGGAAACAGTAGGGGATATTTTGAAAAAAGAGCGGTTGGATGTCCTGCTCGTGGAGCAGGGATTTGCACCGAGCCGGGAGCGTGCGAAGCGGCTCATCATGGCGGGGCAGGTGCTCGTGGACGAGCAGCGCATCGACAAGGCGGGCACAACGGTTGCGGTCGACGCAAAGCTGCGCGTCGTGGGAGAGGATCTGCCCTACGTCAGCCGCGGCGGGCTGAAACTCGCAAAGGGGATGGAGGCCTTCGGCGCTGTTCTCGCGGGGAAGACGGCGGCGGACATCGGTGCATCGACGGGCGGATTCACAGACTGCATGCTGCAAAACGGTGCGGCAAAGGTCTACGCCATCGACGTCGGATACGGGCAGCTCGACTGGAAGCTGCGGACAGATGCGCGCGTTGTCAATATGGAGCGCACGAATATCCGCAATGTCACGCTCGAGACGTTGGGGGAGACGCTGGACTTTGCATCGATCGACGTGGCGTTCATCTCGCTGGACAAGGTGCTGCCTGTTGTGCGGACACTGCTCGCAGAGGGCGGCGAGGTCATTGCGCTCATCAAGCCGCAGTTCGAGGCGGGCAAGGAGCGCGTGGGCAAGAACGGCGTTGTGCGTGACCCCGCCGTACACGAGGATGTCATTCGGCAGGTGCTCGCTGTCACACGCAAACAGGACTTTCATCCTGCGGGGCTGACGTACTCGCCCGTGAAGGGACCAAAGGGGAATATCGAATATCTCCTGTATCTGAAAACGCAGGGGGAAGATGTGGAAATGGATGATGTGTTTGTGCGCGAGGTCGTGGCAGAGGCACATCGCACGCTGGATGGACGAGGTAATGAGCATTGATGACCGTTGCGGTTTTTCCGAATCTGATCAAGCCCGAGACAGGCGCAGTTCTGCGGCGCATTCGTGATTTCTTTGCCGCGCGCGGGGCTCGTATTATGCTGCCGCGTGCGCGTGCGGCGGAGTTTGGCATGGAGGACTGCGGCGTCGACGACATCGAGCGTCTGCCCGCAGACTTTGCACTCAGCCTCGGCGGCGACGGGACACTCCTTGGCATCTGCCGCAGATATGCCGCAAACCCCGTGCCCGTTTGCGGCATCAATATGGGGACGCTCGGTTTTATGGCGGATATCGAGCAGAACGAGCTCGAGCAGCGCCTTGAAAAACTCTGTGCGGGGGATTATCACGTCGAGTGGCGCCCGTTTCTCGCGGGCTATGTCACGAAGCCGGATGGTACGGAGCATTTTCTCGGGCATGCGATCAATGACATCGTCGTCATGAAGGGCGATGTGGCGCGCATCATCTCGCTCGCACTGCGGGTCAACGATACGCCTCTCGTCGAGTGCAAGGCGGACGGCTTCATTGTTGCCACGCCAACGGGCTCTACGGCGTACTCGCTCTCGGCGGGCGGCCCCATCATGAACCCCATGGTGAAGGGGATCGTCCTCACGCCGATCTGCCCACATACGCTGAACATCCGTCCGCTCATCATACGCGAGGAGGATGCCGTGCACATCCACCTCGTCGATACGCGGCAGAGTATTATTGTCACCCTCGACGGACAGGAGACGACGCCGATCCATCCGGACGACACCGTCACCGTCAAATGCTCGGATGTGCGCGCGGGCATCATCAAATTCGAGGACAAGGACTACTATCAGATCCTGCGTACGAAACTTTGGAGAAACTGCTAGGAGAGAGTGGAATGAAAAGTCGACGCCACGACCTCATCAAGAAAATCATCGGCGAGGAGATCATCGAGACACAGGAAGCACTTGCCGAGGCGCTGCGTGCGCGGCATATGCGCGTCACGCAGGCGACCATCTCACGCGACATCAAGGAGCTTTTCCTCATCAAGGTGCCTGCGGGCAATGGGCGCTATCGCTATGCCGTGTCTCCGCACGAGAACGTGCGCTTCTCCGAGGGGCGGATGAAGCGCCTCTTCAAAGACAATGTGATTTTCTCGGATTCCAGCGAGAACATTGTCGTCGTCAAGACCATCCCGGGGGCGGCATCAACAGTCGGGGCTGCGCTCGATGCCTCGGACTGGACGGAGATCATCGGTACGGTCGCGGGCGACGACAGCATCTTCGTGCTCGTCAAGCCGCGTGAGGCGGCAGAGACGATTGTCGAGCGTATTCGCGACATGATCCGCTGAGAGGAGGGAGACGCTATGCTGCAAAGTCTGCGCGTATGGAATTTTGCACTGCTCGAGGAGGTTGCCGTCGAGTTCGGTACGGGGCTGAACATCCTCACGGGCGAGACCGGCGCCGGTAAATCCATCCTGATCGACGCGCTTGGTGCGATTCTTGGACAGCGCATCTCCTCTGATGCCATCCGCAGCGGCTGCGATGCCCTGCGCGTCGAGGCGGTATTTGCGTGTGAGGGGGATGCGGCTCTGGCGTCGCTCCTCGCAGAGCAGGAGATCGAGTGCGAGGACGAGCTCATCATTCTCCGCAAGGTTGCGCGCACGGGCAAGGGCTCGATCCTCGTCAACGGCAGCCACGTTACGTTGACCTTTCTCAAGAAGCTCGCCCCGCATCTCGTGGACATCCACGGACAGAACGAGAACCTTGCGCTCCTGCGTGAGGATGCGCAGCGGAGTCTCCTCGAAGGCAGGGATGAGGAGCTGCAAAATCTGCTCGCGGACTACGCCGAGATCTATGCGGGCTGGAAGGAAAAGACACGCCTGCGAGAGGAGCGCGCCGAGGAGATCGAGAACATCGGCGAGCGCCTGGATCTCCTGCGCTGGCAGGAAAAGGAGATTGCGGAGGCGGAGCTGAGCGAGGGTGAGGATGAGGAACTCGAAGCGGAGATTCGCCGCCTCTCCCATTCGGAGCGCCTCGTCGAGAACGCCGGAGAGGCATCGAATCTGCTGAGTGAGGACGACGAGGAGGGCATCTCCGTCCTCTCGGCGCTCTCGCGCATTACTGGTGCGCTCGATGAGATTGCGCGCTATGACGACGGGCTCTCGAATGCGCAGAAGATGATCGAGGAGGCATACATCTCCCTGCAGGAGGCGTCCTACGAGGTGCGCGACTATCTGGACGCGATCGATGCCGATCCCGCACGCCTCGACCGAATACAGACGCGCATGGACGTGATTGACCGCCTCAAAAAGAAATACGGCGGCAGCATCCCCTCTGTACTCGAACGCCTTGCCTCCGTCCGCAGCGAGCTCGAGAGCATCGACAACTATGATACCGACATGGTACAGCTCGATAAGGAGATTGCCGTGCTGAAGAGGCGCCTCGAAGAAACGGCAAAGGCTCTGACCGTGCGTCGGCAGGAGGCCGGCACGGCACTCTCGGGCGAGATCGAGCGCGAACTGCAGGGGCTGGGCATGCCGAAGGCGCACTTCCGCATTGTCGTCACACCCGAGGAGAAATACACGAGTCGCGGCGCGGACAGCCTCAGCATGCTCTTTTCGGCAAATGTGGGCGAAGAGGAAAAACCTATCGAAAAGATTGCCTCGGGCGGCGAACTCTCGCGCATCGCGCTCGCCATCAAGTCCATCGTCGCCGCGCGCGACACGGGTGGGACGAGCATGGTCTTCGACGAGATCGACACGGGCATCGGCGGGCGCACCGCGCAGATGGTCGCCGAGCGCATCGCCTTCGTCGCGCACTACAAGCAGGTACTCTGCATCACGCATCTGCCGCAGATCGCCTGTATGGCCGACGCGCATCTCTACATCGCGAAATCCGTGAAGGGGGACAGCACCGTGACGCAGGTGGAAGCACTCTCTGCCGATGAGCGCGTGCGCGAGATCGCACGCATGGCGTCGGGTGATGATGTCACGGAGGCGGCACTTGCAAATGCGCGCGAAATGCTTGCAGGTGCACAGCAGAGGAAGGCGGCATTTCATAAGAAAACAAAAGTCAAAAAATGAGAGGTATCCAATGAAAACATATGGTATAAAACGCATTTTGATGGCGGGGGCTGTCGTGTCTGCCCTCCTCATGGGCGGCAGCAGTGCACAGGCAATGCCGTCCCCGCTCGTCGAATACACGAGCGTACGCGATGCGTGGGCGGTTGCGGGACTTCCCGTCTACACGCCAACCCTTCTGCCCGTCGGCTACGTGCAGAAGGAGATCATCGTCATCGACAAGAGCCTTGCCGAGATCTTCTACCGCAACGACGCGGGCAAGGAAATCCTCTTCCGCATGGCGAAGGGCGACGCGGACATCAGCGGCGACAATAACATCTACGAAGTGAATCAGGTCGTGCAGGTTGGACGACAGTACATCCGCGTCAAGGGCACGGAAAAACATGTCAGCCTCGCCCTCTGGTCGCGCGGCGGCTACACCTTCTCCCTCTCTTTCGAGGAGCCTGTCTCCATCGAAGCCGTGCAGGCAATCGTCAGTACGATCGCGTGGAACTAACGGTGCATCCTAAATTTTGATATGCGTATGCCCCCAAGATCGGATCTATGAGATCCGATCTTGGGGGCATTATATTTATTTTTTACTGCGTGGATAAATTAAGCAGTGTACGAAAATCTATGTTATAATTTTTTTGTCTGGGATATGGAACTAATGAAAAGAGGGAGAAAAATGTTTGACGAGATGTTTGATGAGATGTTCCAAGATGTAGAAAATGATTCGATGGAGTATGGCGTGAGACTTGCTTGTGCGGATGAGAGCGTGCTTGCAGCATTGGCGCAATACTATTCCCATGTAGAGGAGGGTGAGCCTCTGTACAATATGTCTGTGCGGCAATTTTATCCGGAATTGGGGTCGGAGAATGAGCCGTTCGTCTCTACGGAAGAGGTGCCATGGCGGAATACCATGCTGATTTCGGATGTGCAGGTGGCGGGCATCCCACTTGAGATCTTGCGGGAGCAGGATGTAATCTGCATCTATCGTACAGGTTCTGAGGAAGACTTTGCCTCGTGTGCAGAGGGGCTCACTGCACAGCAAGAGGAAGATGGTGACGGTATCAGACCGGCTGTCTTTTGCTTTGCAGATGCTGCTGCTGCGAAGGCTTATGTTTGCGGTTCCGGCGTATGGGCGCCAAGCAGTTCTCAAGTAGTTGGTACAAATTTAGACGATATTCTGCCTCTTCTTGCATCGACAAAAGGAGATATTCGATATATCTCTGGAAAAACTCTGCTTTGGGAGGAAATGCCTGCCGTAGATCGATCGGTACAGGGCGTACAGCTGATCTGTAGAGGGCCGAAAGACCTCTCTATGTTTGAGGTTATGGAAAAAGCGGAAGCAATTGCTGCATGCTTCTCGGAAGGTGTTAATATTTTGTGGCAGATCGAGATATATGAAAAGAGGGAGATTCTAGCGTTCTTTGTGCGGGAAATGCCCCATATGGGGGCATAGCGAAAGCGTTGTGAGCAGGAAGGCTCTTTCTCCGTATCATAATTTTTTTGGATGATGAAAAACATACAAAAAGCGAGAGTTGATAGCGGCTCTCGCTTTTGTCTTACACAGTTATCTCAATTTGATTTCCTTCAATACCGATTATGCAGCTTTCGTAATATCCATCTCCCGTGGTGCGAGGGCCGCTGATGATTTCGTAGCCGTCGAATTTCATACGAGCGGTAAGGGAATCAACAGCTTCTTTGCTGCCAACGCTAAAAGCCACATGAATAAATCCTGTTCTGGCGAGAGTCTTCTTGTCATCTGCCATTTCGGGCTTTTTCATAATCTCCAACCTTGCTCCATCGTCAAATGATATGAAATAAGATCGGAAATTCGTGTTTTTATTGTGGTAGCCATCGTTTGCCTTGCCGTTCAGATATTTTACGAAGAATTCCTTGGCGTCCTCCAGATCATTCACATACATTGCAATATGTTCAATCTTCATCGCTGCGTCCTCCATTGTTGTGTATCACGGATTCATCGAGGCATTTATTGAGAAACAGGGCGAAATGTACAACATCTGTGAGATCGCCTTTGACCGACATTGCTCTGGATCGTGTGATTCGGTGCGGTAACGATGCATCTGCATCGGTGTATGATGAGCGGGGGATTTTGCTGCTGTGACTCCTGTACGAGACTGATTAAAGGGCTGCGACTTGAAGTTTCAATCCAAGCGGATGCATGAGTTTTACCAAGGTATCTATTTTGGGCGTTGTTTTGAAGGATTCGATGCGCGCAACGGAGGATTGCGGCAGACCGCAGCTTTCGGCAAGCGTTCTCTGACTAATGCCGAGGGCAGTGCGCCGCTCGATCATCGAGGAAACGATGGCTGCGATCTCTTCAATTTCCTCTATGTTTCTGCCGCTTTCTGCATCAATGGACTTTACGTGATTCTTGTAATCTTCCCATGTTTTCATTTTCCTCGCTCCTTTTGCTGACGAAGGTAATCGTTCCGTGCCTCTTTTACATGGAATAGCTCTCTTGGCGGTGTTTTCTGGCTTTTCTTCCGAAAATGGTGTAGCAGAACATATTGACCGTCTGCGTTACACCATTTCTTTTCTCATAGAATTCAATCTGATACATATTTACTCCTCTTACAGATATTTTAATGATAGCATAAAAGCTATCAGCGTGCAAGGAGAATCCAATGAACGGTTCATTGTAAAATGAAATCGGACACATAAAAAAGAAGAACATACAGAATCAATCTGGTAAAATATCTTTGCATAAACACCACCAGGAGGTTCTGTATGTCCCACGCACATTCTACCACAAAACGCCGCACATTCAAACACTTAAACGCCTATCAGCGTGGGCAGATCGAGGCGATGCTGCGTCTCGGTGTCCCCAAGGTGAAAATCGCCAAAGACCTTGGCATCGCCCGCTCCACCTTGTACGAGGAAATAAAGCGCGGCACGGTAACGCAGAAGCGTTCCGATTGGACGTACTATGAGCAGTATTTTGCACAGTCCGGTCAAATGCGCTATGAGCGCAATCGTGAGAACTCCGGAAAACCGTCCAAATTTAACGCAGCACAGGACTTCATCCGGTATGTAGAAAACGCCATTCTCAAAGACAAACACTCTCCTGATGCGATCTGCGGGCGTGCCAAGCGTATGAATCTGTTCGATGTGTCTGTCTGCACAAAGACCATCTACAACTATATTGCGATGGGGCTGCTCAAGGTCAAAAATATCGACCTGCAACAGAAGGTACGCCGTCGTAAGCGCAAAGAGAAAAAGAACCATGACGACGGCAGGACGCTCGGTGAGAGTATTGACCGCCGTGACCCTCTTGTTGACGAACGCTCCACCTTTGGAAATTGGGAACTTGACACCATCGTCGGGAAAAAGGGAACGGATCCTGTTCTGCTTGCCGCAGATGAACGTAAGAAGCGAAAGAGACACCTTATAAAGATTCGTGCAAAGACCGCAGAGGCGGTTGCCGAGGGGATTGCCAAACTAAGAGAGCTCTATGGGGCACAATTTTCACAGGTATTTCGTACGATCACCTGCGACAATGGGAGCGAGTTTGCTCGTCTGCAAGAAGCTGTTCCGGAGGCGAAGGTGTACTATGCTCATCCTTACGCTCCTTGGGAACGTGGAACGAACGAGAAGCAGAATGCACTCGTTCGGTATTTCATTCCGAAGGGCATGGATATGACGAACTTGAGCGAGGAAGAAGTGCAACGGGTGGAGGATTGGATCAATACGCTGCCACGCAAAATTCTAGGTTATGAAACGCCACAAGAGCGCTTCGATGCTGCACTAAAAAATCTTCGTCCATAAATTTTGATTCTGTTATGCTCGACTGTCCGATTTGATATTGCAATTTAGGGATACAAAAAGAGATTCCATTCGTCATATTTGGTGCTTGGAATCTCTTTTTGCAAAGAATCATTAGGCAGCATCGCGTATTCTATGTTATGATTATTTTATATTTGACATGAAGGAGAGGCTCGTATTATATCAAGAGCTAGGAATGTCTGAAACTCTTGCGCAGCATACGAGCCTGCGCCTTTGCAACGCTTGATAGAAATGGTTTGCCCGCAGTGCGGATCATTGATGTGATGTTGAAGGAGGAGGGGCGTCTCTTTTTTGCACGGCACGTGGCAAGGATTTCTATAAGGAGCTTCTGGCGAATTCTACCGTTGCTGTAACAGGACTGAATGACAAGTGGCAGACGGTACACCTTATGGGGCGTGCTGAGCGGCTTGCAGATGCGGAACAACACGCGATGATTGACCGTATTTTTGAAGAGAATTCGTTGATGAATGAGGTCTATCCGGGGGATACGTATTTATATCCTCGAGGCCTTTGTTATTGCGGAGGGGAGCATTGAGTTCTCTGATCTTCGGCAAAGTCCCATCTGCTGCGAGAGTCTTGCGCTTGAAAAAGCTTCTGTTACGGAAAAAGACTTTTTCATCACGGAGGTCTGTATTGGTTGCGGTACGTGTGCAAGTCTTTGCCCGCAGCAGTGCATCGAGGACGGGGGCTCCCTAAGAGAGCGCTTCTTCCAGAAAATTCCCGATAAAACGAGAAAATCGGGAAGAAACGAAAGAAATAGGGGCATGATTTTGCACTTTTTGCATGGGAAACTGTAGAATTGATGCCTGTGGATAACGCGAGTCTTATTATCCGTGGTTTATCAGCGTTTCCTTAGAAAAATCAACTTTGTTAACAGGAGAACAATATGAGACTATGGCATGAAAAACTTATCCACTTATTGCCCAAAAATCAGCTTCTTGGACAACATAGGGAATGTTGTGCTCTGAGGGGCAATGGATGGAAAAAGAAACATAAAACTGTGGACTATGTGTTTACATATTCCCCGTATCATCTTTTTATTTACCATGTATTGGTTATGGAGGAGATGGAAAAAAGAGGATATAATGTTTCTGCGGAATGGAAAGATAAAAATTATAGAGGAAGGACAGCAGAAAAGTACGATAATCTTAAAGAGGAAATTATAGGCAGTCCAATTTACAAAGAGCATAATATTGAATATCTGGCTGATTGCATAGAAAATTTAAGAGATAAAGGTATACATTTAAAAGTATAGAAGTTGTGGAGGAGTAAATTGATATAAAAATAAAAGAAGTTGAAGATAAACTGGAAAAGGAAGCTGTATCAAGAGAAATATTATATGAATAACAAGCTGAGTAATGAGGAAATGGAGGAGCTTGCGATGAGTGAGGCGGCAATCGGAACGGCATGGGATGCGATTGATGAATACTTGCAGGATATGAGTCGTCGTGTAAGAGCGTACATAAAATAAGGCTGTCTTGGGATCAGACGATTCCCTAAGACAGCCTTTTGTTGTGCAGATTATCCCACAGTTGGATCTTGTGCAAGTATCGGGGCAAGTTCCTCCTCATCCTCCGTGACAAAAAGTGTTTTCTCGTTGATAAATCGGACGAAGCCGGGGACGGCACCCGAGGGTTTCTTGACGAAGCGGACGGCGGTGTAGTCGACGGGGACGTTCGAGGAGCCGCGCGCCTTGCTGAAATGTGCGGCAATCTGCGCGGCGAGGTGGAGGGATGTCTCACACGGCTCGTCTCCGTTTGTCCGCAGAATGACGTGTGAGCCGGGAATATCGCGGACGTGAAGCCAGATGTCCGTGGGGGCGGCGGTCTTAAATGTGAGTGTGTCGTTCTGGACATTGTTCTTGCCGACAAGAATGATGCTGCCATCGGGAGCCGTAAAGGAGAACGGATGCGCACGCCGATCCTTGCTGCGTTTCGGAAGCTTTTCGTGGAGGTAGCCCGAGGTAATCAGCTCGTCCTGTATCTCTGCGATCTCTGCAAGACGCGTGGAGGAGTCAAGCGATGTCTCGATGCTCTCGAGGTGGCGGATGTTCGCCATGCAGTGCTCCTGCTGGACGGCGAGCAGTTGCTGCGCACGCTTCAGCTTGTCGTATTTCTTGTAGTATGCCTGCATGTTCGCGATAATGCCGATGCGGCGGTCAAGCGGGATTGTAATTGTTTCGCCCGTCTCACTGTAGATGTTCGGAACGGTGATCTCGTCGTCGGCGTGGTC
>ERZ773069.2007-NODE-2007-length-11045-cov-10.871065_pt1 | contig 11045 bp, 7 predicted proteins | sample MGYA00580619_ERZ773069 | MGnify/ENA primary metagenome ERZ773069 (study PRJEB29015, sample SAMEA2738007) | human oral metagenome | biome: human oral; feature: human-associated habitat; material: dental | place: China | collected 2108 ...
AAAAAAGAGTAACATTTACATTACTTATGATAATGGTTGCAAGAGTTGGAATTCATATAGCAGTTCCGGGAATTAATACAGAAGCTTTTAAAAATTTCCAGCAGGGAAATGCAATTGCTCAATTTTTAAACTTATTTTCGGGTGGAGCTGTTGAAAGAGCTTCAATTTTTGCTTTGGGAATTGTCCCATATATTAATGCTTCCATTGTGTTTCAATTGTTAGGAGTAATCTTTCCTAAAATAGATGAAATGCAAAAGGAAGGTGGAAAAGAACGTGATAAAATTACGCAATGGTCGAGATACGTAACGATTGTGCTGGCAGTGATTCAATCATTTGGAATTGCAGTATTAATGCAAAATCAAGGATTGGTTTTAGAACCAGGTCCTAAATTCATACTTAGTACAGTAGTTCTTATTACAGGTGGAACTTCGTTCTTAATGTGGATTTCTGAGAGAATTTCAATAAGAGGTATTGGAAATGGTACATCAATGTTAATTTTCTTAAATATTGTTGCAGGACTTCCATCTGTTATTAGTGCAATGTTTAATGGATTACCTAGTGGAATGGGAAAAGTTCTATTAGTATTATCAATCGTAGCATTTGTAGTATTTATTGCATTAATGGTAATTGTACAGCTTGCTGAAAGAAGAATTCCTATTCAATATGCAGGAAAAGGAAGTCTTGGATTTGGTGGAGGACAAAGTACTGTTGGAAAAAGAACATATTTGCCATTAAAAATAAATATGTCTGGAGTAATGCCGATAATCTTTGCGTCAGTATTGATGGCAGCACCGCCGTTTTTAGTTTCAATGATGAAAGCTGGAAGTTTGAAAAACTTTTTGACAGCTCAGTTTGAACCAAAAGGTGTTTTATATCTATTATTATTTGCAATATTAATTACAGTATTTTCATTTTTCTATACGCTTACAATTGCTTTTGATCCTGATAAGGTTGCTGATGATTTGAAGCAAAGTGGAGGAACAATTCCTACAGTAAGGGCAGGAAGAGAAACTGCTGACTATTTAGAAAAAGTTGCAACAAGAGTAACATTTGGAAGTGCAATATTCTTGTCAGTATTAGGTATTATGCCAAATATTTGGTTTGGATATATTTTAAATCTTCCGGTAATGCTTGGAGGAACAAGTTTACTAATTTTAGTTGGTACAGCAGTAGAATTATTGTTACAAATAGATTCTTACCTAGCGGTTAAGCAAATGAAAGGTTTTATAAACAAAAAAAATCGTTAAGAATAGTATAGAAGTACACTTAATTGTGTACTTTTTTATTTTTTTTGACGGATTATTCATTGTGGTAAATATTTATTTTTGATAATTAAATTCATAACATTATCATCATAGAACAGATTAATTCTCTATTTTTAGTTATCTATAGTTAAAGAATTATATTTTAAAAGGATTAATAGATATCAAAAAAATTTCATAATAAATTTGTATATAAAAATATTCTTGAAATTTTAATATATATATGATATACTAATGAAGTAAATAAAAAATAATAGGAGGATTATTATGAAAAAATTAATTTTATTGATTTTTATGATTACAGCATTAGTTTCTTTTGCTGAAGGAAATACAGTTGATGTTAGAGCAGGATTTGATTTCAGTTCAAAAGCAAAAATCAAGGATGAAGATGTAAGTTTTGATCTGTTAAAAAGAGGTTTTGAACTTGGTACAGAATATAGAAGAAACCTAGGAACAGGGTTTGAAGTTGGAGGAGGTATATTTTATAAGGCAAACAGCTTTAAGAAAAATGCAGTAGGTGAACCAATTCTTGATGAAGATGGCTCAGAATTAAATATAACAAGTAAAAAATTCAATGCTCTTCCAATTTATGCAACTGCAAGATATAATTTTGCTACACCTTCAGAAGATATAGTTCCTTATGTAAAAGCTAATTTAGGATATTCAATAAATTCAGGAAAGCTAGAATCAAAATATGCTCAGAATACTACAGAATATCCTGATTCAGCTGGAAGAATAGATGAAAGTTATAAATTTAAAAATGGGTTGTATTATGGACTTGGTACAGGATTAAAATATAAAAATTTCTTTGTTGATTTATCTTATAATGTAATTAGAAGTAAAGTTGAAAATACATATATGAGTTCAGTTTACCACACAAATGTTAATGGTGTTAGAGGTACAACATATGAATATGATAAATGGAATACGAAAGTTAATAACAAATTTGTTACATTAAGCTTTGGGTACAGTTTCGGATTCTAAAATAAAAAGATCTCTAATTTAGAACAATTTCTATTTTAGAGATTTTTTATTTACTATTTTTAATTATGAATTTAATTTTTTAAATATTTTTTTCTCAAAAAATATGAAATAAATTCTAATATAATTGCTACACCAAATATTAGATATACAAATACCCCGATTTCTCTTATATCAAAGTACATAGTTCCAGCCATAAACATATCATAACCAATTCCCCCAGCTCCAGCTGCAGCTCCTACTAATACAGCATTTGTAAAGTTTATCTCAAAACGGATAAATGTCCAAGATAGAATGGAAGTTACAGTGCTTGGTAAAATTCCTTGAAAAATAATTTTCCAGAATGATGCTCCCGTTGCTTTTAGAGCTTCTATAATGCCGTTATCTATTTCTTCGATACTTTCAGAATAGGCTTTTACAAGGTAGGCGACACTATGGAAAGCCATACCAATAATAGCTGCTTCAACACCAATATTTGCAACGACTGAAAATACCATAACCCATAATATTGTTGGAATTGCACGAATAAATGTAATTCCTATTTTGACAGCTTTTGATATATATGAGCTTGATAAATTTTTAGCTGCAAAAAACGAAAAAAACAATGCAATAAATGAGCCGATTATTGTAGTAAGTACAGCAAGGCCGATTGTTACAGCAAGACTAAGAAATACCTCGTTATATGTGTATCTGTCAGATAATCTTGGGAAAAAGAACATTGTTTTTAAGTCTTTAAAAAAATGTATAGTTGCTTTAGCAATATTCACATTATCAAAATCCATTGTAATTAATGTATAAATTGTAATAATTGACAAAACAGATAAAGTTGTGTATAAATAGAATCTTGATTTTGTAAATTTTCTAATTTTTATTTTTTTCAAAGGATATTCACCTTCTTTCTGTTTTATATTTACATCAATTCATTTCTAAGTTTGTTTGAGAGCATTTCTATTCCGATTACAATAACGGTAACAACTAGAATTACAAGTCCTGCGGCATCGTAACGAAAACTTTTATAATACAGGCTGAATGTAAATCCAATTCCAGTTCCTGTTAAAATACCAACTAAAGTTGATTCACGAACTCCAGTTTCAATAAAGAAAAGGAGCCATGATACAAGTTGTGAGGATACACTTGGAATAACTCCACAAAATATTATTTGAAAGTATGAAGCTCCTACTGATTTTAGGGCTTCAATTACGTCGCCCGCAACATCGTCAATTGTTTCAGAAAAGGCACGTGTAAGATAGCCAAATGTAATTAGGAATAATGCGAGAAAGCCTGTAAATTGGCTCTGCTTGAATGAAAATACCAGTATTAATGCCCATGCTACGATTGGAATATTTCTAAAAAAAGAAGCAATTACTTTTGTTATAACTTTGGTAAAAATATTTATTCCAGTCGAATTTGAGCCAATTATTGCAAGAAAAAGGGCAAAAATTGATGAAATCATTGTGGAAGTTATAGCAAGCAGGACAGTCTTTAATGCTGAATCTAAAATTTCAGGAAAATACTGCAGAGCATTTTGTGTAGGAATAAATTTTTGTAAAAGCCAAAAGATTCCAGCTGGAATTGAGGAAAATGCCATTCCATTCTGGAATCCTGAAATAACAGATGAAATCCCATAAAGTATTACAATTGTTGATAACAGTATAATTTTTGAATAAAATCGCTGTTTAAAAATATCTTTTTTTGTTAAATTCATAAAATCTCCTTATTTTATCAAATTTATTCTTCATCCTTATAAATAAATTCAACCATTTTTTCTGTAAGTTTTTCTGCCTTATCGTCAAAAATTTTTTCTCCTTTGTTAAGTGCGATTATTCTATCTGAATATTTTTTTGCAATGTCGACTTGATGAAGATTTACAATACACGTAATTTTTAGTTCTGTAACAATTTTTTTTAGATAATCCATTATGTTTTCAGCAGTTTTTGGATCAAGTGAGGCGATTGGCTCATCACAAAGAAGCAATTTTGGTTTTTGCATGATTGCCCTTGCAATACCGACACGCTGCTTTTGCCCGCCTGAAAGTTCACTACATTTTTGATAAGCGTATTTAGTCATATTTACTCTTTCTAGAAAGCTAAAAGCTTCTTTTTTTTCTTCCTCTGAATAAATACCCAATATTGCAGCAATTATTGATTTATATCCAAGCCGTCCATGAAGCACGTTTTCAATAACAGTTAGCCTTTCCACAAGATTATAACTTTGAAAAATCATTCCAATTTCTCGTCTTACAAGTTCGATTTGTGTTTTTTTCAAGTTCTCAATATTTTTATCTTCAAATAAAATTGAACCTTGTGAGATATCAATCATTTTGTTGATACTTCTAAGTAATGTTGATTTTCCAGAGCCTGATGGACCAATAACCGATATAAATTCTCCTTTTTCCACATCGAATGAAATATTTTTCAAGGCATTTGTTCCGTTATTATATTTTTTTGAAACATTTTTTATACTTAATAACATAAAAAATTCCTTTCTAAATGATTTTACTATACAAATAATATTTTAAAAAATAAGGCATATCAATCTTGGTATGCCTAAAAACTTTTATTTATTTCCAATATTAATTTTGCTAGTGTTCTGATTGCTATTTTGTTTTTCTGTATTATTATTTGTGTTACTGTTATTGCTATTGACAGAGCTTGGATTACTTAAAACATTAATAGTAGAATTATTATTTTGACTATTATTTTCAGCAGTTTCATTGGCTGTCTGTTCAAATGTGATAATTGTTCCTAGTGATAGCAAGTCTCTTTGAAGTTTATCAAGTTTATTTTTTTGGACATATACATTATCAATTAATGTTTCGATATTTTTGTTGTCTTCTTCATATTTAGACATAATTTGCTGATAATTATTATTTCTTAGGTTTTCAATTTTTTGAGTCAGCAATGTTTTTTCCTCGTCAGTTAATACAGTATGATTTAAATTTTTGAAATTGCTGTTTTCTAAAATAAGTTCTGAGGCAAGTTTTACAATTCTTCCTTCAAGTAAATCATTTTTTGAATATTCAATAAGAGAACTTATTTTATTGATTGCAAATAAAGTTTTGGAAGTGAAATTATCTTTGTTATAAATAATTTCATAACCATTATTAAGCCCTTTTATCAATGCTTTTGAATTATTTTCCAATAAAACTTCCCCATTTATCTGCGAGTTGTTTCCATTTAGCCCTTTAACCGCAATTTTACCATCATTAATATTTATATCCGAAATTCTTATGTTTAAATCCTTTATCTCTTTTATAAGGGAAGTAGCTTTTAAAGCTGTATTTAATGAAGTTTCTAAATTTTTTCCTTTGTCTAGGAATATATATAGATTCATATTTTGAACATTATTGTTAGAATTATTGTTAAAATCATTCAATGAAATCTCTTTTTCAAGCTTAGTCAAATTATCAGAAACATTTGCAAGTGCAATATCCCTTTCAAGCTCAATTTCAGAAATATTTTTTTCAATGTTCTCTTTTTCAGAATTGATAGATTTTATTAATGGCTTAATTTCGTTATTTAATTCTACAATTTTTTGAGCCTTGCTCTTCAAGTCTGTAAGCCCTACATAGTCTTTTTTCAGAACATTAATTTTTTCAATATTCTCTTTCCATTTGCTGTTAATAAGGTTGTTTGTATTATTTGACAATGTTGTAACCTTATCAGTTGTTTCCTTGATAAAATCTGCAGTTGTTTTGTCAGATTTTTCTTGAGAAGTAAGAGAATTTATTTTTTCAGTAAAAGTGTCAATCTGAGAATTTTTTTCTTTATATATGCTTTCAAGATTTACATCATCCAATTTCAAATTAGATAATGTTAATTTTGGTACAAGGTTAAATAGTCCGCTTTGTACAATGCCAACTGTAGCTCGACCTTTTCCAAGACTTTTTCCATTGACTACAAAATTATCGAAAGTCATTTCACTGTTTCTTACAGAAAATTTTACATTTTCAAATTCCGAATTTTTTGATTTTGTCATATATGTGACAATATTGCTGGAAAACATCACGCCAAAAAGCATCATAACCAAAGCTATTAATATAAGACTTAATAAATATTTCAAAATTTTCACAAAAAACCTCCTTTTGAGATATGTTAAAACTTTTTAATATCAAGCTTCTATAAGATTAAATAATTAACTTGAAGCTTGGGTTTAAAGAAGTTTTACTATAGTTTTTACATCAAATAAGCTGTCAAAAATAGATGTTATAAATTTATATCTATTTAAAACAGCTCCTTTCCAAATTTTTAAAAGTTTTAGATTATTTAATATTTTTTAATGCTTCATCCATATTTGATAATTTAAATTCATCAGAAATCGATTTTAGGTAAGTTTGTTGTTCAATCTGCCTTTTCTGATTTCTTAACTGAGTTTTGATACCTTCTTTAACGCTTTCAAAAGGTATCAGTCCTTTAGGATTTCTTTCAAGAACTTTCACGATATACAAACTTTTTCCATCATTTACAACTTTGTTAACAACTTGTCCTGCCTTAACATCCTTGATAGCTTCACTTACTGACCCAAATCGGCTTGCTAGCTGGCTTAGAAGAATTGATTGTGTCTGTCCGCTTTGTTCAGTTCCAGGATTGTATTGATTTACGTAAGCAGTAAAATTATTAGGATTTGCAACAGCTTCCTTTAATGCCTGCTCAGCTTTTGCTGTATCAGTAGGCTGGAATACTATAACTTGCAGTCGTACTGAATCTTCAGGCTGTGTAAAACTAGCTTGGTTGGCGTCGTAGGCAGCTTTAGCATCAGCATCTGTAATTTTGGCTCTTTCGTTGATTTCGCTTAATGTTGCAAGGCTTGCCAGTAATTGTTCCTGTAAAATTTCTTGGCTTTGTGTATATTTCTTGTCTTTATCAAGTTTTTTTTCTTTTGCTTTTAGGGCAAGAGCTCTATTTAGAGCGATATTTTTAATAATAGAATGTTTCATTTGCGTAATTTGCTCAGGAGTAAGTTCTTTTTCAGAAATTCCACTAGAAAATAGACTTTTTTCCAGTTCGTTATTAACTTCCTTTTCATAAACTTTTATTTTTTTGTCTGACGATTCGAATAGTACTTTACCTCCGTTACTATTTCCACAAGATAACGCAAGTGTGCATAATGCTGTCAAGATAACTATTTTAAATTTATTTTTCATTTTTTCTTTTCCTCCAAAATGGTTTTATATTTTTAAGATTATGTCTTTAGTATATCACAACATTACAAACATTTCAAACTTTATTAAAAAAACAACAAATGAAAATAGATTAAAGAAAATTTATTTATTTTTCAGTTTTTTGTAAATTAAATCAAGGCATTTGCGTTTATATTCAGTCTTTGGATGAACGTAAAGATTTAGAGTAGTATTCATGTTGGCATGTCCTAAAATTTCAGAAATGGTCTTGCAGTCAATTCCAAGTTCAACGGCCTGCGTTGCAAAAGTATGACGAAGACTGTGAAATCTGAGTTTTGGGAGATTTAGAAAGTGAAGAAGTTTTTGATAGTAATATCGGTAGCAATGAGGCTTTAAATAATTCGTGCTGTTTGTAATAAAGTAGTTATTTTTATTTTGCTGAAACGGTTTTATTAAATTTATAAAATCAATATTAAGAGGAATTATGCGATTGGAAGTTTTTGTTTTTGGAGTGCTAATAATTGTTTTAGAGTAGGATTTGTTTTTTTCTTTTATATAAATTTTCTGTAAAGTTCTGCAAATAGTCAGAGTACTTTTTTCTAAATTTATATCCTGCCATTGTAGTCCACATATTTCCCCAAGTCGCAGTCCTGTTTGCAGACAAAGTAAAATTCCCAGATTTTTTGAATTCTGATTATTTATCAAATATTTAAAAAGTATCTTTTGTTCTTCAACAGAAAAAGTTTTTAAATGTGATTTTGAAAAGGAAGAGGGGAATTTGCATTGAAAATTTTGAAAAGGTATCAGTTTATTTTGAGTTGCAGTCTTTAAAGTATTCTTTATAAGCACAGTCATATCCTTGACAGTCTTTAGTGCAAGCCCTTTTTCCAAATTTTTCTTTGAAGTGCTTAGTTTTAAGATAATAAAATTTTGTAAATCTTCATTTGTAATATTATTGATTTTCTTTTTTCCAAGCACAGGCTTTAAGTGATTTTCGATAATATTAGTATAAGTTGCATAAGTCGATTCCTTTATAAAAAATCTTTCTTTTTCCATCCAAATATCTAGCCATTCTTCGTATTTCAAGTTTTTGTTTAAATGTTTTTTTGTAGCCATATTTTCCTCCTAAATTTAGTTTTTTATATTTTACTAAATTATTGGAAAAATGTTTAGTAAATTTAATTAAGTTTATTACTTAATTCATAAAATTTATTTCACTAAGTATTATACCATAAAATCATATATTTTTGTTATTTTTTTCATACTATACAAATGAAATTAATAGTCTTTTCTACTAAATCTTATTTTTATTGTTAATAAATATTCTTCCTATAATTTTTATATTTTTTCTTTTTTATAAAGTAAAGGGGATCAATCGCCATCCCCTTTACAATCCCCGCTTGTCTCAGCATTTTTTGAAAACAAAATTGAAACTCGCTACGTTAAACTTCGCTCAAACAGTCAATTTTATTTCCAAAAAATCACGACATTCTTAATTTAACTATGAAAAATAATTTAATAAAAACAAATATTGAGCAAAATTAATTAAATATCCTTACATAAAGAATTAAGTAATAAACTTTGTTGAAAGAGGGAAATTCGAGGTTGTAAAAACTAAAATGTAGAGGATATTGAGAGAATGGGAAATTCAGCAAAAAAATTTATTGAAAAAATAAATGAAGTTTTGGCAGAAAAAGAGAATGCTGTGGTAAATATTATTAATGATAAATTAACCATATCAGTTTTTACGGCATTGGAAAAAAATTTGAAAAATGTGAAGGAAATAAATTTTATTATAAGAGATACAAAGTTTATTCCTAAAAATAATGAAATATCAAGGGAATTTGAGATAACGCCTAATGATATTTTGTATAATTCTTATGATATAAAGGAGAAAAATAAGTTAAAGCATTTTGCTAAGGCAAAGGCTATGTATGATTTTATAAAAAATAACGTAAATGTCAGAAAAGTAAAGCCATATCAGAAAGTAAACGGAAATATTTTAATAATTGATGATGATTTTATGATTCAGGGAACATCATCACTTGAAATATATGAAAAAAGGACAAATCGCTATGATTTTGATACAACAATAAAAGGAGAAACAGAAAAATCCCAGATACTTGGCATGTCGAGAATATATGATGAAATTTGGAATAATAATGATGTAACACAGGATTATAAACAGGAATTATTAGAAAGCCTTGAATTTGTTTATAAAAATTATAATCCTGAATTTTTGTATTACTTCACATTAAATGAATTGTTTGGAGATAAGCTGGACAGTGGAGTTGAGAGATTTGAAAAAGATAGTGATAAATTTAAAAAAACTGAAATATGGAATTCGCTTTTTGATTTTCAGAAGGACTGTGTTGTTTCGGCTATACAGAAATTACAGAAATATGGAGGATGTATAATTGCTGATTCAGTGGGATTAGGAAAGACTTTTGAAGCTTTGGCAGTAATCAAGTATTTTGAAATAAGAAATGATAATGTGTTAGTTCTTACACCGGCAAAACTTTATGATAACTGGCGTTCTTTTACTGGAAGTTATAAAGATAGCTTTTTGGATGAAATGTTTAATTACAAAATTATGTTTCATACAGATTTATCGAGAACTAAGGGAGAATCAAAATCAGGATATGAATTGAGTAGATTTGACTGGTCAAAATTTGATTTGGTAGTTATTGATGAGTCACATAATTTCAGAAATAGAATTGCAAAATATGATGAAAATGATGAGTTAATAATGAACAGATACTTTAAATTACTTCATAATGTAATAAAAAATGGAAAAAATACAAAAGTACTATTGCTATCAGCGACACCAGTAAATAATAGCCTTGTGGACTTGAAAAATCAGATTTCCATTATAACAGGAGATAATGACAATGCTTTTAATGAAGAAGGTATTTCGAGCGTGGGATATTTATTGAAAAAGGCGACGCAAGTTATAAATGACTGGGAAAAAGAGGGAAGTCAGAAAAAAGATGAATTACTGGATAACTTGCCATCAGATTTTTATAAACTGCTGGAAATGATGACAATATCAAGAAGCAGAAAACATATTACAAATTATTATGGAACAAAGAATATAGGAAAATTCCCACAAAAAAACAAGCCGATAACTTATTATTCTGAAATTGATAAAGAAAATGAACTTTTAGACTTTAAATATACAAATTCACTTTTGGAAGAACTGAATTTATCAGTATACACACCGACTAAATTTATAAAAAGTGAAAAATTGGCTTATTATATTGAGAAATATAAATTATCAGGTAGCAGGGGAGGAAAACTGGACTTTGAAACACAATCAAAAGGACTTATTTATCTGCATAGAGTGAATTTATTCAAAAGATTGGAAAGTTCGGTTTATTCTTTTTCTGAAACATTGAAGAGGTTGATTGAAAATATTGACAGGACAATAGATAACTTACATAGAGGACAGCAGATTGAAGAAAATCTTGATGTGGAAAATGAAGATGAAATCTATATTGAAAGAAGTAAGTACGAAATAAAGGTAGAAGATTTGAGAATAAATGCCTATCTTGAGGAGTTGTATAACGATAGAGATATTGTAAAAAGAATATATGATGAAACATTGATTTTATTGAAAGAAGATAGAGATAACAAGATTCATGAACTGGAAAAGATTGTGGAAAATAAGGTTGAAAATACAC
>ERZ773069.2010-NODE-2010-length-11037-cov-15.057367_pt1 | contig 11037 bp, 7 predicted proteins | sample MGYA00580619_ERZ773069 | MGnify/ENA primary metagenome ERZ773069 (study PRJEB29015, sample SAMEA2738007) | human oral metagenome | biome: human oral; feature: human-associated habitat; material: dental | place: China | collected 2108 ...
GGAAGATACTCAACTTCATGAGTACAAGACTAGGTTTTGTCTTGACCTTACTGACCCTTTATTGGCTGAAAACCATGTGGGCTTATTCTATTGACTTTAATCTTGATATTCAGGGTGCCTATCAAGTCTTTCTTGCGATTCTCAATCCCCTTCCATTGGGATTACTGTTGATTGGACTAGCACTTTATATTAAGCGCACCAAAGTTTTCTATATTCTAGCAGTTGCGCTTTACATTTTATTATTTGTCTGGCTCATTTCAAACTCTATCTATTATCGCGAGTTTAGTGATTTTGTTACTGTCAATACCATGCTCGCTTCAAGTAGTGTCTCAGCTGGTCTAGGAGAGGCTGCGCTCGAATTATTCCGACCTGGAGATTTTATTTACATCATTGATTTTCCAATCTTAGGTTTTCTTTTTTATAAAAAATGGATCCGTTTAGACGATCGGCCATTCAACAAGCGAGCTAGCTTTGCAATTACTGCTCTGTCCAGTATGCTTTTTTCAGCCAATCTCTTTTTAGCAGAAGTTGACCGTCCAGAGTTATTGACACGCGGCTTCTCTAATTATTATGTTGTCCGCGCTTTAGGCTTGCCAGCTTTTCTTGGCTATAGTGCTAATCAGACATATAGCGCCAACAAAGAACGCTCCAAAGCAAGTGCTGAAGATTTGAAACCAGTTGAAGAATACGTCAAGTCACACTATGCCGAGCCAAATAAAGAGTATTACGGAATTGCTAAAGGTAGAAATGTCATCTATCTTCATTTAGAAAGTTTCCAACAATTCCTGATTGATTATAAATTAAAGTCTGATGGCAAAGAATACGAAGTAACACCTTTCCTCAACTCACTATATCATTCCAACTCAACTTTTGCTTTTTCTAATATCTTTAATCAAGTAAAAGCCGGAAAAACATCTGATGCAGAAACCATGCTAGAAACTGGTTTATTTGGTCTCAATCAGGGATCCTTTATGGTAAACTATGGTGGAACAAACACGCAGCAAGCTGCTCCGTATATTCTCTCAAAAAATGGATATAATTCTAGTGCCGTTTTCCACGGAAATGCTGGTAGTTTCTGGAATCGAAACACCACCTACAAACAATGGGGATATAACTATTTCTTCGATTCTTCTTACTTCTCTAAGCAAGACAAAACAAATTCATTCCAATATGGCTTGAATGATAAGATTATGTTCAAAGATTCTATTAAATATCTTGAACATTTGCAACAACCATTTTATGCAAAATATATTACCGTTTCTAATCACTACCCCTATACAACTAGCTTGATTGGAGACGAGACTGGTTTCCCACTTGCTTCGACTAAGGATGAAACAATCAATGGTTATTTTGCAACGGCCAATTATCTAGATTCTGCCGTTAAATCATTCTTTGACTACTTAAAAGCGTCTGGTCTTTATGAGAATTCAATCATCGTTCTTTATGGTGATCACTACGGTATCTCTAATTCACGGAATCCTTCGCTGGCGCCATTACTAGGCAAAAATTCTGAAACTTGGTCTAGCTATGACAATGCTATGCTCCAAAGAGTTCCTTATATGGTTGTTATTCCTGGCATGACAAAAGGAAAAGTCGTTAATACCTATGGCGGACAAGTTGACCTCTTGCCTACTTTAGAACATTTGCTCGGTATTGATTCTAAACAATACCTACAAGTCGGACAAGATTTACTCTCTCCAAAACATCAGCAAACCGTTGCCTTTCGTTCATCAAACTATTTTGTAACTCCTAAGTATACTAGCTACAGTGGACGTACTTACTACACAGAAACAGGAGAAGAAATTACCAATCCAGATGAAACAACTAAGGCAGAATTGGAGAAAATCCGCAACACAACTAATGAGCAGTTGAAAATGAGTGACCTGATTCAAACCGGAGACTTACTTCGCTTCTATACTGGAAATGATTTAGGGAAAGTGAATCCTAAGGACTATTCTTATACCAACTCACTTAAATCATTATTATCTATTGAAAAGAAAAAAGGTGATGAATCTACAAGTCTTTATAGCAAACGAGGTGGTAATTCAACTGTTGATCTGTTTAATTCCCCAAGCTATCGTGCTCTTCATCCTGAACAATTTGAATCAACAAGTAGCGGTTCTTCCTCATCAACAAAAGAATCCAGCTCTTCTTCTAAATAACCAAAAATCTCATACAAGTAAAATGAACTGTATGGGATTTTATAATGAAAGAAAGCACTCAATCTATCAATGCTTTGATGACTTGATTGACTTGATCAAAGAAAAATTGCTCCTCATCATAAGTAATGCCTGTTGCTTTTGCCAACAAAATCAATATTTCCATAAAAAATTGAGAAGAAAAACCTGTAGTGGAATGCAATTCTTCTTCGTCAAAATGTTTAATTAAATGCGCTAATGGGTTCCGAACGGATTTCTCCAACTTTCGTAGTTCTTTGACCATTATCTTGACTTGCTCTGGCAAATCTAGTAGCAAAATCAAACCGGCCAGACTCGAAGAATGAACTGGACTTTCAGCATGGAAAGTACTCAAAATAGGATGATCAGTATTTTTCATCTTTTCAAAATTCCAACGATCGTAACTCGCTTCTCTGGAATTATGAATGTAGGATTCAATATCAGGAATTTCCAGCTTGATCAAACGCATAAAAATCCGATAAATAGCTGGACTAACGGCACGAATAAAATCAATCACCTGTTCGTTTTTGAGCTTTGCTTCTAAGTCATATAGGTAGTTTGCTAATTGTTCATCTTCCTCAGAAGCATGACAAAAAAGTTGAAAATCATTTCTAATTTTCAACTGATATTCCATAGCAGGGCGAATATTCAACTCTCTCCGCTCTGCCATGATATACAAAAGTTCAACTAACTTTGAGTCTGCACCATTCAGCCTTTGAGCTAATTTATAAGCATGAGCATAATCATAGCGAGAAATAGCGTAAATTATCTCTTCTTTGACGTCTAAATTTTCAATCATGATTCTGAAATAAGCGTTTCTAAACCGACTTTCATCATATCTGTGAAAGTCGTTTGACGTTCTTCTGCCGTTGTATCTTCGTCTGGATTCACCAAGCTATCTGAAATAGTCATAATGCCAAGAGCTTCGACATTATATTGAGCAGCTAGATAGTAAAGAGCTGCCGCTTCCATTTCCACAGCCAAAACTCCCATTTTACCAAGTTCAATATTTTTTTCACCGTAGTTTGAGTAGAAAACATCTGATGATAAGACACTTCCAACATGCGTTGTCATACCAAAATTCTTGGCAAGGTGATAAGCCTTATCTAAAAGACGAAAACTTGCAATTTGCGGAAAGTCATATTGAGGCCAATCATTACGAATGATATTTGAATTTGTCGCTGCTGCTTGCGCTAATACCAATTCACGTACATGAACGTCTTTATTCAACGAACCAGCCGTTCCTACACGAATTAAACGTTTCACGCCGTAGTTAACAATCAACTCATGTGCATAGATAGAAATAGACGGAATTCCCATTCCAGTTCCCATAACACTAACACGATGCCCCTTATAAGTCCCTGTATAGCCAAACATGTTGCGAACTTCATTGAAGCATATAGCGTCCTCTAAGAAGTTTTCGGCAATGAATTTGGCACGGAGTGGGTCTCCAGGTAGTAAAATTTTATCGGCAATTTCGCCTTGTTTTGCTGCAATATGGATTGACATAAGTAAGATACCAAGCCCGTCAAAAACCAAACTGAAAAGTACAAGCGCTAAAAAACTTTTCTTAGGAGCTTATTCATCTCAGAAAGGATTGCGTGTGGGTTTTATTCCTTTCGTTTTTAGTTGAGTTCAGAAAGAGATGTGATTGTAAGCTCAATCTTCGACTCTTTTTACATTTATGTTTTTTATAGTTCTGCAAGGATTACTTTTACAAGTCCTTTAAAGTTTTCCTTGATACGTTCTGTCACTTCTACGACTTCTTCGTGGTTTAGCTCGCTTTGAAAACCAGCTGCAAAGTTTGTAATAGCTGAAATTCCCAATACTTTCAAGCCTGAGTGCGCTGCCACAATTACTTCCGGAACAGTTGACATACCAACAGCACTTGCACCTAATGTTTGGAAAGCACGGATTTCAGCTGGTGTTTCATAAGTTGGACCAGTCACACCCAGATAAACTCCTTCTTTCAATTCAATGCCTAATTTTTCTGCTACGGTGTGGGCTTTTTCACGGTAAGCTTTTGTATAAGCATCAGACATATCTGGAAAGCGTGGACCAAATTCATCCAAATTCGCTCCAATCAAAGGATTTTGCCCCGTCAGATTGATATGGTCTGAAATAGCCATTAACGTCCCTGGACCATATCCAATCCCTCCAGCGGCATTGGTAACAATGACACCTTCACAGCCTAGCGCTTTCATTACACGGACAGGGAAAGTCACTACTTCCATCGGATTGCCTTCGTAAAAATGAAAACGTCCTTGCAAAGCCAGTACTTTCCGACCTGCTAAGTCGCCATAAACCAATTTACCAGCATGCCCCACCACTGTTGAGCGACCCCAATTTGGAATGCCTGCATAGTCAATGCTGACAGCATTTTCAATCTCACCAGCTAATTCTCCCAAACCAGAACCGAGAATCAAACCAAATGCTGGTGCGGTAATTCCTTTATCTTTTAAAAACTGTGCTGTTTCGTTAATTTTATCCATTAAATTCATATCTTTATCCTTTTTTATCTTTTTTAATTTTCGCTTGAAAAATGTTGAATGGCACAATTACGTCCCACTCTCAAGAGCATATTCTAATCTTTCTTGTTCTTTTTGAACAGCATTTAGTGCAATACTAATTCGGGATGAATCCATGACAATGACATAAATATAATAACATGTGACATAAAATTCTATTCTCCTTTTGATTTGGTTGATTTTAAAATTTGCACGCCGTTTCTTCCAGCAACAATGACCATATCCACCATTTGATTAAAGAGTCCATGTTCTACCACACCGACTACATGATCTAGCTTTTGCCCAAATTCGACTGGATTTTCAATCACGCCTAAGTCAAGATCGATAATGAAATTCTGCATATCCGTGACATAGCGCTTCCCATTTTTTTCACGAAATGACGGTTTATAGCCTGCATGTTCAAAACGACGGAAAAGCTGTTCTGCTCCGTATTGCACGACTTCTACCGGTAATTTGAAAGCACCTAGTTTACCAACCATTTTACTTTCATCAACTACCCAAATGTAGGTTTTGGTTGGAGTTGCGACAACTTTTTCCATAAGCAGAGCGCCGCCACCGCCTTTGATACCGTTGAAGTCAGTATCCACCTCATCAGCTCCGTCAACGGTCACGTCTACCTCATCTACTTCATCAATTGATTTCAAAGGAATATCTAAACGCCGAGCTTGTTCATTCGTCGTGCTTGAAGTTGTAACTGCTGTTATTTTCAGTCCTTCTTCCTTGATACGCCGTCCAACTTCTTCCACAAAATAATAGGCAGTCGAACCCGTTCCTAAACCAACTACCATACCGTCTTTCACATATTCTGCAGCTTTGATTCCTGCCATTTTTTTGAGGTTCTCCATTTTTGCTCCTTTATTCAATCTGCTTCTAGTATACCATGATTTGCCAACTTTAGCACCCAAAAAATGAAACCACTTTCTTTTTAAATGATCCCTTTTTTACAAACATTCTAAAATCCGAATATTCTATTTTTCTTGATTATAAAACACCAAAAATTCCAGATTTTCTTTGCTATAATTTGATATATCAAATGAATAAACGAATGATATTTGAAGCTTTCTTAAAATTTATTTTATTGTATTAAAAAGAGATGATGAATTTATTTGAACAAAAATAGCATGTAAAAATCTTGCGACGAACCTTGTTTTGCGTTACAATGAATATAGATTGCATTTGAATACACTATACAAGGAATAAAGGATGTTAACCAAAGAATTTGATACGATTGCTGCTATCTCGACTCCTCTTGGTGAAGGAGCTATCGGTATTGTTCGACTGAGTGGAACAGAGAGCTTTGCCATTGCTCAAAAAATCTTTAAAGGAAAAGATTTGAGTACCGTTGCCAGTCACACACTAAATTATGGGCATATTATTGACCCAGAAAAAAACGAAATTTTAGATGAAGTTATGGTTGGAGCTATGCGTTCTCCTAAAACCTTCACGCGCGAAGACGTGATTGAGATTAACACTCACGGAGGAATTGCTGTGACCAACGAAATTCTCCAATTAGCTATTCGAGAAGGTGCTAGAATGGCGGAACCTGGTGAATTTACCAAGCGAGCCTTTCTCAATGGACGTGTGGATTTGACGCAAGCAGAGGCTATTATGGACATTATTCGGGCAAAAACGGACAAAGCCATGAATATCGCCGTCAAACAACTGGACGGCTCTCTGTCCGACCTCATTAACAATACACGTCAGGAAATTCTTAACACACTGGCTCAAGTTGAGGTCAATATTGACTATCCAGAATACGACGATGTTGAGGAAATGACCACCAAACTGTTGCGTGAAAAAACAGCTGAATTTGAAAAACTTCTGTCTCAACTTTTAAAAACAGCTCGCCGCGGTAAGATTCTGCGCGAAGGAATTTCTACTGCTATTATTGGTCGCCCAAATGTTGGCAAATCTAGTCTCCTTAACAACCTGCTCCGTGAAGACAAGGCTATTGTGACAGATATTGCCGGAACCACTCGCGATGTCATTGAAGAATATGTCAACATCAATGGGGTACCACTCAAGTTGATTGACACTGCGGGTATTCGTGATACAGATGATATTGTCGAACAAATCGGAGTAGAGCGTTCCAAAAAAGCGCTCCAAGACGCTGACCTTGTACTTCTTGTGTTAAATGCTAGTGAGCCATTGACAGAACAAGATCGCAAACTGTTAGAAATCAGTCAAGACACCAATCGTATCTTGCTGCTCAATAAAACTGACTTAGAGGAGAAGATCGAAGTTGACCAGCTTCCCGATGATTTTATCAAGATTTCTGTTCTTCAAAATCAAAATATTGATAAAATCGAAGAACGAATCAACCAACTTTTCTTTGAAAATGCAGGCATTGTAGAACAAGACGCTACTTATCTCTCTAACGCTCGCCATATTTCTCTGATTGAAAAAGCTGTCGAAAGTCTCCAAGCTGTCAATGAGGGACTGGATTTAGGAATGCCTGTTGACTTAGTCCAAGTGGATCTGACTCGGACCTGGGAAATCCTTGGTGAAATAACAGGTGACGCCGCTCCTGATGAACTCATTAGCCAACTTTTCAGCCAATTTTGTTTGGGAAAATAATAGTAAACAAATTCGAACAAAAACAAGTAAGCTCTATGATTTCTATAGGAATAACCTTAGAAATCATAGAGCTTCTTACTTTTCATCAAAAAGAGAATAAGACAGAACTAAACATTTAAAATTTTTAATTCGTAGTTTCAGCCTTTCATTACTAAACCGATAAAATGGCAGAAACTTCGTTCTCACAGAGCAGACACAACATTACGATCTAATTGTCATGAACGGAGAACCTTCTGTATTATCAGTTGGATCCAAACTCCGTACTCTAAATAAATAATCCACTGAATAATAGCCATTATTATTAGCATTATACGGATCCATTACATAAGTCATTCCGTTGTTATAGCCTTTCATAACCAGTTCATGAGTAACAGGATAATTTGCAAACACACTGGTTCCTACTGCGCCAAGCACATGGTGTCCCATAGCAAGCGCTTCTCGCACAGCTGCGGTTGAACCTAAAACATCTGTTTTCAAGCCCCAATGTCGAGCTGCTAATACAATACCATGGCTCGTTGTACCATAGCTTCTCTTATTAAATTCATTTGTAGAATGATAGAGATAATCTGCCACAGTCGTTGGTAAAACAGTCTGTCCTGTAGTACCAGAAATTGCCATAGCAACCGTTGTTGGCACGCAACCCGTTGCAGCAAATGTGTAGCCACCATAAGTTCGTCCTGCCCAACGACCATCACGTTGAGAAAAATATGGTGTCGGATAAGACGTTTTAGAAACTTGTACTGTTGTACCGCCTACTCCAACCAGCTTACCATTGTTTTGAATGTAATACAAATGAACATTGTATTCGCCGGTTGAGTTCTTATGGTCACTCGCTTTGACAGTTATCTTATAGGTACCATCAGCTCGTTTTGCAGCAGTATACCAAATGATGTCATCTTGACCATTTACACTAGACCACGTTGGCAGCTTCACTTCACGAACACCATGAGGGCTGGAAACATTAGACACTACCACGTCAAATGTTCCTGTTTTAGGATTATTATTTTGGATCGTGATTTTTCCAGTTAGTTTAAGGTTTTCCGCAGAAATTGTCACATTGGTTGATGTACCGCCTACTCCAATCAATGTTCCATTGTTTTGAACATAGTACAAATGAATATAGTACAAACCGGTTGAATTCTTATGATCACTTGCTTTAATGAGTGCCTTATAAGTTCCATTGGTCTGTCTAGTAGCAGTGTACCAGATAATATCGTCCTGACCATTGACATTAGACCAGGTCGGTACTTTCACTTCACGAACGCCGTAAGGAGCAGAAACGTCCGACACAATCACATCAAAGGTTCCCGTGTTAGGATTCTTGTTTTGAACCGTGATTTTTCCCTTTATTGGCTGATTTACAGCACGATTGCTTGGAGTTGCCTTATTCGTAAATCGTCCAGTATAATCCACGCTTTGGTCAAAAACATGACGACCAAGTAGTAGTTCAGCTTGCGAAGTAAACTGCCAAGCACCTGCTTCACTATTATATTTCAGTGTTTTCGCATCATCTGCACTTAATTTTGAAGTTGGATATTGTGCTACCCAGAAATTCTCCAAGCCAAATTGCTCTGTTTGGATTGGTCCTTTCGTTCTGAGATTATTTCGATCAAGCCAACTTGCACTTGTATAGTACATCAAATTTGAAAAACCCATACGCCGCATTTCATCTGCCCAAGCTTGAGTAGTTGCATTGATATTCGGACGCATATCAGAATCTTCAATATCATTTACCATAACAGTTGAGGAAGGAAGGTTCAATCGCCTTGCTTCCTCTGCAAAATAGCGCGCTTCTGCTCTTGCTTCTGCTTCATTAGTATAATGAGAAAAAGCATAAGCCGACACTTGCATACCTGCCGCTTGTGCATTCTGTGTTTGAGAAGCCGCATAAGGATTTTTATAACTCGTTCCTTCTGTTAATTTGACAACAACCCCATTTACCCCTTTTTCAGCTAAATGTTGATAATCCTCTTTGCTGATATGTCCATTATGACTGCTGACATCCACAAAAGTTGATTTTTTCACTTGTGCATCAGGATTACTTCTAGCTGTTGCTTGATTATTCTGTGCAGCAAAAAAAGTTGACTTGTTGTCTTTTTTAGTCTCAGTTGTAGTTGTCGAATTTTCTTTTACAACTGATTGTTCTTCTGAAACTTTAGCCTCAGTTGAAGCAGTTGAAGAAGCAGTTGCTTCGTTTTTAGATGAAGAAGATGAAGTTGTTTGATTTATTGGAGCAGTTTGAGTTACTTCTTTTGTTTGGAGTTCAACTGAAGAATGAGCTTCTTGTTTATTGACTTCTACTGTCGGCTCTAGCGTAGAAGTTTTTACAGGTTCATCAGCAAAAATTTGCTGTGAACTAGCTGCAATTAAAATAGCTGTGCTTGCTAAATAAAATAAACTTTTCTTTTTCATTTTATTTCTCCATTTTAAAATAAGCCTGCCATAAAATATGGCAAGCTAACTATTTCTTTTAAGAAATTATTTTACAAAGTCCAACAATGCAAGGAAACTTTCTGCTTCAAGTGATGCTCCACCAACAAGGGCACCGTCAACATCTGGACATGCCATGTATTCAGCTACATTGTTCGGTTTTACTGAGCCGCCGTATTGTACACGTACTTTGTCAGCCACTTCTTGACCAAAGTCAGCTGCTACAACATCACGAACTGCTTTACACATTTTTTGAGCATCATCTTGAGTAGCTGATTTACCAGTACCGATAGCCCAGATGGGTTCATAAGCAATGACAAGAGAAGACACTTGTTCTGCTGTCAATCCTTTAAGGGCTGCAGATACTTGAGCACCTACAAATTCCACTGCTTTACCAGCTTCGTAAGTTTCAAGAGATTCACCACAGCAGATGATTGGAAGAAGACCGTTGCGGAAGATAGCATGAGCTTTCTTGTTGATATCTTCGTCTGTTTCATGGAAATAGTCACGACGTTCAGAGTGACCAATTACAACATAATCAAGACCCATTTCAGAAAGAACTTTGGGACTATTTTCACCAGTAAATGCACCAGCATCTTCAAAATAAGTATTTTGTGCAGCAACTTTAAGATTTGAACCTTTTGCTGCAGCAAGAACTGTCGTCAAATCAAGCGCAGGAGCTGCGATACCTGCTTCAACAAGATCAGATGAAGGAAGTTTACTTGCAACTGCTTCTACAAAAGCTTTAGCTTCTTCTGGATTTTTGTTCATTTTCCAGTTACCAGCAATAAATGGTTTACGTGACATTTCACATACCTCTTCTTTTTTTATTTACATCTATTATTTTACCATAATTTAATAGAGAAATAAAGACTGAGTCGAATGAAATCATAAAAAAGAAAGCCCCGCAACAGCGGAGCTCATTTGTCTGACTTTAATTGTTCATCTGGGAACTTAATTGAATTAAGCTTCGATTTCTGTAACCATACCTGAACCTACAGTACGTCCACCTTCACGGATAGAGAATGTAGTTCCTTGTTCTACGGCAATTGGGTGGATCAATTCAACGTCGATTGTTACGTTATCACCAGGCATTACCATTTCAGTACCTGCAGGAAGTTCGATTGAACCTGTAACGTCTGTAGTACGGAAGTAGAATTGAGGACGGTAGTTGTTGAAGAATGGAGTATGACGTCCACCTTCTTCTTTAGTAAGGATGTAAACTTCACCCTTGAATTTAGTGTGTGGGTTGATTGAACCTGGTTTAGCAATAACTTGTCCACGTTCGATTTCATCACGTTGGATACCACGGAGAAGCACACCTA
>ERZ773069.2011-NODE-2011-length-11036-cov-6.319006_pt1 | contig 11036 bp, 15 predicted proteins | sample MGYA00580619_ERZ773069 | MGnify/ENA primary metagenome ERZ773069 (study PRJEB29015, sample SAMEA2738007) | human oral metagenome | biome: human oral; feature: human-associated habitat; material: dental | place: China | collected 2108 ...
GGCCCGTTGCCAGGGCGTAGAGTCCGCACCCGACAGCGAACCCCCCCGCACCTGCGCCGGCGATGACCCCACGATCCGCGCGGTCCACGACCACACCGGCGAACGGGCGAACCACGAACGTCGCCAGCGCGTTCGCCGCGACCAGCAATCCGGTCTGCCACGGGGGCAGGTCGAGCACCGCGCCGGCGAACAGGGGAAGAACGAACTGGATGGCCTGACCCACGCCGCTGGCGAGTATCGCGCCGTTCAGTGCCTGGCGTTCCCGCGGCGGTGCCGGGGTGTCGGGAGAAGACATCGACCCTCCAAGTTGTTAATACGATCGTGCTAGTAAAAGTTATGGTAACACGAACGCGCTACCATGGAGGATGCCCAAGCTCATTGATCACGACCGGCGCCGGGAGGAGGTCGCCGAGGCGACCTGGCGGGTGATCCACGCCCAGGGCATCAGCGGGGTCTCCATCCGCACCGTCGCGGCGGAGGCCGGGATCTCCACTGGCTCGCTCAGGCATGTCTTCCCCAGCAAGGCCGATCTGCTCGTGCATGCCACGGAGCTGGTGGGGCGGCGCGCGCAGGGGCGGATCGAGGAACATCTGCACGAACCGGATCCGCGTGCGCTAGTCCTCGCCGTCATCAAGGAACTTCTGCCCCTCGATGCCGAACGGCGGTCCGAGATGGAGGTCAACGTCGCGCTCATAGCCGAGGCCCCCGGTGATGAGCGCGTCAAGGAGGTCTTGGATGTTGCCCATGCAACGGTCCGGGACGCCTGCCGCCACATGGTCACCCACCTTCACCGGGCCGGGCTCACCGCTCCGGACCTCGATGTCGAAGGGGCGACAACGCTCCTGCACGGGCTGGTGGACGGGCTCGCCATCCACATGCTCGTCAACCCGGATCCCGCCTTCGAGCGACAGGCCCTCCGCATGATCGAAACCACCATCGACGGACTGTGACCGACCCGGTTGCGCAACACTCAACGCCGATTCTGCTCTTCCAGGGGTGATATGCGGCGTTGAGTGCAGCGCAACCGTGATTCCTCCTCCAGGGCCTTGCGGGCGTGCAGGGAAAACGGCAACGAAGCGCGATGACTGGTACCGTTGATCCGTACCACTTTCAGGGGAGGGGTGGCCGTGTCCATCAGCGCCAGCGAGGCCCGCAGGACGTTGTTCCCGCTCATCGAGCAGGTCAACGACGATCGCACTGCCGTCGAGATCGTTTCCCGCAAGGGGAACGCCGTTCTCATGTCCGCCGATGAATACGCCGCGTGGCAGGAGACGGCCTACCTGTTCCGTTCCCCCGCCAATGCCCGAAGGCTGCTCGACGCCTACGAGAGGGCCCGGGAGGGACGGGCCGAGGAACACGATCTCATCCGGGAGGACTGAGGTGCGCTTGGCGTGGGATCCCTCGGCCTGGGAGGATTACACGTACTGGCAGGCCGCGGACCGCCGGACTCTCAAACGGATCAACGCGCTCATCGACGCCTGCCTCCGCGATCCCTTCGGCGGGATCGGGAAACCCGAACAACTCAGGTATGGGGCAACCGGGGCGTGGTCGCGGCGCATCACGGAGGAGCACCGGCTCGTGTATCTCGTCGACGGCGACGACCTGGTGATCCTCCAGGCCCGGTACCACTACTGAGTCCAGCATCTTGCGATCGGAGCGACCTCAGTTGCGTGGGCCGCTCAGGCGAGGCCGCCTATTCCGGTAGGGGAGTCGTGAACAGTTCGTTCAGCAGCTTCTGATTGATGTAGACGGCGTTTCGGCCGATCTTCTCCTTGGCGATCAGGCCGGTGGTGGCCAGCTCATTCAGCCACTTGGCGCCGTCTGCCGCTGGGCCAGTCCCGCGTCCACCACGTTCTCTATTCGAAGACAGGGCTGCGTGAAGAGCAGACGGGTCAGTTCCCCGGCGGGGAGTTTCGGCCGGATCCGGCGGATGTCGTGCTCCACGGTGCCTCGCAGGCCATCCGTCGCCTCCACGAGAGCCAGGGTCCAGCGGGCCGTCGACTCGACCCCGGTCAGCATGAACAGTATCCACGGCTCCCATTCGTCGGAGCGGGTGACGGCGTTGAGAAGGCTGTAGTACTCGTCCTTGTGGCGCACGATGTGACCCGACAGATACAGGATCGGGAGTTCGAGCAAACCGGTTTCGATCAGGGTGAGCAGGTTCAGGATACGACCGGTGCGTCCGTTGCCGTCGAAAAATGGGTGGATGGCCTCGAACTGATAATGGGCCAACGCCATGACCACGAGAGGATCCACGCCGTGGTCGCCGTGCAGGAACTTCTCCCACGCGCTCAGGTGATCCAGAATGATCTCGCGCCCCTCGGGAGGCGTGTAGATCCTTTTCCCGTTCGTGGGGGTTCCGATGTAGGTGCCCGGGGTGTTCCGGATGATGGACGACCGCCCCAGGAGGCGGGAACAGATGTCGATTGCTGTCTGCTTGGTCAGGGGGCGCGAGGTCAGGGACGCCACTCCGGCTCGGAGCGCTTCACAACAGCGGAGCGCCTCCTTCACCTGTGGGGTCGGCTGGGTCAACGTCCCGTGCGCCGCCTTGAACAACTCGTCGTTGGCGGTGACGATGTTCTCGATCTCGTTCGATGCCTGCGCCTCCATCAGGGGGATGAGGTTGATCAGCATGGTGGGGTCGGGCAACCGCTTGCAGGCCCCGTCGAGCCGGGCCAGTGCCCTGCTCGCCGCAACCGTCGCCTTCAGGACCACCGGCGTCTCCACATCCTTCGCCGGTGGGAGCGGGGGTAGGTTCTGGTGCGGGCGGTCAGGATGGTGCCACATGCACGAAACGTAACCGCACAAGCGGGACGTGTCGAAATTTTGGTGATTTTTCGACACGTTTCACGGACGTGTCGATGATGTGTACACGTTCCCTCCTGGTTCCGGGGTCTTCATGATCCAGTGGCAGGGCTCTCGATGCGCCTCTTGCGGGCGATTTGACATCATGTTCGATATCACTTGAGGGAGGTGGTTGCGATGGCATCCATCCTTGTCCGAGGCCTGGATGAGTCGGTGAAGCGGCAGCTCGTCGAGCAGGCCGAGCGACATGGACGTTCCATGGAGGCCGAGGCCCGTGACATCCTGACAAAGGGTGTGACCCGCCCCAACATCGGCTTGGCCCTCATACAGGCCGTGCAGGAGGTCGGGGGAGCGGATGACCTGTCCATCCCTGAACGTGATGACGTGGCGCGGGTGGGGCAGGTCCTGACCTGATGCCGGTTCAGGCGCGGAGCAGGACTTCGCCATGGACGACGACAAACCAGCCGTCCTCGCTGGCGCCCCACTGCCGCCAGGCTTCAGCCATCGTCTCCAGGTCGCTTGTCGTGGCCAGTCCGAGTTCCACCGCCCGCGGGCCGAACGAGGTCAGGCACCGCTCCGCCCAGGTGCCGGACCACCATTCACGGTCCTGCTCGGTGGCGAAACACCAGGCCGACGCCGACGTCTTCACATCCCGGAAACCCGCGGCCCGCGACCACGCCAGCAGTCTGCTTCCCGCGTCGGGCTCCCCTCCGTTGGCCCGGGCCGTGGCCATGTAGACCTCCAGCCACGAATCCATGCCCGCGGGCTGGGGAAACCACGCATCTGCCGAGTACACGGCGTCGCGCGCGGCGACGATCCCCCCGGGGCGGACCACCCGACGCATCTCGGCGAGCGCCGCCACGGGATCGTCCAGGTGCTGGAGCAGCTGGTGGGCGTGGACGACGTCGAAGGTGTCGTCGTCGAAGGGCAGCGCGAACACGTCGCCTTCCATCAACTCCACCCGGTCTCGAAGGCCTCGTTCTGCCAGGAGGGCCCGGGCGATGTCGAGCACGGCGGGTGAGGCGTCGAGCCCGACGACCCTTCCGGGCGCGACGAGCTCGGCCAGGTCGGCGGTGACGGATGCGGGTCCGCAACCGACGTCGAGCAGGTCCATGCCCCGGCGCAGGTGGGGGAGCAGGTATCCCGCCGAGTCCTGGGCGGTGCGACGGGAGTGGCTGGCCAGGACCGCCGCACCGTGGCCGTGGGTGTATCGATGAATGGTCCCTGGAGCACGCTCGGAGGTCATGGGGCCAGTATTGGACCGGCGGGATTCACGCTGCAGCCGTGTCCGGGATGAGAGATGAGGATCAACAACGTGTCAGGGTTTGAACGACGTCTCGATGCACGCCTCGTCGTCTCCATCGTTGCGGTGGGCATCATGTCGTTCGCCGGGGTGGTCGTGGAGACCGCGATGAACGTCGCCTTCCCGGCGCTCATGGGCGAGTTCGGGGTGAACACCGCGACCGTGCAGTGGGTCACGACCGGGTATCTGCTGGTGCTCTCCGCGATCATGCCGATCTCCTCGTTCCTGAACCGTAGGTTCCGCGCCCGGACGCTCTTCGTCGCGGCCATGCTCACCTTCCTGGCTGGGACGATCATGAGCGCGGCCGCCCCGCACTTCGCGCTCCTGATCGGCGGACGCATCCTGCAGGGCGTCGGGACGGGCATTGCGTTGCCGCTGATGTTCAACATCGTGCTGCAACAGGTTCCGCACGAACGGATGGGAACCATGATGGGTCTCGCCACGCTCATCACCGCCATCGCCCCGGCCGTGGGGCCCTCGCTCGGTGGTTTCCTAATCGGCGCGTTCGGGTGGCGTTCGATCTTCCTGGTGCTCGTTCCCTTCCTGGTCATCGCCCTGGTGCTCGGGGCCCTGACGATCCGCCAGGCCCAGGAGATCAGGCGGGTCTCCTTCGCCCCCGTCCAGTTCCTGCTCATGGCGGCCGGGTTCGTCGCCCTCATCTTCGCCACCAACGCCGCCTCCACCAGCGCATGGACCAGCCCGGAGGTGCTCGGGCTGTTCGTCCTGTCCGTGGCGCTCATGGCCGGTTTCGTCCTGCTCTCCCGGCGCTCCGATGATCCCCTGCTGCGCGTGCGGATCTTCACCGACCGCACCTACGCGTTGAGCATCGTCTACGTGGTGCTCATCCAGGCCATCGTGCTGGCGCTGGGATACCTGATCCCGTACTTCGCCCAGGTCGGCAAGTCGATGGACTCCTTCGCCGCGGGCTGTCTACTGCTGCCCGGGTGCATCATCGGCGCGCTCCTTACCCCGTTCGGCGGCGGGATCCTGGACCGCTTCGGTCCCATGCGGCCCATCCTCACCGGTGCCGTCATCGGGGTGGTGACCCTCGTGCTCTTAGCCGTCCTCGGTGTTCACGGCTCAGGTGTTCGGCTGGCGTTGATCTACGCGCTCTTCCCGATCTGCCAGGGGTTGTCCGTCTCGAACTCCATGACCAACGGCCTGCGTTCCCTTCCCGATGACCTCCAGGCCGACGGCAACGCCGCGTTCAACACCATCCAGCAGCTCGGCGGGGCCATCGGAACCGCGGTGGCGACCGCCATCGTCAACGCGGCCGAGGCGGCCGATTCGGTGGCGGGAACGACCACGGGCACCCAGCTCTCGTTCCACGTCCTGCTGGGTGCCGGCGTGGTGGCGTTCGTCGCGGCGCTGGGCGTGTTCATCCGGCCGGGAAGACCCGCTGGTGATCCGGCCTGACGGGGCAGGGGCGATTCGTTTCCGGGAAGGCGATGGTCGGTGGCATGTTGGAAACTCCTGCAGGGTTTACGTACCGAGCTGTCGTCGAGTGCGAGGAGGCTGTCATGACCGGTGAGACCGTGATCGCCGCGGTGCCCGACCCTGACGTCAGGGTGGAGCTGCCGGGAGGTTTCGTGGTGGACACGGACCGCGGTCGGCTCGATCTGGAACGCGTACACCGCTGGTTGTCGACGGATGCGTACTGGGCACTGGGGCGGTCCCGCGATTTCGTGGAGCGGGCCGCGGCCGCGTCGGTGAACTTCGGCGTGTACGGGCCAGACGGCGCGCAGGTTGGGTACGCGCGGGTGGTAACCGATGGTGTTGCCTTCGGGTGGCTCTGCGACGTCTACGTCGCGCGCGAGGTGCGTGGGCGTGGGCTCGGGGTCGCGCTGTCCCGGACCGTGGCGGAAACGTTCCGGCGACTCCGGCTCAAACGGCTCATGCTCATTACCCCCGATGCACACGATCTCTACGCCGAGGTGGGGTTCGTGTCCTTCCCCGACCCGGAGAAGCTGATGGTGCTGGGACCCGCCGACCACTGAACGAGGGCCGGTCCGATGCCCCGGGATCAAGGACGTGGGCGATGGAGGAGATGGCGGCGAATGCCTGGCCATTGACGGTTTGGATGGGGTGGCGGGGGAGGTTGTTGCTGAAGAAGTTTGGTAACCGCGGTAATTGTTTGTTTACAATTTGACGGATAACTCCCCCGCCGGGACAAGAGTAATGCATATCCCGGCGAAATGACAACACTTATCGAAAGTTAATTACAATATGGCAGGGAATGTTTGCAACAGTTTATCCGCAGGGGTGTGGAGTGGGGGATTTGTCGATTCGCGTCCTTGAGGTCATTTGGGCATAAAGCCAAGTGAAGGTGCGTTGCGCGGATTTGTTTGAAAGCGGCAGGAGAATTTGTCGGATGCCCGAGGTGTTTCTCCGTCCGAAGCGTGGCTTGGGTCGTGGTCGGCCGATGGGTGGACACCTGCTGTACGCCAGGACGAGCTCCGGCAGCGACGAACAACGCTGGTCAATTAATCGATAAAACGATAAAATAATCAAAAGATGAGTGCCCTTCCCGGGGCCTGCTGTGCCTACCATGAGTGCCGCCGGGTAGGTGGCGTTGTCGCGCTCCTGGCGTACTGGTCCTCCTGTGGCCCGCTGGTCTTCCTGCCGTCTGTTTGCCTTTCCTGCGGGAACGCCAGTCTTGTGGTCAAAGGCTTGCGCTGTAGCGCAGGCGGACGACTGTAAGGCTGGCGTACCGGCGGGGTGGAATTAGTGTCCCGTAGAGTGGCCTTCTCGGCCTCGCGATCGTACCGATGGGGCAAGCGTAGTTGGTGCTCGAGCAGACAGCCGGAGCGCCGCTTCGATGGCGCGCTGGTGCGGGAAAACTTCGGGCCGTGCAAAGTCCGTAAATGCATTCATCTGCTGATTTTTCCCGCTAGGACGGGTCCCGCCCGGGATGCGTGACAGTTCTCTTTGTGGTGTCGTCTTCGATGACACGCCCGGGGACTCGGGTGGCGGAGTGGATTCCCCGGGTGGCTGGTTGAACGGGCAAACACACTAGTCAAACGGTAAATAACTACTGAGGGGGTGCCGCTCCTGCCCGGTTCTTCTCGCCCGGGTGGGCTGACGGGGCCCGTGGTCCTGTGCTGGAGTGGCTCGCAGTCCATTTTCCCTAACCAAGAGAGGACTGCTTCATGAAGATGACGCGTTTGTTCGCGGGTGCCCTGCTGGCCGTCGTGCCGCTCGTCGCGGCTCCGGTCGCCCAGGCCTCCGCCGGATCGGATGCGCCTGTCCAGACGGCCGCGCAGGGTGCTCCTGCGACCGTCGCGCAAAGCAGTGCCGCGTACTCCCGCACCATTCTGGCCAAGGTCAACGAGCTGCGCGCGAGCCTGGGTCTCAAACCCGTGACCCGCTACGCCCAGCTGGACTCGATCGCCCAGGACTGGTCCGAGCAGATGGCGTCGAGGAACTCGATGTCCCACCGGCCGCAGTTCGCCAACGGCTATCCGAGCGGCTGGAAATCGGCCTCGGAGAACGTCGCCATGCGCGGTGGCAGCGCCCTCAGTGGCGACATCGGCGCCCAGCTCTTCGAGCAGTGGCGGAACTCGCCGGGCCACTACGCCAACATGGTCTCCCCCAACGCGAACGCGCTGGGAATCGGCCTGGCCTACAACTCGGCCACCAAGTCCTGGTATGCCACCCAGAACTTCGCCGGCTACCAGAACCCGACCGGGTCGGGCCTCGTCGCCTCCTGACCACCGGTCAGCGTCCGCGGCATCGGGGCGGTCCGGATCGGCTCAGCCGGTCATCGGGCCGCCCCCGATGCTTCGAGCAATGGTTGACTGGTCCCGAAAGGGGTGAGCGATGAGTGATTGCCGAAGGAAACTGGCGGAGTTCTTCGACGCGGAGAACCGGCGGGACTGGGACAACTACCGGGAGTTCCTACACCCACAGGTCGAATGGGTCCTGGAGGAAGACGTCATCAAAGGGCGTGAGCGCTACTGTGAGACCATCGTCGCTGCATATGCGCAGTCGGCCTCCCGGTTCAGGATGCACCAGATGCTTGAATCCGAGGACGGCAGACGCATCGCCACGCTGCTCGTGGACACGGATGGCAGGCGCTCACTGGACATCTTCGAGTTCGAGGATGGTCTGATCCGCCGGGAATGGGAGTACCTGCTGGGGTGTGGCGCCGACTGGAACGGCAGATCCCTGAGCTACGGCAGGGGACAGGAAGACGCCGACGAAGTACCGCTTTGGCAAGGGGTTTGGCAGCTGGTCGCGGTGCCCGCAGGTGCCCCTGTGATACAGATGAACGCCCTTATTGATACAAGAAGTACAGCCCCTGCGGTTGCAGATCGTGCAAGCTGTGGATGTGGGGAAGAATGGGCGCGTGATGTGTGACGACGAGGTGAGCTACGGCGCCGACCGGCTCCCGTCCCGCGACGAGACACGGACGCTCTACGACTCCGTGGGATGGACCGCCTACACCGACGACCTGGATGCGCTGATCCGCGGGCTGGAGAACTCGGCGGTCGTGGTCACCGCGCGGTCGGGCGGGGAACTGATCGGCCTGGCACGCATCGTCTCCGACCTGGCCACCATCGCCTACCTGCAGGACGTTCTCGTCCACCCCTCCTTCCAGCGCCGCGGAATCGCGACGGCGCTCGTCAACCGGGCCTTCGCCCCCTTCAGCCGGGTGCGCCAGCACGTGCTCCTGACCGACGCGGAACCGGGGCAGCGGAGGTTCTACGAGTCGATCGGTTTCACCGAGATCCGCGACCTCCCCGGACAGGGGTGCAGGTCGTTCGTCCGTTTCAATCCGTGACGCACCGAACCCGGCGTGCGGGCTCCCGCTAGCCTGTGCTCCCATGAGCGAATCCCGGGTGCGTGCCGCGCAGCAATCAGACGTGGAGGCGCTCGCCGCGTTGGCTGCGGAAACCTTCCCGATGGCCTGTCCGCCCGAGATCACGGACAAGGACATCGCGGTCTTCGTCGAGACGAACCTCAGCCCCGAGCGGTTCCGCACCCATCTTGATGCGCCACTGCACGCCGTCCTCGTGCACGAGACCGACGAAGGCCTCGACGGCTACCTACTCATGATGGCCGGTGACGACTTCCTGCCGGACCCCTCCTTCGGGGTCACGCACCTGCCGGCCGCCTACCTGTCCAAGTGCTACGTGCGCCTCGGCAGCCACGGCGGCGCTGTTTCCGGGGCCCTGCTGGACGAGGCCAAACGCATCGCCGCCGACGACCTCCGCGTCGCATCCATCTGGCTCAACACCAGCCAGGGCAACATCCGTGCCCGCCGGTTCTACGAGAAACACGGTTTCGTGAGGGTCGGTGTGAAGACCATGCCGGTGGGCGACCATGTTTGCGACGACTACGTGTACGAACACGTCCTCGCTACCTCCTGATGCGCCGGGGAAGCGCCCGGGGTGGCGGAGCCGGAGGATGCCGCTAGGTGGATGGCGCGCCGGGCGCGGGGTGTTGCGCGCGTGACAACGCGGACGTGCGGCGCTCGTCCCGGGCCCCGGTGATGCGGATGCGATCCCCGCTCGACAACCGTGCCCGACAGCCGTTCGAGGGATGCCGCCGGACCTCCGGGAAGGGCGACAAGTCCCGCTGCGTGATTGCCCGCCGACCGGAGCCGGCAAAACTGGTGGTAGTTTCTAACATATGCGAGTAACTAACATCAAGAGTGGGTGGTACGGACTCGCCGCCCTGTCGCTGGGCATGGTCCTGCTGTTCATGAACACGACGATGATCAACGTCGCACTGCCCGCATTGTCGTCGGGGCTCGGGGCGAGCGGCGGGGAACTGGAGTGGATCGTGTCCTCCTACAACCTCGCATCCTTGTCCGTGCTGCTGCTGGGCGGCGCGCTGGGGGACCGGTTCGGGCACCGCCGTCTCCTGCTCGGAGGGATTACCGCGTTCATCGCCGGAGCGGTCCTGGCCGCGGCGGCGAAGGCGGTGATCGTGCTGCTTGTCGCCCGCGTGGTCATGGGGCTCGCCGCATCGGTTTTCACCCCCATGTCGCTGGCGCTCATTCCCCGGCTCTTCCCGCCCGGGAGACGTGCCGTGGCTACGGCGATCTGGACGGCTGCCGGTGCGGTGGGTGCGCCATTCGGTCCCCTCGTGGGCGGGCCCATGATCGACCGCTGGGGATGGCGCGCCGTGTTCTGGCTCGACATCGTGGTCGCGGTTCTGGTCCTGGGCCTGTGCCTGGTCTTCGTCCCCGGTGGCCGGGTGAGGGCCGGGGAACGCCCGCTGCCCCTGGCGCAGATCGTGGTTTCCGCATCGGGTTTCTCCCTGCTCACCTGGGGACTGATCAACGCCGAACGCACCTGGACGGCGCCGACCACCTGGGGTCCGCTCGTGCTGGGGGTGGTTCTGCTGGTGGTCTTCGTGCTTCTCGAAACCCGGTCCGGGAACAGGCTCACCGACCTGGGGCTGCTGGCGGATCGCCGTTTCCGGATCTCGGTGCTGGTCCTCATGCTCATCAGCTGCGTGCTCTTCGGAATCCTGTTCGCCGCGCCCAGCTACCTCCAGACCGTCCTCGGCAACAACGCCACAACAGGAGGGATGATGCTCATGCCGGTGGCGCTGACGGCGGTGATCGGTGCCGTCGTCGCAGGATGGCTGGCCCGGTTCGAGGTGCTTCGGGAACTCATCCTGCCGATCGCGTTGGTGCTCGTGGCGGCCGGACTGTGGTTGTGCTCGACCAGCACGACCAGCAGCGGGTACGCGCCGATGTTCTGGGGATTGCTGACGGCCGGACTGGGTCTCGGCGTCGGGCAGTCGCGAGGCATCACGTCGGGCATGAGCACCGTCCCGGACGAACGCGGCGGGGCCGGCGCTGCCCTGCTCAACGGCATCCGCCAGCTCGGTGCCGTCCTGGGGGTAGCGTTGTTCGGGTCACTGACCGGGAACTGCTATGCCGCAGGTGTGGCGGGAACCGCCGGGAAAGTGC